>JAEEGL014850644.1_pt1 | contig 10719 bp, 12 predicted proteins | sample 9134231 | NCBI WGS metagenome assembly JAEEGL01 (sample SAMN16246548, study PRJNA631951) | gut metagenome | biome: gut microbiome; feature: rumen; material: fiber-attached | host: Bos | place: Iran: Karaj | collected 2018-10 | reverse complement strand
GGCTGCCCGTTTTCCCCGGAGCAGACCACGGGCGGCTGTGCGTGCGCCGAGCTGTGCCCAGGGTATACCGAACCGGGGACGACCGTGCGCACCACAGACCATGCGGAATATTCAGAGCTGACAACAACCGCTTCAAACGGAACAATAATGAACACCGGAGAGGAGACAACATCATGAGGACACCCACAATCGAGAGGATCACCGAACTGCTGAAAGGCAGAAGCTACACGGAGCGGGCAGCCGGCGAGTATTGGCTGGTCAAGACCAAATACGAGAGGCTGCACCGCATGATCATCAAGCGCGAGGCCGGGACGCTGGACTTCGAGCCTGACTGCCCCATGGAGCAGTGGAAGGCCCAGGCTGCTGCAATGGGAGGCTACCTTTACCAGTTGGAGATCAAGGCGGAATACGAGGACATGGACTTCGACGACCTCCTCACGATCCCTCCGTGCCCCGCCGAGGACGACGCTGCGGAACAGGCCATACCCTGCGCACCGGGGGAACGGTTCACCTGGAAGGGACGGACCTACGTGGCCCTGGGGATGGAACAGGGCGGGATGCTTGCGATCACTGAGAAGCCCGTGTTCGAGGAGGAGCCGTTCGACGAGGACGGAAGCAACGACTGGCGCAAATCTTCCCTGCGTCACAAGCTCAACGGAATGTTCCTGGACGAGATCGGCAAGGAGAGCCTGCTGCCCTTCACATCGGACCTGACATCCGACGACGGCCTGAAAGACTACGGGACGGCGGAAGATTATGTTTTCCTGCTTTCCGCAGACCTCTACCGGAAGTACCGCCCATACATCCCGAACCAGGAGACATGGTGGTGGCTGATTACCCCGTGGAGCACCCACCCGGCGTACGCCTACTACGTGCGCGGCAGCCTCACCGATGGGTCCCTGCACTACATCTACGCGAGCCGCGCCCACGGCGTCGTGGCCGGCCTGCTTTTCAATCCTGAATCAATTCAGCTGGGGAAGGAAGTGCTGCGCCAGCAGCACGGGGCCTGATTCTTGACGGTACGCCCGGAGGCGAGAGCTTCCGGGCGCAGGGTGAGGAATCAAGCGGAAAGGAGTGACGCGGCGTGTTCAGAATGAAAAAATCCGTACCGATAAGCTATGAGCGACAGGGCTACATCTATTTCAAGAGCCGCTGCTACCGGGAGCTGCCAGACGCAGAGCAACGGAGACTCCTGAACCTCTGCATCGCTTCCGGCGGCGAGCACTACCGGGCGCTCTTTGACTTTGTAACGACGGACGAGGGGGCCACCAGCGTATGCCTGCGCCACAACCTGAGCAGGAGCACACTGGAGAGGGCTGTGCGGAAATACTATACCGCATTTCCGCCGACCGCGTGACCGCCGGGGAACCTTTCAAAACAAGGGCAACCTTTCAATTTTTGAAAGGCTCCTGAGAGGAACCATACATATATAATTCGCGCGCGCGCGCGTTCGCGGGCTTGGTAAGGGCCTAAGTTTTCAACCAAGGCGGGGGGATTTGGCATGAAAGAGGGCTACTGGGTCATCCGAACATACGAAGCCGGGGCCGTTGGAGAGAAAACCAAGTTTTGGATTCAAGGGGCCCGGCCATCCTCCCGGAACAAGCGGAAGGAAAAGAGCGAGATCAAGAAGCAGGAGCAGAACGAGTACAGCACGACGAAGCAGCTGGCTCGCCTGCTCAATGCCAACTTCCGGGAGGGGGACCTGCTGCTGGGCCTGGACTACTCCCCTGCCGGAATGGAACGGCTGGAAAAATACATAGCGGAGAATCCTGGTGAAGCACAGGAAAGCGGGGACGAGGAAGCCGATCATATGGAACAGCTTCGTCAGGCAGCGGAGCGGGAAATGCGGCTCTGCATCCGGCGGGTAAAGCGTGAGCTCCAGAAGGCAGGAGAGGAATTGAAATCCGTGGCGATCACGTCGGACATGGACGGAGACACCGGGGAGACTGTCCGCGTACATCATCACCTGGTCATCAACCGAGAAGCGCGGGAGGTATTCGTGCAGAAGTGGGCGGAGCTGGGCGGAGTGGACTGGTCCCCCCTGTCCGGGCAGCCGGATTATACCCCGATTGCGGACTATTTCATCCGACAGGTCCGTCGGGTGCCGGATGCGAAGAAGTACACGTCATCCCGCAACCTGGTGAGGCCGCAGCCAAAGGACCGCGTGGCCTACTCAGAGGCGGAGGTCCGGGTGCCAAGAGGCGGGACGCTGCTGTTCCGCAATGAGTTCAAGCCGGGGCACCCGCAGTATATCCGCTACGTTCTGCCGGAAAAGCGAAGGCCAGCTCCACCGGGAGACGCCGCATAATCCAGAGTGAGTTTTTCGACACGACAACGCGCGCGCCGGGGGGCGCGTATGCGTATGCGCGCACGCACGCGGGAAGCGTTCACAATCTGTTCATAATCGCAAAATCAACCGCAAGCCATTGTGCCACAAGGCTTTGCGGGCCTTTTTATGCCCGAAAATGTTGACGGTTCGCGACGCGACATTTGTGCTAATGTGTTACAAAGCGGGGAAATGCAGCACGCAGGAGGGGGCAGAAATGGGCAGGCCGAGAGAGTACACGGCATATTCCCTGGAGCGGGCCGTGAATCGGTACTTTCGGAGCATCACCAGGCAGAAGGCGCTGACGGAAATGGTCCCGACCGGGGAAACAGACGAGAAGGGGCACGCGGTCCTCCGCCCGGAGGCGATCATCAACGACCTGGGGCAGCAAGTAGTCATCACGGAATACATCATCCCGCCTAGCGTGGGGGACCTCTGCGACACCCTGCGCATACACCGGAGCACCTGGGCCAACTACTGCGACCCGGACCTGCACCCGGAGTTCCGGGAAATCACGGAGGCGACCCGCTCCCGGATGCAGGCGTGGAACGAGCGGGAGCTGCTGACCAGGCAGGGCAAGGACGTGAAGGGCATCATCTTCAACCTCCAGCAGAACTATGACTACGGCGGCGAGAAGCACGAAATGGAGCTGAGCGGCGGGGCCCTGGAGGCCATGCTGAAAGGGGAGCTGGAATGAGCAAGATGCCGCCGGCGCGGGTATACATCGAGAAGTGGCTGAAAATCCAGACAAAGGACGGAACCGTGGAACCGCTGAAGCTGAACGAGCCGCAGCGGAGGCTGATGGACGAGGTGGAGCGGCAGGAGGCCGCGGGCAAGCCGGTCCGCATCATCATCCTGAAAGCGCGGCAGATGGGATTTTCCACCCTGACCGAGGCCATGATTTTCTACCGGACGGCCACGGCCTTTGCCACGGCAAGCCTGATCGTGGCCCATACGGACGAGGCCACAAACAACCTATTCCGCATGAGCCGGAGATATTACGACGAGCTGCCGCCGATCCTCCGCCCCATGCTTCGAGCCAGTAACGCCCAGGAGCTGGACTTCGATAAACCCCTGAAAAGCAAGATAAAAGCGCCGGGGCTGGGCAGCAGAATCCGCTGTGCAACGGCAGGCGGAAAAGGCGTAGGAAGAAGCTACACCCTGCGCTGCCTCCACCTTTCCGAATACGCCTTCTGGCCGGGGGACAAAGCGGAGACCTTCACGGGCCTTGTGCAGGCAGTACCGGACAAACCGGGCACCATGATCGTGATTGAGAGCACGGCCAACGGCTTCGACGACTTCAAAGCGAAATGGGACAACGCCGTGGAGGCCCAGAGGCGGGGCGAGGACGGCTTCGTTCCGGTTTTCTTCCCCTGGTATGAAATGCAGGAATACCGCCGGGATGTCCCGCCGGGCTTCACCATGACCCAGGAGGAGCGGGTGATCCGGGAGACCTTCGGGCTGGACGAGGAACAAATGGCCTGGCGGCGCTGGTGCATCGCCAATCAGTGCGGCGGGGACATAAACCTGTTCCACCAGGAGTACCCGGCCACGCCGGACGAAGCATTCATTTCCACGGGCCGCTGCGTGTTTGACCAGGCGGCGCTGGTGCTCAGGCGGGAGCAGGTCCGCAAGGACGCCTGGGAGCGGGGGGTGTTCCGGGTACAGAAGGGCACGGACGGCAGAATCCTCAGCTACGAATGGACGGCGGACCAGGCAGGGCCCATCCGCATCCGAAAGCAGCCGGAGAAGGACGTGCCCTACGTTATCGGCGGAGACACCGCCGGGACCGGAAGCGATTACTTCGCCGGGCAGGTCCTGGACAACCGGACGGGCGAGCAGGTGGCCGTCCTGCATCACCAGTTTGGGGAGCGGATGTATGCCGAACAAATGTACTGCCTGGGCCTGCATTACAATTCCGCCCTGATCGGCGTGGAGACCAACTACTCCACCTACCCGGAAATGGTACTGGAGGAGCTGGGCTACCCGAAGCTCTACGTCCGGGAGAGATACGACACCTACACCGGGGAAATGGCAAAGGCTTTTGGCTTCGACACCAACAGCAAGACCCGCCAGGTCCTGGTGGACGGCCTGAAAGACGCGGCGCGGGAAGCCCTGGAGACCATCACGGACTACGACACCCTGGGGGAAATGCTGACCTTCGTTTATGACGAGAAATGGAAGGGCCAGGCGGAGCAGGGCGAGCACGACGACCTGGTTATGGCGCTGGGTATCGCCCACGCGATCCGGGGACAGCAGAGCACGACGGGCAAGAAAGAACGCAAGACGGGGACGACCGTTTGGACCGCGGATATGTGGGAGGACTACCGAAAGGCCGGAAAAGAGGAGCGGGAGTTCCTGGTCTCCATCTGGGGAGAGCCGAAGCAGTAAGGAGGACGGCATGGCAAAGAAGAAAAGGCCGGGCAAGAGCGCGAAGCTGGAGACCTGGCAGAAGCGGCTGGCGGACAGCAACAGCGCCTACTCCGCCGAAGTGAAGAAGATGGACGAGCGGGAACGCCTGTATAACGGCGACCGCTCCCTCCTGCCCCTGGTCCCCGGAGACAGCATGAGGGACGGCGGGCGGAAAAAGACGAGCCATGTGCGCAACATCGTCTTTGAGAACACCGAGGCGCAGGTCAGCTCCTCCATCCCGCAGCCGAAGGTAACGGCGAGGAGGGAGAAGGACGAGCACCTGGCGGACATCATCGAGCACTTTCTCCGCAATGAACTGGACCGCCTCCCCTTCGAGCGCATGAACGACATGGCGGAGCGGACCGTGCCCCTGCAGGGCGGCGTGGGCTTCCTGGTGGAATGGGACAACAGCAAGAGGACCCACAACACCGTGGGCGAGGTCACCGTGAGCGTGATCCACCCCAAGCAGTTCGCGCCGCAGCCGGGCATTTATACCGGGATCGAGGACATGGACTGGTTCATCATCAAGGTGCCAACGACCAAGGCGACCATAAAGCGGAAGTTTGGCATCAACGTATTCCAGGAGAGCGAGAGCGAGCCGGACGTGCGGGCCACGGGCGCGGAGGACACGGCGGAGGACGCCCTGACACAGTATATCGGCTTCGAGCTGAACGACCGCGGCGGCATCAACCGATACAGCTGGGTAAACGACATCGAGCTGGAGGACCTGGAAAACTACCAGGCCCGCCGGCAGCCGGTATGCAAAAAGTGCGGCAGGGTACGCCCACTCCCCGGCCAGATCATCCGCAGCAGCGAGGAGGAAGCCTTGGGCAATCTCCTCCCCGACCCGGAGAGAGGCTTCGCCGGCGGCCTGATCCCCCAGGAGCTCGCCGGACAGAGACTGGCAGGAAAGGTACTGGCGGGCGAGCTTGCGCAGGCGGGATTGACCGGAGGAGAGCCGGGAGAGGGCATCATGCAGGCCGTGGAGATCGCGCCGGGAGAAGCGCCGGAGCCGGAACGGTATGACGGAGGCCCCTGCCCCTGGTGCGGAAGCAATGAGTTCACCAGCGAGGAGCAGGAATACGAGCAGGTCATGGTGCAGTTCAAAACGGAGGGCGGCCTGGAAGTGAAGGGGCTGCACCCCGGATTCAGCCAGGAGGGCAGGGCGGAATTGCAGCCGACCCTTATCCCCTTCTACAAGCCGGACCTCTACCCCATCATCCTCCAGCGGAGCGTGAGCGTATACGGGCAGCTCCTGGGCAACAGCGACGTGGACGTGATCCGGGACCAGCAGAACACCATCAACCGGATGGAGCAGAAGATCATCGACAGGCTGGTGAAGGCAGGCACACGCATCACCCTCCCGGACAAGCCGAACCTGCGCACGGACCCGGAGGACGGGGAACGCTGGTTCCTGGAGAATCCGCAGGACAAGGCCATGATCGGCGTATATGACTTCGCTGGGGACATCCAGTACGAGCTCCTGTACCTTTCACAGGTCTACGAGGAGGCCAGGCAGCTCCTGGGCATTACGGACAGCTTCCAGGGCAGGCAGGACAGCACGGCCACAAGCGGCGTCGCCAAGGAGTTCAGCGCGGCCCAGGCCGCCGGGAGGCTGGAAAGCAAGCGCGTGATGAAGAACGCGGCCTATGCCACCCTGTTCGAGCTCATGTTCAAGTTCTGGCTTGCCTATTCCGACGAGCCCAGAAACGTGAGCTACAAGAACAGCGAGGGGGAAACCGAGTACACCCAGTTCAACCGCTACGATTTCCTGGAGCGGGACCAGGACGGGACGTACTGGTGGAACGATCAGTTCCTTTTCTCCTGTGATACCAGCGAGCCCCTGGCATCCAACCGGGAGGCCATGTGGCAGGAGACCCGCATGAACCTCCAGACCGGGGCATTCGGAAACCCGGAGCAGACGGACACCCTGATCCTGTTCTGGACCAAGATGGAGGAACTTCACTACCCCGGAGCGGGCGCGACCCGCAAATATCTGGAGGAGCGCCGGGAGAAGGAGCGGGAGGCCGCCGCGCAACAGCAGGCCGCGGCGCTTGCGGCACAGTACGGGATGCCAGGCGGGATGCAGAACGTGGCCGCAGCGGTAGACCGGCAGGCGCAGCAGGACGCGGCGCAGGCCGTAATGGGCGGGCAAAGGCCAATCGGTTAAAGGACACAACCGGGAGACCTTCCCGGAGGTCATACGCAAGGCAACGCGGGAAAATGCCAAATACCGAGAAAGGAGGCAAGGCCAGTATGGGCGACAAGAGCGCGTACATCGGCAAGATCAAGAACGGCGGCACCCAGAACGTCCAGGCGCCGAACCAGAAGACCGACGCCAAGAAGGGCACCGTCAAGACCGGCAAGGACCTCCGCGCCGGGAGGAAGTAATCCTCTACCCCGGCGCGGCGCCGGATCATTACGCATGGGAACGCGGGAAAATCCCATCCGGCGAGGCGCCGGACACAGGAGGCAATCATGCCCGGTATGGATGAAGCAAGCATTTTCGAGGCCCTGGGCGTAGCTCAGCAGAGCGAAGGCGGGAACGAGCAGGGAGCCGCCGCCCCTGCCGAACAGGGACAGAAGACGCAGACCGAGGAAGGCGGGAAAGCGCAGGAGGCCGCCGCCCCTGCATCGGGAAGCGGGAACACCCCGGCGGAAGGAACCGCAGGGCAGAACGGGGCGGGAAGCACCGAAGGGGAGGAACCCGCACCCGACAGCCTGAGCGAGGCCGAGCGGAGAGAGAACGCCGCACGGCGGCGCCGCGAGGAGCAGCAGCAGGCAATTAACGACGCCGTTGCGCAGGAGAGGGAGCGGTCCAAAGGAGAGTGGGCGGCCTTCTTTGCGGAGGCGAAGCTGAAAAACACCCTGACCGGGCAGCCCATCACCAGCCTGGAAGAGTTCAACAGCTGGAAGGCCGCGTACAATGCGAAGCAGCTGGAGAAAGACCTGAAAGCCGGGAAGCTGACCCCGGAGGGGCTGGAGAAGGCGATCTCCGATAATCCGACGGTCAAGAAAATGCGGGAGAGCATGGACCGGCAGGCGGAGGCAGCCAAACAGAGCGACATGGCGGCAGCGAAGGCCAGGATCGACGCGGAGGTGAAGGAAATCCATGAAATGGACCCCACCATCAACACCACGGCGGACCTGCTGAAAATGCCCAATGCCAAAGAGTTCTACGAGTTCGTCCGAAAAGGGCTATCCTTCAAGGACGCCTTTTACCTGGCGAACCGCGAGAGGCTGGAGGCCAGGACAGCGGAAGCGGCGAAGCAGCAGGCCATGAGCGCCGCCAGGAGCAAGGACCACCTGAACGCCACGGGCAACGCCCGCGGAGCGGGTGCAATCGGCGTCCCGGCGGACGAAATGGCGCTGTTCAAGCTGTTTAATCCTGGAGCCAGCGAGGCGGAAATCCAGGCTTACTACAACAAGACCCGAAAGGAGTAATAGCAATGTTTGTTCCGCATAAGACCGCAGCGGGCAACGTGGTCCCCTGGGAGTACCTGCCCTGCGGCGCGATCACCCCGAAGGTGGGCATGGCGCTGATTCAGAGCGACGGCAATCTTGCCGTTGCCACCGGCACCAACAAGCCCACGTATATCTCCATGCAGGAATCCAGCTCCGCGCTGACGGCGGGCACCAAGATTCCTGTGATCCGGGTGGACGAGGACACCATCTTCGAGACCAGCAACAGCGCCAGCTTCGCCAGCATCAAGCGGGGCAATAAGGTGACGCTGCACGCTTCCAGCGGGATGCAGGTCACGGCCACCACCACCAGCGGCGTTGCCGAAGTTGTGGACTTCGACGACGTGGCGGCGAGCGGGACCGGCGGCAAGGTCTACGTCCGCTTCTCTTAATCATCCAAAGGAGGAATGAGAGCATGAAAATCGTATTTTCCGAGGGCTCCGGCCTTCAGGACAGCATTTACGGCAAGTGTCAGGCTCCCATCCGTATGTTCCTGGAGCAGCGGGGGGAGCAGTATGAGCAGGAGAGCGTGCTGAAGCGCCTGTTCCTCATGGGCAAGAGCGACAACTACGGCGACCTCATGACCACCATGACCGCCATGGACGGCTTCGACCCCGTGGGCGAAAACGGCGCATACCCCAGCGATGGTATGCGGGAGGGCTACCAGAAGCTCCTGGTCTACGAGACCTGGAAGGACAGCTTCAGCATCAGCGCGGAGATCATCGAGGACAGCAAGCTCCTGGACCTGAAAAAGCGGCCCAGCGCCTTCATGACCGCCTACCAGCGGACCAGGGAGAAGTTCGCGGCCTGCCTTTTCGGCAATGCCATCAAGCAGAACAGCGCGGCGGACTACCGGGGCAAAAGCTTCGACATCACCGGCGCGGACGGCGTGACCCTTTTCAACACCGCCCACCCGCCCAAGGTGAGCGGCGCGAACCAGTGCAACGTGTTCTCCGACGCTTTCAGCGCGGACAACCTGGGGAAGATGGAAACGGCCATGCAGCTGTTTTGCGGGGATAACGACGAGATTCTGGACGTGTCCCCGGACACCATCGTGATCCCGAACATCGCCAGCCTGAAAAACTCCGTGTTCGCCGCCATCGGTTCGGATAAGAGCCCGGAGACCGCCAACAACGCCTTCAACTACCAGTACGGGCGCTGGAACGTCATCGTCTGGCCGTACCTCAACCAGTACATCACCAGCGGCACCGCTCCGTGGATTCTGCTGGACAGCAAGTACAACGAGAACTACGGCGGCGCCGTCTGGAACGACCGCATCGAGCTGGCCGTCCGCAGCACCGTGGACGAGAACACCGACGCCAACGTGTGGCGCGGGCGCAGCCGGTATAATGCCACCTTCAACGACTGGCGCTTCGCCGCCGTCGGCGGCGTGGCTGCCGGTAACAGCCTGCCCTCCTGATAGGTGAGCGACATGGCCGAGTACACGGGATTCACGAACCTGCGGGCGGAGAACGCGATCTCCACGAAGGACGTGCAGGCGAGCGGGAAAGTCACCGCCAAGAGCATCGAGGCGACCGAGGGCTTCAAAGCCTCCGGCGTCAGCGCCGTAACCACGGCGGACGCCACGGCGGCGGCCAGCGACGACGGGCCCACCAAGGCGGAGTTCGACGCCGTTGTGACCCTCTGCAACGCGCTGAAAGCCAAGCTCAACAGTATCATCGGCAGCGACGAATGAGCAAATACCCCTCCCTTCGGGAAACCGGAGGGAGGGGCTGAGGCAAAGGGGCAGCGAAATGACAGCAAGACAAATCATCGACAGAGTGAACGAGATCAAGCCCAACGCCTTCACGGACGCCGTGAAACTCTACTGGCTGAACGAGCTGGAAGGCCGGATAGCCGCGGAGGTCATGCTTATGCCGCAGCGGCAGATTCAGGAGCTCCAGCTGGGCCTGACGGACACGCCGATGGTGGAGGCGCCGTATGACAGCCTGTACCTCTACTGGCTGGAGGCCAGGATCGACGAGGCCAACGGCGAGTACGACAAGTACGACACCACGGCGGCCATGTTCAACTCGGCCTGGTCCGGCTTTGCCTGCTGGTTTGCGCAGACCTACGACCCGGCACAAGGCTATGTTGACGAGGAACGGAGGAAAGATAATGGGACTTTATAACAACCCGCCCTATTACCTGACCGCCTACGGCATCGCCGTCAAGCACGGATTCACCGGCACGGAGGCGGAATGGCTCGCCAGTTTGCAGGGCACGGACGCCTATGCGGCAGCCGTAGCCGCCGGGTATACGGGCACCGAGGAGGAGTTCTACGACGAGCTCGCAGCGGCGGCGACAGCGAAGGCGGCAGCGGAGGCCAGCGCGGAGGACGCGGAGGCGTATGCCATCGGGAAACGGGACGGCGCCGACGTGGGAAGCACCGACCCCGCCTACCACAACAACGCGAAATACTACGCCGCACAGGCGGGCGCCAGCGCCACCACCGCAGGGAACAGCGCCACGGCGGCGGCCTCCAGCGCGGGGACGGCATCCGGGCACGCCAGCAACGC
>JAEEGL014560631.1_pt1 | contig 10719 bp, 10 predicted proteins | sample 9134231 | NCBI WGS metagenome assembly JAEEGL01 (sample SAMN16246548, study PRJNA631951) | gut metagenome | biome: gut microbiome; feature: rumen; material: fiber-attached | host: Bos | place: Iran: Karaj | collected 2018-10 | reverse complement strand
TGGCGATACCGGCGCGGCAGGAATACTCGGAGGAATAGACCTCGGAAGTGGCGATGACTTCGCCGTTGCCAGCCTTAAGATCGAACTTTGTGCCGCCGTTTTTTGTCTTTTTAATAACAAACTTACCCATGATGCAGCCTCCTAAAAGTAATTAATTAGCCAGTTTTCTATAATATATAACATATTTTTACCACTTTCAAGGGGAGCGGGAGAAAATAACGAAAAAAATGAGAAAGTTTTAACGAAAACGGCGTAAGCGGCGGGGGCGTTTCACGCCTGCGCCGCGCCCTTTTTACGCTCGGCTTTGTCCGCTGCCAGCCATAGAGCGACGGAGAAGAGGAAAACAACGCCGAAATACAGAAGCATCGCGCCGGTCTTCGGATAGCCGTCGAACAGCGAGTTCCAGTCGTAAACGGCGCCGATGGAATTGACGAAAGAATGGTACGCCGCGCAGGCGAGGACGCTCTTCGTGGCCTTGTAAATCGCCGCCGCCGCGAAGGCCCAGACGAAGATCATTATGGCAAAGCCGATAAGACTGTCCCCGTAATGGTTGGAGGTCGGCATGAGCCACACGGGCAGATGCCACACGTACCAGATCACGGCGGTCATTGAGACGGCAACGGGGAAGGGAAATCTTTTTTCGAGCTCGGGCTGCAGAAAGCCGCGCCAGCCGGGCTCCTCCGCTATGCCAACGAAGGGAAGCATTACGATAAAGCCGACCGGCAGCATATACCAGCGCGCGCCGTTGGGCGTGCCGCACAGGAGCGCGAAGACAAGCGCGGCGGCGCAGAAGAGCGCGGTTATCAGAATCGCGGCCAGCGGCCTGGGGGTGCGGACTATCCGCCTGAGATACTCTTTTACCGTTATCTTTTCCGCTCTGCGAAGGGTCACGAGCAGGGCGATGAACGGAGCGGGAGTTGAAAAGAACATGCCGAGCACGGCGTAGAGCGCGTAGCCGAAGGTGAGCCGCCCGCTTTCCGCGTACGCGACGGAGCAGGGCTCCAGAAGCAGCAGAATCGCTTCGACTATGAGCGATATGAACAGCAGCCACCCGAGAAACTGCGCTACGGGGGCGTTTTGGCTTTTATCTTTCCACATAAGCGTTCTCCTTTTTCATGGGATTGTCTACCGCATTTGTCTTTATAAAGTACGCGGAGAGCCGCGCCCGGCGCGGCTCTCCGCAAAAGCGTTTCTGTCCGGAAACCGGGGAAGACTCAGTCTATGAACTCTACCTTTATATCGCCGCTGCTCGTTTTGACGTCGAGGGACTTATCGCCCTTTGAGGAGCGGGGAGCGTCGACGTCGCCGGAAGAGGCCTCGGCGGATACGCGGTATTCCTTTTCGTCGCCGAGCACGGTGAGGTTTATGTCGCCGCTGGTGTTCTTGACGGTTATATCGGGAGACGCGAGAGAGGAAATATCTATGTCGCCGCTGGTGACCTTGCAGTTGAACGCTCCTTCTGCGGTGAGGGAGGATACGGATATATCGCCGCTGGTGGCCTTCAGCGCGGCGGAGCCGCTGCAGACTATATCGGAGCAGGAGATCTCGCCGCTCGTGAGCGTGACTGTCAGATCTCCGCCGACCGTGAGGCGTGAAACACGGATATCGCCGGAGGTACCGGAGATCACGGCGGCTCCGGACAAGCAGTTTTCGACCTTTATGTCGCCGCTGCTCAGGGAGAGGGTCAGCGTCGAGAGCTCAAGATCGGAGACGCTTATGTCGCCGCTCGAGCATTTACACTCAAGGGAGCAGACGAGACCTTCGGGGATGAAGACGATGACACGGCCGTCGACAAAGCTGAATAGATCAGTCAGCCAGAAGCGGAAGGCGTCCGGGTTTGTTTTGATGCGCCGGACAGTCAGCTTACCGTTTTCGAGAGAAGAAGTGTGGGTGACGTTTTTAGCTTCGCGGTATTCGATGTGTATCAGGCCGTCCTCGGAGGGCTTGAAGATGACGTCGTCGCTCGTTTCGGACACGAAGATCTGCTCGACGCCTGCCGGATCGAATTCCTCGTAACGGGTGGAGTATTCCTTCATGGCTTTGATATCGAAGCCGCCACTGGCGTATCCGACGGCACATACGATGATTCCCGCAACTATAAGTACGCAGGCGGCTATTATAAAGAACTTTTTCATTTTCTCTTACCTCCGATGATGAGTGCCTTGAACCCACGGGCAATGGCTGCGGTGAGCTTCGCGGACCCTACCGCGCAGAGCTTGGCAAGCGGGAAGACCAAAAACGCAAGGCCTATCAGAATGAGCGCCGCGCCGACGGCGAAGACGATGCCGAACGGGAGCGTACCCGGGAAGAACAGCGCCGCGACCAGCAGCAGTATACCGGCGGCCGCCAGCGAAACGGCTACGGCAAAGACGCAGATCACGAGGGACCACAGCACCACGTAAAGGGAAAGCACGATCGCGCCGAACGCCACCAGAAGGGGAAACCATATCGGGAAGCCGATTATAATAAGGATCGTGGAGAGAACCGAGCGCGAGCGCTTTTTCTGCGGCTGCTCGGGAGCCTGAACGGCCTCGCGCTGCTCGCGGCGCTGATTGATTTTCGACATTACGAGAGCGTTTATCGGAGCGTCCAGCATTATCTGCCCGACTATCTTGTCCATAGGGCCGAGCGCGGTGACCGCCTGCTCCTCAGTAAGCCCGTTTTCAACGGTGTCGTCTATTATTTCACTGTAATATGAAACGGATTTTTCGATCTCTGCTTCCGGAAGATTCCGCAGATCGCGGCGCAGAGCATCCAGAAAGTCTTTCTTATTCATTTTCGCACCCCTCTTTGATGAAGTTATAGGCGGAGACGACTTCCTGCCAGTCTTTCATGAATTCATTCAGCCGGATACGCCCGCTCTCGGTTATGCTGTAAAAGCGTCGCAGGCGGCCGTTGTGCTCAACGGAATACACCGTCAGGCAACCGGCGGCTTCGAGCCTTTTCAGTATGGGATACAGCGTTGATTCGCTTATCTCCACCCGGCCGGCCATATCCCTTACCATCTTGTAGCCGTAGGAATCGCCGCGGGCGAGGACCGAGAGGACGCACGCATCGAGAAGGCCGCGTTTTAACTGTAGATCCATATGCAATACCTCCTGTCGCGCTATACTATACAACGCATAGTATTATATGTCAAGCATTATTTTTAAGTTTTTTTCAAAAAATAAAACGGCGCTTCAAACCGAAGCGCCGTTCGTGTATTTAATGCTTTACATATTGCCCATTAGTATTGCCATTACGGCCTTTTGCGCGTGGAGCCTGTTTTCGGCCTCCTCGAAGATCTCGTCCGCGTGAGCCTCGAAAACTTCCTCAGATATCTCTTCTCCGCGGTGCGCGGGCAGGCAGTGCTGCACGAGAGCGCCCTTCGCCGCGAGCGACATGATGCTCTGATCGAGGCAGTAGCCCTTGAAGACCCTGCGGCGCTCCTGCGCCTCGGCCTCCTGGCCCATGCTGGCCCAGACGTCTGTGAAGAAGACGTCGGCGTCCTTTGCCGCCTCGCGGATATCGTGCGTAAGGGTGAGCCCGCCGTTTTTCTCCGCGAACTCAAGCACGCGAGGATCGGGCATGTAGCCCTCGGGGCAGGCTGCCGCTACCGTCATGCCGCATTTGAGCGCGCCGACGATGACGGAGTTGGCCATGTTGTTGCCGTCGCCTATCCAGCAGACCTTGAGCCCGTCGAGCCGGGCGCGGCGCTCGCGGATAGTCATGAGGTCGGCAAGCACCTGGCAGGGGTGGCAGAAATCCGTAAGGCCGTTTATTACCGGCACACTGGACCACTTGGCGAGATCCTCCACCTTCTGCTGCTCGAACGTGCGGATCATTATGCCGGAGCAGTAGCGCGCAAGCACGCGCGCGGTGTCCTGAATGGGCTCGCCGCGGCCGAGCTGGCTCTCCGCGCTCGAGAGGAATATCCCCTGCCCGCCGAGCTGGTAGATGCCCGTTTCGAACGAAACGCGGGTGCGGGTGGAGTTCTTTTCAAAGATCATTGCCAGGGTCTGCCCTGCGAGATAGGGATGGGGGATGCCGTTTTTAAGGTCGTATTTCAGCTGGTCGGCAAGATCGAGGATATGCATTATATCGTCTTTCGACAGGTCGAGAAGCTTCAGCAGGTCTTTTTTCATATCGCTGCTCCTTTCAGAGTTTTTTCGAAAATATCAAGGCCTTCGTCTATCTCCTCGCGCGAGATGGTGAGCGAGGGGAGCATACGCAGCGCGTCGGCGCCCGCCGTGAGGATGAGCACGCCTGCCGAGATGAGCTTTTTGGCGGCCTCGGAGTGGCTCACGCCCTTTACGGGGATGCCTATCATGAGGCCGAGGCCGCGGGTGCCGGCAATGCAGCCGAGGCCCATATTCTCAATGCGGGAGCGGATATACGCGCCCTTTTCGGAAACGGAATCGAGCACGCCGTCCTCAAGAATATCGAGGACCGCGTTCGCGGCGGCCGTGCAGATGGGGTTGGCGCCGAAGGTGGTGGCGTGAGTTCCGGCGCCGAGAACGTCCCTGCAGCTTTCCGCGGCGAGGATGCCGCCGAGCGGCAGGCCGCCGGCTATGCCCTTGGCAAAGCTTACGGCGTCCGGCTTTACGCCGAAATGCTGGTAGGCGAAGAGCTTGCCCGTCCTGCCGACGCCGGTCTGCACCTCGTCGAACATAAGAAGGATATCCTTCTCGCGGCAGAGCTTTTCGGCAGCGGCGATGAACCCGCCGTCGAGCGGCAGAACTCCGCCCTCGCCCTGCACGGGCTCCATTATAAGAGCGCAGACGTCGTTCCCGAGCGCCTTTTCGAGCGCGGCGATATCGTTTGCGGGGGTGAAGCGGAAGCCCTCAGTGAAGGGGAAGAAGAAGTTGTGGAACTTATCCTGGCCGGTGGCCGAGAGAGTCGTTACAGTGCGGCCGTGGAACGAGCCCTCGAGCGTGACTACGCAGGCGCGGCCGGGGCCGTATTTATCGAAGCTGTATTTTCTCGCGAGCTTTATGAGCGCCTCGTTCGATTCCGCGCCGGAATTGGAGAAGAACACGCCGGCCATGCCCGTCTTTTCGCAAAGGCGCTGCGCGAGGCGCGCGCCGGGCTCGGTATAAAACAGGTTCGAGATATGCGCGAGCTTCTGCGCCTGCTCCGTTACGGCGGCGATCCAGCGGGGATTCGCGCCGCCGACGCTGTTTACGCCGATGCCGGAGGTGAAGTCTATATACTTCCTGCCGTCGAAATCATAGGCAGTGGAGCCCTCTATGCGCTCTATCGCCACGGGGAAGCGCGCGTAGGTGCCGAGGACGTACTGCTTGTCAAGAGCGAAAAGTTCTGAATTCGTCATTTATGAAATCCTCCTCAGAAGATCATAGTGCCGGAGCCTTCGTCGGACAAAAGCTCGATGAGTATGGAATGAGGTATGCGGCCGTCGATTATATTCGCGCGGGAAACGCCGCGGCGCACGGCCTCTACGCAGCAGTCTATTTTAGGTATCATGCCGCCGCTTATGACTCCGTCCTTAATGAGCCCGGGTATCTCGGAGAGACGGACGACGGGGAGGAAGGTCTCCTCGTTTTTCGGGTCGAGCATGAGACCCTTTACGTCCGTGAGAAGCATGAGCTTTTCGGCGCCGAGAGCTACGGCGATCTTCGATGCCGCGGTATCGGCGTTGATGTTATAGCTGGTGTCGGCGTCCGTGCCCATGGCGACGGTGGAGATAACGGGGATATAGCCGTCTTTTATAACGTCCAGCACCGGACCGGGATCCACGGAGGTTATCTCGCCCACGAGGCCGAGCTCGGAGTCTTTCACAACGGCCTTCATCATGCCGCCGTCGAGCCCGCAAAGGCCGATGGCGCGGCCGCCGTGGCGGTTGATAGTGGCGACGAGGTTTTTGTTCACCTTGCCGCAAAGGACCATCTGCACGATGTCCATGGTCTCCTCGTCGGTATAGCGCAATCCGCGCACGAAGCGGGATTCCTTGCCCGTTTTCGCGAGCATTTCGTTTATCTCGGGGCCGCCGCCGTGCACGAGCACGACGTTCACACCGACGAGGCTGAGAAGCACCACGTCGTCCATAACGGCGCGGGAGAGCTCTTCGTTTATCATGGCGTTGCCGCCGTATTTCACAACGACCGTCTTCCCGCGGTATTTTTGAATGTAAGGAAGGGCCTCAACGAGTATATTTGCTCTGTCAAAATGCGGAAAGCTCATAGTCATCCTCCGTTTCGCCGCCGAAGGGCGGGATTTATATTGATGGGATTCAGGTGCGGTAGTCGCCGTTTATCCTCACGTAGTCGTAGGTGAGGTCGCAGCCCCAGCACTCGGCGGAGCCGGCTCCGGTCCCGGCGGAAATATCGATGATTATCTCTTTTGCGCTGAGGACTTTTTTGGCGAGGTCTTCGTCGAAATCAAGGCCTTCGCCGTTTTCGCAGACCTTAATATCGCCGTTTTCGGAGCGGAAGCTCACGGCTACGCAGCCCGGCTCGAACTCGGCGCCGGAGTAGCCCATTGCGCAGAGCACGCGGCCCCAGTTGGCGTCGGCGCCGAACATGGCGGCCTTTACGAGCGAGGAGGAGATAACGGATTTGGAAAGGATCTCCGCGCTCTCGTCGCTCCCGGCTCCGCTCACGCGGCAGGTTATGAGGTGAGAGGCGCCCTCGCCGTCGGCCGCGATGGCGCGGGCAAAGGCGGTGCAGAGCTCCTTGAGGGCGGCGTAAAACGCATAATAATCCTCGTTTTCGGAGCATATTTCCGCGTTGCCGCACATGCCGTTGGCAAGGACCGCGCAGGTATCGTTGGTAGAGGTGTCGCCGTCTACGCTGACGCGGGAGAAAGTGAGCTTATTTACGGATTTGAGCGCCTTATCAAGCATGGCGGGGGATATGGCGGCGTCGGTGGTGATGAAGCAGAGCATGGTGCCCATGTTCGGGTGTATCATGCCGCTGCCCTTGCAGATGCCGCCGATATGGGCGGTTTTTCCGCCGACGGAGAAAGAAACGCTGAATTCTTTTTTAACTGTGTCGGTAGTCATTATGGCGAGCGCCGCCTCCTCGCCGCGCTCGGGCGAGAGATTTGCGGCGAGCACCGGAACGACTTTTTCTATGACGGCTACGTTCAGCCTCTGGCCGATGACGCCAGTGGAGGCGACCACTACGTCCTCCGGGGATATGCCGAGCGCCTGGGCCGCGTACTGCGCCATCTTTTCGGCGTTTTCCTCGCCGCCGGGAGCGCAGGCGTTGGCGTTGCCGCTGTTGGCTATCACGGCCTGCGCGCGGCCGTCCGCCAGGTGCTTCATCGTGAGCAGCACCGGAGCGGCCTTCACGGCGTTGGTGGTGAAAACCGCCGCGGCCGAGCAGGGGAGCTCGGAATATATGAGCGCGACGTCGCGCTTTTCGGGATTCGAGGATTTTACTCCGGCGTGCACGCCGGCGGCAAGAAATCCCTTCGCGGCGGTAACGCCGCCGCCTTCGATAACGGCCATTTCAAGGGCCTCCTTTTACTTCAGATAAGAATCCTCGGGCAGGTCGAGCATGATGTTCATATTCTGCACCGCCGCGCCGGAAGCGCCCTTGCCGAGATTGTCGAACAGGGCGGTGACGGTTATGCGCTCGGCGTTGCCGGAAACCATGAGCTGGAGAGAATTCGTGCCGGCGAAGCGGTTGGACTCGATGAATACGTTGCCGCTCTCAAGCGGAGCGACGCTCACGAAGCGGCAGCCGGCGTAATGCGCGGCGAGCGCCTCGCGGATATCTGCGGGAGAGGGCTTTCCGTTCAAAAGCGCGCTGTGCAGGCAGATCGTAGTTGCCATGCCCTGCGGGAAATCGGCGACGATCGGGCAGAAGACGGGATCGACCGTCAGCCCGGAGACGGCGCTTATTTCCGGCAGGTGCTTGTGGGACTGCGCGGTGCCGTATATGCGCGGTGAATCGAGCGCGGAGGGCCGTCCCTCCGCCTCGTATTCCGCTATCATGCTCTTTCCGCCGCCGGTGTAGCCGGTGAGCGAGAAGCAGGCGAGCGGATAATCGCGCGGGAGTATGCCCGCGGCGACGAGCGGATAGATGGAGGAGATGGCACCGGAGGCGTGGCAGCCGGGGTTGGCCAACCGCTTTGAGTTTTTAACTGCCTCGCGGTGCTTTGCCGAAAGCTCGGGGAAGCCGTAGTCCCAGCCGGGAGCCGTGCGGTGGGCCGTGGAGGCGTCTATCACGCGTACGGAGGGATTATCTATGAGCGCCACGGCCTCTACGGCGGCGGCGTCCGGCAGGCAGAGGAAGACTATGTCCGCCGAATTGAGATATTCCTTTCTGGCGTTCGGGTCCCTGCGGAGCTCCTCCGGGATGATGAGCTGCTCGATGTCGCTGCGCCCGGCGAGCCTTTCGCGGATCTGCAGGCCGGTGGTCCCGGACTGGCCGTCTATATATATTTTAGGAAGCATTTTTATTCCTCCTTGCTGCGCTCTGCTAAAAAGCCGCGCAGAGAAGCGAGCTGTTTTTTAACGTTTTCGGGCGAGGGGCTGCCGAAGCTAACGCGGGAGGCTATGCAGGTCTCGAGCTTTATGGCCTCGTAAACGTCCTCGTCAAACAGCGGGCAGAGCTCGCGGTACTCGGCTATGGGCAGGGTCTCAAGCGTCTGCCCGGAGGCGATGCAGCGGTTGACTATCTTGCCGACGACAGTATAGGCGTCCCGGAAGGGGAGACCCTTGCGGACGAGATAATCGGCGCAGTCCGTAGCCGTAATGAAGCCGCGCTCGGCGGCGGCGCGCATGTTTTCTGCCTTTACCGTCATGGTTTTCAGCATGGCGGTGAAAACGGGCAGGCAGTGGAAAACGGTATCGAAGGCGTCGAACACGGGCTCTTTATCCTCCTGCATGTCCTTGTTGTACGCAAGGGGCAGGGCCTTCATGACGGTAAGCAGGGTCGCGAGCGAGCCGTAGACTCGGCCTGTCTTGCCGCGCACGAGCTCGGCGACGTCCGGATTCTTCTTCTGCGGCATTATGGAGGAGCCGGTCGTGAAGGAATCGTCGAACTCTATGAAGCCGAACTCCCACGAGCACCAGAGGATGAGCTCCTCGGAGAAGCGGGAGAGATGCATCATCATTATAGACAGCGCGGAAAGGATCTCTATGGCGTAGTCTCTGTCGGAAACGCCGTCTATGCTGTTTTCGTTCGGCGCGCGGAAACCCAGCGCCGCGGCCGTCATGAATCTGTCGATAGGATAGGTCGTCCCGGTGAGGGCTCCGCAGCCGAGGGGGCATTCGTCCATGCGCTCGAGGCAGTCCTCAATGCGCGTGACGTCGCGCCGGAGCATGGCGGAATAGGCCAGCAGATAGTGCCCGAGAGTGGTGGGCTGCGCGCGCTGCAGATGAGTATAGGCCGGCATCACGGTATCCGCGTTGGCCTCCGCAAGCGATGCAAGCACCTCCAGCAGGGAGAGAAGCATCTTCCGCGTTTCCGCGAGCTGCTTTTTGCACCAGAGCCGGAAATCCACGGCGACCTGGTCGTTGCGGCTGCGGGCCGTATGCAGGCGCTTGCCGGCGCTGCCTATGCGCTCGGTGAGGATGGCCTCGATATTCATATGTATATCTTCGTTTTCGGGAGTGAACTCAACGGCGCCGGCCTCGATATCCTTTAATATATCGGCGAGAGCCGCCTTGATCTTTTCGGACTCCTCGGGAGCGATGACTCCCGTTTTGCCGAGCATATCGGCGTGGGCTATGCTGCCCTGTATATCCTCGGCGTAGAGCCGGCAGTCGAAGCCGATGGAGGCGTTGAGCTCGTCCACGAGCTTATCGGTATCCTTTGAAAAGCGCCCGGACCAGAGTTTCACGGGTGGGACCTCCTTAATACGTCTTAATCCTTGGGGTTGAGCTTGCCCTGCTCAAGCAGAGCCTTTACCTTTATGGGCAGGCCGAAGAGATTGATGAATCCGGCGGAATCCTTCTGGTCGTAATCGCTCTCGCCAAAGGTGGCTATATCCTCAGAGTAAAGCGAGTTGGGCGACCATACGCCGGCGTTTATGATATTGCCCTTGTAGAGCTTCAGGCGCACCTTGCCGCTGACCTTTTCCTGGGTGCTGGTCACGAAGGCGGAAAGCGCCTCGCGCAGCGGGGTGAACCACTGGCCGTTGTATACGAGGTCGGCGAAATCCACGGCGAGCCTGGTCTTCATATGCTGGGTCTGCTTGTCGAGAGTGAGCGTTTCGAGCACTTCGTGCGCGTGGTAGAGGATCGCGCCGCCCGGAGTTTCATATACGCCGCGGCTCTTCATGCCCACGAGGCGGTTCTCAACGAGATCGAGCAGGCCGATGCCGTTGGCGCCGCCGACGGTGTTGAGCGCGCGGATGATATCGGAGCCCTTCATCTTTTCGCCGTTTATGGAAACGGGCACGCCCTTTTCAAACTCTATCTCGATATATGTCGGAGCATCGGGCGCGGCGATCGGGTCGACGCCCAGCTCGAGGAAGCCCGGCTTCCCGTACTGCGGCTCATTGCCCGGATCCTCAAGATCGAGGCCCTCGTGGGAGAGATGCCAGATGTTCTTGTCCTTGGAGTAGTTGGTCTCGCGGTTTATCTTGAGGGGGATGTTGTGCGCCTCGGCGTAGTCTATCTCTTCGTCGCGGGATTTTATATCCCATATGCGCCAGGGGGCGATTATTTTCATGTTCGGGGCAAAGGCCTTGATGGCCAGCTCAAAGCGGACCTGATCGTTGCCCTTGCCGGTGCAGCCGTGGCAGATGGCGTCCGCGCCCTCGGCA
>JAEEGL014113730.1_pt1 | contig 10719 bp, 10 predicted proteins | sample 9134231 | NCBI WGS metagenome assembly JAEEGL01 (sample SAMN16246548, study PRJNA631951) | gut metagenome | biome: gut microbiome; feature: rumen; material: fiber-attached | host: Bos | place: Iran: Karaj | collected 2018-10 | reverse complement strand
CTGCCTGACTTCGGTATCGTCCACTTCCATCCTGACACCCGAACCGTCCATCAGGTTCCCGCGCCCTGCGATCATCGCCCCGTTATCCCTGCAGAACTGCCTGTCTGGCACATAACTACGTCCGCCGCGCTCGCGGGCCATGGCGTCGACCATCTCGCGGAGACGGGTGTTCTGCGCCACGCCTCCCCCGAGGAGGACCTCGTCCTTCCCGATGTGGGCCATCGCCCTCTCGGTGACCTCGGTCAGCATGGAGAAGACCGTCTCCTGGACGGAGAAGCAGATGTCCTCCAGGCGGCAGCCCTTGTCCCTGAGGGACATGGCGGCGGTGAGGATGCCGGAGAACGAGACATCCATACCCTTGACAGAATAGGGCAGGTCCAGTAGTTTGTCGCCGTCCTTCGCCAGTTTCTCGATGGTCGGTCCGGCGTAGAATCCCAGTCCTAGGTCGCGACCCAGCTTGTCCAGCATGTTTCCGACGCCGACGTCCTGGGTCTCTCCGAAGATGCGGTACCTCTGGTCGGAGTAGGCGATCACCTGCGTGTTCCCGCCGGACGCATAGAGGAGACAGGGGTCGGTGCAGCCGGTGAGGGCGTTCCCGATCTCTATGTGCGCGATGCAGTGGTTGACACCGACGATGGGCTTGCCAAGTGCGACGGCGAGGGAACGCGCTGCAGTACCCGCTACGCGGAGGCAGGGGCCCAATCCGGGACCCATCGAAAATGATACCAGGTCGACGTCCTTCAGGGATATCCCTGCATCGGAGACCGCCTTGACGATGGTGTCGGAGACCACGTCCGCGTGGTGGTTGGCCGCCTCGCGAGGATGCAGTCCGCCCTTCGGGGGCCTGAACATGTCGATAACGTTCGCTAGGACGTTCGCATCGGAATCCACTATACCCACACCGAGTGTGTGCGCGGTGCCCTCTATTCCCAGCGTTATCATACGCAACTACAATCCAACAGCCCCTTAAATAGGATGCTGGTCACTGATGCTAGGGTTTTAATATGACCAGTAAATACTGTGACTTACTGGGCTCATGGTCTAGGGGTTATGACGTCACATTGACATTGTGAAGGGCGCCAGTTCAAATCTGGCTGGGCCCACCACCTCTACTTTTCGACCTTACTTCGTTGCCGTCAGGCTGTTTTTTTCCAGCGAAAATGAAGATTGGCCTGCGGGGGATCCCGCAGGAATGAGTTTCAGAATAATCCGCAGAGCTCTTCGATCTGCTTCTTGTTCGCATCATTCATCGAAGATAGGATTGTGACCTTCTCGCCAACCACTTCCACGGGCATGTCTCCGAGAAGTGCCAGCATATGTTTTCCTGCAGTGGCGCCGAAGGAGCCGTTCTCAATCACGCCGACCTTGCGGGACTGATATTTCTTGGCGGAAATCTCCCTGAGGAACATTTCCATCACGGGGTTGAGTCCGCCTTCGTAGGTGGTTGCCGCTACGATCATTCCGGAATACTGATAGGCTGCTTCAACAGCGTATGAAATATCCTGATGAACCAGGTCCACCAGCTTCACGGGCCTGCCCCTGCTACGGAGGCATTCAGCAGCATATTCCGCGGCTTTGGCTGTATTGCCGTAGAAACTGGCATAGACAACTGCCACGCCGTCGGTCTCCGGCCTGTAGGAACTCCAGGTGTCGTACAGCCCCACGTACTTCTCCAGATCCCTGTCCAGCACCGGGCCGTGAAGGGGACATATCTTGGAAATCTCGAGATTCTTCGCCTTCGCCAGGAGCTTCTGAACATTGCTGCCGAACTTTCCGACGATGTTGAAGTAATACCTCCTGGCTCCGGACAGCCAGTCGAAAGAGGGATCGTAGGGTCCGAAACGCCCGAAACCGTCGGCGGAGAACAGGAGCTTCTCATCCGCATCATAGGACATTATCACCTCCGGCCAATGAACCAGCGGGGCTTCCATGAAACGGAGCTTGCGGGTGCCGAGATCCAGCTCTGAATCCTCTGCCACGATGTCGCAACATGGGGACATGTCCCTGTTGAAGAATTGTTCCATCATCTTGAGCGCCTTGGCCGAAGTTACTATGCGGGCCTTGGGGTACATCTCCATGAAATTGAGTATGTTGGAGGCATGGTCGGGTTCCATATGATGCACGATTAGGTAATCTGGCACAGTCCCTTCGAGAGCCTCGGTGAGCTCCTTTCTCCATTCTTCCGTGACCTTTGCGTCCATGGTATCGAGAACGGCGGTTTTGGCCCCTTTCACTATGTAGACGTTATAGGTGACCCCCTCGGGCACGGGGTATCTGCCCTCGAAAGGCTCGTCGGTGGGGTCCTGAAGGGATACCAGGGTCACGGAATCGGTTATCTTGGCAATCATCTTAATCGTATGATAATCCGACCGCCACATTTAGCGGTTTCCAGAAAATATGTACCGGGAGATTCACTCGGGAACGATCACATTGAGAGGACAGCCCGGACCTCCCAGGAGGTCCTTGATGGTAACGGTGTCCAGGTACTCGTTTATCATGGCGTCCAGGTTTTGCCAGAGGGGCAGGGTCTTGCACACCCCTGCCCGTTCGCAGTTCACCTTCCCATCGCTGATGCAGGCCACAGGACTTACCGATCCCTCGGTTATCCTCAACACACTGCCGACAGTACATTCTTCAGGGGGCATGGATAGGGCATAACCTCCTCCTTTACCGTGCGTCCCGGAAACCATCCCAGCCTTCACCAGCAGTGCCATGATTGCTTCCAGGTACTTCTGGGATATCCCCTGCCTCTCGGCAATCTCCTTCAGGGGAATGCGTCCGCTGTCACCGTTCTCGGCTAGGTCTATCAGTACCCGGATTGCATATCTCCCCTTGGTGGTGATGAACGCACTCATACATCAATCCTCAAAAAGTGCTGTTGATAAGTACCTTTCTCCCGTATCCGCGAAGATTGCTACGATGTTCTTGCCTTCGTTCCCAGGTTCCCTCGCCAACTGCAGTGCCGCGGTGAGAGCGGCCCCTGCAGATATGCCTACGAGAAATCCCTCCTTCTTCCCGATGAGCCTGCCGTTGGCAAAGGCGTCCGCATCCTCCACGGCTATCACCCTGTCGTAAACCTGCGTGTCGAGTGTGTCAGGTTTGAATCCCGCCCCGATACCCTGTATCTTGTGGGGACCGGTCTTCCCCTCTGAGAGAAGGGGTGAGCCCTTGGGTTCGACTGCGACCACCTGGGTCTTCGGATTCTTGGACTTGAGGAAACGCCCCGCACCGGATATGGTACCGCCGGTTCCCACGCCTGCAACAAGGAAATCGACCTTTCCGTCTAGGTCCGCATAGATTTCGGGACCGGTGGTACGGAAATGTATCTCAGGGTTCGCGGGGTTGACGAACTGGCCCGGGATCACCGAGTTCGGGATCTCCCTGGATAATTCCTCCGCTTTGGCGACCGCACCCTTCATACCCTTGGCTCCCTCGGTAAGTATCAGTTCCGCACCGTATGCTTTGATGAGCTTACGGCGCTCCACCGACATCGTCTCGGGCATCACGATCTTGATCTTGTATCCCCTGGCCGTGGCGATTGACGCCAGTGCGATTCCGGTGTTTCCGGAGGTGGGTTCTATGAGCACGGTGTCCTTGTCTATCTTTCCCTTCTCCTCCAGGTCATCCAGCATGGCTTTGGCGATGCGGTCCTTGACTGAACCAGCAGGATTGAAGAACTCCACCTTGCCGAACAGCCTGGCCTTTAGCCCGTACTCTTTCTCTATGTTAGTAAGCTCCACCAGCGGGGTTCCGCCGATGGTCTCGTCTATGGTCTTGTAAAGCATTGTTTCACTCTCTTATTGCTTCGAATCCCTGCTCTAGGTCTGCGATTATGTCGTCTATATGCTCCGTTCCAATGGAGAGACGTACGGTGTTCGGTTTTATCCCTGCCTTCAGCAGGGCATCGTCATCCATCTGGGAATGCGTGGTCGACGCGGGGTGGATCACCAGGGATTTCACGTCTGCCACGTTGGCGAGCAGGGAGAACAGCTTCAGTGATTCCGTGAACTTCTTGGCTTTCTCCGCTCCGCCCTTTATCTCGAAAGTGAAGATAGACCCAGCACCCTTCGGGAAGTACCTGTCGTAGAGTGCCTTCTTGGCACCTGTCTCTAACGACGGGTGGTTGACCTTCTCCACCTGCGGATGCTTGCTGAGGTACTCCACCACTTTCAGTGCGTTCTCGATATGCCTCTCCGTACGGAGCGACAGGGTCTCGAGTCCCAGTAGGAGCAGGAAAGAATTGAACGGGGAGATCACCGCTCCCTGGTCCCTCATCAGGGTGGCCCTGATCTTGGTAACGAATGCAGCCTTTCCGACCGCCTCGGTGAACACGATTCCGTGGTAGGAGGGGTTGGGCTTGGAAAGGGTGGGGAACTTGTCGTTCTGTGCCCAGTCGAAGTTTCCGCTGTCGACGATGAGTCCTCCCATGGCCACACCGTGTCCTCCGATGAACTTGGTCGCGGAGTGTACCACAATATCAGCCCCGTGCTCGATAGGTCTGAACACCGAAGGGGGGCTGAAAGTGCTGTCCACGATCAGCGGTATCCCGTGTGCGTGTGCGATCTTCGATATGGCATCGATGTCTGCCACGTCGGAGTTGGGGTTTCCCAGTATCTCGGTGTACAGCAGTTTCGTGTTGGGTTTGATCGCCTTCTCGAAATTCTGGGGATCGGAAGGGTCGACGAAGGTTGTCTCGATACCCTGCTCCCTGAGAGTGTTCTCGAACAGGTTCGCTGTACCTCCGTAAATGTTCGAAGAGGACACCACGTGATCGCCTGCCAATGCGATGTTCTGCACCGCGTAGGTAATCGCCGCTGCACCAGATGCAGTGGTAAGGGCGGCAACACCGCCCTCGAGGGCAGTGATCCTCTCCTCGAGAACGGAGGAGGTGGGGTTCATCAAACGGGTGTAGATGTTTCCGGGTTCGGTGAGTGCAAATCTGCCGGCAGCCTGCGCTGAATCCTTGAATACGTAAGAGGTGGTCATGTAGATGGGGACTGCCCTAGAATCCGTTGTGGGATCCGGTTCTTCCTGACCTGCGTGTACCTGTAAAGTTTCCAACCTGTATTTTTCGCTCATTGGTTCACTTACGCCTCTATCACACCGCATCTATTAAAACCTACCTACTTACTTGGTAGGTAAATAGAAATACTATAATCTCTTTGAAACCCCCGATACTAATGCAGACAATCTATCTCGATAACGCGGCCACGACCAGAATGAAACAGGAAGTCCTGGACGCGATGCTTCCCTATTTCTGTAACGAATACGGAAATCCCGCCAGCATCCACCCGATGTCCAAATCGCCCCGTGATGCTGTGGCTGTCGCAAGAAAACAGATTGCCAAGGCACTGGGTGCCGACGAACACGAGATCTTCTTCACCTCTGGTGGCACCGAATCTGACAACTGGGCCCTGAAATCAGGATATATATTGAATAAGAAGAAAGGAAAACACATCATCATCTCCGCCATCGAACACCATGCCATACTGGAGACAGCGGAATTCCTGGAGAAGGAATACGGGTGCGAAATAACCCGCATAGGCGTCGATTCCGATGGTGTGGTGAAACTAGACGAACTGGTGGCGGCGATTCGTCCTGATACGATTCTGATATCTGTAATGACAGCCAACAACGAGATAGGTACTATCCAACCCATCTCGGAAATCGGGAAGATAGCACGGGAGAAGAACATCCTGTTCCATACCGATGCCGTTCAGGCATTCGGCCATATCCCCCTCGATGTGAACGAGCTCAACGTTGACATGTTAAGTGCCAGCGGTCACAAGTTCGGAGGTCCGAAGGGAGTCGGATTCCTCTATATCAGAAAAGGAATCAGACTGCCACCGTTCATGCACGGAGGAGAACAGGAAAACGGAAGACGTGCTGGAACCACCAATGTGCCAGGCGTTGTCGGGATGGGCCTAGCTGCCGAGATATGTGCCCGCGATATGGGTAAGAACATAGAAGCACAGAAGCGGCTCAGGGACCATCTGATAGAGAGGATCGAGAAGGAGATTCCGTATTCCAAACTGAACGGACACCGTACGAGGAGACTGCCCGGAAACGTGAACTTCGGTTTCAAGTTCGTAGAGGGCGAATCGATGCTGATGTCCTTGGGAATGAATGGCATAAGCATCTCCACGGGTTCCGCCTGCGCATCCGGTTCCCTGGACCCCTCGCATGTCCTTCTGGCCATCGGTCTTCCCCACGGGGATGCACACGGCTCGGTGAGGATCTCGCTATCTGACAGCACCACACTGGAGGAAGTGGATTACACAGTCGACCGCCTGAAGGAGACCGTGGCTAGGATCAGATCCCTCTCCCCGCTTTACGACGATTTCATCAAAAAACAGGAGGCTTGAGAATGTACGACGGAGTATACAGCGAGAAAGTGATAGACCATTTCACAAACCCCCGCAATGTCGGCGAGATAGAGAACCCATCCGGTGTCGGAACAGTCGGCAACGCGAAGTGCGGAGACATCATGAGGATCTTCCTCGACATCGACGAGAACAAGATCATCAGGGACTGCAAGTTCAAGACCTTCGGATGCGGAGCGGCCATTGCGAGCAGCAGCATGGCTACAGAGATGGTGAAAGGAAAGTCCGTCCGCGAAGCGATGGAGATCACCAACAAAGCGGTCATGGAAGCGCTTGACGGCCTCCCGCAGGTGAAGATACACTGTTCCCTCCTGGCCGAGGAAGCCATCCATGCAGCCCTCTGGGACTATGCAACCAAACACGGAATAACCATCGAGGGCTTGAAACCCCCGAAGAACGACATCAACGACTGAACACGGAGGTGCACCACATGCCAATCAAAGTACCGGATAATCTGCCGGCCATATCCGCATTGGAAGCGGAGAACATATTCCTGATGAAGGAGACCCGCGCCCTCTCGCAGGATATCAGACCCCTCAAAATCGCCATCCTGAACCTCATGCCCACCAAAGTGGACACGGAGATCCAGCTGATGAGACTCCTCAGCAACACACCGCTGCAGATAGATATCACCCTGGTGATACCCGCTACACACGAACCCAAGAACACCTCCGCCGATTACCTGAGGAAGTTCTACAAGAGATTCTCGGAGATCGAGGATTCGAACTTCGACGGCCTGATCATCACCGGCGCTCCCCTGGAGGACAGGGATTACGAGGAAGTGGATTACTGGGACGAGATCAGCCACATCATGGACTGGAGCGTCAACCACGTGACCACCACGATGTACATCTGCTGGGCAGCCCTGGCGGGACTCTACCACCTCTACGGTATCGGAAAAATCGATCTCCCGTCCAAAAAGAACGGCATATTCGAATACCGCAACGTCTCCGAGGGCGAACCGCTCATGAGGGGCATCGACCAGGTGCTGAGGATCCCGCAGTCCAGGTATGCGACGGTGAACACGGAGGAGATACAGAGGAACCCCCGCCTCCATGTCGTGGCCGTCGGGTTGGACAACGACCCTGGGATAGTCGTTTCGGACAGGGGGGAGGTGTTCATCACAGGGCATCTCGAATACGATGCGAACACCCTGGCCAACGAATTCGACAGGGACCTCAGCAAGGGACTGTCGCCGGTGTTCCCGGAGAACTATTACCCGCGGAACGACACCCGCTTCGACCCGCCGCTTACCTGGAGGAGCTATGCCACGCTGGTGTTCACCAACTGGCTGAACTACTACGTCTATCAGCTGACGCCATACGACATAAACGCCGCAAGGATGGCCTGAAGGTCAGGGGAGGAGCGCGATATTCTCGCTCCTCACCACATCCTTGTACTTCATCTTGGAACCCAGGATGTTCTTGGCCGCATCGGACCTCATACCGCGGATGCGGTTGATGTCCTCTGAACCGTAATCGGGGCGTCCGCGGGCAACGACCGTACCGGAACACTCGATGTCGACGACGGCACCTGCCTCGAAACTCCCTTCGGCGAATTTGATCCCCACTGGCAGCAATGACTTATGTGCCAGAAGTGCTTTCATTGCACCTTCGTCAACCATGATCTTACCGTGGACCTTGACGGATTTCATCCACCTGCGTTTCTTGGTGATGGCCGCATCGGCTGTGAAGATGGTGCCGACGTCGTCTCCGAGAACGGTGCGCCTGATGACACCCTGTTCGGAACTAGATGCGATGATCATCATGCATCCCGCATCCTGACAGATCTTCGCGGCCTTGAGCTTGGTCTTCATTCCCCCGGTGCCGGCCTTGGAACCGGGTCCGCCTGCCATGTCCTCGATCTCGGGCGTAATCTTTTCCACGGTCTCGATGAGTTTCGCATCGGAGTGTTCGACAGGGTTGGCAGTATACAATCCGGATACGTCCGAGAGGATCACGAGCAGGTCGGCATCCGCCCTGCTGGCGATGACTGCGGAAAGGGTGTCGTTATCCCCGAAAGCCGCACCGATCTCCTTGATGCAGATTGCATCGTTCTCGTTGAAGATGGGGACGACGTCGTACTTCAGCAGAGTGGAGATGGTGTTGTTCAGATTCAGGACGGTGTCCCTGTTAGAGTAATCGTCCATGGAGATGAGGATCTGGGCGACGTTCAGTCCGTGCTTCTGGAAACTGTCGTTCCATTTCTGCATGAGGATGCCCTGTCCCACCGAGGCGGCGGCCTGTTTGATGGGGATCTCGTTGGGTTTGGGTTTGGCATTCATCGCCTTAAGGCCTATACCCACGGCTCCGGAGGAAACGATCAGGACCTCCATTCCAGCCTCCTTGAGGCTTGCGACCTGGTTCGCGACATCGTCCATGAAGGATTCGGAGGGTGTGCTCCCGCCCTGGGTGATGGAGGATGTACCCACCTTGACCACGATGCGTTCGACGTTTGCCAGAAGATCCTTCCTGACGGTCATGGTTTCACCTCCTCTCCAGGTCGATCTTCCTGTGGGTGTAGGGCTTGGCGTTCTTGCCGGCGTAGTCCTTGACGACATGGCCGTTGCCGACGAGGACGTACTTGTAGATCATCAGACCCTCCATGCCCATAGGTCCGCGGGCGTGGATCTTGTTAGTGGATATCCCGACCTCGGCACCCTTGCCGAAACGGTATCCGTCGGCGAATCTGGTGGAAGCGTTGATGAAGATGTCGGCGGAGTCCACCCTCCTGGCGAACTCGTCCTGTTTGGCCTTGTCCTCGGTGATGATCGCATCCGTGTGGTGCGATCCGTTGGTGTTGATGAGCGATATCGCCTCGTCCATATCCTTCACGGAACGGATGGCGATGACGAGACCGTCGTACTCAGCGGTCCAATCGTCCTCTGTGGCCACCTTGTAATCGAAACCGATAAGGTACTTGGAGAGTTTCTCCTCCACCCTCATCTCCACTCCGTTGGCTGCGAATGCATCGGCCATACGGGGCAGGAAATAGGGGGCGATGTTCTCGTTGACCAGGACCTTCTCCACGGCGTTGCATGCCGCGGGGTACTGTATCTTGGAGTCGAGGACGACACCGAAGGCTTTCAGCAGATCGGCGTCCGAATCCACATAGATGTGACATATTCCGGCCGAATGACCCAGCACAGGAATGTTGGTGTTGGTCTGAATGTATCTGACGAAGGAATACGAGCCCCTCGGGATGAGCAGGTCGATGTACTCGTCCATCTTGAGGATCTCGGAGATGTCCTCCCTGGTCTCCATGAGAACGAACGCCTCGCGGGGGACTCCCGCGGATGCAGCGGCTTCGCTGAGGATGTCGAAGAGGATCCTGTTGGACCTCCTCGCCTCGGATCCGCCTTTGAAAAGGATGGCATTGCCGCTCTTCAGGCAGAGGGACATGATCTGGGGGACCACCTCAGGCCTGGCTTCGAATATCACTCCGATAAGACCTATCGGGCACCTCTTCTGGTATAGTTCGAGGCCCTCGTCCAGTTCAATCGCGGACATGACCTCGCCGACAGGGTCGGCTATCCTGGCGACATCGAGGATGCTGGTGACCATGTCGTTTACCTTATCATCATTGAGTCTGAGCCTCTTCAGCAGTTCGGGAGTGATCTTGCCTTCGGATTCGGCCACGTCTTCCGCATTGGCGGAGAGGATCCTCTCCTTGTTGTCGGTCACCGCCTGGGCCATAGCCTTCAGGGCGGCGTTCTTCACCTCCGTGCTCAGGGCAGCCATTTTAAGAGCTGCCAGTTTGGCGTCCTTTACTTCGGACACTGTTGTCGCCATGCTTCTCGGCATACGTTTAAAGTTATAGAAATTTAGGTTCTGTGACGTTTTGAGTGGACGGGCATCCACCCAATCCGTCAATCTTGCACTTCGGCTTCCGCCTCGGTAATTCCGGCAATTGATGACGTGCCGAGGATGTCGAACCCCATCCCGCGTCTAAGTATGTTCACGCTTGCGTTGTCGTCACGGTGTTTGGTGAAACCGCAGAACCTGAAGCAGAATATCTCCTGGCTGAACGGTTTGTTCAGCCTTCCGCATTCGGTGCAGATCCTGCTCGTGTAGGCGGGATCCACTGCGACTATCTCAGACCCGGTTTCCTCCCCCTAGTATCTGAGCAGCATCATGACCGTCCCCGCGCTCGCATCGCGGAACAGTTTCCTTGTTTCCTTATTATCCTGGAGGTCCATCAGTTTCCTTACCAAGAGATCCTCCACGAAGATCTTCGTGTGATTCTGAACAATCGATCTTGTGGCTTTCTGCAGGAGATCGTTCTTGCTATCCTCGATCCTCTTCTGCAGATGCCTGAGATGGCCCAGGTACTTCCT
>JAEEGL013256640.1_pt1 | contig 10719 bp, 7 predicted proteins | sample 9134231 | NCBI WGS metagenome assembly JAEEGL01 (sample SAMN16246548, study PRJNA631951) | gut metagenome | biome: gut microbiome; feature: rumen; material: fiber-attached | host: Bos | place: Iran: Karaj | collected 2018-10 | reverse complement strand
GAGTGAATCGAGGAAGCATGCCGCAAGACGTCCGAGACCTCCGTTTCCGAGTGCAGGGTCTCTTTCCTGATCCTCGATGACATTTATGTCGATACCCATTTCATCAAGAGCTTCGGATATCTCCTTGTATTCCTTCAGGTTGATCATCGCATTTCCGAGCGCTCTTCCCATCAGAAATTCCATCGAAAGATAATAAACCGTCTTCGGATCCTGCTTTTCGTAGGCCTTCTGTGTCTCGAGCCAGTTGTCGATGATCGTGTCCTTGACCGTATAGGCTACAGCCTGGTATTTCTGCTGCTCGTTTGCCTCTTCAAGCGTCTTTCGAAAGAGTGCCTTTACGTTCTCCTTTACCTGTTTCTTGAATGTTTCCTTGTTGAATCCGGTCTTGCGTGCTGCCATTTCAACCTCCTGTGTATGTTTATTGTTTCTTTACCCCGAGAGTAACGTTCTCTCCGTTTATGTTCCAATCCTTGACGTAACCGTCACAGTTGCCCGTAACTATATCATCCGCAAGCACTTCCTTCGATATCGAAGCTTTGTTATCCGTCAGCACCTGAATGATCTTCTCATTATCCTTCGCATATACGACGATCCTGTCCATTACCTCGAATCCGGCTTCCTTACGCATCGTCTGAACCTTGGATACGATCTCGCGCACGAAACCTTCCTCGATGAGCTCGGGTGTAAGCTTCGTATCGAGAACAACCGTGATATTACCTTCGCCGAGTGTCTCAAAACCTTCCTGCTGTGTCATCTCGATAAGAAGATCATCCTTTGTAAGCTCGATGGCATTACCGTCAACATCAAACTTAAGCGCTCCTGATTCATTCAGCTCATCCATGGCCGCATTTCCGTCGACATTCGCAAGGTACTTCTGGATACCGCCGAGGAACTTGCCGTACTTGGGTCCCACTGTCTTGAGCTGCGGTTTAAAGTTGTATGTCGTAAACGCCCTGACATCATCGGTAAACTCCACGCTCTTTATATTGAGCTCGTCTTCGATGATCTCTTTATAGAACTCGTCAAGTGTAAACTCCGCCTTGATGAGCATCTTGGAGATGGGCTGTCTGTTCTTGATGTTTGCCGCATTTCTGCATGCACGTCCCATAACAACACTCTTAAGAACGTGATCCATATCGGCTTCAAGTTCTTTATCGATACGTTCTTTGACAACTTCGGGAAAATCACACAGATGTACGCTCTCGGGAGCCGTCTTGTCTATCGAACACACGAGGTTTCTGTAGATCTGTTCCGTCATGAACGGTATCATGGGAGCCGCTGCTTTTGATATCTCGACAAGCGAAGTATAAAGCGTCATATATGCGTTTATCTTGTCCTGCTCCATTCCCTTGGCCCAGAAACGCTCACGGCAACGTCTGACATACCAGTTGGAAAGATCCTCTACAAAGTCCTGAAGAGCCCTTGCCGCTTCGGGGATCTGGTATTTATCAAGATTGACATCAACATCTTCTATCGTTGAATAAAGCTTAGAAAGGATCCATTTATCCATTACCGGAAGCTTATCGTATTCAAGGGAATACTTTGTCGCATCAAAGTTGTCGATGTTTGCATAAAGTACAAAGAACGCGTACGTGTTCCAGAGTGTTCCCATGAACTTTCTCTGGCCTTCCATAACAGCCTTGTCATGGAACCTGTTCGGGAGCCACGGAGCCGAGTTGATATAGAAGTACCAACGGATCGCATCGGCACCCATAGTCTTTAACGCATCAAAAGGATCTACCGCATTGCCTTTTGACTTACTCATCTTCTCACCGTTCTCGTCAAGTACGAGACCGAGAACTATAACGTTCTCATATGCCGGCTTGTTAAAGAGAAGCGTTGATTCGGCAAGCAGAGAATAGAACCATCCTCTCGTCTGATCGACAGCTTCCGAGATGAACTGCGCCGGAAATCTTGATTCGAACAGTTCCTTATTCTCAAACGGATAATGATACTGCGCAAAAGGCATCGCACCGGAATCGAACCAGCAGTCGATAACTTCGGGAACACGGTGCATCTCCTTGCCGCACTTCGGACACTTGATCGTAAAATCATCTATGAAAGGTCTGTGAAGTTCCACAGTAAGTGCATCTTCACGACCGGAAAGATCCTTTAATTCCTCACGGCTTCCGATAGCGTGACGATGTCCGCATTCACATTCCCATACATTAAGCGGAGTTCCCCAATAACGGTTACGGGATACGGCCCAGTCCTGAATATTCTCAAGCCAGTTTCCGAACCTTCCCGTTCCGATGGACTCGGGGATCCAGTTGATCTTGTTGTTGTTTGCGATAAGGTCATCCCTGACCTTTGTCATCTCTATGTACCATGACTCGCGTGCATAGTATATAAGAGGAGTCGAACATCTCCAGCAATGAGTGTAATCATGCTCTACCTTGGGTGCGCTAAAGAGGATACCTCTCTTGTCGAGTTCCTTTAACACCTCGGGATCGGCGCTTATTGCTCCGGCATCTATCTCAGCCTGTGTCGGCTTGGCACGCATTCCCGCAAAAGGAGTTTCGTCCTTCATGACACCTTTTTCATCTACCATCTGAACAAAAGGTGCATCGTATTTTCTTCCGACTCTGGCATCATCTTCACCGAAAGCAGGTGCGATATGTACGATACCGGTACCGTCGGCCATTGTTACGTAATCATCACAGTATACGAAGAACGCTTTTTTGTTCTGGGCATCGGCACAATCTTTTGCACACTGATAAAGCGGTTCGTATTCCTTGTACTCAAGGTCGGTTCCCTTGTATGTTTCAAGCACTTCGTAAGCCGGGGTTCCCTCGGCTCTTTCTATACCGCCGAGCACACTGTCGGCAAGAGCTTCTGCAAGTATATAAGTATATCCGTCGGCGGCCTTGACCTTTACATATGTATCCTCGGGGTTCACACAAAGACCGATGTTGCTGGCAAGAGTCCAGGGTGTTGTCGTCCATGCGAGGAAATATGCATCCTCGTCTTTGATCTTGAATCTTACGATCGCGGTACGCTCTTTTAAAGTCTTGTATCCCTGTGCAACCTCATGCGATGAAAGAGGAGTTCCGCATCTGGGACAATACGGTACGATCTTAAAGCCCTTGTACAAAAGTCCCTTGTCCCATATCGTCTTTAATGCCCACCATTCACTCTCGATAAAATCATCGTGGTAGGTTACATACGGGTCATCCATGTCTGCCCAGAAACCGACTGTTCCCGAGAAGTCTTCCCACATGCCCTTATACTTCCAGACACTTTCCTTACATTTATCGATAAAAGGAGCAAGACCGTACTCCTCGATCTGTTCTTTACCGTCAAGGCCGAGAAGTTTTTCGACTTCAAGTTCAACGGGAAGTCCGTGTGTATCCCAGCCTGCTTTACGGGGTACATAGTATCCCTTCATGGTGCGGTATCTGGGGATCATATCTTTGATAACACGCGTAAGGACATGCCCGATATGAGGCTTTCCGTTAGCCGTGGGCGGTCCGTCATAGAACATGTATGTCTGTCTGCCTTCACGATTCTTCAGGCTCTTTTCAAAGATCTTGTTATCGGACCAGAACTTTTCAACCTGTTTCTCACGGTCGGTAAAACCGAGGTCCGTTGATACTTTTTCGTACATTTAATTCTCTCCTGTTTTATCTGTATTTTCATCCGTCTCATCAGCGCCGGCGTTTTCTGACGGCTTATCGTTCGATGATGAATAAGACGGGAAAAGCTTATCCTTGTAATCCTCAAGTCCCAGCATCAGTGCGATACCGAGGACTCCGCATGTGACCGCCTCTCCGAGTCCGACCATGATAACACTCCTCCAGAAAGGAGGCTCATCAAAGCCGAGCAGGAATGCATATATAGCCGGTACCGCAAATGCATTGATCACTATAGGGGGTATAGGCACAAGAAACTTCTTTTTACGTATAAGGTAACTGATGATTGCGGAAACAAGCGTTGCCACACTGCCGTAAATAACATCGCTCATCGGAAGGTTCATTGCGTTGTTTGCGCTAAGGCATCCGATAAAGAGCCCCGGGATCGCTGCCGGAGTATAATACGGTAATACCGTCAATGCCTCGGATATCCTGAGCTGGAAATTAAGACCGTTGGCAAGCTGGAATTCATTCGCAATAAATGTCAGTACAAAGTACAGCACTGCAATGACCAAAGTCTGTATTATAAATCTGCCTGTCTTCTTACCCATTTTACGTCTCCTACTGTTTATACCTGCTGCTGTAGGCTACTCTGTCACTGACCTGTATTCCGGCCAGCTTTCCGATCACGTGTGTCGTGTTCGACATCTTGCCGCCGACTACGACGGGCTCATATACAACACCGCCAGTGGCATTGTGGTTACTGTATATCGAGATGCTGATAACACCTCCGTTTGTAACAGCCACGATCTGTATCGGATATGAATAAGGATTGATGAACTTATAATCAAGAGATGCTCCCGATATCGTTGCATCAAGTCCCGATGCGATATAGCTCGAACGATGGCTGTGATTATGACGCTCTATAGGTACTATCCCCGCACGGAGCATAGCCAGATTGAGTGTGGAACTTACCTGGCATATTCCGCCGCCAAGTCCCTTAACATATGTATCACCGGAAATGACGTTTCCGAATCCGTAACCGTTTGCCACGGTCCTCGGTCCGAATGCCGCATCACACGAAAAAACCTGGCCCGGCAGTATGATCATTCCGTTGATCTTTGATGCCGCATTCCTTATATTCTTCGCTCTGTCCTCGTTTGCACGGAATTTGGTCGACGCCTGGGAAACCATCACATCTATTCCCGTGGAATCGGGATCGATCACCGCAGGCACGCTCACAGGCACTGTCATATCCGCTGCCGCAGGTGCTGTAGCTGTCACAGGGGCAGCAACGGCTCCTTTTTTATACTTTGTAAGATCGATATTGATCGATGTCTGACCCATCATGATAGCTGCCTTGACGGCTGCCGTCACTGCAGGCTTGTCTATGTCCGCCTCACCGTTTGTAACATGAGCCAGGCTGTCGATCAGGCCGCCTATATCCCTAAGGCCGTCCGTGTCGGCTCCCGCCTTGATCTGGTCAGTCTCGGTACCGTATAACTGTTTTGTATAAACCTTGTCCTGGTATGTCATGACAACGCTTGTGACCGAATCCGCAAATACATTTACGCTCGTTGCCAAAAGCATCGATAATGCCACACCGAGAACCGCTCCAACCTTCCAAATTGTCTTTTTCATAATAACTCTCCTTACAAAATCACACACGGAGTTAGTTTATCACACATACCGCTTTTGAGCAAGATATAGCGGGGGTTTAAATGTGTCCTGTTTTGGTGTAAAATAATGGAGATTGGGAGGAAGTATACTATGGGTGACAGACTTTTTATAATCATTCCTGCATATAACGAGCAGGCCAACATTAAACAGGTTGTAAACGACTGGTATCCGATAGTCGAAAAATACGGCACAGACTCGCGTCTTGTCGTTATCGACGACGGAAGCAGCGACAATACATACAAGATCCTGCAGGAGCTTTCAAAAGAAAGACCCGCTCTTACGGCACTTACCAAGCAAAACGGAGGCCACGGCGCGACTATACTGTACGGTTACAAGTATGCTCTGGATAACGGGGCGGATTATGTATTCCAGACAGATTCGGACGGCCAGACCCTTCCTTCGGAATTTGAGCCGTTCTGGCTTGCAAGGACCAAATACGATATCACGATAGGATACAGGAACAAGAGAAGAGACGGATTCTCAAGGATTTTTGTAACCAAGATACTCCGTCTCGTTGTATACATCTGCTTCAGGGTTTATGTTCTCGACGCCAATACGCCTTACAGGATCATGAGCGCGTCAACACTTCGCGAGAACCTTAAGATCATACCCGATGACTTTTTCCTGACAAACGTTGCGATATCGGCGATCTACAAGAAGCGCCGTCAGAAAGTGCACTTCATACCTATATCATTCCGTCCGAGACAGGGCGGAAGCAACTCGATCAACCTGCTCAAGATCATCAAGGTCGGGCTCTCTTCATTCAGAAGCTTCATCGTTATAAACGACAAAATATGATCATTTCAGGTTTTCAGGATTGAGGCAGTCAAGTTCCGGTATCACGAACCTTCCGTCTTTCCTTATCAGAACATCATCAAACCAAATCTGACCGCCGCCGTACTCGGGTGTCTGTATCAGTACCAGATCCCAGTGGACGGCGGATTTATTTCCGTTCGGAGCGTCATCATAACTCATTCCGGGTGTAAAATGTATGCTTCCGCATATCTTCTCATCAAAGAGTATTTCCTTCATCGGCTTTATCACATAAGGATTGACTCCTATCGCAAATTCACCGACAAATCTCGCACCCTCATCGGTATCAAACACCCTGTTGGCTCTCTCGCTGTCATTGGCTACAGCCTTGACTATCTTTCCGTCCTTAAATGTCAGCGATACATTCTCGTATGTAAATCCTTCGTACCTTGACGGCGTATTGTATGTTATAACTCCGTTTACGGAATCCTTTACCGGTGCGGTATAAACTTCCCCGTCGGGAATGTTCATGTGTCCGTCACATGCGATAGCCGGTATGTCTTTTATGGAAAAGGATATATCAGTGTCTTTTGCTGTTATCCTGACTTTATCGGTCCTGTTCATAAGATCAACAAGGCTCTTCATGGCCCTGCCCATCTTGGCATAATCAAGATTGCACACGTTATAGTAGAAATCCTCAAACTCTTCAAAGCTTGAATCCATGAGCTGAGCCATCGCATCCGTCGGATAGCGCAGAACGACCCATCGTGTTTTCGGGACCCTGATCCCATGGTGTACAGGTGAATAGTAAAGCTTATTGTATAAAGCAATCTTCTCCGGCGGAACATCAGAGAGTTCGGATGCGTTATCCGCTGCTCTGACGCCGATAAAGCAGTCCATTTCCGCCATCATGAGACTGTCGGTCCTGGACATGATATCCAGCTGCTCATCGGACGCCCCCATCAGAAGTTCCCTGTGTACGCGCTGATTCTCGCTGTGAGGAAAAGGAAGCCCGCCCGCTGCATATACTTCCTTCACAAGTGCCCTTGCAAGGTCAGTCGTACTCTCACCTATGTAGTTTATCCAAACCTTGTCCCCCGGCTTTACCGCAACCGAATAATTAACAAGATTATGTGCCAGCTTTTCAAGTCTCGGATCCATGTTACAGTTCTCCTTTCTTGTTTTACCACTTAATGTCGCTCGCCAATTTGAATCCTCCTTCGTCGGATAGAGGGCTCGCGGTGTAGACAGACTCTTCCCACTTCGTGGGCCCCTTCTATCTACATTACATATGTTACAAATCTGTTTCCCGCTTTTTCAAACATGTTCTTCGAATCGTTCATTCCCATCTTGTATACCCTTTCTTCCTTAGGGTCATAAAGTATCGTATTCTTGCTGTCATAACCCATTATGATCACGGCACCCCCGCCTTCCGTCATTGCCATTACCGGGTATCCGTTTGAAACATAATAGAGCATATCCGAAAGATTACATCCCGACAGGTCAAGAACGACCGCATCCAGGTTATCGGAAAGAACCTTTACAAGCGACTTGGTACGGATCTCCTCTTCGGAACTCTTATATACACCGCCGTACTGTAACATCTTGTCGATGCATCTGACGTATGCCGTCGATGTCTCCTGCTCCGGAGCTTCTTCCTCTCCTTCCGTTTCGGATCCATCACCGGAAGCCTCCTTTGATCCGGATGAATCTCCGGCGTCGAGGCCCGTTAGTCTTGCGGATGATTTTCTGTTTCCGCTTTCCCAGATGTACGCCATTCTTTTGTCGGTTACGACCCCGTAAAGGGTGCTGGCCTCATCAACCGCCTCGGATGCGGTCGTATAAATACCGTACAGTTCTCCTTTTGCATATACGTAATATCTTCGCAGCGGATCCTCTCCGGATATCTTAACGTCCCTGCTTCCTTCAAATACGACTTCCTTCGGGCTCGTTACTTTGACGGAAACCTTCTCCGTATCGCCCGGTTTGTAAAGGACTGTCTGATATGTTGTCTCGGTCTTTTCCGTGACAACGGTCGAGAGCGTGTTCTTGAGCGTTGTCCTCGTCTTGTTGTTCACTATCTGATCGTCATCGATATAGACATACTCGCCCGTTTCGGGATCTTTTGCGACTCGTGTCAGGATCAGCATGTTATCACGCTTTTCGATGGCGGTAACGAATATCCCGCTTATACTGTAGTCCTTCATTATGTTCCCGTTCTGATCCTGTATCCTGATGCTGTACATCGGGATGAGCGTTCTGCCGGTATAATCGGTCGTTACATCGGTTACCTTTGCCGCCCCGTATATGACATCATTATCCATGAATCCGAGCGGGATGACGATCTCGCCCGCTGCCGAAGGGATCACGGAGGGAGTCATGCTGGAGAGTTTGAACAACTGTATCTCCGTATAATCAATAACGGACTCACCGGTCTGCCATGCTATCGTACTTTCGTCATCCGATGAGTAAAATCCCGTCTCGCTTATCGAATCCTGCATGACCTCGGATTCACGCGTTGTGAGATTGATCGAATAAACAGTACCGTCAAGCAGTATATACATCCTGTTCCTTGAACTTATATACGCAAGGTTGTCTATGTCCTTTGCAAGTATGTCATACGACTTTGTATACGGTATGAAGAGCTGCTCTTCGATCGTGTTTACGGCGCAGTCGTAATAATACAGCGCAACTCCCGTGCGGCCTTCGTTCCTGCCTCTGTTCATGTATCCGTATACAATGAACCATATGTTTCCGACACCGTCGATCATCATCGGTTTGATCGAGTGTGCGTTGTATCTCGTCCTTGCGTCATCATTGTTCTTGTCAGCGAAAGCAAACAGTTTTGCCATCGTCTGTGAAGAGATATTGTATGAATAAAGCGCATTCTGCTGGACAAAGGCATATATCGTCGCAGTACCGTTTTCGATCCTGACAGGTTTCTCATGTATCATCCCGTGAAGGATCTTTCCGTTGACGACGACATTTTTCTCCTCGTCAAACACCTGATCCATGATCCTCTCGTATTCCATCAGATACATTCTCTTGCCGCGCTGCAGCCTGAAGAATTCGGAAACGTTATGTTTCTCCGACTGTATCTCGACCTGATACCTGAGCATGATCGACGCCGTAGTCTCATCGATCTCCAGAAGCTCCATATCCTTCTCGGTCACAAGCTTCGGCTCGAGCTCTCCCCATGTCAGCTGGTTGAAGTTCGAATGGATGTTGACATACGCATAGCTGCTGTTGTCACCGTCGGCATTCGTTTCCATATACTTCTTTATCTGCGCCGCAGCTTCCTTATCAAATGTCCTGTCGGAAAAATCACGTACGAAGTCCATCTTTTCCGTCAGGTAAAGCTCGGCTCTGTTGATGACTCTTGCATAGTATCTTATGACATCCCCGCCGGATGTCGTAAGCTTTATGATCAGCATATATTCCTTATCGTCTTCGATAAGGTCCTTGAGAGTCGCCGTCGCATAGATGACGTCTCCCTCATATGTAAAATCGGAGACTTCGGTTTCTTCGATGAGCCTGGACATATCGACCGGTCTTACTTCATAGGATACTTTTGCGATTACCGCGTCATACAGATCGGCACGAAATGTTATCGATCGATTTGCCATAAGAGGTGTTATCGGACCACGCAGAAAACTCCCCTCCATTTCGGTCACATAACCGTGGAGAGGATTTATATACACGTCATTGACGTTCATATATACAACCGGAAGCGTTGCGCCTCCCATCTCGGATGTCATGTCGGTATTACCCCTGTTAAGGATTATGTTCGACACGAACAGCGAGATCAGGAACAGAACAAACGTGGCGCTCAGCTTTATGACTCTTCTTTTTAGCTTGTTCTTATCCATAAGAAAAAATAAAGTGACGACGAAAAAACTTCGCCGTCACATTTGATCATCTCCGAACCGCTCCGATCCTTGCCGCGCTTCTCTTAAGTGCGAGTGTTGCCCGGCCTATATCCGTTCCGGCAGGTTTGTCGGTAAGGAACCTTTCCGCACGCACGCGTGCGTCCTCGGCTCTTTGCAAGTCTATCTCGTCAGGCCATTCGCAAACCTCCGCGAGGATCGTCATGGAATCCTGAAGTATCTCGAAAAAGCCTCCGTGAACGGCACACACTTTCGGTTCCCCGTAGGGAACATGTATGTAGCATACACCCGGCGATAAGACACTCGTTAGCGGAATATGATTGGCGAGCACACCTATCTGTCCTTCTGTGGTGTTTATCTCCACCATGGTCACTTCGCCTTCAAAGAAAATCCTGTCGGGGCTTGTGATCTTAAGATGAAATGTTTCAGCCATAGCAGCTCCTTATTTCTGACTCTTCTCGTACTTCTCTATAACGTCTTCTATAGCACCTGCGGAAAGGAAGAAACTCTCGGGTATCTCATCATGCTTACCGGAAAGGATCTCATCGAATCCTCTGATCGTATCGGAAACGGATACGTATCTTCCTTCAAGTCCCGTAAACTGTCCTGCTACGAAGAAAGGCTGTGACAGGAAACGCTGTACTTTTCTCGCACGTGATACGGTAACCTTGTCATCTTCCGAAAGTTCATCCATACCAAGGATGGCGATGATATCCTGAAGTTCCTTGTATCTCTGAAGTATCTCCTGAACACCTCGTGCAACCCTGTAATGGTCCTCACCCACGATTCTGGGATCGAGTATCCTCGATGTAGACTCAAGAGGGTCG
>JAEEGL012025923.1_pt1 | contig 10719 bp, 12 predicted proteins | sample 9134231 | NCBI WGS metagenome assembly JAEEGL01 (sample SAMN16246548, study PRJNA631951) | gut metagenome | biome: gut microbiome; feature: rumen; material: fiber-attached | host: Bos | place: Iran: Karaj | collected 2018-10 | reverse complement strand
CCGTACGAACCGGCATCCGCCGAAGGCTTCGATCCGCAGGACGTTGCGCAGAACAAGATCATGGCGATCCTGTCTTATTTCGGCATCCTGGTGCTGGTTCCGATCTTCGCGGCAAAGGAGAGCCGGTTTGCGCGCTTCCACGCGAACCAGGGACTCGTTCTTTTCGTCTGCGAAGCCGCTTACGGCGTCGCGTACGGTATCGTGCGCAGCATCCTGCTCGGCATTTCACACCATCTTTCCTTTGTGACCGCCATCCTCGGCCTAGTGTACGTTGCGTTCTTCGTCTTATGGCTTCTCGGCGTGATCAACGCCGCAGGCGGCAAGGCAAAGAAACTGCCGGTCATCGGCGATTTCCAGATCCTCAAATAATTCCATACGTAGAAAAATCCTCCTGTGACACGTTGAATCGTATCACAGGAGGTATTCTTTTATCCGAAACGCTTAATCGTCCGAATCCGCATTCTCCCAAACGACTTCATCCTCGACGAAGCCCTTCTTCTTCTTGTAACGCACAACGCCTTTGGCAATAAATCCGCTCGAGAACACGAGCACGCTTACCGCCCAGCCTGCCGCGATCTGCGCCCAGATCGGATAGTTGGGATCGTACGTGCCGTTCTTCTGCGCAAACAGGACGACCATGTTCCAGATGAACAGCGCCGTCAACAGCAGCGGAGAGACCACCTTGACCGAAGATGCAAACCACCAATACGGCACCTTGAATTTGTCGGCGTTGCGGTTGACTTCGTGCAGGATGCTGTGCAGATCGACCTTGCGGCTCCAGCCGACGGCAATACACTCGAGCACGCCGACCAGAATGAGGTTGATCGAATTCGCCCAGTTGTCCACGATGTCGAGCCATGCCAGTCCCGCGCGCGTGACGAAAAGCAGAGAGATGACGCCGGCCATGAGGCACACGGCGATCGTCACCTTCTTCGGCTTGATGTGGAATTTAGCCGACACGGCCGCCGACACGCCTTCCACGATCGAGAACGCGGAGTCGATGGCCAGCGTGATAAGCATCAGGTAGAAGATCGCGCCGAACAAGGCGTTGAGCCAGCCGATATTCGTCAGGTTGACGATCGCCTGCGGGTAGACAATGAACGCCGTTGCGATGCCGCTGGCCGTGATCTTGTCCAGCATGCCGGTACCGCCCATCGTCGAGAACATCACGATGCCCGACAGGACGCTGATCGCCATATCGGAAAACGCGATGATCAGCGCGTCGGCCGCCACGTCGGCGTCGTTGTGCAGATAAGAGCCGTACGCGAACATGATCGCCATCATGATCGACAGGCTGTAAAACACCTGACCGATCGCATCGACCCACAGAGACGGATCGGAAAGCGCCGAAATATCCGGAACGAACAGGATGCGCAGCCCGTCCATCGCGCCGGGCATGGTGCAGCCCTTGACCGCCATGATCAGCAGCAGCACGACGGGCGCAAACACGGTAAACTTGACGACCTTGCCCACGGAATTCGCGCCGTTGCGGATACAGAAGAAAATCAAGCCCCACGCAACGAAGAGACACAGCAGAACCACGATCGGGATCTTCGCGCCCTCGATCATGCCGGTCGTCTGCGTCAGCTCGAAGAACAGGCCGGACGCGGCGTCGTTGTTGCCGGTCATCCCGGCGAACTTCCACGAGAAGGCAAACATCAGAATGACCCACGCGAACACCACCGCATAGTAGCAGACGATGACAAACGCGTTCGACGTGGCAGCCCAGCCGATCGGCTCGCAGCGCTTGCCGATACCGCGCATAGACTCAATCGCGCCCTTGTGAAACTTACGCGAAACGGAGATCTCCATCATCAGCAGCGGCACGCCCATCACGAGCATGGCGACCAGATACACCAGCAGGAAGGTTCCGCCGCCGTGTTTCGCCGCAAGTCCCGGGAAGCGCCACGCGTTGCCGAGACCGACGGCAGAGCCGATTGCGGCAAGAATAAACACGAAGCGCGAGCTCCATTCACTTCTTTTTTCCATTTTAATCCCCTCTTTGATCATTCGGAAACAAATCCGATTCTTTATCCTGCATGCGTCAAAGCAGCTTTTCCGCCTTGACGATCCTGACGATGCGGCTGGTGCCGAGTCTGTCGGCGCCCAAGCGGATGAATTCCTCGGCGTCCGCAATGGATGAGATGCCGCCGGCCGCCTTGATCTTCAGATGCGGCGCGCAGTGCGCTTTGAACAAGCGAATGTCGTCAAAGGTCGCGCCGCCCGTCGAGAATCCGGTGCTCGTTTTGATAAAGTCCGCGCCGGAATCGGACACGATGCCGCACATCGCGATCTTTTCATCCTCCGTCAGAAGACACGTTTCGATGATGACCTTCAGAACCTTGCCCAGGCACGCCTCGCGCACCGCTTCGATATCGCGGCGCACGGCGTCTGTATCGCCCGCTTTGAGCGCGCCGACAGAGATCACCATGTCGATCTCGTCCGCACCGTTTTCCACGGCGTCCCGCGTCTCAAACGCTTTGACGCGCGTCGTGCTGTACCCGTTCGGAAATCCGATCACCGTACAGATCGGCAGCCTGCCGGCGCAGTATTCCGCAGCGCGCGCGACGTACCATGCCGGAATACAGACCGAAGCCGTGCCGTACCGCATGCCGTCGTCGCACAGCGCGCGGATATCGTCCCACGTCGCGGTCTGCGACAGGACGGTATGATCCACTTTAGACAGAATCTCACGAATATCCATCGTATCTCCTCACCTCAGCGCAATTTCTCTGATGACGTCCGCCGTCTGACGCGCGCAGGCGTCAATGCCGGCCTGCGTCAGGTGCACGCGATCCTCCGGGATGATGAATGCGGATTTGTTGTTTTCCACCGTCGTGTACAGATCGTTGATCACGACGCCGCGCTCCTCGAGCAGCGGCACGATCGCCTCGTTTTCCCGCACGATCCATTCGTTCACCTGATCGGTGCCGCCGGGCAGAACGGGCGTTGTCGTAGCGAAAACGAGCTTTTTGCACATGCCGTGCAGCAGATCGGTGATGCGCAGCATGGAACGCACGTATTCCTCCAGAGGCGTGAACGCGCCGTCGCCGAACAGATCGCACGCGTCCCACGAACCGCAGTTGTAATGCACGACCTCGCTCGATTCGATCTCGCGCCGGAAGTCGTGCAGCATGCGCAGCATGTAATACGTAAAGCGGCAGTTGTCCTTCGGCTGCAGCACGTTGAAGCCGTCGCCCAAAAGCTCCGGCACCTTCAGCCCGTAGCCGATCTGGCGGATCGAGTCGCCGAGCAGCGTGACGTTCATCATCGTTTGTTCCTCCCGGATATCAACATCCGACAGCTATCATACCAAATCTGTAAATCAGTGTCAATGAATATCTATATTTTCTTTAAAAATGTTAAACATTTTACTTGACTAACACGGTAAAATGTGCTATGCTGTGTGCAGTTTTATGCAAACAGGAGGTCATTATGGATCTGCAACAGCCTGCGGCGCGCAGCGAAGAGACCGATCTGCTCCGTCTCCAGCGTCTGTATGCGCGGTACGGATACGACAAGTTCCGGATGAGCAAGTTCGAGGACTACACGCTGTATCTGCAAAACAAGGATTTCCTCAAGGGCGGCAACATCATCACGTTCAACGGGCCCGACGGCCGTCTGCTCGCCTTGAAGCAGGACGTCACCCTCTCGATCGTCAAGAACGCCCGTGACGAATCCACGCCCTATAAGGTCTACTACACCGAAAACGTCTACCGCGCGTCGGACGATACGAACGACATCCGCGAGATCCCGCAGGCCGGCGTCGAATACGTCGGCCGGGTAGACGTGTACGCCATGAGCGAGGTGATGCTGCTGGCGCTCGAGAGTCTGGCAGCCGTCAGCGACCGATACATTCTCGGCGTTTCGCACATGGGCTTCGTGCGCGGACTGCTGGACGCCGCCGGATTCTCCATGGACGTGCGGCGTCAGGTGCTCGCCTGTATCCAGAACAAGGCTGCGCATGAGCTGCATGCGCTTTGCCGCGCGCAGGGCGTGGCGGCGGATCTCGAAGAAAAGCTTTGCATGCTGTCCACCGTTTTCGGAAAGCCCGAGGACTGCTTCCCCGTGCTGTCCGGAATGGCTGTCAACGCGGCGACGCAAGGCGCGGTGCAGGAGCTGCGCGAGATTTACGAACTGCTGTGCGAGACCGGAAACGGCGAGAATATCCGCATCGACTTCTCCGTCGCCAACGACATGCGCTATTACAACGGCGTAACGTTCCAGGGTTTTGTCGACGGAACGCCCCGCAGCGTGCTTTCCGGCGGCCGGTACGACGATCTGCTGCGCAAGTTCGGCAGAAAGAGCGGCGCGATCGGGTTCGCGGTCTATCTCGATCTGCTGGAATACAGGCGCAGCGAAGAAACCGGCGCGGACGTGCTCGTGCTGTACGATCCCGCCGACGTGCGCGGTCTTGCCAAGGCGGTCCGCGATCTGCAGCAGAGCGGCAGCCGCGTTCGCGTACAGTCCGAACGCACAGACGAAAAAACGTATAAAACGATCCTCTCATTCCGAGAAGGGAGGCTGTTCCCGGTATGATCCACATTGCACTGCCGAAAGGAAGGCTCGGCGAAAAAGCCTATCAGATCTTCAAGTCTCTCGGCTACGGCTGTCCCGAGATCGAAGAGGACAACCGCAAGCTCATCTTTGAAAACCCCGAAAACGACGTTTGCTACTTCTGGGCAAAGCCCTCCGACGTCCCCGTTTACGTGGAGCGCGGCGCGGCGGATATCGGCATCGTCGGCAAGGATATCCTGCTCGAGCACGGCTCGGACGTATACGAGCTTCTGGATCTCGGCATGGGAAAATGCCGCATGGCGGTCGCCGGCATCCGCGGTCACCGACCCGCAGCAGACAAAACGCTGCGCGTGGCGACGAAGTTCCCGAACATCGCCCGCAGCTACTTCGCCTCACAGAGCCGCGAGATCGAGATCATCCGTCTCAACGGCTCCATCGAGATCGCGCCGCTTCTGGGACTTTCGGACGTGATCGTCGACATCGTCGAAACCGGCACGACGCTCAAGGAAAACGACCTTGAACCGTTCGAGACCATCGTCCCCATCAGCGCGCGTCTGATCGCCAACAAGGCAAGCTACAAATTCCAGTACGACGCCATACGGACGATCTGTGAAAAAATCGAAAACGAAAGGAGTGCGAACGCATGATCCGCACCATCACCTATACCTCACCCGACGATCTTCTCTTTCTCAAGCGCGGACAGGCCGCGGACGTGACGGCGCTCGTGCGCGAGATCCTGGAGGACGTACAGCAGAACGGCGACGCCGCGCTGTACGCGTACAGCCGCAAATTCGACAAAGCGGAGCTGTCGTCGCTCGAAGTGACGCAGGCCGAAATCGACGAAGCGTTCGCTTCGGTGGACGACGCGTTTCTCGCCGTGCTGCGCGAAGCGAAAGAGAATATCACCGCTTTCCATAAGCACCAGATCGAAAACGGATTCACCGTCCATGACAAGGACGGCGTGATCCTCGGCCAGCGCGTGCTGCCGCTGGAGAAGGTCGGTCTGTACGTACCCGGCGGCACGGCGGCGTATCCGTCGTCCGTGCTGATGAACTGCGTCCCGGCTGTCCTGGCGGGCTGCGGCGAGATCGTGATGGTCACGCCTCCCGGCGCGGACGGCAGCGTCAATCCCGCCATTCTTGCCGCCGCAAAGGTTGCCGGCGTCGGCCGCATTTTCAAGATCGGCGGCGCGCAGGCGGTTGCCGCGCTCGCGTTCGGCACCGAATCCGTACCGAAGGTAGACAAGATCGTCGGTCCCGGCAACCGTTACGTTGCGGAAGCGAAAAAGCAGGTGTTCGGTCTGGTCGACATCGACATGATCGCCGGTCCGAGCGAGATCCTGATCGTCGCGGACGGCACGTGCAATCCGCGCTTCGTCGCGGCGGATCTGCTGTCGCAGGCCGAGCACGACAGACTTGCCAGCGCCATTCTGCTGACCGACAGCCAAGCGCTCGCCGAGGGCGTCAGCGCCGAGCTGGAAAAGCAGATCCCGCTGCTCGAGAGAAAAGAGATCGCCGGTTATTCGATCGACAACTACGGCGCGATCGTTCTGGTCGACAGCATCGCGCAGGCCATCGACGTTTCCAACGCCATTGCGCCGGAGCATCTCGAGCTGTGTCTGGACAATCCGTTCGACTATCTCAACCGTGTGCGCAACGCCGGCTCCGTGTTTCTCGGCAAATACTGTCCCGAACCGCTCGGCGATTACTTTGCCGGACCGAACCACACGCTTCCCACGAGCGGTACGGCGCGTTTCTCCAGCCCGCTGTCCGTCTACGATTTCGTCAAGCGCATGCAGTTCACCTACTACACGCCGCAGGCGCTGGAAGCCGTCAAGGACAAGGTCGCGCTGTTTGCGACCAAAGAAGGACTGACCGCACACGCCAAATCCGCCGTCATCCGTTTTGAATAAGGAGTTATCATGAGTCGATTTTTACGCGAGGCTTACCAAAGCCTTGAGGTCTACGTCCCCGGCGAGCAGCCGCGCGACAAGAAATATATTAAGCTCAACACGAACGAATCGCCGTTTCCGCCGTCGCCGCAGGTGCTGGAAGCCGTAGCAAAAGAGGCCGGCGATCTGCAGCTCTACTCCGACCCCGAGTGTACGCTGCTGCGCAAGACCGCGGCAGAGCTGTTCGGCATCCAGCCGGAAAACGTTTTCTGCGGCAACGGTTCGGACGAAGTGCTGAATTTTGCGTTCAGCGCATTCTGCGACGAAAAGAAGGGCATGGCGTTCCCGTCGATCAGCTACGGGTTCTACCCCGTGTACGGCGATCTGTACGGCCTCGACTGCACGCCGATCCCGCTGAAGGACGACTTCTCCATCGATTCCGCGGACTACTGCAATCTTCATAAAAATATCGTGATCGCCAATCCCAACGCACCGACCGGCATGCTGCTGACGATCGGGCAGATCCGCACGATTCTCGACACAAACCGGGACAATCTGGTCATCATCGACGAAGCGTACGTCGACTTCGGCGGAAAAAGCTGCTTGCCTTTGATCGCGGAATATGATAATCTATTGGTCGTGCAGACGTTTTCCAAATCGCGTTCGCTTGCCGGCGCGCGGCTCGGATTCGGCTTCGCCCAGCCGGAGATCATCGCCGACCTGAACCGTGTCAAATATTCGACGAACCCGTACAACATCAACCGCTGCACGCTTGCGGCAGGCGTCGCGGCGCTGCGCTCGCAGGATTACTACGACAGGAACTGCCGCGCGATCATCGAAAACCGCGCGTACACGACCGACGCGCTTCGCGCGCTCGGATTCGAGGTGCTGCCGAGCAGCGCGAACTTCATTTTCGCACGCCATCCGCAAATAAGCGGCGAAACGCTCTACCGCACGCTCAAGGATATGGGCATCCTCGTGCGTTACTTTTCCCGGGAAGAGATCGCCGCGTTCGTGCGCATCACCATCGGTTCCATGGAACAGATGCGCGCGCTGATCCGAGCCATTCAGACGATACTTGCAGGGGGAGGAAACTGAACCATGCGAACTTATGACATAGCACGCAAAACCGCCGAAACGGACGTTTCGCTCACGCTCTCGCTCGACGGCAGCGGCGTCGCGGACGTGCAGTCCGGCTGCGGATTTCTCGACCACATGCTGACGCTCTTCACCGCGCACAGCGGGTACGACCTGACGCTGCGCTGCAAGGGCGACACACAGGTGGACGACCATCACAGTGTCGAGGACATCGGCATCTGTCTCGGTATCGCGTTCCGTGAAGCGCTGGGCGACAAAAAAGGCATCGCGCGTTACGGCGACATAATCCTTCCGATGGACGAGGCGCTCGTGCTCTGCGCGGTCGACCTGTCCGGCAGAGCGACGCTCTGCACCGAGCTGCAGCTTCGCGCGCGGAAGGTCGGCACCTTCGACACAGAGCTTTGCGAGGAATTCCTCGCGGCGTTCGTGCGCGAGGCACGCATCACGCTGCACGTGCGACAGCTTGCCGGCAGAAACACGCATCACATTATCGAGGGCGTGTTCAAGGCGCTCGGGCGCACGCTGGCGAAGGCAACGGCCGTGATCGGCGATGCGATCCCGTCGACAAAGGGTGTTCTGTCATGACCGGCATTATTGACTACGGCGTGGGCAATCTGTTCTCGCTGCGCAGCTCCCTGTCCTTCATCGGAGAGGAAGCGATCGTCTCAGGCGACCGGGAGCGTCTGGCGGCGTGCGACCGAATCCTGCTTCCGGGCGTCGGGGCGTTTGCGGACGCGGCAAGGAAGCTGCGGGAGAGCGGACTGGACGCCTTCGTGCGCGAGGTTGCGTCAAGTAATAAGCCTTTACTTGGCATCTGTCTCGGGATGCAGCTTCTGTTTGAACGCAGCTACGAATTCGGCGAATACGAGGGACTCGGTCTGCTGCGCGGCAGCGTCGTTCCGATCCCCGACGCCAACCGCACGCTCAAGATCCCGCAGATCGGCTGGAACGCGCTGCACTTTCCGAAGGACAAGCCGAAAAATCCGCTGTTTCGCAGCGTGAACGAAGGCGACTGCGTCTATTTCGTACATTCTTACTACGCAACCGATTGCGCAGACAGCGTTTCCGCCACGACCGAATACGGCATTGAATTGACCGCAGCTGCGGAAAGCGGAAACGTTTTCGGCACCCAGTTCCATCCCGAAAAGAGCGGGAAGGTCGGACTGGAGATCCTGCGTGCGTTCTGCGCGCTGGAATAAGGAGGCTCCTATGTATATTTTACCGGCAACGGATCTTTACGACGGTAAAGTCGTTCGCCTTTACAAAGGCGACTACGACAAGATGACCGTGTACAGTGATAAGCCTTTACAGATTGCGCGTGATTTCGCCGAATGCGGCGCAGAGTTTCTGCACGTGGTGGATCTGGAGGGCGCGCGCGACGGCACCACGCCGAACCGGCGCGTCGTCGAAAAGCTCGTCGAAAAAAGCGGTATGAGCATCGAAATCGGCGGCGGCATCCGCACCGAGGATACGATCCGCACGTACATCGACATGGGCGTTGAACGCGTGATACTCGGTACCAGCGCCGTGACCGACCCGGTCTTTCTCGAAAAGATGGTCGACCGCTACGGCGAGCAGATCGCCGTCGGCGTCGACCTTGCGGACGGATTCGTGGCGATCAAGGGTTGGACGGAGCAGTCCGACGTGTCTGCGGACGCGTTCTTTTCGCGTTTGCAGCAGCTCGGCGTGCGCACGGTCATCTGCACGGACATCTCCAAGGACGGCACGCTTTCCGGCACGAACCTGCAGCTGTACAAGACGCTGTCCGATACGTACAACGTACAACTGATCGCATCCGGCGGCATCACGACGCTCGACGACGTCGTTGCGCTGCGCGAGATGAATCTGTACGGCGCGATCCTCGGCAAGGCGCTGTACACGGGCGATCTTGACCTGAAGGACGCCGTGAAGCTGGCGAGGGTGAACCGTCCATGATTACGAAACGTATCATCCCCTGTCTCGACGTACGCGACGGCCGCGTGGTCAAGGGCACGAATTTTCTCGATCTGCGCGACGTGTCTTCTCCCATCGATCTCGCGCGATACTACAGTGAAAACGGTGCGGACGAGCTCGTCTTTTATGACATCACCGCTTCCAGCGACGGGCGGAAGCTCTTCACCGATATTCTGACCGAAACGGCTTCGAGCGTCTTTATCCCGCTCACGGTCGGCGGCGGCATCTCATCCGTTGCGGACTTTGACCGCGTGCTCAAATGCGGCGCGGACAAGGTGAGCGTCAACTCCGGCGCGCTGCGCAATCCTTCGCTGATCGGCGAAGCCGCCAAGCTCTACGGCAGCCAGTGCGTCGTTCTGTCCGTGGACGTCAAACGTGTTGACGGCACGTTTCACGTCTTTTCCAAAGGCGGACGCGAGGACACGGGACGCGACGCGCTCGAATGGATCCGGTTCGGACTCGCGGAAGGTGCGGGCGAGCTGGTCGTCAACAGCATCGACACCGACGGCGTCAAGGGCGGCTTCGATCTGGAAATGCTGCAGGCTGTCTGCGCAATTTCCGACGTTCCGGTCATTGCGTCCGGCGGCGCGGGCGGCGCGCAGGACTTTGTCACGCTGTTCCAAACGATCCCCGACGTCGACGCCGGTCTTGCCGCTTCGATCTTTCATTTCGGCGAGGTCAGAATCGCCGATCTGAAGGCTCTGCTTCGGGAAAACAATATTCCAGTACGGATATAGGAGAATCACTATGGATCTGTCAACGCTGAAATTCGACTCGCAGGGGTTGATCCCCGCTGTCGTTCTGGACGATGAGACGGGCGAAATCCTCACGCTCGCTTACATGAACCGCGAAAGCCTTGAAATCAGCATCGCCGAAAAGCGCACCTGCTTCTGGTCGCGCTCCCGCCAGACGCTCTGGCGCAAGGGCGAGACGTCCGGCAACGTGCAGCACATCCGCCGCATCGTCGCCGACTGCGACGGCGACGCGCTTGCCGTATACGTCCGCAAGGACGGCCCCGCGTGTCATACGGGCGCCGAAAGCTGTTTCTTCCGGGAGGTCTTCGACAACGACGATATTCCGCCCGCGTTTTCTTACGACGGTCTGATGCAGCTCATTCTCGGACGCAAAACGGAAAAGAAAGAGGGCTCCTACACGACGTACCTTTTCGAGAAAGGCATGGACAAGATCCTCAAAAAGGTCTGTGAGGAATCCACCGACGTCATCGTTGCAGCCAAGAACTACGGCAAAAAATAGACGGT
>JAEEGL011974978.1_pt1 | contig 10719 bp, 13 predicted proteins | sample 9134231 | NCBI WGS metagenome assembly JAEEGL01 (sample SAMN16246548, study PRJNA631951) | gut metagenome | biome: gut microbiome; feature: rumen; material: fiber-attached | host: Bos | place: Iran: Karaj | collected 2018-10 | reverse complement strand
GCTGCCTATGATCGAGAACATCGCTAAGGGTCGTGTTCAGAAGTTCCTGAAGGAGAACTGCCTGGTTGACCAGTAGCTCCAGTTCGGCGACGGCGACAAGGCTACTGTAGCCCAGTGGCTCGCTAAGCAGGACAAGGATCTGAAGATCACCGCTTTCAAGCGCTTCACACTCGTTGCTGACTAATCAAGTGTGAGATCTCTCCATGCGCTTCGCTTAGTCGAGATGACACACTCTGTCATTTCGAGCGAAGTCGAGAAATCTCTTAGTCACGATAAATAGTAAATAGTCCCGCTGCAGCGGGACTATTTCTTTTTTTTATTAATATTAATAGGGGTACTCTTGGGGAAGGCGATGCTATAGGCGGCATCGAGGGCTTTCAGATGGATCTTGTAATAGCTGATGCCCAACTTGACCGACACGATAGCCCGCAACAACTCTCGGTGCTGGCGCGGATAGAGCGACGGCGGTGGCAGTTCGTTCCACCCCTCCTGCTCACACCTGTGGCACACTTCCCACACAAGATCTTCGTTGGCTTCATAGCCGAACCACGATTTCAACACATTTCGGATGCAGAAGCGTTTACACTGACCTCCGAGGAGGCGCCTCGTGCGCTCCAGCCGGAGCCAGAGCTGCACAAAGCATTCTCGATTGTTTTGAATTTCCATTTTAACATTTGACAATGTTGAAATTGCTCACGCTCGGCAATTGATGCAAGCATCATTGCTCTCGCTTAATCGCAATTTTGACTAAAATGACTTTGACTATTTTGACCATTGTCATCTCGACTAAGCTTTGCGCATGGAGAGATCTCTCGACTACGCTCGACATGACAAGCGGGAGGATACTCACTTCTTTCTATATGTTCCATCCTCTACCAACACCACCAGCCCTTGTTTGCGCCAGTTCTTCAGCATCTGCTGAACGGTATTCAGAGTGACGCCAGCCCCCTTCACAGCGACGGACTGCTGCATAGCCTGCTCGAAGGTAAACTGCTGATCCAGTCGCTCATAGATCGAATCGTTCTTGCCGCGCTTCGTACGTTCACCGTTAATATTGCCCGTATAGTCACGACCGGTCATCGCGTTCTCGATACGGTCTCGGAAGAAGAACAGGGCATTCTCCATCAGTGAGTCGGCTATCACATCATACACCTCCAGCATCTGCGGTGTCTGAGCCTTCAGCAGCAGCTCCTTCCAGAGGGTAGGCTTCTGCTTCAGCTGGCTTTCGGCACCATTCAGCCCGTGCTTCTTGATAAGCCCCTCACATACCTTACAGAGCATCAGGCAGCAGGCCATACGCTGGGCGGTTACGCAGATACGGAAACGCTGACGGGCCTTCACCTTATCATCGTTCTTCATCGTCTCCAAGCGAACCTTCTCCAGCCACTCGCGGCCGCATTGCTCCAGTCTGGGCAGCTCGATCTCCCCCACCATCAGCGGTAGCAGATGGGCTATCTGCTGGATGCGCTCCTCCTGTCGCTGGGTCAGAACCTTCGGCTCATCGTCCAGCTTCGCGAAGGTGTTGTCGGGCGTGCGGGCAATCGCTATTCGGCTCTGGAAGCCGTCGGTATAGTTAGTCACCACACGAAACAAGGCGTCCGGCGTACCGCACATCGTCACATTCCACAACAGATGCTTGATATGCACGTTCACGGCATCCGCACTCTTAGCCTCACGGTCGTACCGACTGCCGTCATAGCTCTGACGCAGCATGATAGAGAAATCGCTCATAGCCGACCTCCATTTCTGCGCCACCGTATCAGCCTCAGGCGTAAACGAGAAAGCATGCTTTCCCTCGATGTTCGCCAGTCGCTCTGCCAGATTGGCAACCGTGTTGTTCAGAGGAATAAACCTGACGGGCAGCTTGGGTTCCTCGGGCTGATCCTTCTTGTTCTTAGCCGCCCTTTTCTTGGCGCGCCATTCGTCCTCCTGCTTCACGTACATCTGATCCAGCGCCGACACCTCAGTCATCCAGGCTTCAATCACGGGATCGATCGAGCCCTTTCCGCTGGCAAACTCTCCGGCGATATAAGCTATCAGGTTCAGGTTCTTTTTCTGGCCGTGAACATCGAGTACCACACCTGTCGCCAATGCGCCGATACAGGGACAGATAGCCGTCACCACAGGTATCGCCAGATGAGCGCCGACGGCCTCCACCGATTCCTTTGCGCCCTGTGGCATCTTAAACCCACTAAGGGGCGATTCAGCGGCAGCATCATCCTCTTCTAAGATCTCTCCATGCGCTCCGCTTAGTCGAGATGACAGGGGGGCTGTCATTCCGAGCGACCCGTTTGTCATCCCGAGCGCCCCATTTGTCATCCCGAGCATAGTCGAGGGATCTCTTTCCAGCGCATTCAGCACATTTCGCAGTCTCATGGGGAACGACTCCAACTCCGAACTGAGCGCACTCTCAATCTTCTTGCGCTTCTCCTCAGGCGGAAAGCCGTCGTAGCAAGGAATCACCTGATTGAGCCAGTCGGCGTTCTTACCACAGATATGACGCAAGTCGCAAGCAAGCTGATAAGTCAGCGTATCCCGATCCCCCTGAGTCGGCTCAAACCCTCGGTTGTTCACCTCCCAATACTTCTTCAGGATCTCCGTAAAAGGAATCCCATGATAATGCGTCGGGAAAGGTTTGTCATCTCGACTAAGCGGAGCGCACGGAGAGATCTCCTGAGACCTCTCGACTACGCTCGAGGTGACAGCGTCCTTGTCATCTCGACCGAACGAAGTGAGTGGAGAGATCTCACCCTTTTCCTCCCACGGCCGATAATGCTTATTCGCCTTCTTGGCCCCCGGCGGCACTTCCTCCTGCCGTTTCCGCACCCGCGCCTTCAGCAGCTGATACTCCTTCTCCGACTCCTCTACCGTCAGCGGCTCCTCAAAGAGCGCATCATCCAGAAAGAGCATGTTATCAGCATCAGCGGGACCAGCAAAGAGGATGCGCTGCAAGTCCTTCGGCGCAGTATCCATCTCCGTCTGTGTCAGCGTCGATACGCGTACCATATTCTCCAGGATGGTCTTGTGAGGCTCCCTGCGACAGATGGCGTGCAATCCCCATCGGGCAGATACCGACAACTCCAGCAGTCCTATCTCCTCGCGCATTTCGAGTAGCAGCGTGGCGATGCGCTTACATTCCGTCTCTTCACCGCAGTCGATGTCATGCGAGAAGGTGGAACTCGGATGGCAGCAGCCCTTCAGCACCCCGTCGGGCAGCAGATCGTTGTAGTTAAACTGCGCCTGCTGCGCCTTCTCCTTCTCGTCACCTGCGCGACCTAAGGCAAAGTGCTGGCGGTTCTCAGGTGTGTTACGCAGCGCCAGATACTCTTCTCGGTTAGTAACGCGGCGGGCTCTCTTGTGCCCGTCCGCGTCGATAAAGATGTAATTTACCATTCAGAGCGATTAGTCTTTCGATAGATACTTCCTCAGTTTTCCGGCAGCCTCGCGCGCTTCCTTCATGAGGGTTTCAGGCATCTTCTGTACGTCGGCTTCGTCCATGATCATCACGAAGTAGTACTTCCGGTCCTTACCCTTGCTCACGCTGCTGTGGTCTTGTCTGAACATCGGCTTGTTCCTGGTGCGCTTGGGCAGTCGGGTCATATAAAGATTACCGTCTCTCATGCGCTGCACCTTACACAACCCCACAAAAGGCTGCACCAACACCCCGGGATCACAGTTCTGGAAGTCGGCCGTTTCCCTACCTTTGTCGTCATAGCCGTAGGTCATCACACCGCCCAGCATCAATGGGTTCTTGTTCATCCTAACTTCTTCATGTCTGTCACCGTTACGTCCTGATACATGTTGCCGTTGCTCTCAAACAGCCTGAATCTCAAAGTAACCGCCACCACATCGCCTGCCTGGTATCTGGTCTGCGCCATATTCCCGAGGACAGCAGCGTTGTACTCTTGAGCGTAGTCGCCTCCCAGCTCCTTCAGTCTGATGTAACACTTGGCAAGTTGCTCGCCTTTCTGCGTGGTGACGAAGCCTGGCTCCGTCTGTCCCACTACTCTACAAATTAATTGTTCCATGTTTAAAAAAATAACAATAAAGTAAATAAAAATACTATTCAAAAAATCTTTTTGCTTCCCATTCCCTGCGAAGAACGAGTCCTCTCATCGGCTTCCCGCCAGCATAGACCCAACGCTTGAATTCACGTGTAATCTGCAGCTTCGAGCCGCCCTCTCGGATCACCTTCAGCAGTGTCGAGGATTTCAGATGACCAATACCCAGATTATAGGCAAACGATACGAGTGCATCAAACTGCCCTGGGGTCTTGGCAACATTGAGCGCATTCACGGCCTGCTCCGTCTCGTAGAGATCCTGCAGCAGATATTCTCTGGCGCAATACTCCGTGATATGATCGCCCAACTTCACATTCTTGGTATGTCCGTACCCTACGGTGGGCACACCAGCAGCATCCAGATAGGCCTCACTACGGAAGCCTTCAAACTCTTTCAGTTTTTCCAAACAAATGTCTGATATTATCATTTAATTTTTTTATTTTACGTCGCGTCCTTAGTGCGACCATATAGTTATTAATAATGAATTTTCTAAAAGAAATCCCGGCGCTCACGCGTGGGGATGGTTGCGCAGCAACGCTTTGCCGCAAAGGATGAAATCAAATACTAACTAAAGAAATATAATGTACAAGTAAGAATTTCAAAGATCACTTTTGTCTTTCGACACTGCAAAAGTATGAAGTATTCCCTGCGGTTAGATCGGTTTTTTCAGACCGTTCCCGAGATTTCCCGACTTTTCCCTAATATTCCCGAGATATCCCGAGAATTCCCGAAACAGCGCACAAAAAAAGCATCAGAACCACTTGATTCTGATGCTTCTTGTCATTTCGACTAAGCGAAGCGCATGGAGAAATCTCTCTCTCACCTCCTATAAATATTCCTAAACGTCTTTAGCGCATACCCTTCCTTGTCAGACATCCCCATTCTTACCAGTTCATTATATGCTCTTTCTGTATCTTGTGGCAGATAAATCTTATCTTCTTTAGCCAGCTTCTTCAAATAATTGTAAATATCCTGTAAGCCATAATTTACCACCAGTCGTTTGATTGCCCGGTGAATACGCCAAGCTTCCTCTTCCTCAATCTCAGGATGAATAAAACTGAATAGCTTTTCGGTAGGTTTCTGTTGATTACTGTCTGGCTGTTCGTTTATGGTAGAGTGAAGCCCCTTTGCCTGTTCCGGCATCAGCTTCACCATATCCTCATGAAGCTGCTTCATCTGAACGTTATAATAAAACATAGCTATACGCTGTTCATTAGTCATCAATCTGAAACAACGGTAGATGTAATTTCTCAATAGCGGATAATCGATCACAAACATGTCGCCCTCCCAATGCGAATATCTGCGCAACTTGGCACACTCCTCGTCGAAGCCTTCAGGCAATTCCTTCTTGTTTTTCAATTTCTTCCTCAGCTTACACAGGTCCACACCGTCCATCTCTTCACCGTGCGGTCTGCTATCGTATTTCAGAATACCCTTGATCAGCATGTCTGCAGTCAGTTCCGCCTGGTATTCCGTCAGTCGTTCCATCGTTAGTTCGGGCTGTCGTATTTTCCATAGGTCATAGTCGGTGGCGCGAGATTTCTTACATCTTTTCTTCATTCTCTCTAGGAAATTGTCAGCGAAGTCAGCTTCCACGTCAATAATTTTCAGCCATAGGGCCTTCAACAGATCCACCATTTCCTCTATTTTCTCTCTTAGCAGCCTGCTCTCTTTTATCGGCAAATCCTTGTATAGTTTGCTTTTCGTCCAATAGCTGGTGTTGGTCATCGTATCGAAATTCGTCATCAGCACATTGCTGCTAGTCAGTCGTATCTTACTATTAAGGTGTCTGTTCAGCTGGGCATTAATCTCATCCACCAGGTCCATTACGAATTGACCGCTCAAACAAATATCACCAGTTTTTTCGAAATTCACTCCATCATACTGTTCCAACATACGCTCAAGCGTCAGGAGTTGATTCAGCTTTGCCATAGCGTCAGTCCTCCTTTCTTTGCTTTAAGCATTTCACACTCACTGAAATTGCGGAAACCTATGCAGCTGTAAGCACAAGTTTCCTTACCTTGGGGCAAGCAGGCCCCTTTCTTCAAAAAAGTCTTGTTCATAAAAAAAGGTTTTTGTTATTAATAATAAGCTTTTTAAGCTCACGATCTGCAAAATTACGTCAAAATTCCGGAACCACAAAATATTTGTACACATTTTATACTATAAAATTTGGTTGTTTCAAATAAACACTTTATCTTTGCAGGCAGTATTGTATAACACTAAATTTTGTACGTATGAAGAATACAATGATTCCGGAAGACAATTCCGTAGATAGTATTAAGGTTCGCGAACAGATTATTCGTGAATTTTATCATGAGTGGAAAGAGAAGAATCCTTCGCAACGCAGGTTCAATCTTTCACTAAAAGAGTATATCAACATCAGAATGGTATCCATCGTTGAGACGAGTGAGCACGCTGCCAAAAACTTTCTCTCAACATTGGCTGTATTACAATTAGACGCCATTCTGGTCGGAGCCAAGAAAGTATCTATCAAGAAGACAAAAGTAGGTAATAAGAACCAAAAGCCATTTGAAAAGATGATGATTATGGAATATGAACTCAACGGTATTGGGAAAGTGAAAATGACAGTAGGCATCCGACGTCGGACGAAAGAGAAGGTTCAATACTGTATCACAGCTATAAGTAGCACATAAAAAAGGGCACCCTGTAGGATGCCCTTTAGACTTGCCCCTGGGACGTGAAGGAGGTTTACGCTGAAGCGTGATGCTATGCTGGCGGGGACTTCGCACTACCCATATACATCGTCCTATCACGACTTATCCGCTGCAAAGGTACGAATAAGTGAGTAAACTTCCAAATAAAATAGCAAAAAAATAACTAAATACGTTTTACGACACGATCTAACCTCTTCCTCCTACTCTGTCGCATATCACTCCCCCTGTCGCAACAACTCCGACAAGAATCTTGCTATTTTCTTGGAATCAGCCCAGAATCACCGTATCTTTGCATCAAAGTTAAGATTCATACGTTAAGTTAGAAATAGATTAGTTGCTTTTTCATTTGGATAATGCTTTTGGTTTTGGTTAGTTATTTAGCATACGGGGTTCGCTGAGACAGCGAGCCCTTTTGCTGTATATGATACCTAAGAAGATGATATGTCATTTATTCATATTCACTCCATTTCGTTAGTTCTTCTGCTGTCATTAATTCTGGATCCATGCCCCAATGAAGGCCATAATTACTAAATAATTCTTCAACCTCCGACATGCATCTCTTTCCGAAATTACGTGCGTTCATTACTTCCCCTCTGTCAAGCCTTACCAAATCGGCTATTGTTTTGCAGTTTTTAGTTCTAAGTCCATTCATCGTTCTCATCGACAGGTTAAAATTCTCCAAGCGTTTCTCAAAAAACTTTAATGTAACGTTTTTTCTTGATTGATACTCATTCAGTTGCTCGTCACGTTTAGAGATCAACTTTCTTAGTCGTTCATTTTCCGCCTTCAGCGACTTATTCTGCTCATTAGTTTCTTTCAGGTCCTCAATGTGCGATAACTTGTGGGCAGCTTCTATTGATATTTGTACAACGCGCTCAAGGGACATACGATATAGTCGAGACAAATCACTTGGTTTTTCGCCTCTGATAAGCGCTGAAAATATTGCGCTTTCACGATTAGTCAAATACCTATCACACAAACTTACGAGCGCCAATTGGTTTGCCCTAAAAGCATCTCTTGCACGTGCAGACTTAATATATAATCCTCTTGCTTCATCAATAATCTCTTTATAGGTTTCGATAACTTTCTGGTATTCTGATTTTAGATCTGATATTTGCTGAGCCATAGCATTCAGTTCTTTCAGATCATCAAAATATTGTTCTACACTATCTCGGTCAACCATGAGTGCACGCCCTACAACATGCCCTTTCAGGAGTCCTTTATTAACCCAGTTAGTAACTGTTTGTAAATTACAATCCAATAGTATGGCAGCTTCCTGCCTCGATATCATTCTTGCCATTGCATCTAGTTTCTTTCGTAATCAATTTATTAGTTAGATAATCGAGGCGCAAAATTACTAAAAATCCCGCTTCTAACAAAAGATACGGGATAGATATTAAGAGTTTTTAGCGCTTTTGAAAAGACATTCTTTTTAGTCAAAATAGTCATTAGTCAAAATAGTCAAAATGATTTGGAGATTCACATTTTTGCTCACTATAATATAAATATTTTAATATTTATATTATAGTGTGTGATTTTTAGGAATCCAAAAACGATTTTGACTAAAATGACTTTGACTAAAATGACAAATGACTAGCAAAAATCAACCATCGCAAAAAAAATGCAGAAAAAAGAAAAAATAATTGGGAAAGTATTCGTGAACCGCAATGAAAAGATCATACCTTTGCACCGTCGATCAATAAAGACGGATTTTGCGCTCCGGGCGAAGAAAATTAAGTTTCTAGTGCACGAGAAATTATTTCCTAGTTAGGCAGTAAAAATGAGGGCTTAAAATCGGCAAACAGTGAATTAAAAAACAGCTTATTATTAATTATTATTTTTTTGAACAATTATGGCATTGAAAGTTAAAGCAGTAGAAAAGAAAGTTAAATTCAGCAAGAACGATCCGGGCGTTTGGCGCTACGTGATGTCGCCTGAGATGTACTCTACCCTGAGTCAGTCGAAGGTGATCAAGGAGGCCGCTCTCCGCTCTGGCGTCAGTCGAGGCGTGATGCAGGCCTGCTGGGATGCAGCCGGTGAGGTGATCAAGGCTTGGGCTACCGAGGGTCACAGTGTGGCTCTGCCTGGTTTGGGTAGCATGCGATTCGGACTCCGCGCGAAGTCGGTGGAGGATGTGAACGATGTGAAGACCTCGCTCATCAAGACCCGCCGCATCATCTTCACGCCCACCGTTGACCTGAAGGATGAGCTGGCTAACACCGCTATCCAGATTACCTGTATCGACCGTAACGGCGACGAGGTGAAGCGTGTGACTTCCGCTGACGCAGGTACCGTTGAGGATCCTGAGAACGAGAATCAGGGTGGTGAGAACGGCTCAGAGATCGGCGGTGAAAACACCGGAGGCGGTGGCAACCAAGGCGGTGGCGGCGGTAACGACGACAGTCCCATCGACGATGATTAAGAAAGGAGGCGCCTATGAAGAGTAATCGCTTTATCGAGATTGGGGTGAAGGTAGTAGTAGCCGCACTCACAGCCTTTCTGACAGCACTCGGCACCACGAGCTGCATGGGTCACGGACCAGTGTTCTTCTAAATGATAGCCCTGCCACATCGGCAGGGCTATTTGCTTGCCATCTCGAGACCTCTCGACTCCGCTCGAGGTGACAGGATAACATGTCTAACTTAAAACATTTGGATTATGACTAAAAAAGAGACCATTAAGTTTATAGCACAGATCATCGTATCTATTGCATCAGCTGTGCTGACGGCGCTCAGCAACCGAAAACGCTCCCTGTAATTGAAGTGAGCGTTGTCTATCTCCTCTTGGCTCATTGAATAGGCATTCAATCCACAGCCATCCATATTACGCTCAAGCCAAGAAGACTCCGTTTTTGCCAATATTACGTACGGGAAACATATCTTTTGCTACTATCTCATCTTCATCTAGATGTTTGCGCATGACAGTTACTATTCTGTAATCTCCAAATCCAGATAACAGAAAATAAACACTATCATTGATAATACAAAGGTATATTTTGTGAAATCCCCATCTTTCTTTGTTTTCAACTGCAGTTAACCGCACTTTTGGCAATTTCTGCAGCATATCAAATGCCTGTTGTTCTTTTTCACTTCTCTGTTTCATACATTTGCTTTTGTGATTGCAAAGATAGATATTATTCACTTGCCTTCCAAAATTTTCCCTATTAATTTTCATATTTTCATCCTAAAGGACCACTAATTCCAAAAGATTTTGTACTTTTGCAGCCAAACGCTTATCAATCATGTACAATCAACTTCGGGAAGATACGCTCTATATTATGCTTTATGCGGCAGTGACAGCACTAGCCATACTGGCATGCTGTTATCTGCTGTTCCGTCAGGGCAATGCCTTTGCCAAGGACGATACGCCGACTGCACGCCTGCGCCGCTGGACTGCCGCCTTCTTTGCAGTTTTCGTTGTGAATCATGTGTGGTATATGGGGCCATCATTTTTCCTCACCTCTAGCGACGATATTAAGATGGCCAATTTGGTAGGTGGATTGCTTGATTGCATGACATTTTTTCCCTTGGCTATCGTCGTATTGCTCTGTCTGTTGCAAGACCGCAGGCGACCTCTCTGGTCTGTTGTCGTGATGGTTGCGCCGCTCATCGTAGGAATGGCATGGTGTGTTGTTACTCGTAGCGATACCCTTTTCCCGATGTTAATTGGCTATATATTGTTGATGAGCATTGGTCTGATTATTTATATGGTACATGCGCTTAAACAATATGGTCGCTGGCTACGTGATAACTATGCTGATTTAGAGCATAAGGAGATATGGCAGAGTTTTGTGGTGCTGGCGATCATACTGCTGGTGTTCTGTATCTATGTGTCTAGTGGCGAAGGTCCGTCCTACGAATACCTCCTTCAGTTGATTGTCGTTGTACTGATTGGCTATCTCTTGTGGCGGGTGGAGACGTTAAGCGATCTGAGCATCCCCGTTAATGATGCGGAAGATTTGAACGTCCCCGACAATCGGG
>JAEEGL011893214.1_pt1 | contig 10719 bp, 4 predicted proteins | sample 9134231 | NCBI WGS metagenome assembly JAEEGL01 (sample SAMN16246548, study PRJNA631951) | gut metagenome | biome: gut microbiome; feature: rumen; material: fiber-attached | host: Bos | place: Iran: Karaj | collected 2018-10 | reverse complement strand
TGACATCACCATACCAAAGGAGATACTGGCTGACACCATACAGGAAAACACCACCTTTGGTGATTGGTTCGACGGTTGGTTCGATGCCCGTTTTGCTACTCACGAAGAACTTTTCTCCTTCCTCGACACTCATGGCTACGATACCATCCACACCGGCACCCACACATCAGTCTATCCCCACGCCCGTCGCTCCTACGACAGCAAGTTTATGGGTGTCCTATAGATTCATCAGATACGCCGTTTTGGCGACAGGGTAAAAAAAGATTTGGCCAGACGGCTGAATTTGTGTATCTTTGCAAGCGTGAAACCATAACGGATAAGGGTTATGGGTTATAGGTTATAGATTGGAAATCAATAGTTAAACAAAATAATATATAAACAATTAAAACAGAAAAAAATATGGCAGTTACTTCTATGCTCCGCGTTCGCATGAGCGCCAAGGACGCCCACTACGGCGGAAACCTCGTTGACGGTGCCCACATGGTCCATCTCTTCGGCGATGTCGCCACCGAGCTCCTTATCAAACAAGACGGCGACGAAGGTCTTTTCTGCGCCTACGACATGGTCGAGTTCAAGGCTCCCGTCTACGCCGGCGATTACATCGAAGCCTACGGCGAAATCACCCACGTCGGCAACACCAGCCGCAAGATGAAATTCGAGGCCTACAAGGTCATCCGCACCCTGCCCGAAATCAGCGCCAGCGCCGCCGAGGTGCTCGAGGAGCGCATCCTCGTGGCCCGTGCCACCGGCACCTGCGTCACCCCCAAGGAGTGCCAGCGCTACAACAAGTAAGTGATAGAATGCCTGCCTTAGGCAGCCCAAAGCCCCGCATCCATCCTGTGCGGGGCTTTTTTTGTGCTCCCCGGACTGTCTGACAGGGTTTTGTCACGTTCTGTAGAGACGCAGCGTGCAGCGTCTCCTCCCCATGCAGCCCTTGATGCCTAGCGGCACCATGCGGCGGGTAAAGGCAAAAAAATCCCCGCACGGGTTGGCGTGCGGGGATTCGGGTGGGATGGTCTGCAGGCAGGGACGCCTGCAGACACTTATGGGAGTGTTACTTCACGATGAGCTTGCGGATGGCATTGACCTGCTCGCCGGTGATGCGGACGAAGTAGGCACCTTGGGCATAGCCCGTGAGGTTGATCGTGAGGGTGTTGTCGGTGGCGGTGTACTCACCCATTGTGCGGCCGTTCATGTCTACTACCGTGACCGAGGCCTGGCCATCGAAGCCCGTGAGGGTGACGGTGGTGGTGGCGGGGTTGGGGTAGAGGGCGATGTTGGCGGAGTTGACATCGTTGATGCCCTCGGGTTCGCTACCATCGCTTTCGAAGTTGGCGGTGAGGGTGATGTCGGCGGTGAGGGTGAAGGTGTAGGGGTTGTCAGTGGAGACAACGTTGCCGTTGGAGGTCCAGTTGGTGAAATGGTAGCCGGCATTGGCAACGGCTGTGGCGGTCACTACGGTGTTCTCCTCGACGCTACCGGTGTGGTCGGCTGAGGCGGAGCCCATGACTGCGTTGGCGGTGTTGACGGTGACGTTGTAGTAGGTAGGCTCAGGCGTGCTGCCGTAGGTACTCAGCTGGCGGATGGCGCTAGCGGTGGAGCTGTCGGTGGCGGAGCAGAGGGCCACAACGTACATGTCGTACACCGTGTCGGTCACGAGGCCCGTGAGGTTGACGCTGTTGGTGTTGACATACTGGCGCATCCAGGAGGTGCTGCCGCTGATGCGATAGTAGAAGTTGTAGTTGGAGGCCGTGCCGTCCCAAGTGGCGGTGGCGGTGGTCTCGGAGGTCATCTCGGCATGCAGCTGGGTGGGACGCGGGCAGATGGCTCCGTCGGTGCAGCGGATGTAGAGCTCGTAGCCAGTGTGGCACATGGTGCCGCTGACGGTGAAGGTGATGGTCAGCGAACCGGTGGTGGAGGTGGCAAGGATGGTGTTGAGCAGCGTGTCGCGACCGTTGACGGTGTTGTAGGTGTAGAGCACGTCGCCGGTGGTGCCTTCGCCGTCATAGACGGTGAGGGTGGCGGGATCCATGCCGAAGCCGAACTTGCCGCCAAAGATTTGCAGCTGGCTGCCAGCGTTCTCGGTGCGGAGCACGAGCTCGGTGCTGGTATTGCCCAGATAGCCGGCGATGGGGCCGCCGTTGTCATAGACCACGAAGCCGCAACCGGTGACGGTGTCGGTGGTCTGGTCCATGATGATGGTGCCGGCGCCGAATTCGTTCTTCACCCAACCGCTGTGGTCATTTGCGCTGCACTGGCTGCGGACGAAGAAGTTGTAGATGCCGCCGCCCTGGACAGCTCCGATGGGCAGGGTGTAGGTGGTGTCGTAGACAGTGGTGAAGAGGCTGTCGGGCATCGAGGCGAGGGAATCGATGTCGACGGTGACGGTGTCGACGTAGACCTGCCATTCACCGGCAAAGCCCTGGGGCGTCCAGGTGAAGGTGGTGTTCTCGATGTCGTCCAGATTGTGTCCAACGAGGTTGTCGACGGGATAGCAGTCGGGAAGCTCCTCGATGTTGATATTGTCGATGAGAGCCCATTCGCCCCAGTTGCGGTACTGGGCGAAGGCCACACGGGCAGCACCGGCAGGCATGTTGTAGTTGGTGAAGTAGATGGTCTTGCGGACGTGGTTGTTGCGCGAGAAGTTGGCATCCTGGATGGTGTCGAGCCAGGCGAGCAGGGTGCCGCCGGCATCGGCCACGCCGATGAGGATACCGTCGCTTTCGGCGATGGTGCCGACCTTGGTGTCGAATTCAATCTTCAGCTTGGAGATGGCACCGTCGAGTTCAGGCACAACGACATATTCGCTGCCGCCGCCGTGGTAGGAGCGCAGGAAGACACCGCCGTCCCAGTGGGTGGCGCTGACGCTGGACCAACCCCAGCACGGAGGCATCACATCGTTGGCGTAGGCGTCGAAGTTCTCGGCGTAGGGCACGGGAAGCAGGGTGCAGTTGGTCTGGAAGGACGTGGAGACCCAAAGGGTGTCGGTTCCGCAGAGGAAGCCCACGCGGACCTCGTAGGCAGTGGCAGCGGCGAGGCTGTCGATGGTGTAGAGGGTGTCAGTGGTGGTCTCGGCAACGCTCCAGGAGCTGCCGGCGAGGCGATATTCGATGGCGTAGGTGCCGGTGACACCATTGGTGTTCCACTCCAGGGCAACGTCGTCGGAACTGGGTGTAGCCACAAGGTTGGCGGGGTACATGCAGCCTTCGTCGAGACGGATGTTGATGTCGTCGATGTCGGCGGAGCCGTAGGTATCGGTGGAGATGTAGCGGAAGGCAATGTGGAAGATGGAGTCGTGGTAGGCGGTGAGGCTGGTGGTGTTGAATTCACGCAGGGCGTAGTCGCTGGCGCCGCTGATGGTCAGCAGAGGGATGAAGGTGGAGGCGTCTGCGACGTCGGTCATGACGCCGGCTTCAAGGTTAACGCTTCCGCTGTAGCCTATTGTGGTGGCACCCCAGAAGGAGACGTAGATACTGTCGCCAGACAGGGGTACGCCTTCGGTGGCAATGATGTTGGTGTCGTTGATTTCTTCAAAGCGGACTGCCTTGGTGCCGCTGTGGGAGTGGGAGTCGTAGACGGCAGGATAGGTCTCGCCCCAGTAGGAGGTACCGATGGTGCCGATGCTGTTCCAGCAGGAAGGCAGGTTGCCGAGGGTCTCGCTCTCGAAATCATTGGTATAGGGGAGGGTCATGACGCCGCAGGCGGTGCGCACGGTGATGGTGCGGGCCGAGGAGGTGTCGCCGACAGCGCAGACAGCCTTCACGCTGAAGGTGTAGGCGGTGTTGGGGGTGAGGCCGGTGTAGCTCTCGGTGCCGTAGAGACCAGCAGTGTAGGCTCCTCCATCGAAGGAGATGAGGTATTCGGCCACGTCGTCAAGTTCGGTCCAGGCGAAGGTGATGCTGTTGGAGTCGATGGCGGTGGCCATCACGCCGGTGGGAGTGAGGCAGGTGGGGCAGGCATCGAGGATGCTGTCGCTGTGGTTCACACCACCGTTGGCGGAGTTGTAAACCTCGCTGCCGGCGCCGTCAAAGATGACGTAGCTGGCCTCGTAGTCATAGGAGCCGGTCTGCCAGTTGAAGGTCACGGGTGTGCCGGAGCAGACACGGATGGTGGCGGTGTCGTTGTGGCCGGAGGAGGGCATTGCGTAGGATGCCACCTCGGTGCCGTTTTGGAAGAACTTGATGGCAGCGCCATTCCAGCCGTCGCCATAAGAGTCGTCGGCGGCAACGACGATGTCGCACGAGCCGTTGGCACAGTCGGTGCGGAAGTCGATGCTCTGCCACGACGAGGTGTCGCCGCTGCAGTTGGCAGCCACGTAGGCGGTGTAGCCTGTGCTGGCCTCGAGGTTGGGAATGGTGAAGACGGTGTCGGAGGCATCGTAGACGATGCTGTCGACCATGACAAACCATGCCGACTGGTTTGCATCGGCAGACCAGTGGATGGTGGCATCGGTAGCGGTGACGGTGTCGACAGCAAGCAGTGCCACGGGCACGCAGTCGGGCAGGACCTCGACATTGATGTCGTCGACATACCAGTAGTAGTTACTGACATTGGCGTTGTGGCGGAAAGCGATGTAGGCGCCTTCGGGAGCGACGTTGAACATCACGGTGCGCTCGCCGTAATCGACGCTATAGCCATCGACAAAGTCGGTGTAGTTATAGTTGGCCAGTTCGACAAATGTGCTGTCGACGGTGGGGTTGGTCATGTAGCCCACCGAGAAAGTACCACAGGAGGCGTAGTTGCCCTCGGGACGGGTCCAGAAGGTCATCTGCAGGGTGTTCACCTCTTGTTCGAAACGGGGCATGACGGCGATGGTGCTGTTGGAGCCACGGAAATCGAGGCGCTTGTTACCACCATGGGCGGAGTAGTTGCGGACGAAGGCGGAGCCGTTGAGGTTGCTCCAGCAGAGGGGTGCCGCATCCGAGGTGTGGCTCTCGAAGTCTTCGACGTAAGGCAGCGGCATGATGCCACATTCGGTGCGGGCGCTGATGGATTGGGCTTCGGAGGTCTCGCTGCCGCATTCAACGGCCACGCTGAAGGTATAAAGGGTGTTGGCGCTGAGGTCGGTAACGGTGTAAGTGGAGTCGTCCACGCCGGTGGCAACCACGGAGTCGCCAATCATGACGGTATAGGTGGCACCGCTGTTCAGGGTGTCAATCCAGCTGAGGGTGATGCTGGCACTGTCGGAGGCGCTGACGGCAAGGTCGCTCACGCGCAGGCAAGAGGGAATCTCGCCGATGTAGATGTCGTCGAGGCCGCCAATCTGGGCAGTGCCATAGGAAGCAGTGTTGTAGCACAGCCATGCTATGCGATAGTTGGCGGTGGCGTCGAGGGAGGCGGTGTTGAACTCATATTCGTTCCATCCGTTGACACCCTGGATGGTCACCATGGGGATGAAGGTGCTGGTGTCGCGCGGGTTGGTGATGACACCGGCTTTGATCCAGCCACCCTGCAGGTTGGCCCAGAAACGGCAGTAGATGTTGTTGCCGGTGGCATCCATCGTGGGTCCGACCACCAGGTTGTAGCTCTGGTCAGAGGTGGCCTGGAGGTACATGCTATATTGGCCATTGGCGGTGTGGTTGAACACGTAGTTGACCGAAGGATCGGTGCCGGCGTGGATGGTGCTGTCCCAGCAGGGGTACCAGGCACCGTTGAAGGCAGCGTCCTCAAAGTCGACAAAGAAGGGAAGCGTCGTGGCGCCGCAGCCGGTGCGGAAGCCGTAGACGGGCGAACTCTCGGCATCGCCGTCAGCGCAGTTGGGGGTGATCGTCACGTTGTACAGCGTGTTGGCATTGAGACCTGTCAGGGTGGTGGAAGTGGTGGATGCAGTGACGTACAGGGTGTCGGTGGAGCCGTTGGCCCAGTAGTTGACGGTGTAGGTGGCGCCGGTGTTGACATCGTCCACCCAGTGGATGTACAGCTCGTCGACGGAGGCGCTGTCGAGGGCGACCTCGGTCACACGGAGGCAGGAGGGAATCTCGTTGATGTAGATGTCGTCCACCATGGCAAGGGCGCCCCAATAGCTGGTACCATAGCCCATCCAAGCGGCATAATAGGTGGAGTCGGGATCGAGAGTGGCAGTGTTGAATTCATATTCTGTCCAGTCGCTGCCGTTTACATTCACCAATGGGGTGAAGGTGCTGGTGTCGTTAGGGTTGGTCATGACGCCGGCTTTGAGCCAGCCGCCATTGATCATGCGGGCCCAGAAACGCACATAGATGTTGTTGCCTGTCAAAGGAATAGCACTAGTGGCAAACATGTTGTGGTCATAGTAAGCCTGCATGTACATGGCGTATTCACCATTGGGAGTGTGGTTGTCGTTGTAGTTGACAGAGGGGTCGGTGTTGTGCATGAGGATGCGGTTCCAACAATCGGGCCAGGCGCCGTTGTAGGCGATGTCCTCAAAGTCTGCAAAGTAGGGAATTTGCATCTGACCGCAGGTGGTACGGAAAGTGGCGCTGACAGGCGTTGAATGGTCGTCGCCGCCGCAGTTGGCAATCACCTCGAAAGTGTAGGCCGTGGAGGCGTTGAGGTTGGTGATGACGGCAGTATTGGTAGTGGAGGTGGTGGTGAGGGTGTCGGTGCCGTTGTTGGCCCAATAGTTGATAGTGTAGCTCGCCCCGGAGTTCAGGGTGTCAGTCCAGCTGAGCGTGATGTTGTTGCTGTCCACATCCGAGGTGGTGATGTTCTCTACACGGATGCAAGTGGGAGCGGCTCCGATGACAATGTCGTCGAGTCCCACGCCATATCCGTAGTGGGTAGTCATTTCGAAAGCAATCTGGTAAGTGGCGCTGGTATTGGGAAGGGTAATGGTCTCTTCTGTCCAGCTGTCAAAGGCAGAGGAATAGTTTTGCAGCAGGGTCCACTCGCCGGTCGGAGAGGTGCGGTAGTAGATGTTCAATTCGTCGATGTCTCCACCCCAGGGGCGCTGCACATGCCAGAAGTTGAGCTGGGCATTGGTGATGTCGCTGAGGTCCAGCAGGGGAGTGACCAGTTTGGCACTGGTGCCGCTATAGCTGGCGATGTTGACCTTGACGTTGTAGGTTCCGGCATGGGCGCCGGTGCTTGTGCTGTAATCGCCGGTGGCAACCGACCATGTGTTCGAGGTGCCGTCCTGCGTCCAGCAGTTGGGCATGCTCCCGGTCTCAAAGCCTTCGGTGAAAGGCGTTTGTGCCGTAACAGAGACTGCTGTGGAGCAGTCGTCTGTCTGTGCCTTGGCTAGCGACGGCATGAATAGTAGCGCCGCTAATGCCACTAAATTGATAAATTTTCTCATGTTTTAGTTTGTTGATTAATATATAAATAGGTTAATTATTAGTTTCAAAATCAATATACAAAAATACGACTTTTTTGGGATATGACCAAAATTTGGCCATATTTAACAGTCGTTAACGTGTAAAGGGACTAAGGGATAGGGCGCTATTTCGGGTCGCCGGAGTGGAGTTCGGCGAAGCGTCGGTTGGCGAGGCTGAGGGCATCGTCGGCATTGATGCCGTGCCGGCGTCCCCAGTCGATGAGGTCGAAGAGTTTTTGGCCGAATTCCTCCTCGGTCATCTCGCTGGGCTCCTGCGTGTTCTCGGTGCTGCCAGACACCTTTTCCTGCATACGGACGGTTTTGACGAGCGTGGGCAGCGAGGCAGGGACGCCTTCGAGGACGTTCTTGCGCCCCTCGCGCATCTTCAGCTGCTCCCAGTTCTCGCCGTGGTAGTTCTCCTTGTCGTAGATGAAGGGGTGGCGGGAGATGAGTTTGTCGCTGATGGCGTTGTATACGTCGGCGGTGCTGAAAAGGCCTTCGTCCTCGGCTATCTTGCAGTAGAAAAGGATGTGCATGGCCAGGTCGCCGAGTTCCTTCATCAATTGAAAATTGAAAGTTGAAAATTGAGACTTTGCCGACTCTTCGTCCGCGTCGCCGTTTTCAATTTTCAATTTTAAATTTTCAATTTGTACGATGGCTTCGCTCAGTTCGTGCACCTCCTCGATGGTGAGGTAGCGGAGCGACTTCATGGTCTGTTTCCGGTCCCACGGACATTCTTTTCGGAGGGTGTCCAGAATGTCCGAAAGTCTTTTAAATGCGTCTGACGTCTTCGATTCCATCGATGGATTTCAGTTTCTCAATCAGGCCGTTGAGGCCTTCCACATTGTTGACATATAGCATGATGATGCCGCGGGCCACGCCTTCGGAGGCTTCAAGTGTGATGGCACGCATGTTGAGGTCCAGCTCCTCGGAGATGTGGCCTGTGATCTCCTGTAGGAGGCCTTTGCGGTCGATGGCGGTGAGGGATATGCCGGTGAGGAGGGAGAGCTGTTCGCCGGGACGCCATTTGGCGCGGACGATGTGGTTCTCGTGGTTGGCCATCTCGTTCATGGCTTCGCGGCAGTTGGTGCGGTGCACCATGATGCGGTCGCCCTGCACGATGCCCACCACCTGGTCGCCCTGCACGGGCTTGCAGCACGAGGCTGTCTCGGTGGGCAGGTGCTCATATTCTTTGTCGAGCAGGAAGGGGGTGTTCTCCTCCTTGTAGTGGTCGAGGAAGATGAGGTTGGGCTTGGGGCGTGCCTTGCCGAAGCATTCGGCCACCTGGTGTTCGGTGACGGCACCGACGGCCAGGTCGTAGAGCACGTCGATGTCCGAAGCATTGCCGAGGAAGCGCTTCAGCTGCCCCCAGTTCTGACGGTTGTCACGGAGGTGGAGTTTGTCCAGATAGCCTTTCAGGCGGCGCCGTCCTTCGTCGGCATACTCTTTTTTGTGTGAGCGAAGGAAATCCTTGATGGCCTCTTTGGCATGGGGGGTCTGGCATTGGCCTAGCCACTCTTCCGTGGGCAGGGTGTTGGCGGTGGTGAGCACCTGCACCTGGTCGCCAGTGTGGAGACGCTCGTTGCGGCTGACGACGCGTGCGTTGACCTTGGCTCCGATGCAATGGTCGCCGAGGTCGGTATGGATGGCGTAGGCGAAATCAAGTACCGTACTGCGACTGGGTAGCGTGATGGTCTTTCCCTTGGGGGTGAAGAGGTATATCTCTTTGGTATAGAGGGCTTCCTTGAATTCCTCCACCAGGTCGAGGGCGCTCTTGTCGCTCTGTTCGAGCGAGGTGCGTATCTGCTGAAGCCACTCCTCGACGGGGTTGTTCTCGATGTTCTCCTCGGGGTGCGCCTCTTTGTAGAGGAAGTGGGCCGCCATACCCTTTTCAGCGATGGTGTCCATACGCTCGGTGCGTATCTGTATCTCCACCCATGTGCCTATGGGAGTCATGACGGTGGTCTGAAGACTCTCGTAGCCGTTGTTTTTTGGGTGGGTAATCCAGTCGCGGAAGCGTGTGGGGTTGGGGTCGAACTGCTCGGAGATGAGGGCGTAGACCTTGAAGCACTCCTCTTTCTCTTTCTCGCGGGGTACGCCGTGGAGTATGATGCGCATGGCGTAGAGGTCGTAGATTTCTTCGAAGGAGACGTGCTTGTTCTCAATCTTCTTCCAGCAGCTGTATACCGATTTGACGCGGGTCTTGATGGTGTACTGGAATCCGTGGGCGTCGAGCATCTGGCGTACGGGGTCGACCAGACATTTGTGGAGTTGCTCTCCAGTACCCGCCGTAGCGGCTATCTTGGCAGCTATCTCGTTGTATTTCTCGGGGTTGGTGTATTTCATCACCAACTCCTCCAGCTCGGTCTTGATGGTGTATAGTCCCAGCCGGTGAGCCAAGGGGATATAGAGGTAGGAGGTCTCGGAGGCTATGATGAGTTTCTTGGTCTCCTTCATCGACCCGAGGGTGCGCATGTTGTGCAGACGGTCGCAGAGCTTGAGGAAGATGACATAGGCGTCGTTGCACATCGAGAGCAGTATCTTGCGATAGTTCTCGGCTTGCTTGCTCTCCGACTGCTGCAACACCATCACATCCTCAATCTTTGTCACGCCGTCGACGATGCGTGCCACGCGGTCGCCGAAAACCATGCGCAGCTCGTCGAGGGTAATGTCGGTGTCCTCCACCACATCGTGCAGCAGGGCGCAGATGACGGCCGTGGGGCCTAGTCCCACCTCCTTGGCGGCGATGAGGGCCACCGCCAACGGATGGAAGATATAGGGCTCGCCGCTCTTGCGACGGGTGCCGGCATGGGCTTTCTTGGCCATTTGGAAGGCACGGAAGATATTGGCCTCCTCGTCCTTTGTGAGGGGCTTCAGCGCTTGACAGGCTTCGATGAGTTCTTCGTATTTGGCCTGTATGTCGCGCTCTTCTCGTTCTTCGTCAATGACGTACATTATTCTTCAGCGTTCTGTTTGTCTTTCAGGGCTTGGCGGATTTTGCCTTCCAATTCGTCGCAGAGTTCGGGGTTGTCGCGCAGCAGCTGCTTCAGGGCCTCGCGGCCTTGTGCCAGCTTGGCGTCGCCGTAGCTGAACCACGAGCCGCTCTTGTGGATGATGTCGAGGTCGACGCCGAGGTCGATAATCTCACCCAGCTTGCTGATGCCTTCGCCGAACATGAGGTCGAACTCGCACTGGCGGAAGGGGGGTGCCACTTTGTTCTTCACCACACGCACCTTCACACGGTTGCCGATATTCTGGTCGCCGTCTTTGATGGCCTGCGTGCGGCGGATGTCGATACGCACCGAGGCGTAGAACTTCAGGGCGTTGCCGCCGGTGGTGGTCTCGGGGTTGCCGAAGAGGACGCCAATCTTCTCACGCAGCTGGTTGATGAAGATGCAGCAGCAGTTGGTCTTGCTGATGGTGGC
>JAEEGL011372495.1_pt1 | contig 10719 bp, 10 predicted proteins | sample 9134231 | NCBI WGS metagenome assembly JAEEGL01 (sample SAMN16246548, study PRJNA631951) | gut metagenome | biome: gut microbiome; feature: rumen; material: fiber-attached | host: Bos | place: Iran: Karaj | collected 2018-10 | reverse complement strand
TCATCGGCGACATCAACTCCAAGCGCCGGGGCACCATGATGGGCTCCATGCCCGCCGAGGACGGCATGACCACCATCGAGGCCGAGGTCCCCATGGCCGAGATGAGCACCTACACCATCGACCTGCGGTCCATGACCCAGGGCGCCGGCAGCTTCACCTGCAAGTTCGTGCGGTACGAGGAAGCCCCCGGCAACGTCCAGCAGAAGGTCATCGAGGAAGCCAAGGCTCTGGCCGAGGCGGAATAAGTATTCCGGGTTTTCCGTAAGAAAAAGCAGACGCCCCCACGGATCGGTGCAAGATCCGCGGGGGCGTTTTTGCCGTTCATGGGGCTCGTCATATCTGGATCACAGGGACCAGCTCGGACATGCGCATGCAGAAGGCGGACATTTCCTCCGGACTCTTATCCTGACAGATCAACCAGTTGTACAGAATGTCCACCAGACCGCTGGTGATAAAGCGAATGGCATATGCCTGCTCACTGCCATAGGTTTGATTATAGAGATAAAAGGAAGCAATGAACAAGCCCGCGATCATCTGCCGGAGATCCTCCCGAAATGCCGGATCCCCCTCCGGGGAGAGCAGCGCGATCAAATACTCCCGCCGTTCGGCGCAGAACCGCATCACCTCCACCAGGGCCAGCTCCTCCCCGTGGCTGCGGTTATGCTGCACGTCGTAGATGTTGTGCAGACGAAGCCGGGAGCTGCGATCCTGTATTCCGGTAAGCAGTTCGTCCCGGATCTGCTCCATCAGCTCCTCTACCGAGGCGTAGTGCAGGTAAAAAGTACAGCGGTTGACCCCGGCTCTGGCGCAGATCTCCGTCACGGAAAGCCGCGTTTCCCGGCTGCCCTCATAAATTTTTATGGCAGCTTTCTTAATTCTTTCTTCTGTTTCTTCGTTCTTTTTAGTATATTTGTTCATCTGATCCTCAAATATTAACAGCTTGTTGATTTTTGTTGTTAACTTATTCTGCCACAAATGCTATGGTACAGTCAAGCCGATATTTATTTGAGGAGGAGATAAACCATGGCTTACGCAAATCAGGTCAAAGACTACAAAGACAAGAAAAAGCGCCTGACCACCGCCATGCGCGGCGGCACGCCGGATCGGGTGCCCAGCCTGATCCAGGGCATGACCTGGGGCTTCGGCTACAGCAAGACCAACATCAACGAGGTCTATGCCGACCGCATGCGCCAGATCGAGGGATGCACTTCCTATCTGAAGGACATTTACACCGACAGCTACTTTATCCCCAGCCTGGATTTTCCCCTGCGCTTCATCGACATTCTCAAGCCGGAGCAGCCCCAGTACCGCATCAATCCCGACGGCTTCACCATGCAGCACGTGGAAAACAGCCCCATGCTGCCGGAGGAGTACGGACAGCTGGCCGCCGATCCCCGGGCCTTTATCGCCAATGTGCTGCTGCCCCGGCGCTACCCCATTCTCAATGAGGGCTACCCGAAAAACTATGAGCTGCTCAAGCAGGTCTATGATGAAGAAATGTACTTCATCACCACTATGGTAGTGGGCGGCCAGTACGCCAAAGACACATACGGAGTCCCCGGCTTCAGCAATGGCGTGAGCTACATCGCTCCGGACTTCTGCTTTGATTTCCTGCGGGGCTTCAAGGGCCTTATGGTGGACATCCGCCGGAAAACCGCCAACATGAAGGAAGCGTTTGATGCCTTGAACAAGTATGAGATCGGCATCAAGCTGGGCAACATCAAAAAAGATGAGATCGTCTTTATCCCCCTGCACGCGGCAACCTTCATGAACGCGAAGACCTACCGGGAATTCTATTGGCCGTATCTGAAGGAGTACTGCGATGCCATCATTGCCAAAAAAGCCATTCCCACGCTGTATCTGGAAGGGGACTGGACCTGCCACTTGGAAAGCCTGCTGGATTTCCCGGCCCACAATCTCTCCATCATGGTGGAGAACGGCGATCTGGAGCACTTTAAAAAGACCGTGGGCGACAAGATGTCCATCGTCGGCGGCATGCCGGTGATTTCCCTGCGGAACTGCTCGATCCAGGAGAGCATCGACGCGGCCAAGCGGGCGCTGGATATCCTTGCGCCCGGGGGCGGATATGTGTTCAGCGAGGATAAGCTGATGCTCAGCCCTGCCGACGCCGCGCCGGAAAATCTGAAAGCAGTCCAGGAATACGTCCGCGATCACGGAAAATACTGAGGAGGAGCGATCATGAAAGAGTACGATCACGAGCCGACCATGGTGGAGCTTTTTGACCAGCTCCGGGAAGAATATGCCTATAAGCCGGAGTTCATCCCCAATATCCCCATTCCCATTCTGGGTAAAAAGATCACCAGGGGCATCATCGCCGGCATGGTGGAAACCACCATCGAGGGCATGCTGACCTGAACGCCTGACGAGAGTCCTTTATCTGAATACGCAGGATCGGGGCAGCCGGATCATTCGGCTGCCCCGATCCTGCGTATTCAGACGTATGCTCCGGTCCGCGCCGGTACCCTGCGTCCCGGGAGCGGCTCGTTCTCACCGGTTTTAAAAAATCGTACACATTATAGGTTGGGCTTACGGGCGGATGGGTGTATACTGTATGCAGATGACCGTCCGACCGAACCATCACGGCGGAGAAAGGATAAAGCATGAAAGGACTGGATACAAGAAAAACGAAGCTGCGCAGGCGCATCTTCACGGAGATCGCCCGGTTCGCCTACGAAGGCGGCGGACCGGAGGTGCTCGACGAGCTGCCCTACAAGATCATTCCCGGAGAGGTCGCCACCTATCGGGATAGCGTTTTTCTCGAACGGGCCATTGTGGGCGAGCGGCTCCGGGCGGCCATGGGCCTGTCGCTGCAGCCCATGACCGATTTTGCCCTCACCTCCAAAGGCGTGGACATGAGTATGATCGACGAAAAATACTACGAGCCGCCGCTCATCGACATCATCAAGTTCGCCTGCCACAAGTGCCCGGACAAGCAGGTGTCTGTCACAAACGGCTGTCAGGGCTGCCTGGAGCACCCCTGCACGGAGGTTTGTCCCCGGGACGCCGTCTCCATCGTCAACGGCCGCTCGACCATTGACCTGGAAAAATGCATCAAGTGCGGCAAATGCATGAACGCCTGTCCCTATCACGCCATCATCCGGCAGGACCGGCCGTGCGTCGCCGCCTGCGGCGTGGGGGCCATCGGCAAGGACGAGTACGGCCGGGCGCAGATCGACCAGAACAAATGCGTGGCCTGTGGCATGTGCCTTGTGAGCTGCCCCTTTGCCGCCATCGTGGACAAGAGCCAGATCTATCAGACCATCAAGGCCATCCAGAGCAGCACCCCCGTATACGCCATCGTGGCGCCGGCCATCGTCGGACAGTTCGGGCCTGAAATGAACGAGCGGCGCATTCGTTCCGCCTTCAAGGCCCTGGGCTTTGCGGACGTGGCCGAGGTGGCGGTGGGCGCGGACCTGTGCACCATCCAGGAGGCCAAGGACTTCATGGAGGAGGTCCCGGCCAAGATCCCCTTCATGGGCACCAGCTGCTGCCCCGCCTGGTCCATCATGGCCAAGCGCCAGTTCCCGGCGCTGGCAGAGTGCATCTCCATGGCCATGACCCCCATGGTGCTCACGGCCCGGCTGCTGAAAACCAAGCACCCCGAGTGCAAGATCGCCTTTATCGGGCCCTGCCTGTCGAAAAAACAGGAGGCCAGCCGCCGCACGGTCAAAAGCTACGTGGACTTCACTCTGACCTTTGAGGAGGTCCAGGGCATGTTCGACGCCAGGGACGTGGTCTTTGCCGATCTGCCCGAGGACAAGCCTCTCCGGGAGTCCAGCGGCGACGGCCGGGGCTTCGCCCGGGAGGGCGGCGTGGCCAGCGCCGTGGTGAATTATATCAAGAAGCTCCAGCCGGATCGGGATATCCAGGTGATCCACGCCGCCGGACTGGACGAGTGCAAAAAAATGCTGATGATCGCCAAGACCGGAAAATACAACGGCTATCTGCTGGAGGGCATGGCCTGCCCCGGCGGCTGCATCGGCGGCGCGGGCACGGTGTGTTCGGCCCAGGCGGCCTCCAAGAAGCTGGACCAGGTGGTGAAGCAGGCGGATTTCGCCCAGGCGGCGGATACCACCTATGCCGACTGGATCCCCGATCTGGAAAACTTTGAGCTGGACCCCGGACCGGCAGAGGATACCCCATGAAGGATCATAAACTGTCCACCCGGTTCATCACCGGTTCCGCCATGGGGATCGCCCTGGTGATCCTGGCCCAGTGGCTGGGCAGCGTCCTGCCCGCCGGCGCCGTGATCGCGGGGCCATTTACCGTCAAGCAGCTGATCACCGGGAGCCTCGTCAACTGTATCCTGATCGTTTTTGCCGCACGGGTGGGCGTGGGCAGCGCGGTGACCATCGGCCTTCTCTCCGCCGTACTGGCCTCCGTGCTGGGCGTGGGGCCCCAGGTGCTGCCCGTCGTGCCCCTCATCGCCTGCGGGAACGCTCTGCTGGGGCTCGTCTACTGGCTGCTGACGGAGAAGGCCAAAGCCGCGCCGCTGATCGGGGTCCTGGCCGCGGCGGTCATTAAGTGCGCTTTTCTCTGGCTCACGGTGCCCCTCGCGCTGCGATTGCTGGCCGCCGTACCGGAAAAGCAGGCGGCCGCGCTCTCGCTGATGTTCTCCTGGCCCCAGGGGATGACGGCGCTGGCGGGCGGGCTGCTGTCCAGACTGATCCTCCCCCGGCTGCCAAAACGCTGACCGCTTCCTTCAACATACTGCGATGCGAAGGGCCGCTGCAGATCTGCTGCAGCGGCCTCGCTATATCAGAAAACCGCCTGTTTCATGCAAGCAGAAACAGGCGGATCGGCGTATGGGGGGAGAGTAGACGGGAGCGGCGGGATCTACATGTAATCCTCCGTTTTCGAGGGCAGGCCCCGCTTGTTCAGCGAGTACTCGGTAAGGCGCTTGACGATGTAATAAAGGACGGCGAACAGCGGCACGCCGATCACCATGCCGAAGAAGCCCATCAGCTTGCCGAAGAGCAGGATGGCGATGATGACGTACAGCGGGGAGAGGCCGGTGGAGTCGCCCAGGATCCGGGGGCCGATGATGTTGCCGTCCACCTGCTGGAGGATCACGATGAAGATCAGGAAGATCAGTGCTTTCTTCGGGGAGATCATCAGCAGCAGGAACAGTCCCGGCACGGCACCCAGGAAGGGGCCGAACATGGGGATGATGTTGGTGACGCCCACGATCACACTGATGAGCGTGGCGTAAGGCATTCCCATCATCACCAGGCAGATGAAGCAGATGATGCCGACGATCAGCGAATCCAGCAGCTTGCCGGTGATGAAGCCGGTGAACACCGTGTTGGTCTGCCGGAGACCGTCGAACACGGCCCGGTTGAACTTCTCGTTCTTGCTGACGGCCAGAAACACCTTTTTGCACTGGGCGCCGTAGCGTTCCCGGTCCATCAGCAGGTAGATGGTGATGATCATGGCCACGATGATGCTGATGAGGGCGGAGCCCACGTCCTTCACCGTGCTCATAAAGGTGGAGACGGTGGAGAACAGGTTGGTCTTGACCCAGTTGAGGGCGGTGTCGCCGATGGAGTTCAGCGCCTTCATCAGCGCATCCACCAGTTCGTTGTCGGCGGGCAGACGCTCGTCGATGGTCTCCACCAGCGCGTTGTACATCTCGGGCAGCGTACGCACCAGACTGCTGATGCTGTCGGTCAGCTGGGGGATCACCAGGGCTACGAACAGCGCCACCACGGCCACCGCCAGCAGAACGATCAGGATGGAGGAAATGGTTCGGGCGCCCTTCCGGGGCTTTTTCCGGGTGAGGATGCCCTCCGCAGCCTTCTGGGAGGGATACAGGATAAAGGCGGCCGCCACGCCCAGCAGCAGGGGCCGGAGGGCGGAAACGGCTTTGCCGCCTACCCGGGCCAGCACCGTGATGTGGGAGAACAGGAAATACACTCCCACCACGGCGGAGAGGGTCAGAAACAGGGGAAGATCGAAGATATATCTTTTTTTGTTGGGTTCCACGGGGAGAGCAGCCTCCTTCCACACAGGGACAGTTGCCCCGGCGGTCCGGTACGGGGACCGCCGGGGCAGGGAACAAACGATATCAGCCCTTCATTTCCAGCAGCTTCTGCTTGAGCTCGCCTTCGATGCGGCCCAGCTCGGCCTCGGCGGCCAGCCGCTGGGCGCGGCCGTCGTCCTGGATCTTGCGGACTTCTTCCAGCGTGTCGATCAGGTGCTGGTTGGTCTTCTTCAGCGTTTCCAGATCCACGATGCCCCGCTCGGACTCCTTGGCGACCTCCACGCTGCCCATATGCAGCGCCTCGGCGTTGTGCAGCAGCAGGTCGTTGGTCACTTCGCTGACGGCGTGGGAGGCTTCCATGGCCTGCTGGGAGTGATACATGCTCAGCGCCAGCACCATCTGCTGCTTCCACAGAGGAATGGTGTTCACGATGGCGGTCTGGATCTTCTCGGTCATGAGCAGGTCGTTGTTCTGGATCATGCGGATCTGGGGACCCATCTGCAGGGAGATGGTGCGGGTCAACTCCAGATCGTGGATCTTTTTCTCAAACCGGCCGATCAGGTTGGCAAAGTCGTTGGCGGCCTGGGCGTCCTCGGGCAGCCCGGACTCCAGCGCCTTCTTGCGCAGCTCTTCCAGATCGTTGGCCCGCAGCTCCTGAATGCGCAGCTTGCCGGCGATGATATACATGGTCAGCTCCTTGAAGTAGGCCTGGTTGAGCTCGAACATCTTGTCCATGGCGGTGATGTCCTGGGAGAGCGTCACCTGGTGCTGCTGGAGCTGGGTGGTGATCTTGTCCACGTTGACCTCGGCCTTGTCGAACTTGGCCTTGGTGGCGGCCAGGTTCCGCTCCGCCTTCTTGAAGAGGCCGGCGATGCCCTTGCGCTTCTCGTCCTCGTTCAGGCCCTTCAGCTCCACCACCAGGTTGGAGAGCATGTCGCCCACCTCGCCCATATCCTTGGTGCGGACCTTGCCCAGAGCCTGTCCGGAGAACTCGGAGATGTTCTTCTGGGCGGCGGAGCCGTAGGAGAGAACCAGATTGGTGTCGGTCACGTCGATCTGCTTGGAGAATTCACGGACGGCAGCCTGCTCGGCGGGGGAGAGACGCTCGATATCCAGCTTTTCGGGTTCGACTTCGGGCTCTTTCTCTTCTTCCACGTTCAGCGTCAGCTGGGGCGCGGCGGGAGCCTCCTGCACGGCGGCCTCCGTGGGGTTCAGGGTCAGGGACGGAGTGTATTCGTTGTCAGCCATTGGAAGTACTTCCTTTCTGTAAAATCTGTTGTTGTGCGGGGGGCTGGGTCTGCGGCCGGGCCTGCTCCTTCTTCTGCTGCTCGGCATATTGCTGCTGTGTTTCGTACTTTTTCAGAAAATCGTTGAGATCCAGATAGCTCTTGCCGCCCAGGCCCTCCCGGGCCAGCATGCCGTTCATGACCTCGATATCCATCTGGATGTCCGCCGCCTGGTTGGCGAACAGGGCGTCCAGCTGCTTCTTGTAGGCCTCTATGGTGGTGTCCAGCATGTTCTCGATCCGGTCCATGGAGCCGGAGATGTTCTCGCCGGAGACCTCCTGGGAGCTCATGCGGTCGTAGGCGTTGAGCAGCTTGATGGTGGTGGGCAGATAGTAGTCCAGGAATTTCCGGATCTGGGGCACGTCCCGGGGATCGTCGATGGCGTCCCGGACGATCTTGTCGGAAATGCTCATCAGCTCGTTGATCTTGGAGCGGATGTTGGGCTCCTGAATGGAGCTGTATAGCCGGCCCATCTCCTTCATGGCCACCCGGCCCTCCCGGATGATGGCCTGGACCTCGGGACTGTAAGGGCTCGCTTCCTTTTCCTTCTCCTTGACCTGGGCCTCCGCCTTGGCCTTGATCTCCGCGGTCTTGGCGTCGATCTCATCCCTGGACTTCTTCTGCTTGGCTTTGGCGATCAGGAGACCGATGCCCACGCCCAGTCCCAGCAGGACTCCCGCGGCGATCAGGACGGCGGACAGGCCGACTTCCTCCACCATGCCTCCGGCCAGCATCAGCAATATAAAAATGTAGAGCCACGGGCCTATGCCGCCGCGACGTCTTCTGCGCATTTAAGACCCACCTCCTGTGAATAATCTAAATTATTCTATCGTGAAATCCCCTTTGCGTCAAGAGATATCGAAGCAGATTCGCATCGATTCATCATAAACAGAAGGACCGGTTGAAATCTGCAGCGGTTTGCGATATAATATATAAAATTAAGGGTTTGAATATCCCGGATTTTCCACTCCTGGGGGATGCGGAAGGCTCCGCATCCCCGTATCGCAAAAGCAGCTGCGCGCCCGGTCCGCGGCAGCGGGGGAGCGGACGATGCTCCTCCGGGGGACCACTGCTAAAATATGCTATGCCGCCGGACGCGGCGGCGTCACTTTGCTTACGGGTAAGGAGAGTACTGTCATGCTGAAGATCGCCCCCTCGATACTGGCCGCGGATTTTGCCGACCTCGGCAGGGAGATCCGCTCGGTGGAGACGGCCGGAGCCGACTGGCTGCACGTGGACGTGATGGACGGCCGCTTCGTGCCCAATATCTCCATCGGCATCCCGGTGGTACAGAGCGTGCGCAGGGCCACGGATATGTTCCTGGACGTGCATCTCATGATCGTGGAGCCGGTGAAATACGCCGGGCGCTTCTGCGACGCGGGGGCGGACCTGGTGTCCTTCCACGTGGAGGCGGACACCCCCGAGGGGATCAGCGCCGCCATCCGGGACGTGAAGGCAAAAGGCAAACAGGTGGGCATCGTCCTCAAGCCCGCCACTCCGGCGGAGGCGGCGGAGCCCTGGCTGGAGCAGGTGGACATGGTGCTGGCGATGACCGTGGAGCCCGGCTTCGGCGGGCAGAAATTCATGGCGGACATGCTGCCCAAGATCCGCGCTCTCCGGGCCATGATGGACCGGCTCAACCCCGGCTGCGTGCTGGAGACCGACGGCGGCATCGACGCAGCCACCGCCCCGCTGGTTTACGAGGCGGGCTGCGATATGGCCGTGGCGGGCAGCTCCGTCTTCGGCAAGGCGGACCGGACCGCCGCGATCCTGGCCCTCCGGGCCGGCAAGTGACAAACACCGTAAAGGAGAAACGACGATGGCGTCCTTTTTTCCCGCTTCCTTTGAAAACCTGATCGACAGCTTTGCGTCGCTGCCCGGCATCGGCCGCAAAAGCGCCCAGCGGCTGGCGTTCTACATTCTTTCCCTTCCGGCGGAAGAGGCGGAGAAGTTCGCCGAGACGGTGCTGGAGGCCAAGCGCAGCGTCCACACCTGCCCGGTGTGCCAGAACCTCACGGACGGCGAGCTGTGCCCGGTGTGCTCTTCTCCCAGCCGGGACCGGACCACGGTGTGCGTGGTGTCCGAGCCCCGGGACGTGCTGAGCATTGAGCGCAGCCGGGAATATCGGGGACTCTATCACGTGCTCCACGGGGCCCTGTCCCCCATGAACCACGTGGGACCGGACGACCTGCGCATCCGGGAGCTGCTGGAGCGGGTGGCCGAAGGGGAGATCCGGGAGATCATCATGGCCACCAACCCGGACACCGAGGGCGACGCCACCGCCATGTATATCTCCCGGCTGCTCAAGCCCTTTGAGGTCAAGGTGACCCGGCTGGGCTTCGGCGTGCCGGTGGGCTCCAATCTGGAGTACGCCGACGACGCCACCATGCTCAAGGCGCTGGAGGGCCGCCGCGAAATGTGAAGCGGGTATAATCCCGCCCGTTTGGGAACATACTATATTATCCCCCTTTATCTACATATTTTTGAAGGAGTAAAAGAATCAATCTATTATGGCACAAAAACTGAAAATCATTCCTCTTGGCGGTCTCCATGAGATCGGCAAGAATCTGACGGTGTACGAGTACGGCAAGGACATGATCGTGGTGGACTGCGGCATGGGCTTTCCGGAAAACGATATGTACGGCGTGGACGCGGTGATCCCCGACGTGACCTATCTGGTGGAGAACAAGGCCCGGCTTCGGGGCATTTTCCTCACCCACGGCCACGAGGATCACATCGGCGGCCTGCCCTATCTGATGGACAAGGTCAGCGCCCCCATCTACACCACCCGGCTCACCGCCGGGCTGGTGGAGCTGAAGCTCCGGGAGCACGGACTGCTGGACAAGACGAAGATCGTCACCGTGACCCCGGGCGAGACCATCCAGGCGGGCTGCTTCAAGGTGGAATTCATCCACGTGAACCACTCCATTGCCGACTCCGTTTCCTTCGCCATCCGCACCCCGGCGGGGACCGTGGTCCATACCGGGGACTTCAAGATCGACGTGACGCCCCTCAGCGGGGAAATGACCGACCTGACCCGCTTCGGCGAGCTGGGCAGGGAAGGGGTGCTGGCGCTGCTGATGGACTCCACCAACGTGGAGCGCCCCGGCTGGTGTCCCTCCGAGAGCCGGGTGTACGAACGCTTCGACACCCTGTTCAAGGACTGCGACAGGCGCATCATCATCACCACCTTCGCCTCCAACATCGACCGCATCCGCCAGATCATCGACCTGGCTGCCCGGTACAAGCGCAAGGTGGGCATCACCGGCCGGAGCATGGAAAACGTGGTGAAGCTGTGCATTGAGCTGGGCTACATGAAGGTCCCCGACGGGGTCCTTATGGACATGAAGCACATCGCCAACGTTCCCCGGAACAAGGTGGTCATCATCTCCACCGGCAGCCAGGGGGAGAGCATGTCGGCCCTCTACC
>JAEEGL016439662.1_pt1 | contig 10720 bp, 9 predicted proteins | sample 9134231 | NCBI WGS metagenome assembly JAEEGL01 (sample SAMN16246548, study PRJNA631951) | gut metagenome | biome: gut microbiome; feature: rumen; material: fiber-attached | host: Bos | place: Iran: Karaj | collected 2018-10 | reverse complement strand
GAGGCATACTACAACAAGGTGATGACCGCAATCCTTGGCAAGAACTAATTAGAACGATTAATCTAAGCAACGAATTAAAAAACGTTTCTTAATAGAACGGAAAATATGTTGAAAAGATTAAGCATACTTATCATGACGCTCCTCGTGGCTGTGCCTGCACTGGCACAGCCCCAGGAGAGTTGTGAGTGTGTGTTTGGACCGAAGGCAGGCCAGTTCCAGTTCCAGTTGAACGTGGGTCCGGGTCAGTTCTTCAATGATTTCCAGGGCTTGTACTACATGCTTCCGAGCGAAGACGGTACGCCCACGGGCCTGGGCATGGATTTCGGAGCCATCGATCCGACCACGCAGGGCACGGAGTATTTCAGCGGAGACCTGCAGACGATTCTGGTGAACAACGGAAGCCTGAACTACCAGCTGCTGAACCTGGGCATCGGCATGAAGATGTTCGTGTCGGATCACTGGAACATCAACCTCAGTGGTGCGTACATCATGAACATGCAGCCGGCGAAGAACTTCCAGGAAGCAACGGTGATGAGCGAGAACACCAACCCGGGTTCCGGAGACATGTATCCGGCAACGGTGGATCCTTCTGACATCTATGCACAGAAAGCGATCCTGGGTACCGCAACGCACCGCCTGATGGTCCAGCTCGGAACGGAGTACTACTTCCACACCAAGAACCCTCGCATCTTCCCGTACATCGGTGTGTTCGGCCAGTTCAAGATGGCCCGCATCGAGGCGGCATGGCCGTCCTACACGGGACAGCTGGTTCAGAACGAGATCGACGCAGAACTCGTTCCGAACATGGAGATGGAGGAGCTTGACCTTTACCGTACGCCTCGCTACGGCCAGGCGCTCGGTTTCGGCGGCGGCATCAACTTCGGTGTTGAGTATGCACTCGCAGAGGGCCTGTTCGTCGGCATCGAGGTTGCACCGGTGTGCTACCAGTACACGCTGCTCCACATGTATGCCGTCAGCCAGGAGTCGTACTACGCTACGAACCACAACCTCCGGGCCTTCGCATTCCCGCAACTCACATTCGGCGTTCGCTTCTAATCTGAGACGCCCGCAAGGGCTTCAGTACCGATACAAACCAAAGGGTGACCAAACGGTCACCCTTCGTTTTTTATCCGCGCATAGCGGCGATGGGAGCGAGAAGGGCGGCGGTGCGGGCGGGGGCGGCGCCGAAAAGGAGGCCGAGGAGGAGGGAGGCGGCTAGGCCGGAGAAGGCAGCGTGGAGCGACAGGGAGACGGGAAGGGTGGATGGCAAGGCGTGGTTGAGCATGAGCGTGGCGAGGAGGACGAGACCGATGCCGGCGGTTCCGCCGGCGAGGGAGAGGACGACTGCCTCGCGGAGGAACTGTCGCACGATGACCCTCCGGCGTGCGCCGAGCGCCCGGCAGAGGCCGATTTGCGGCTTACGCTCTTCGACCGAGACATACAGGATGTTGGCCACGCCGAAGCCGCCGACAAGCAGCGAGAACAGGCCGACAATCCAGCCCAGTTTTGAAACCATCTGGAAGACTTCCGTCATCTCGTCGATCAGGAACGAAAGGCGGTTGAAGGCAAAGTTGTCGGGCTGGTCGGGATTGAGGCGGCGGAGCTGGCGAAGCAGCAGGCGAAGCCGCTGCTCGTCGGTGCCCGCTGCGAGGATGCTACCGCGCAGCACGGGCCCCTGCATCGCCTGGCAGGGAACCAGGCAGGCTTGGTCGATGTCGAGCGGGCAGACCGTGCCGGCGCCCGCCTTTTCGAAGACGCCGATAATCCGGTAGGGAACGCCGTCGCGCCAGAGCATCGTGCCGCTGTGCTCCACGTCGCAGCCGATGAGGGCTACAGGGGTTCCGCTTGCGAGTTCCTGCACCGTGAATGGTCTTCCTTCGCGCAATGGCTGGTTGACGAGCAGCTGCCAATCGCCGGCGATGCCCGTGCACGATTGTCCGTAGGCGACATAGGCCATTCTGGCCCCGTCGCCGTGGGACTGCTCCTTCAGATATTTGTATTCCCGGAAAGAGACATCGGGCCGTGCGGCATATTCCCACCAGCGGAAGACGCCGTCTTCGTTCAGGTCGGGCTCGAGCGGCTCCCGCTCGATGAACAGGACATCGCTGCCGAACGCGTCGAAACTGTCCCTTACGGCGTTTTGAATGGAATCGACGACGGTCAGGGCCGCCACGATGGCAAAGATGCCGATGGCGACGCCCAGCAGCGACAATGCCGTACGGAAACGGTCAGTTTCTCTCATCACAAATCCTCCCCTCAACCGTTCGCTTCGCTTTATTTACATCCGATTTTCTTTTTGAGGCCCCGCAGCGCGTCGAACGCGTCGAGCGGAGACATCTTGTTGATATCCATCTTTTCCAGCTCGTCCCTGATGTCGAGCAGGAGCGGGTCGTCAAGTTGGTAGAGCGAGAGCTGGACGCCGCTGGCGGCCGTGGCGCGCGCCTCGCCCGAGAGGTCGGGTGCGGCCGCCTCCAGCTCGCGCAGCTTCTTCTCGGCGCGGTAGACCACGTCGGACGGCATCCCGGCCAGCCGGGCCACGTGGATGCCGAAGCTGTGGGCGACGCCGCCGGGGCAGAGCTTGCGCAGGAAGATGACCTTGCCGTCGACTTCCTTGACCGCGATGTGGTAGTTGTGGACGCGCGGGTACAGTTTCTCGAGGTCGTTGAGCTCGTGGTAGTGGGTGGCGAACAGCGTCTTGGCGTGCGAGTGGCCGTGCAGGTACTCCACGATGGACCAGGCGATCGACATTCCGTCGAACGTACTGGTGCCGCGGCCGATCTCGTCGAGCAGCACGAGCGAGCGCTCCGAGAGGTTGTTCAGAATGGTCGCCGTCTCGAGCATTTCGACCATGAAGGTCGATTCTCCGCGCGAAATGTTGTCCGACGCTCCGACCCGCGTGAAAATTTTGTCCACAATGCCCATTTTCAGGCTTTTTGCGGGCACGAAGCATCCTGTTTGGGCAAGTAGACAGATTAAAGCCGTTTGCCGTAAAAAGGCCGATTTACCGGCCATATTCGGGCCGGTGAGAATAATGATCTGCTGGCTGTTGTTGTCGAGGTGCAGGTCGTTGGCTACATATTCCTCGCCGTCAGGCATCAGTTGCTCGATGACGGGGTGGCGACCCTGCTTGATGTCGAGCGACAGCGAGTCGTTCAGCTGGGGGCGGCAGTAGCCGTGGTCGCCGGCCAGGCGGGCGAAGCCCGCGAGCACGTCGAGACGCGCGAGCGTGGCCGCGTTGCGCTGGATGGCGGGAATCTGCTGCTGGATGGCGGCCACCAGTTCGGCGTACAGCCGCGTCTCCAGCGCCAGGATCTTTTCCTCGGCGCCGAGGATGGTTTCTTCGTATTGTTTGAGTTCGGCCGTGATGTAGCGTTCCGCGCCGACGAGCGTCTGCTTGCGGACCCAGCCTTCGGGCACCTTGTCCTTGAAGGAGTTGCGGACTTCGAGATAATAGCCGAAAACGTTGTTGTAACCCACTTTCAGCGAACCGATGCCGGTGGCGTCGCGTTCGCGCTGCTGGATGTCGAGCAGAATCTGCCGTCCGCCGTGGAGCGTGTCGCGCAGGGTGTCGAGCTCCTGCGAGACGCCCGGTGCGATGACGTCGCCCTTGCCCAGGGCGGCTGCCGCTTCGGGCAGCAGGGTACGGGCGATGCGCTCGTGCAGCTCGCTGCAGTCGCACAATGCCTCGCATTCGCGCTCGAAGGCGGGCTGGGCGATCGACGCGTGGATGGCGGCGGTGCTGCGGAGCGCACGGGCCAGCTGCAGCGCTTCGCGCGGCAGCAGCTTGCCGGCCGCAGCCTTCGCGACGATGCGCTCGAGGTCGCCGACACAGGCGAGCTCGTCGCGTACGACTGTCAATAGCGGCTGGTCGGCCAGGAAAGCGTCAATGATATCGTAGCGTGCGTTGAGCCGGGCAATGTCCTTCAGGGGCATCGCCAGCCACTCGCGCAGCAGGCGGGTGCCCATGGGCGACACGCACTGGCCCACGATGTCGAGGAGCGAGCGACCCTCGGCGCCGGCCAGCGGCTGGAATACTTCGAGGTTGCGCAGCGTGAAACGGTCCATCCATACATATTCGCCCTCATCAAGGCGCGAAATGGTGCGGATGTGGCCCAGCGCGCTGTGTTGCGTCATCTCCAGGTAGCACAACACGGCGCCGGCGGCCGAAACGGCCAGCGGCAGGCGGTCGATGCCGAAGCCTTTGAGCGAGCTGACGCCCAGCTGCCCGCAGAGCTTGTTGAAGGCCGGTTCGTCGGCGAAAGCCCAGGCGTCCAGCGGCGTGAGGCACGCCCGCTGGCCGAAGCGCTGCCGGAAACCGTCGACGAACGACCGCTCCAGCAGGATCTCCCGTGGCGCGAGGGTGCCGAGCAGGACATCGGCATAGTCGAGCGACCCCTGCGCCACCTTGAAGGCGCCCGTCGAGATGTCGAGAAACGCCATGCCGGCCTCCTTGCCGCTGAAATGCAGCGCCGCCAGCCAGTTGTTCTCGCCCGACTTGAGCAGGTTGTCGTTGTAGGCCACGCCCGGCGTGATGAGCTCGGTGACGCCACGGCGCACGAGTTTCTTCGTCAGGCGCGGGTCTTCGAGCTGGTCGCACACGGCGGCCTTGTAGCCTGCATTCACGAGCTTGGGCAGGTAGTTGTCGATGGCGTGGTAGGGAATGCCCGCCATCTCGATGAAGCGGCCGCCTCCGGCGGACTTGCGCGTGAGCACGATGCCGAGCACGCGGCTGGCCGTGAGCGCGTCTTCCCCGTAGGTCTCGTAGAAGTCGCCGACGCGGTAGAGCAGGATGGCTTCGGGATACTGGGCCTTGATCTCGAAGTACTGCCGGAGCATCGGCGTCGCCGCTGTGTTTTTCTCTTTCATCGAGAGCAAAAATACCGAAAAAATCGTCGCTAAATGCTATCTTTGTAAGAGAATTTTGGTCTGCATTTCCAAATTCGACGACAAACAACCTGAAAAACCTTCCGAAAAATGAAAAAACTCCTCCTTGCCGCCGGCATCGTGCTGGCCCTGATGGTTTCTGGCTGCGAAACGGCTGGACAGAAATTTGAAAAAGACATGCAAGCATATCTTGACGAAATCCAGGCTGTCGGCCTCAGCTGCGTCGTCGTCAAGGACAACCAGGTGGTATACCACCACAACTTCGGTGTAAAGAATCTCGACACCCAGGAGCCCGTCGATGACGAGACGCTCTGGCGCATCGCTTCCATTTCGAAGTCGTTCACGGCCACCAGCCTGCTCCAGCAGGTGGAGCAGGGCAAGATCGCCCTGACCGACGACGTCAGCGACCTGCTGGGATTCCGGGTCCGCAACCCGAAATTCCCCGATACGCCCATCACGCTTGAGATGCTGCTCTCGCACACCTCCAGCATCAATGACAGTCAGGGTTACTGGACTACTATCGACATCATCAACCCCGACCTCAACCCGGACTTCGCCAAGTGCTATAACGACTACGAGCCGGGCAGCGGCGGCTATGAATACTGCAACCTGAATCTCAACCTGGCCGGAACGATCCTCGAGCGCGTGACGGGCGTCCGCTTCGACCAGTACGTGGTGAACAACGTGCTGCGCCCGCTGGGCCTGTATGGCGGCTACTGCGTGGATTCGCTCGACAATAAGCGGTTCGCACACCTGTATTCCTGGAACAGCGAGAAAGGAGGCTACGACGACCAGTCGGAAGAAGCCTACGCGCCGCGCCGCGAGAAGATCGCCGCCTATGTGATGGGCCACGACGCCCTCATCTTCTCGCCGACCGGCGGCATGAAGATCTCGGCCCTCGACCTGGCCCGCTATATGACGATGCACATGAACTACGGCACGACGCCCGACGGCGTACGCATCATCTCGGAAGAGAGCTCCCGCAACATGCAGGTGCCGCGCTCAGAACCGGAGCATTACGGCCTGAACCTCTGGCTGGCGGACGATTATGTGGACGGCGTCACGCTCGTGGGCCACACGGGCGGCGCTTATGGCCTGAGCAGCGCCATGTTCTTCAAGCCTGACGAGAAGTATGGCTTCGTGGTGATTTGCAACGGCTCGCATGACGCAGAGGGCACGCACAACGTGCTTCACCAGGCCATTGCCCGGATGCACAAGTACTTCATCGCGCAATAATGGAACGCGTCCGTCCCAAGAAGGCCCTCGGGCAGCATTTTCTCACCGACCAGGGCGTGGCGCGCGAGATCGTCGCCTCGCTCCGGAGCCGCGGCCCCGTACTCGAGGTCGGGCCGGGGACGGGAGTGCTCACGCAATACCTGCTTCAGCAGGACGATATCGACCTGAAAGTGGTCGAGATCGACAGCGAATCGGTGCGCTGGCTGCTGGAGCACTACCCGAAGCTGGCGCCGGCACTCTATGAGGCCGACTTCCTGAAGATGGACCTGCGGAAGATTTTCCCGGCGTCGTTCGCCGTCATCGGCAACTTCCCCTACAACATCTCGTCGCAGATCTTCTTCAAGGTGCTCGAGTGCCGCGACCGGATTCCCGAGGTGGTGTGCATGATCCAGAAGGAAGTGGCCGAGCGGATGGCTGCCGGCCCCGGCTCGAAGACCTACGGCATCCTGTCGGTGCTGATGCAGGCTTGGTACGACATCGAATACCTGTTCACTGTGGGCGAAGGGGCGTTCCTGCCCCCGCCCAAGGTGAAGAGCGCCGTAATCCGCCTGACGCGGAGCGGCCGCGAAAGCCTGGGCTGCGACGAGAACCTGTTCAAGACGGTGGTCAAGACGACGTTCAACCAGCGCCGCAAGACCATCCGCAACTCGCTGAAGCCCGTTCTCTCCCAACTCTCCAGCCTCCCCGCCTACATCCCCTACCTCGACGCCCGCCCCGAACAATTGTCCGTCGGGGAGTTCGTCGAACTCACCAAATCGCTATCTTTGCCGTAACATAATACGGCAAAGCTATGTGGCGGGAGATCGGTGCGGCCCTGGGGGCCTTGGTAGTAATGTTCTGGAATGTCGAGAATCTGTTCGATCCTTTCGACGATCCCTTGAAAAATGACGAAGAATTCACGGCCCGGGCCGAACGGCACTGGACGTGGGACCGCTTTGTGCGCAAATGCGACGGCATTGCGCAGGTGGTGATGGCGGCGGCCGACGAAGCCGGCGAACTGCCGGCCGTCGTGGGCCTGGCCGAGGTGGAAAACCGCCTGGCCGTGTCGCACCTGGCGCGCAAGACGGTGCTCTCCGAGCTGGGCTACGGATTCGTACACCGGGAGTCGCCTGACGAACGGGGCATTGACGTGGCGCTGCTATATCGCAAGGATCGGCTGCGAGTCGATGTCGTCGACTCGCTGCGCGTCCCTGGTTTCGCCACGCGCGACATCCTCTATGTCCGGTTCCGTGAAAACCTTCACACGTTCGTGGTGCACCTGCCGTCGAAGCGGGGCGGGGCGCGGGGGACGGACAGGCGGCGCGAAGCGGCGCTCGCCGTGCTGGGGCGGGCCGTTGATTCGCTGCTGGCCGATGATGCGGAGGCCCGCATCGTCGTGATGGGCGACTTCAACGACACGCGCCCCGCCGTGCCGGGCCTGGCCGTGCCGCCTTACGGCGCCCCGCCCGCGCGCCCCGGCACACTCAAATACCACGGCCGCTGGGAGCAGATCGACTGGTTCTTCGTTTCTCCGGCACTGGATTCCGCCGCCATGAACGTCTTCGCGCCGCCGTTCCTGCTGGAGCCCGACGCGGCCTGGCTCGGCGACAAGCCGCGCCGCACGTACGTCGGGCCTCGCTACAACGGCGGCCTTTCCGACCATCTTCCCATCATTCTGAACCTGTTCCACTGATTTTTTGCTACCTTTGGAGCCTATGAAGCAATACCTCGACCTCCTGCGGCACATCGAAGCCAACGGCACCGACAAGGGCGATCGCACAGGAACGGGCACGCGCAGCGTGTTCGGCTACCAGATGCGGTTCAACCTGGCGGACGGTTTTCCGCTGCTGACCACCAAGAAAGTCCACCTGAAGAGCATCATCTACGAACTCCTGTGGTTCATCGCCGGCGATACCAACATCAAATACCTGAAGGACCACGGTGTCTCGATCTGGGATGAATGGGCCGATGAGAACGGCGACCTGGGACCCGTGTACGGGCACCAGTGGCGCTCCTGGCCCGCTCCGGACGGCCGGTCCATCGACCAGCTCTCCGCCGTCGTCGACCAGATCCGCCGCAATCCCGACAGCCGCCGCCTCATCGTCTCGGCCTGGAACCCGGCCGAGGTCGACAAGATGGCGCTCCCGCCGTGCCACTCGCTCTTCCAGTTCTACGTGGCCGACGGCCGCCTCAGCTGCCAGCTCTACCAGCGCAGCGCCGACGTGTTCCTCGGCGTGCCGTTCAACATTGCTTCCTACGCCCTGCTGACCCTGATGGTTGCGCAGGTCTGCGGCCTGAAACCGGGCGATTTCGTCCATACGCTGGGCGATGCCCACATCTATTCCAACCACCACGAGCAGGTGGCGCTGCAGCTCTCGCGCGAGCCGCGTCCGCTGCCCCGGATGATCCTCAATCCGGCGCGCACCGACCTGTTCGATTTCGTTTACGAAGATTTCACCCTGGAAGGCTACGCCCCGTGGCCGGCCATCAAAGCACCCGTTGCCGTATGAAAGACAATATCAGCCTGATCGGCGCAGCAGCCGAGAACAACGCCATCGGCTACCGCGGCCTGATCCCGTGGCACATCCGCGCCGATTTCCAGTATTTCAAACGCATCACCATGGGCCATCCCGTGATCATGGGCCTGGGTACCTGGCGCTCGTTCAGCGAGCGCTGCCTCCCCGGCCGCCGCAATATGGTGGTCACCGACCAGCCGCTCACCGAGGCCGACCGCGCCTCCGGCGCCGAGTTCTTCTCGACGCCCGACGAAGCCCTGGCAGCAGCTGCCGGCGCGCGCGAGATCTTCATCATCGGCGGCGGCATGATGTACCGCCAGATGATCGAACGGGCCGACCGTGTCTACGTGACGCGCATCCACACGGTTGTGGAACCCGCTGACGCCTTCTTCCCTGAAATCGACCCTGCAAAGTGGGTTGAGACCCTGCGCAGCATCCGCTATCACGACGAAGCCTCCGGCCTGGATTATACCTTCCTGCTCTATGAAAAGCGCAAATAGACCCGCCCGCGACTCGTTCGCCAGTTCCTTCGGGGTGCTGGTAGCGCTGGCCGGATCGGCCGTCGGCCTGGGCAACCTCTGGCGTTTTCCCTATCTGGTGGGACAGAACGGCGGTGCCGCCTTCATCCTCATTTACCTGGCCTTCGTCCTGCTGATCGGCATCCCGATCCTGCTGGCCGAATTCATCATCGGCCGCCGCAGCCAGTCGAGCGCCCGTGCCGCTTTCAAAGCGCTCGCACCCGGCGGGCACTGGGGCATCACCGGCGTGCTGGCCGTCCTCTGCTGCACGCTGATCCTGTCGTTCTATTCCGTGGTCGGCGGCTGGAGCATCGAATACCTGGTCAAGGCGTTGCAGTTCGATTTCACCCGGAAAAATGCGGATGAACTGGGACAACTGTTTTCCTCTTTTTCAACTTCGACCTGGGGTCCGCTGATCTGCCATACAGCCTTCCTGGGCGTTACGGCCGCCATCGTGATCGCCGGCGTCAAGAATGGGATCGAGAAATTCTCGAAGGTGATGATGCCGCTGCTATTCCTCATCATGATCGGCATCGCCATCCGTTCGATGACCCTCCCGGGCTCCGAGGAAGGCCTGGAATACCTCTTCAAGCCCGACTGGTCGGAAGTGACCTCCAAAACCTTCCTGGATGCATTGGGACAGGCCTTCTTCTCTCTGTCGCTGGGTAGCGGCATGGTCATCACCTACGGTTCGTATGTGAAAAAGGATGCGAACATCGTGTCGCTGGGCACCCAGACAGCGGTTGCCGACACGATCTTCGCCCTGATTGCCGGCTGCGCCATCATGCCGGCCGTCTTCGCCTTCGGCATCAGCCCCAGCGAAGGTCCCGGCCTCGTATTCATCACGCTTCCGCACATTTTCAGCCAGCTGCCGCTGGGGGGATGGATCGCCATCCTTTTCTTCATCGCCCTGCTGCTGGCCGCCCTGACCTCGGCCATTTCGGTCCTGGAAGTCATCGTGGCCTTCTGTATGGAAGAATTCAAGATCAAGCGCGGTACTTCCGTTACGCTTGTTTTCCTTGTAATCTGGACGCTTGGCTGCCTCTGCTCCCTCTCGCTCGGCCCGCTCAACGACTGGGAAGTCTTCGATATGAATATCTTCGAGTTATTCGACTACTTCTCAGCCAACGTCCTGATGCTGATCGGCGGCCTTCTGGTGGTGATATTTGTCGGCTGGAAGCTGGGTCGCAAGAAGATCCACGACGAGCTCACCAACGGCGGAAAACTCCACATCCCCGACTGGATCATCGACACCCTCCTCTTCCTCCTCCGCTTCGTCGCTCCCGCCGCCATCCTCGTCATCGCCATCTTCCAAATATCGGATTAAGTTAAAAACAAACGAAGGGTGACCGTTTTGGTCACCCTTTGGTTTGTATCGGTACTGAAGCCCTTGCGGGCGTCTCAGATTAGAAGCGAACGCCGAATGTGAGTTGCGGGAATGCGAAGGCGCGGAGGTTGTGGTTCGTAGCGTAGTACGACTCCTGGCTGACGGCATACATGTGGAGCAGCGTGTACTGGTAGCACACCGGTGCAACCTCGATGCCGACGAACAGGCCCTCTGCGAGTGCATACTCAACACCGAAGTTG
>JAEEGL015011561.1_pt1 | contig 10720 bp, 8 predicted proteins | sample 9134231 | NCBI WGS metagenome assembly JAEEGL01 (sample SAMN16246548, study PRJNA631951) | gut metagenome | biome: gut microbiome; feature: rumen; material: fiber-attached | host: Bos | place: Iran: Karaj | collected 2018-10 | reverse complement strand
GTCCTCGGAACGAAACGTTCACGCGCGCAAAAAAGGCCCGTCGGGAACGGGCCTTTGAATTTGATATCGTTTTTTATCCTGTATGGCTCGGAACTACCTCTTTCCTTTTTTTCACAAGACCGGCGTTATTTCTTTCCGAAAAAACGGATATGCACTGCCGCTGGCGCCCCGCGAGGCTTCTATGAACCGCCAAGCCGGGGGGGATATCGGGAAATCGTCCCGCTTCCGTTTCCTCCGGCAAGAGCCGATATCTCCTGAACCGTCGAGAGGTTGAAATCGCTTTCGATACTGTGTTTCAGAACGGCGGCGGCTGTCGCAAACTCAACCGCGTCCCGGGCACGCATTCCGTTTGTCAAGGCATAATTCAGTCCTGCCGCGAATGCGTCTCCGCTGCCGACGCGGTTAAGCACGTGCATGTGATACTCTTTGGAAAACGCGTACTGTTCCCCGTCGAAAAGCATGGCGGCAAAATTGTGGTCGTTCCCGGACAGCGTCGTGCGGATCGTGATCGCGATATTGCGGCAGCCGAACCGGTTTTTGAATTCGTCGGCAAGGAACATCGCACTCTCGCGGCTCGTCGGAACGCCGATCGGAGAAGGATGAGGCGGGACGATTCCGAAAACGTCGTGCGCCTGTCCTTCATTAGTGATGAGTACGTCAACGTACGGAAGAAGTTCGGACAGCACTTTCCCCGCTTTTTCCTTGCTCCAGAGTTTGGAACGGTAGTTGGGATCGCAGCTGACGGTCAGCCCTTTTTCTTTCGCCTTCCGGCAGGCGTATCGCGTCAACTCCGCCGTTCCGTCTCCGAGGCCGGGTGTGATACCCGTAAAGTGGAACCAGTCGGCGTTCTCAAATACGGCGTCCCAGTCGAAATGCTCCGGCTTGGCCTCGCAGATCCCGCTGTTCATTCTGTCATAGATGACTTTGGATGGCCGCTGCGCGGTCCCTTTTTCCATGAAAAGGATCCCGAGCCGATTGCCGCCGCGCGCGCAGTACGACGTATCGACTCCGAACTGTCTGAGCGCGTTGATGGCGCATTGGCCGATATCGTTATCCGGCAGTCTCGAAAGAAATACCGAATTCATTCCCAGAACGGCAAGCGATACGCTGACATTGGCTTCCGCTCCCGTATAGAAAACGTTCATCCGGTTCGCCTGCTGGAATTTCAGATTCTCCGGTGTCGTGAGCGACATCATAATATCACCCAGTGTAACGACCTTTTTCAAAAGAGATCACCTCCAGATTATATGATAACTCTTTTTCGTAATATTGTAAACCCATTTGAAAATGATTTCAGAAAAATCTCATTCTTTCTGCAGGAGATGAAACGCGAATCCGGCAATGTCGTTCTTGAAGTAGACGCATTTTACTCTCTTGGATCCGGGAAAAAACAGGGCTTTGTCCCAATCGAACGCGATGCCGCGGGATTCCGCATAGGCGGCCGCCCGGACAAGATCTCGGGTCAGAAGACCGATATGTCCGTTTCTCCCTCTTCCGGGCGCCTTATTGATCTCCAGAAGCGTTCCCGCAAAATGGCAGTTCGGATACTCCGTGATCGGGACGTTCAGTACCCGGGAAAACAACTCGGCGAACGCGAGAGAGTCTTTTTCGTTTTCACAGTTGATGCCCACGTGAGCGATCTCAAAGCCGAAAATTCCGGCGATCGCACGGCGGCAGCGTTCCGTGATCAGATCGAAAGATCCGGCAGCGACTAGATCGGAAGGCGCGACAAAGCCCCCGTAAACGGCAAAAACGTGAGGAAGCGCCAGATAATCAAGATAGTTTCTGTCGTTGATCCCGCCGGTGACCACAAATTCCACGTCCGGGAACGGTCCGTGAAAGCTTTTCAGGGTTTCAAACCCGCCCGGAACGCCGGCCGGAAAAAATTTCAGCGCTTTCAATCCCATCGAGACGGCGCACTGCACTTCGCTCGGAGTGGAAACGCCCGGGACGATCGGATACCCTTTCGACAGACAGTACGAGACCAGATGAGAATCCAGTCCGGGCGATACGAGGAACGACGCTCCGCTCCGGATCGACGCATCCGCCTGCTCTTCCGAGAGAACGGTTCCGGCTGCGATCAGCATTTCGGGGCAGGTCTCCGCAATGGCCCGGATCGACTTCAAGGCGTCCGGCGTCCGAAGCATGATTTCCATCACGGGGATCCCGCCCCGGATGAGCGCGTTAGCCAGATCGACGGCCTTCGCCGGATCGGGAACCGACAGAACGGGGAGTATCCCGATCGTTTTGATCTTGTTTACGATTTGTTTTCCGTCCATGGAAAAACCCTCCTTATACACGATCCCTGCCGAAATCCCGGCAAGACGTCACGGCCGACTCCGGCCTTTTTTTCGTATAGATTGATTCCGGCAGACACGGCCGGAATCTTTGCGTTATCAAAGAGTAAAATCTTCTTTCTTTCGGGAAAGGCGCGGGGAGACGGTCTCACGTCTGAAAGGGTGCGTTTCTTCCACGGCGCGGAAGGATCCGTTTCCCGTTGTCTTTCCCGTTTTTCAATGATACGCCGGCGGGAGGATCAGGGTCTCTCCGGAAAAGGCAGACCGTATTTTTCCGCCGTTTTCCGGAGCTCGGCTTCGACGTCGTCGGGGATCGTGACACCCTCCTCTTCCGAGGCTGCATATCTTTCCCATTCGATCTCTCCGGGCGTGTAAATCCTGTCGGTACCTTCCGCCTTGGGAAGATTCCGGAGGAGGCAGGCATATTCTTCCGTTCTCTTTGCTATGCTGCCCTCGGCAAAAGCGGCCGGATTCACCGCGATAAAGGTATGCGTAACGTTATTGGGCTTTTCCGGGGCAAAGCACCAGGACGGGATCCTGCCGCTCGTCGACGTGGGGGCGGCCGCTGCGATCCCGGTCAGAAGCTCTACCATAAAGGCAAGACCGTATCCTTTGTGAAAACCGACCGGCAGCAGCGCGCCTTTATCGGGATACTGAGACGGATCGTCGGTAGGCTTTCCATTTTCGTCGACGATCCAGGTGAGCGGAACACGGGCCCCCTCGTTTTTGGCTTTGATGACCTTTAACGAAGCCACGTTCGACATGGCGATATCCAGAAAAACCGACGGGACGGTCTCTGACGGGGCGGCGAAAGAGAACGGAGAATTGCCTATTGCCTTGTTCCGGGCGCCGGGGATCGTCATATTGGGATCGACGTTCGACATGGCGATCCCGATCAAACCTTTCCGGGCCGCCATGTTGGCATAATACCCGGCCGCACCGAAATGCGTGGAGTTGGTGACGACGACCATGCCGATCCCGGCAGTTTCGGCCTTCCGGATCGCCAGCTCCATCCCTTCGGTTGACGAAATCATGCCGAGACTTGTCTTGGCGTCGATCAGAGCCGCTGCGGCGCTTTCCCGAACGATCTCGGGCCTGGCCTTCAGATTCGCGCCGCCTTTTTCGCATTTATTGAGGTATCCGTACAGATTTTTAACTCCGTGACTGTGGATCCCCCACGCTTCGGTAACGGACAGGACCTCCGCGACGGTTGCTGCGTCTTTTTCAGATGCTCCCGCCTTCACCAGAGCGGCTGCGCAGAACGCTTTCAGTTTTTCAAGTTTCATTTTCAGCATTGCATATTCACCTCGTTTAAATAAAGTGTCGGGTTGGTTTTCGGAAAAGAAACCGCCGGGGAGCCGCCGCTCCGGCTTGCCGGATCCGGCTTCGGACGGTCAGATCACGACATATTTCCATCCGAATTTTTCCGCCATCGGAGCGACGGCATCGGCGTCGATCCCGTAGACCAGCGCGCTGTGATGCGTTCCGCCGTTTTCGCTGTATTTTTTCAGCATCTCTCTGAGATCGGTATCCGGCTTGAACCAGCCGTTGACGATTGCCGTAAAGTTGCTCTTTTCGGACACGGGTAGCATCCGTCCGTTCACGGCGGTCAGTGTGTATCTCCCCTCGCCGAACGGCGCAAGATTCACCAATACGGCTTTCCCTTCTTTCATCGGCGCCGACAGCGCGTACGGATCTCCCGTGTCGGAAAACGGGAAAGGACGCAGCGTCATCCGGGGCTTCTTCCCGGCGATCGCAAGATTGAATTCGCCCATGTGATAGAAGAACACATACCCGTCCTTCCAGTTGGGACAGAACATTTCGACAAAGGACGTCTCCTCCCAGCTGCCGAGCAGGGCGCCGACAAGGGCGGCCGTAACAACGTCGCCCTCTCCGGCATATCCCACGCCTTCCTCCATGGCGCGGCACGCCCTGTCAAACGGCATGTGCCGGAGGCCGGTGGTCTTTCCGGCCGAGAGAAAATTGATGGTAAAAGCCGTAAGCCCTTCGCTCTCATACCAGTCTTTTACGCCAAGGGAAACTCTTGTCACTTCGCGATACCGCTCCTCCGGCACGCCGTCGATCCGAAAGCGCTCGCCGTCGGATTTCCGGAGTTCACGAATTCTGTCTTCCGAAACCTTTTCCGCATATTGACCGATCGTTTTGGGGGAAACCGTTTTTACTTCGATCCCGACGTCTTTTTTTAACGTTTCGAACGGCAGCCGGAAATCGCCCATCCCTTCGAAAGGTTCGCCGATGATCCCGACTCTGGCGCCGGCCAGCGCCTCGGCCGCGGCATACCCGCGCACACAGTCCGAAACCTTTTTCAGCACATCGGATTCGCTATAGTGGCCCGTGAATAACCGGAATTTCTTTCCGTTCCGGATAAGCAGGTTGCACATATCCTGCACGCCGTGGATTCCGTGGTCATAATCCAGATCGGCGGGAGAACCTTCGGGACTGAATTCATAATCCTGCGTGGTATCCAGAATGATGATCGGCAGTCTGCATTCCTTGAGCGGTTTTTCTGACTGAAGAGAGGGAGAATACCCGAGATGCAGCGTTACGAGCGCTTTCGCGCCGTTCTTTTCAAACAACCGGATCGCCGCCCGGAACTCTTCCTCGAGGCGGCACGGCGAAGTGGTTATCACTTCCAGACCGGTCTCGGAGAGTCTCCGGACGATCTCGGCGTGAAAGGCATCGACGCGGGGACGCATCCATGACAGATAATCGTCATACAGTTTGACATACAGCGGCAAAAGCCCCACCTTAATTTTCTTCATTCTATTCTCCTCCTCAGACTGGCAAAAGAACATCCGGTCTTGTCAGCCGACACCGATTCCCGGACTCCGGGGATCGCGGCTGCCGGATTCCTTATAAATCATTGTACCTTATCCGGTAAGTGTCATGTAATGTACAATATCAACAACAACGCGAAAAATATTTCGCTGTTTTGTTCAACGCTCTCCCTTTCAGCCATGAAAAGCGCGGGATTCCTCCGGGTTGGCAAGTCACCCTGAAAACGAAAAACCGGTCCGGGTATTCCGGACCTGACGAGAATCAAAACGGGACAACCGCGAGCAAACGGCGTTGGAGCAGGCGGACAGTTCCCTCCCCCGGATCCGGTCCGACAGCTGTCCCGCCGCGGCGCCGACCGGAGAGTCCGGCGAACGGCCGGAAGGGGATATTCGTGTCCGGAACGGCTTCCGGATCGCTTCTTTCGGACATTCCGGGAATACCGGAAGAGGGAGATAGAGAATGATAACCAAAGATATGAAAAAAAGTTTGTTGAAACTGTATATAGAATGAAAAATGAAAATGGTGTACGCTAAAATAAAACAGACGTTTCCTGTCTGAGGAACAAACCGATTCCCGAGCGGGAATCGTCGCCGCAAAGGAAACGCCTGTCCAATCACTTACGTTATAAAGGAGTAAACAAATGAAAAAACTGAGGATCGGCGTGTTCGGCGCCGGACGCGGACGTACCATGATCGAGGTCCTTCTTTCGCATCCCGATGCGGAAGTTGTCGCTATTTGCGATAAATACAAGCCTCTGCTTGAAGAAGCCGGGAAAAGCGCCTTGGAAAAAGGAATAAAGGTAGCGTTGTTTGATAATTTCGAAGACTTTTTCAAATACGATATGGATGCGGTCGTCCTCGCCAATTATGCCTGCGAACACGCCCCTTACGCGGTCAGACTTCTCGAATCCGGCCGGCACGTGCTCAGCGAGTGCCTGACCTGCGCTTCGATGGCGCAGGCCGTTCAGCTCATCGAGGCAGTCGAGAAGAGCGGCAAGGTCTATGCCTATGCGGAAAACTACTGCTATCAGGATACGACGTTCGAAATGTGGAGAAAGATTGAGGAAGGCGAGATGGGCGCTATTCTCTACGCCCAGGGAGAGTACGTCCACGACTGTACCGGCGAGTGGCATTCACTGACTCAAGGAGATCCGAGGCATTGGAGGAATAACTGCTTCTCCACTTTCTACTGCACGCACGGCATCGGCCCCGTTCTGACCATGACGGGACTCAGACCGGTCAGCGTTTCCGGATTTGAGAGCAACTGCGCCGAATACACCCAGGCGTGCGGCATGCGCGATTCAACGCTCGGGATCGAAATGATCACGCTGGAAAACGGAGCCATGGTCAGATGCATCAACGGCAACGTCCGTCATCACATTCAGGCGTGCACCTCCAATTATCTGGTTTACGGGGAAAACGGAATGATGGAATCCTCCCGCTACCAGGGCGGTATCCTCAAGAAATATACCGCGGAAAAAGGATTCACGGAATACGCACCGGACAAATTCATTGAAGAAGAGCTGGCTCATAAGTTCGGCACGCACGGGGGCTCCGATTTTTATCCGACGCATTTCTTTATCGAAAAGATACTCGGAAACGAGCTTGCCGAGAGATACAGCATCGACGTTTACAAAGCGGTGGATATGTGTATCTGCGGAATTCTTGCGTACCGGTCGATCCTGAACGGCAATATCCCGGTCGAGGTGCCCGATCTTCGAGATCCCGCACAGCGGGACAAATACCGCAACGACCACGCCTGCACCTTTGCCTATGAGGCGGGCGATCAGCTTCTGCCCAACAACAGCAAGGGGATCGTGATAAACGACGACGCCGAATGCTATCGGAAAATGCGGGCGCGCTGGGAAGAAAGCCTCCGGACCTCCGGCAAATAATCTCCGCCGAGGTCTTCCCGGCTCCGCGCCGGGCGGGCGGATCCCGCGACGTTTAGTCCGCGGAGGAGGCGGGAGAAGCGGATTCTTCTCTCAACCGCACCGATGAACCGCCCCCCGGCTTTCAGACGCATCGAAATCATCTGCGCGGGCGGCGATGCAGCCGTATCCGACCGTTTCGCGCAACCAACGGATTTCGTGATTACGGAGGAAGAGACGGAATGAACTATATTCAAAAAACCGCAGAAGCGCTCGGCCTTTCCAAATCCACCGTGTACCGATCGCTGCATAATTCCGGAAAGGTGAGCACAAAGACCGAAAAGAGAATCAGACAGTATCTCTCGGAGCATTTCCCCGATAAAATCAAACAGCATCCTCCTGTGGGAAAAGGAAGCGGGAAACCGCGTTTTCTGACCTTCGTCATGCCGAACAAGCCGTCTTTTTTCTGGGATGATGTGATCAACGGGATCAAAAGCGCCGAAAGCCGGTACGAAAAATCCAATATCATCATCAATTATTATTTTTACAGCGGGGACATCAACGATAAAGAGATCATCAGTATTCTCGGCAGGCTTGAAAAGCTTCTGCCGGATGGAATGGCGATCGTACCGACCCGGTCAAAAGAAATCGGAAGAATCATCAGCGAGATCAGTTCGAGAATACCGGTTGTTTTCATGAACGACTATTGCGACGGATGCGAAAATGTAAAAAGGATCTTGACAAACGGATTTGAAGAGGGGCGGAAAATAGGCGAGATCATGTGTTCTCAGATCTCGGATGGAACCGTTCTCATTCTGCGATCCGACGGATTTGAAAGCAACGTCATTCAGGAGCGACTGCGCGGGTTCAAAGACTGCTGTGCGAAAAACGCCCGTCAACTGAAAATAAAAGAAGCTTTCTACGAAGCCGGAGAGGACAGATATGTCTCCAACACGATTCTGCCTTCCATACTGGCCAGAACGATCTCGGAGGAGTTAAAGACCCGGGCGGACGTCAAGGCGGTTTATATTCCGAACGGGGTCTGTTGCCAGCTTATGATGGCTGTGAAAAAGCTCGGCAAGACCGATATCCGCGTGTACAGTCACGAAGCGGATATCAAGGCCAAAAGATTGTTCAGGAACGGCATGCGCGGAGGATACGTTACCTCGGACGGTTTCAATCAGGGATATCTGGCGGCGTGGTATCTGTGTCAAAGCGTTCTGGGGGAGGAAAAAAACGAAGCGCCGTTCCTGACGTGGTTTGATTTTGAAAAGTTTGACTGAAGCCGCCCGATCATCGGGGGAATCTGTCTTCATCCTTCCTCGGCGGAGGTTCCGTTTTTCCGGATCCTCCGCCGAATTCGTTCCGATCAAACCGCCGTTTTCCGGAAAACCCTCTTTATGAGACAGGGCAAACGAAGCAGTAACGGTGGTCCGAGTGGAGATAACGGATTTGACTAAACCACAATAATATCAAGTGGAATCGGCACCCTGCGCGCATTTTTCCTCCAAGGACCATAAGAAATAATAGGAGGAAACCTTATGCCGAATATATTGGAAGACCTTTACTACGGAAATCTCTCACCCAGCCAACGCGCCGTCCGTCCGGACAGCCGCGTGAAAAAGTTGATGCAAAAACAGAGCGATCTTGAGTCCAAATTGAACGGATCGTTCACCGAGGAACAACGGGAGAACTTCGAGCAGTACCTCTCGGTCACCGCCGATCTTCTCGACGCCAACTGCCTCGACAGCTTCATCACCGGCTTCCGCCTCGGCGCTCGCTTCGCACACGAAATCTTCGTCGGAACAGACGCGCCTTTCGCAGATCTGACAGAGGAATAACGCACACCCAAGACCTCCCTTGCGTAATTTGCAAAGGAGGTCTTATAATCTCATACTTTATATACCGCATATACCGCAAAATTCTTAAATTAATCTGCGCAAAACTCTTAAACACAATTCAGCTGAAATTGCAGTTTTTGAATCTTTAGCGAGAAAAATCGAAAAACGTCTTATTATCCGAATTACAATCAGCAAAAAACATATAAATTATGATGATTACAATCAACAAACCTATTGACAAAACGCTGATTTTGTGATATCATAATCGCGAAAAGAGGTGATTTCAAATGGCAGTTTTCAAAGATACCGATATTTTAAAGAATATTCAATCTCAGAATACGTGGTGGACTACCGGAGCAGTTGACAAAGAACTTGTTCCTTCTTTCAAGCGAAACGTTTACCGGAAAGTTCACGATGTGTTTTTCAATGAGATAAGGCGTTTCCCCGTTTTGTCCGGTCCTCGCAGAGTCGGAAAGTCCACGATGATGTTTCAGACGATCGATGAACTTCTGAAATCCGGCATCAAACCTGAAAAGATCTTGTTTTACACCCTTGATGAATTTCCGAATGACGGAATCTCTATCAGAGAAGTTGTAGAAACGTATCAGAAATACGTCAACGACAAGGACGACTTCTACCTGTTCATAGACGAGGCGCAAAAAGATAAGTCATGGAAGAACTACGTCAAAAAGCTTTTTGATTTAAAAAAGAACGTCCGCGCGATGATAACCGGATCCGCTTCGGTCGAAATCGAAAAGGAAAGCGACGACAGCGGATCGGGCAGATTCCTGACGCTAAAGATACCGACAATGTCTTTTTATGAGTTCTGCGTGATGAACGGAAACGTCCCCGATATTCCGGCAATCGACGTTTTCAGAGTTTACGAACTATCCCTTCCGGAACAGACGCAGATCTATATGAAGCTCGGTTCTCTGTATCGCGAGATGATCCGATACATGAAGATAGGCGGATTCCCTGAGTTTGCAAACAGTGAAAACTATTCCTATATAAGCAGGCTGCTCAGGGATCAAGTGGTTTCAAAAGCGATAAAGCAAGACATTCCGCGCTCTTTCGATATCCGCGATGTTGACGCACTCTCGAACCTGTTCACTTATTTTTGTTATAACACCTCGGATGCGATAAACGTCGATACGATCTCAAAGACGCTCGGGATAGACCGTACAACATGTAACAGTTATATTAGTGCGCTCGAAAAAGCAAATCTGATATATATATCCGAGCAGTTGAACATCGGGGGCAAAAAGCCTTTGAAGCCAAAAAAGAAAGTCCACATTGCCGATTACGGAATAAAGTGTGCTGTTACAAGAAACACGGATATTGAAACGAACGCAACTGAATTCGGTGCGGCAATCGAGACGATTTCATATAAGCATACCAGAGATCGCTTTAACAGTCTCGACGATGATCGTTATCGGGTAGGCTACAGTCGTGACGATAAAGGACAGGAAATCGATATCGTTATCCAAGACAACTCGGTCGACATTCAGTACGTTGAAGCCAAGTTTAGAAACAATTCCACCATCAAAGATACCGATGGTATAGTAGTTTACGGAATGGAAAACACACCCGGATACGTCATCACAAAGGATACGGATGACTTCGGATTGACCGAGAGAAAAAACACCAAGTTGTATCGAATTCCAGCTGCCGCGTATTTTTACTTGATCGGCAGAGATCAAGAACTCGGAAACTGAAAAGTATAAAATCGCATAATTTACAGAACTCCTCCCTTGCGGTACAATGGGATCGCAAAGGAGGAGTTTTATTATGAGCTTACGTTTTTCACGAGTCACTCTGTATTCAGCCGGTAAGACCACGCGCTTTTTAGTTGGCGGGATTCCTACGTGCCGGCAGGATCTGCACTGCTGGACAGCATTTGAGAGTTTATTGCG
>JAEEGL014996429.1_pt1 | contig 10720 bp, 12 predicted proteins | sample 9134231 | NCBI WGS metagenome assembly JAEEGL01 (sample SAMN16246548, study PRJNA631951) | gut metagenome | biome: gut microbiome; feature: rumen; material: fiber-attached | host: Bos | place: Iran: Karaj | collected 2018-10 | reverse complement strand
CAATGGTGTAAAAAAGAACGATAAAACTTTAGAAGATAAAATTGCAATTCTAAAGGAAATACTTGCCGAGACTGGTGGTTGGGGAATCAATGAATTACTAATGGGAATATGTGACTACTATACTTCATGGCATATGAATCATATGGATGAAACATATGCAAAGCTTGCTAGGGCATATGATTATGATTACTTAGTTGAAAGCCTAAAGCAATGGACTGAAGAAGAAAATCACGATTAGAAACGGAGGTGAAAGAATGAGTGACTGGGGAACAGTAGTTTTTCTATATGATTATGAGTGGGACTTCAAATGGGATTTTTGGAATGAAGTGGGTGAAGCTGAACGCGAAAAAACACAAGGAATAATAGTAAAGCACTATGACGCTTCTGGAATAAGTGGAATAGTACAACATGCTTATTATGGCATGAGATACTTTATGGAAAGATTTGATCGTTATAGCCTGGATTTGTCAGACTATAGAAGAGGAAGATCTTCGAATCTACGAGAGGTTAAAACGGCATTTGATGTTTTCATGGATCAAGGAATCATTGATTTGGGGCTAGATTCAGTAGAACATGTTATCAAAAATTGGGGAAGAAATAAAAAGAGATATGAAGAAAAACCTAGCGAACTGAAATATGATTTATTTGCCGGAGATGGAACCGATGGCTATTTCTATATATATTTTAGCGGCAAGCCTGAAACTGGATACTCACTGAAATACACCTACGTACTAGGACATGACCTTCATGATATTCAACATGCCTTTAAAAAAGCTTGTGGTGGTGAGAGTAATTATAAGAATAATAAAGATGAAATCGATAAGGCAATTAAGTTCTTTGAGGAAAAAGGAATCTTAATCACATCAGAGAAAGATGTAAAATTCATTGAAAACAGGGGTGCGACTATAGTGCAGCAAGCAATGGAAAGAAATTAGTTACTTGGGCTTCGTAAATATTACGAAGTCCATTTTTATGCCCTGATACAATGAATACATCAAAACAAAGTAAGGAAAGGGGATACAAAATGCCAAATATTATTTTAGATTCAGTTAGAGGTCCACAGCCAGTACCAATTGATGATATGTTCTTAAAGAACAGGAAAATCTTTCTTGTGGGGGAAGTGAATGATGCCTCTTGCAATAATTTGATCAAGCAGCTCCTTTATTTGGAGGCAGAGGACAACACACAGCCAATTACATTGTTCATCAATTCTCCAGGTGGGGATGTTGGCTCAGGACTTGCTGTTTACGACACAATTAGATTAATGAAAAGCCCAGTCACTGCAGTGGTGACAGGGATAGCTGCAAGTATGGGAAGTATTATTCTCCTGGCTTGCGATATGGATAAGCGTTTAATGCTTCCTAGCAGTAAGGTGATGATTCATGATTGTAGTTGGGGACATCGCGAGATGGGTGGAATGAAGCCTTTTGAGATTGAGCAAGAACTGAAGCAGTTAGAACAGGTAAATGAAAGACTTGTTTCTATCATTGCAGAAAGAACTGGTAAGACAGTGAGGCAGGTGTCAAAGGTGACCATGTCCGATAGTTACTTTAATGCTGAGGAAGCCATTGAATTTGGACTTGCTTCAAAGGTGATAGATTCAGATTGCCTCAGGGATTTGATGAAAAGAGATGTGGTCTAGTATGAAGATGTTTGAGAAAAGTGATAAAACTGAAAAAGGCTCAGTTAGACTGATTTTGATTACATATTTACTCTGCATAGCAATGCCACTGTCAGTTAAGTTTTGTGTGAAACAGATTGATGAATATAACTTGCACTATGATTCGCAACTACTTTTAGATGAGCTAGATAAGAAGCGCTATGTCCAAAGAATGGAGGAGCGGGAAGAACAGCGTATTGCGCGAGAAAAAGAGCAGCAGGAAATGGATGAATTCGTAAAGAAAGTGTTGGAGATGGTTGATGGAGAGAACGACAAAGATACTGAAAGTAATTGATATTGTTTTTATATGGATAATTATATTGTCACTTGTAACTGGACTATGGTTTTTGCATGAAGCTAATGTGGCAAAAGAACGGCATCAGCTTATAGAAGAGACCTTGATGGGAATTTCCTTCGACAGTTCAGAATCATACGCCGGTTTGCGAGAGGAATACCTGCCACAGTTTGCTGATGAAAAAGTTTGGGGAGAATTGTTTCCACCAGAACCGACTACTACTTTTGACGGCAACACTATAGGTCACATAGACGCTCAGCATATGGCGTTAGATACAGAAGAGGTCTATATCAATCTGAGCAGCGAAGGAAACTTTGTAGCAAATCTTCGAGTGGTCAGCAATTGGGGAGTGCATTTTAGTATCTTTTTTGTGGGGACTGTTGATGGGGATGGGGTTAGGTTTACGAAGATGTATTAGATTGGCAAAGTTATTAAAAGTTATTAAAACTTATTAAACATCAATGGCGTTTGTTTATGTAGAATTATGTGGATACTTAGTGACATCTACATAACTCTAATGAATATAATGTAAGTAGAGGATATAATACAACATAATCTAATTTTTCAAAAAGCATTTTTCTCAGGACTTTTTTGTCTATCTTTAGCCTACTAAAACTGTTAGAATTATAAAAACTGTTGACTAAAAAAGGGAGACAAGATAATGAGACCGATTATAGGATTGATACCTTTATATGATGATGATAAAGACAGTTATTGGATGCTGCCCGGTTATATGAAAGTGATAGAAAAGTGTGGTGGATTGCCAGTAATGCTTCCACTTACTGATGACAAGGCAGAATTAGAGGATGCATACGAAATATGCAATGGTATTCTTTTTACTGGGGGTCATGATGTGGCACCTGAAGTATATGAGCAGGTGGCAACCGATAAATGCGGAGTGCCGTGCCCATTAAGGGATTCGATGGAAGGATATATGTTGGATCTTTGTATAAGAGATAATAAACCTCTTCTTGGAATCTGTCGTGGAATCCAGTTTATTAATGCACATCTTGGGGGAACACTTTATCAAGATTTGCCATCAGAGTATGATAGTGATATAGAACATCATATGAACCCGCCCTATGAAGAGGTGGTACATAAAGTAAATGTGGATGATGGGACTAGGCTTGCAGAGATTATCGGACCAGGATTTCATGGAGTCAACAGTTATCATCACCAGGCGTTAAAAGATATTTCTCCAAATGTGAGAAAGATGGCCGTATCAGAAGATGGGTTAGTTGAAGCAATAGAGATAAAGGATCATAGATTTGCTATAGCGGTGCAGTGGCATCCGGAGTTTTCATATGAAGTCAGTGAGGATAGCATGAAGCTGGTACAAGCTTTTGTGGACGCATGTTGCACAACAGATAAGGCGTGAATAGGAGGAGAAGGCTTATGAAGAGGGTAATACAGTTAGTCAGTGAGGATTTTGAGGATCTAGAATTATGGGTGCCGGTAATGAGAATGCGTGAAGCAGGGGTACAGGTAGATTTAGTAGCTGAAAAGCCAGGTGTATATCATGGAAAATATGGGGTTCCATGCGAGGCTACTTTGTCATTCTATGATGTTAAGGCAGAAGATTATGATGGAATTTTAGTTCCAGGTGGATGGGCACCAGACAAGCTTAGAAGATTTCCTGAAGTTTTGGATATCGTGAGAAAGTTGAATGCGGATGGAAAACTCATTGGACAAATCTGTCATGCAGGATGGGTATTAGCATCTGCCGAAATATTGGAAGGAAGAGTTGTAACCAGCACTCCGGGTATTAAGGATGACATGACCCATGCCGGAGCCAAGTGGGTAGATCAAGCTTGTGTCGTAGACGGAAATATTATTTCAGCTCGTCGTCCACCGGATATTCCTGAATACTGTAGTGAGCTTGTGAAGTTCATTGAGAAGTAGTAGACAGGTGCTAATCTGAATATTTCAAGCTTTGTTTCATCTTCCATATATTTTCTACCATATATCCATACGAAGAAACTGCTTCATTTGGATGTAAAACATACGAAGGAGAGGGCCTTGAGTCCTCTCCTTCTGTGCTTTCAACTATTCGTTCAGTGACATATGCCGCCTAAATTATACTATAATCTGGATTATCTCGAAAGGCTGCGTAGCAGGAGAGTTTGTTAATGGTGCCATTTGACTCTGTTGGAGTAACAGCAAGAAGCTTTGCGTGACAGCCACAGTCAAGCTTTTTGACAAAGCCTGTAAAATGTGGATGCTTTTCCTTCCATGCGACAGGATTTATGATTGGTGCATCTTTTTCAGCTACTATTGGAAAAATTAATTTGTCCAAAAATGACAGTGACGTTTGAACAAAATGACAGCAGCGATAATAAAAATATATGTACAATTCAGACATAGTAAGTATTGGAGGAGAACTGTATGAAGACACAATGCCTTAATCCGTATCTTCCGCTAAACGAACACATTCCTGATGGGGAACCACATGTCTTTGGTGATAGAGTATACGTATTTGGTAGCCATGACATGGAAAATGGAAATGAGTTTTGTGAGCTTGACTATGTTACATGGTCTGCACCAGTGGATGATTTATCAGATTGGCGATATGAGGGTGTCATCTATCGAAAGACTCAGGATCCATATAATGAAGATGGACTTCCATTATATGCTCCAGATGTGGTTCAAGGACCTGATGGCAGGTATTACCTTTTCTATTGCATCAAATTCCAGGATTCGATTAATGTTGCCGTGAGTGATACTCCCTCAGGATTATACGAATTTTATGGAAGAGTTCATTATAAAGATGGAACACTTATGTCACAAAATCAGCCTTATGATCCATCGCTTCTTTGCGATGAGACGGGAAATTACCTTTACTTTGGATTTGCTCCTTGCATGATAAATATTCCAAGATATAAAGGACAAGATCTTAGGGGTGGTTCAGTAATTAAACTAGAGGATGATATGCTTACAGTTGCCGAAGGACCGAAGGTTGTCATTCCTAGTCTTAATTATGGCAAAGGAACTTCTTTTGAGGGAAATGAATACTTTGAGGGACCATCTATTAGAAGAATAAATGATAAGTATTACTTGATTTATTCTTCAGTTAACACACATCAGCTCTGTTATGCTATAAGCGATAAACCAATGGAAGGGTTCATTTATGCGGGTGTTATAGTGAGCAATGGTGATGTTGGAATAAATGGTATTACCGAAGAATCGAAGCTTATGAGTGTAGGTAATAACCATGGAGGTCTTGTGGAGATAAATGGTCAGTGGTACATGTTTTATCACAGGCATACATCATTAAATCAGTACAATAGACAAGCTTGCGCAGAGAAGGTAGAATTTGATGACAATGGCTTGATAAAGCAGGTATCAATTACAACATCAGGAATGAATGATGGGCTATTATCAGGAAATGCGTCATATTCAGCTACGTATTGTTGTAACTTAACAAATGGTCATATGGGAGCTTTATCATCGATAGGAAGAACAAATGCGGAGATAGATTTTCCATATATTACATCCGAGGGTGGCGACAGATTTATTGCAAACATCAAGGATAATTGTTTGATTGGATATAAATATATCAATCTTAATGAAACGAGATCTGTAGAAGTTGTATATAGAGGTGGCGGCGAGGGAAGGCTAGAGATTACTAGTAAGCTTTGGGGAAAGCCAATTGCTGCTATAGACATAACGCCTAGTTCGTATTGGCGATGTGCAAAAACTCAAGTGAGCTTTGCTGATGAGAAGGAATTATATCTCATATACAAAGGAACAGATGCAGTATCATTATTAACATTAAATTTGGAAGGGTTTTAAAGGAGAAGAAAAATGGAGAATAATTCAAGACCAAGTTGGAAAGAAGTCCTCGCCTTTGCGGTAGGTGATGGTGGATGTAACCTTGTTTGGACCACAATAGGTTCATATCTTACACTTTACTATACGGATAGTGTGGGACTTGCTGCAGCAACAATAGGAACACTTATGTTGTTGAGCCGTTTATTAGATGGTGTTTCAGATTTAGTAATGGGAAGTATTATTGATAGAACTAAAACTAGATGGGGCAAGGCTAGACCTTGGATTTTATGGTCAGCAATTCCTATGGGGTTAGGTCTTGTACTAATGTTTTCTGTGCCAAGCTTCTTAAGTGGAACTGGCAAATTAGTGTATGCATCAGTGACCTATGTGCTTATGGCTGCAGTTGTTTATACAGCATGTAACTTAGCCTATAATACATTACTATCCTTGGAAGCTCCAAATCCAAAGGATAGAGTAACAATGAGTTCTATCAGATTCTTTATCACAATGTGTACAGTTTTATTTATCAACTATAACTGTAACAAGTTTGTAGCTGGCTTTGGTTGGCAGGGTATGGCTATCATTTTTGGTTTAATTGCAATTGCTCTATTAGTAATTACATTCCTTGGAACAAAGGAGCGTACAAACATTGAAGAGAATACTGTAACAAATAAAGCAGATAAGAGCGAAAAGATGCCTGTAAGTGAATCATTCAAGTATCTTTTCAAGAATAAGTATTTCTTCTTACTTACAATTATTTTTGTTCTTAATTACACAATTCTTGGCGTAAACAACGGTTTAAGAATTTATTTTGCAAGAGATGTTTTAGGTAACGCAGGTCTTATGGGAACACTTACACTGTGTTTTATCTTACCTAAGCTTCTTGGAAATCTGGTATTCCCATATATTAACCAATTCCTTGGTAAGTGGAAGAGCATGATGCTTGGCTATGTACTTGAGCTTGTAGGTGTTTTAATTATGGGATTAACAGAGGCTAGCTTTACAACAGCTGCCATTGGATTAGTTCTCCTTGGTATTGGTGGAATTCCTCACAATGCTGGATTATTTGCAATGGTTGCGGATGTAATTGATTATGGCGAGTGGAAGACAGGTGTCAGACTTGATGGTCTTACAAATTCAGCAACTTCATTTGGTATGAAGGTAGGTGCAGGTCTTGGTTCAGCTATCGTAGGTTGGGGACTTGCATGGGCAGCATATGAAGGTTCACTTGAAGCGCAAACTGCTTCAACTGTAGCGGGAATCAAGACAGTATACACAATGGTACCAGCGGTCCTTATTGTTGTAGGTCTTGTAACCTTGTTCTTCTGTAACCTTGATAAAATTTATCCACAAATCGAAGCAGGTCTAAAAGAAGTTAGAGCGAAGAGAGCATAATAAGAATTATATGGGTCATCCTGGTAATAATTTGCCAGGGTGACTTTTGTATACAGAAGTCGTACTATCCAGAATGAATACATGGATAGTATAATGGATTTGGATGGTATTATATGGAATATTCAGTATACGAATCAATTAATAAAAAAGAAAAGCTGCCCATAAATGCGTTTGTTGCGTCCATGGATATAAGCTCAGTTCACTGGCATGGTGAATATGAGCTTATTGGTGTGCTTAAAGGAAAATTGGATGCGAGAATTGGCACAGATGAATATATATTATCAACGGGTGATGTCATTCTTATTAATCCTAATGAGATGCATTCTCTCAAGAAGTATGGTGAAGAAGAGTGCTTATGCATGGTTCTACAGATAGATGATAGCCTAATAGAAAATGACGATGGTGAAATTTTCTTTTATCTAAATAGTACAGAGGATGAAGAAATAGAGTGTGGTTATGATTATATATATGGTCTTTTGGCTAATATTATTTATGAGAGCATAAAGGACAATGCTCATAATTCAATGCGCATAAAAGCCTTGGTATATACATTTTTAGCAGACTTGTTTGAATATGTTATTTATGACAGACATTTTAGAGATCGAGAAACCATAGATGAAAAGAAATTAGTTGTTTCAGCGATAGATTACATAAATCTAAACCTTAATCAGGACAATATTCTAGAAGCGACATGTAGCAATTTTGGAGTGAGTCGAAAAACTCTTGATAGGTATTTTAGTACGGTTATTGGACAATCTTCCAAAGGTATTCTGGCAGACTTAAGAATAGATAGAGCCAAACAACTATTGAAGAATACTGATAAAAATATGAGCTTTATTAAAGATTCATGCGGATATGGGTCAGATAAAACTTTTTATAGAGTGTTTAAGGAAGCTACCGGTATGACGCCGATGGATTTTAGAGAAGTTGGTGTAGTTGCCAATAATACGGGATCCTTTAATGGATATTTAGATTACGATCATATCAGGGCAAAAGAATTACTGTTTGATATAGTACAGAGATATAATTCGGGGTATATACATGAACTACAAAGAAGGTTGGAAAGAATATAGGGCGACATACACTAAAGAAGCGCAAACCATTATTTCATCAATGACTTTGGAGGAAAAAGTCAGATTGATGAGCGGTTCCTTAACCTTGGATGATATTTTGTCGAGCATCAGAAAAAAATCAAGGACCCATTACAACGAAGTTCCATATGTGGCTGGTGGAATCAAGGATGTGCCCGCAGTTAAATTTGTCGATGGAACTCGTGGAGTGGTTTGCGGTAATGGAACCTATACTTGTTTTCCAGTTGCTTCTATGCGAGGCGCCACGTTTAACAAGGAATTGGAAAAAGAGGTAGGGAGGGCCATCGGCGAGGAAGTAATTCTTGCAGATGGAAATCTTTTTGGAGGAGTATGCTTAAATGTGCCGTACCATCCAGGGTGGGGAAGAGCACAGGAAACATATGGAGAGGATACTACACACATTTCAAAAATGGGAGCGACTTTGATTGAAGGTGTTCAAAGTACGGGCGTTATGGCATGTGTGAAACATTTTGCGTTTAACTCCATGGAGAACATTCGAAGAGAAGTAGATGTGACATGCGACAATAATGCGGAAGAAGAGATTTTTCTAAAACAGTTTAGGGCTGCCATTGATACTGGCGCAGCCGCAGTGATGACTTCTTATAACAGTTACAAAGGTGAAAAATGTGGCCAGAATGAATACCTAATTCATCAAACTCTTAGAGAAAAATGGGGGTTCGACGGGTTTACTTTATGTGATTTTACTTGGGGAATTACCGACACCTTAAAGGCAATTAACGCAGGGCTTGATATTGAGATGCCCAACACAAATTATTATGGTCAGAAGCTCTTAGATTTAATACATGAGCATGCAGTGAGTGAAGAAAAAATAGATGAGAGTGTGCTTCGAATTGTTAGAACTGTACTTGCTCATGAGAAGAGAATAGATTTATATAAGCAGAAACTACTTAATAAAGTCAAAATACTTGAAGAACACAGGGGATTAGCTAAGAAGGTGGCAGTGGAGGGGATAACTCTTCTAAAAAACGAGGGAGTATTACCTATTAAATGCAGAGAGTCAAAATCAAGGCTTGTTGTATTGGGGAGACTTGCAGAACAACCAAATACTGGTGACAGAGGCTCAAGCCAAGTATATCCACCTTATGTGGTTACACCTTTGCAGGGAATCATCAATAATTGTGGCAAAGCTGAGGTTGTTTATTATGGCGGAAATAATGCAAATCATTGTATAAGACTGGTTAAAGATGCAAAGGCCGTAATTATAGTGGTTGGAAATGATTATGGCTCTGAAGGAGAAAGAATATCCGCAGATTTTAATGATCAATTTAAAGTTCCTGGTGGTGATAGAACGGAAGGCCTTGGGATATCGAAGGAAGATTTGGAGTTAATTAGGACAGTAAGTACCGTTAGAAAAGATGCAATTGTTCTGTTAGAAGGCGGAAGTACAATAGTTGTTGACGATTTTATAGATAGTATTGGGGCGCTATTGTTCTGCTATTACCCAGGAATGGAGGGTGGAAATGCAATAGGAGAAATCATTTTTGGTAAAAGCAATCCTTCAGGCAAGCTTCCGTTTGTAATTCCAAGAAAAGAGTCTGATCTACAAGAAATGGATTGGACGAATACACAGCAACACTATGATTATTATCACGGTTACACATTACTAGAAAAAAACAATATAGAGCCTAGATTTAGTCATGGATTTGGCTTGTCATATACAACTTTTTCACTTGAAAGGAAAGAGATAGAAAAAGTAGATGATTCTGTTGTTATTATTGCAACAGTGGCTAATACAGGTAATTTTTACGGTGCTGAAGTGGTTAAAGTATATGCTAAGAAATCCTGGGGAAAAGAATTAATTGATTTCGACAAAGTATCATTGAAGCCTCAGGAATCTAAGAAAGTCACATTTAAATTACCATGGAATGAATCTGTTGATTACTATGTAGAAATATAGTAGTCAAGCCAACAGAATAATTCGAAATGAGGAAATATCTATGAGACAAGAAGAAATAATCGAAAAGGCTCACATACTTATAGAGAAAGCTATGCCAGGGGGCTTTATGAGGATAGCTAGAGTTATTCTTATAACTGCATTATTTATTGGACTAACAGGCTGCGCTTTAAATCAGAAGATGGATGGGGATGGTATGGTAAGATCCTATACCCAAATCTCTCAGGAAGAAGCCATGGAAATGATGCAAAATGATGATGGTCATGTCATAGTAGATGTCAGAAGGCAGGATGAGTATGACCAGGGCCATATTCCAGGAGCTATTCTGATTCCTAATGAGACCATTGATACTGAGATGCCAGAAGAGCTCCCAGATAAGGAGCAGATTATCTTGATATATTGCCGTAGAGGTAATCGCTCAAAGGAAGCAGCTCAAAAGCTCTTTGATATGGGCTACGATAATGTATAGGTTTTTGATTTTCTTCAGAAAATCAAGAACCGAACATGGACCAATATTTTCTGAAAGAAAATATTGCTTGGCAAAGCCAAGTTCTTGTGGGCTTTTTCCTTAAGTAGCCCACAAGAAGTCATAT
>JAEEGL014706606.1_pt1 | contig 10720 bp, 3 predicted proteins | sample 9134231 | NCBI WGS metagenome assembly JAEEGL01 (sample SAMN16246548, study PRJNA631951) | gut metagenome | biome: gut microbiome; feature: rumen; material: fiber-attached | host: Bos | place: Iran: Karaj | collected 2018-10 | reverse complement strand
TTTTAATATTTTGATTAACATTTTTATTTTTTATAACTTCATTTGAATTATTTTTATTATTATCTTTCTCATTATTGAAATTATAATTATTATAATTATTATTTGAAATCGGAGTTGAAGGATTTGAATTAGTATTTTTATGTTTTAGTGATTCATCTTTCATTGGAATTTTTTCCTCATCTTCTATATTAGAATCATCATTGGAATTTTCTTCATTTCCTTCTTCAATAATAGAATCTACATTAATATCATCAATTTCATCTTTATCATTATTATTATTTTTCATACTATCCCTAAAATTTAAAATAAAATAAGGTATTCTAATTTCACATTCTAATTCAATATTCTCATTAGTATCTAATAATTGATGAGGAGGTGGTAAATTATCAATATCTTCAATAGGAGTTGGTTTTTCATTTATTTTATGATAACTTTGTCTAAAAAAAAATGATCTTTGATAATTATTTTTTAAATTATCATTTTTATTAATAGAATAATTAGAATCAGGATTTGGTGTAGGAGTTGGAGTAGGATTTAATTTATTATTATTAATTGAATTATTATTGTTTTCATTATTTATTGATTGATTTAAATTATTATGAAATGTATTCATTAATTCAACACTTATCCCAGAATCCATTATTGTTGTTGGTTGATATAGTGATTCACTATTAATTTTATCTTTAAAATCTTTTTGAACTATACTTTGAGTTTTTTTAACATCTAAATTTTTTTTATTTGGAGTTGAAGATGATGAATTTTTATCTTTTTTCTTTTTTTTAATACTCATATTTTTATATAATCCTATAAAATGTTTGCAAATTGCATAAAATGGAATATTATATTTTGTAAATAATTGTTTGTTATCAATATTTAATTTATACATTAAACGAGATGAAATACCTTGAATATTAAAATAATTATCTATTAATATTAAATCTTCAGTTTTATCTTTTGTTATCATTACTACAAATGATACTATATCATTTAATATTGGAAATATGTTTAACATTAATTTAATTAAAAATATATTATTATCTTTATCTTTACCAAATGATTTTATTTTTTTTTTACCTAAAAAATTTTTTTCTCCTATTTCAAAATATGTTGATATAAATGATTTATGTATTTTAGATAAATTCTTTGGCATTAAAATATTTATAAATTTTCCTTTTAATTCTTCCTGAGTATATCCAAAAAGTTCTGAAATTATTTTATTTGATGTTATAATCATTCCTTCTTTTCCTTTATCTCCTGAACCTATAATAATTCCTGTATCTTTTCCAAATAAAATATTATAATAATTTACTTTAATTAAATCAGTAATTTGTTTTTCATATTTTCTTTTTATTACTTCTAAATTTCTTTTTACTAAATAATCATTATTAATTATATCTATATATGATAAATATAATTCAAATATTTCATTTGCTCTATTATATATATTAAATAATTCATTGAATATTTTTGTTATTTTTATTTTTGTCATTCTTATTTTTTCAGTTAATAAAAAGAATTCATTATAATTAATAGAATTTATATTATTTTTTAAATTATTCCAAAAAGTAAGTGAATAATTAACATCATTAGTAATTTCTTGAATAAAATTTTTTGATAATTCTTCATATTTAAAGTATAAAGTAGAATCTAATTCTTCTAAATTATAAACAGGTTTATTTTTTGCTTTTAAATTTTGTGCAAGATGATTTTTAATCATAAATTTTAATCTCATTAAAGAAAAAAATTCCATTTGTGTCATTGGCATTTTTTTAGCTTGTTTATAAGTATAAATACTTAAACAAACATTTCCAATTATTTTCAAATAATATAAAGATAAATTCATTAACATATCTGGAAAATTTTGATTTTGTAATAACCAATAATTAAGTAAAGAAACAACAAAATGACTTAAAAATATTTTATCTCTAATTGATGGGATACCATCTAATGACCATTCACCTGTTTTTGGAAGATAAATGTTTGTCTTTACTTTTGATACACATTCTGGATTTGGACATTCAATTTTATGAATTTCTAATATTCCAAATAATAAAGTTTTTCTTCCTTCATCTTCATCATCATCAAAAGAATTTATTTGTCTAATTATTTCTTTAATAAAATATAATGCATGATATTTATTTTTAATTTCATTAAATGGTGTTTTATACATCAAAATATAATCAATACTTACTGATGAAGAATATGTATATATACCAACTAATATACTTGTTATAAGGAAAATTAAACCTAAATTATTAATTGGAAAAATATAAAATATTAAAAATAAAAATGAACTCCAAACTAATATAGAATGATAAATTGCTACTAATAAAAATATTGATTTTTCAAAATATAAATGTAAATAAAAATAATATTTGTAAATAAATAAAGATACTATAAAATTATAAATTAAAAAAAAATATTTAGAAAAACCATGTTCATTTAACAATAAAGAATAAAAAAAAGAATGAAATATCATAATAATATCATATTGACTATCAACTTTAGCAAAATAAGAATTAGATAAATAAAAAGAATCAGTATTAAAAGTTTGACAAGCAATATTAATAATTATAACATAAATAAAAGCAATTAACAATGAAAAAGAAAATAAAGGATCATGAGAAAATGAACAATTTGCATTAATAATAATTCTATTTACATTTCCCTTTAAACAAAAATGTGCCATTCCCATATCTAAAATCATATTATAAAAGACATACATATAAAATTTTGTATATGGATTTACACATTTTAATTTAAAATCATAAAATACTTCTTTTTGTGAAAAAAAAATTAATAATCCATAATATATACCACAAACTAATAGAAATAAAATAAAAAAATAACATGCAAATTTATAATGTGATTCATTATTTCTAAAAAAATTTTTTAATCTTGTTATTTTTTCTATTTTTGATAAAAATTTATCTATTGCATTTGTTTCATTTAATATTCCTAATTGAGGTGAAAAATAACCAGAAATAAATTGAATATAATAAAAAGATAAAAATATAAATGCTTCTAATTGGGAATTTCCTTGATTTGAAACTAATACATGTTGAGTTATGAAATATTTATAAAAAAATGAAAATTCATCTTTTTCATAAAATTGAAAATCATTTTCTGACATTTATTTTACTTATTTTATTTATTATTTTATAAAATTAAATCAAAATGAACTCAAAAGGAAATAGAAATAGAATGAGTGTAAATATTTTTTTAAAAATCAAAAAAAACAATTTTTTAGATTATAAGTGCTAAAGTAAGTAATATATTTTTTGAATCTGATCATGGAAGTAATATAAATGAAATAATTGAGAAATATTATTCAAAAAATTCATTATATTTATTTTCAAAAGATAATAAATTTCGAGAAAAATTAATAATAATGATTGAAAATCCATATTTTAATATTGTTATGTATATTTTAATAATTATTTCTTCTCTTTTATCATTCTTTTATACATTTAAAATAAGAATTTGTGAATTTTATCGAATTCATAATTATGAATTTGAAAAATGTTTAATTGAATATAAAAAAGATATAGAAAGAGATAAAATAATAAATAAAATCAATAATATTATTAATATTTTATTTACATTAGAAATGGTTATAAAAATATTAGCAAAAGGTTTAATTCTTCATAAATTTGCATATTTAAAAAATGGATGGAATATAATAGATTGTTTTATATGTATTTATCAATGGTTTAAAATAAAATATGAAGACTGGGGGAATTTATGTGTATTTCGTTGTTTAAAATTTATAGGATTAATGAAAGATATGACTTATTTAAGTGGACTTAGTAAATTAGTTAATTCAATAATTATATCTTTACCCACTTTAGGAAGAGTTTTTTTATTTTTATTATTTGTAATTTTAATTTTTGCAATTTTAGGTATTCAATTATTTAATGGAATAATTTATAATAGATGTAGAGAATATCCAATTAAGATAAATGATAATTATAATAATACTGGTATTCCTTATTATCAAAGTATTCCTGTAAGTGATAGAATTTGTTCTCCTTATAATTATACTGGAACTTTTCAATGTCCTAAAAATTCTTTTTGTGTAAATTTTTTTGATATTGTAAAATATTTCAAATTAAATATTACTATGGATTCTTTTAAAAGAAGTGATGAATTTTTAAATCAAAATATTTGGTTACATTTTGGTCTTTTAAATTTTGATAATATAATTAGTAGTTTAATTACTTCTTTTTCATTTATAACACTTCAAAATTGGAGTAATGATTTAACTAAATTTTTAGATGGTTGTTCAAAATCTTCTACAATTTTATATTTTAATAGTATTATTATTATTGGAGGTTTTTTTATTATTAAATTATGTCTATCTGCTCAATATGATGCTATGAAAATAGTAATTAAAGAAGAAATTCAAGATAAATTAAATATTTTTAGAAATAGAAAAAAAAGTGATTTATTTTTATTAAATAAAAAAACTACAAATAATTTTAAGAAAATCAATACTAATTTTTTTAATAGATTAAGATCTCCAATTTCAAAAAGTCCAAATAGGAGGCAATCAAGATTTATAAAATTAAATTCTGTTTCTAGTGAAGAAAACAATTATAATGGAAATACATCAAATAATTTAAAAACAAATTTTTCTAATTATAGTAGTTCATATAATAATAATTTAGGTGTAAATTATAATAAACAATTAAAATACATTTTTGAAAATAATCCAAATTTTAATGAAGAAAATATGATTACAAAAGATAATAATAAATTAATGTCAATTAAATACAATAAAAATAAAGAAAAGAAAAACAATTCCAGTATGATTATAAAAGTAAAACAAATAATTTATGATAAAATAAAATATTTGATATTAGATGAATATAGTAATACATTTGAATTTATATTTTTTAATTCATTTATTTATATAATAATTACTTTAAATATTATATTTATATGTTTATTGAAATATCCAATGAATAATAAATTAGAAAATATTATAAGAATAATTAATATTATTTGTACATCAATATTTATTTTAGAAATTATTTTTAAAATTATTATATTAGGATTTAAAAATTGGACTAAAGATAAATTTAATATTATAGAATTTATTATTATAATTTTAGGTTTATTTGAAATAATTTATGTCTCATCAAATAGAGATACTTTAGATAATGCAAATTCATCTTTATGTTCTTTAAGAGCAATTCTTTATATTAAATTATTAAGATATTTTGGAGACGGTGGATTTTTAAATCAATTTGTAAAATTTTTTATAATATCATTAAGAGATTTATTTTATTATTGTATTTTGTTATTTTTTTTTATTGTTATTTTTGCAATTGCAGGAATAGAATTATTTGCCAATTCTATTTTTTTATATGATAAAAAAGATGAATTTAATTATTATTATTCCAAAATTATTGCACCAAGAGAAAATTTTAATAATATTCAAAATTCATTAGTGACAGTTTTTACTATTTTAATTGGAAATAATTGGCCAAATACTTTATATGAATATGCTAAAATATATAAAAGAAGTTCTAATTTTTATTTTATAAGTACTATTATTATTTGTCATATTATTTTACTCAATTTATTTTTGTCAATTTTAATTACTAATTACCAAAAAGATAATGAAATTGTTTTATTTGAAAAAAAACATAAAGAATCTAAAAAGGTTGATTCTTCAATGAATCAAATAGAATCAAAAATTAAAAATGTTTGGTATAAAATATATGATGGAATAAAAAATTTTTTAGATTGTTGTATAAAAGAAAAAAAAAATAGTACACTAATTAAAAGTTATAAAAGAAGAGGAATAATAGGAATTGAAATTAATTCTAGTGAAAAATTTACAAAAAAAATAAAAAATATGACAAGTAAAATTAAAATAGAAAGAACTAGTTTAATGCTTTTTTCTCCAACAAATAAATTTAGATTATTATGTTCTAATATTATTCAAGATGGAAAATGGTTTAAATTTTTAATAATAATAAATATTTCAATTAGTTTAATTATAATGGCTTTTGATTCTCCATCTCAAACAAATTTAAAAAGAAAAAATTATTTATATATAATAGATTCAATATCAACCTTTATTTTTATAATAGAAGCTTTATTAAAATCAATTTCATTTGGTTTTTTATTTAATGGTGAAAATTCTTATTTAAGATATGAATATAATTTTATAGATTTTTGTTCATTAATTTTCTCAATTATATATTTAATATTAATAATTAAAATAACATCAAATTCACAACAAGATAAAAATAAACAATTAGGTATTTTAAGAATAATTAAATTATTTCGATTAGTAAGAATTAAGAAATTAATAGGATTAAGTAGACGTCTCAAAGCAACATTAAAAGCATATTATAAAAGTTTAATTCAATTACTAAAATTAATATTAATTGAATTATTAATAATTTTAATATTTGATATAATTGGAGTAAATTACTTTAGAGGAAGATTTTCAAGATGTGATTTTAGTAACATACCAAGAGAATATATGCCAAATGTTAAAACAAAATGGGATTGTTTAGATTATGGTGGTGATTGGATTACTATTTATCCTAATTTAGATAATGTTAAATCTGGTTTTATTTTATTTTTTGAAATGATGACTACTGAAGGATGGGTTAAATATATGTATATTGCTATGGATTCTGGTGAAATTGATAAACAACCTATTAGAGATAATAGTTATAGATGGGCTCTTTTTTTTGTAGGTTATATGGTCTTTTCTTTTTTTTTTCTTTTTAATTTAGTTATTGTTATTTTAAGTGATAATTACTATAAAGAAAAAGAAAAAATTGAAAATTTTCATTATAAATTACCTATTCAAAATGAGTTTTATAAAATATTTAAAAATTTATTTAAAGTTGAAATTCCAAAAAAACAATTAAAAGGAGATTCAATCATAAAAGTATTAATTAATATTTTAGATAGTGCATATTTTGAAGCTGTAATTAGTGCATGTATTATTGCAAATTTATTTACTTTAATATATGAATATCCTGGACAAGATGAAATATCAAAAAATTTTTTATCAGAATTAAATAATTTAATAAGTTATATTTTCTTAGTTGAAGCAATTTTAAGAATTTATGTTTATCGATTATATTATTTTAAAAATGGATGGAATTTAATTGATTTTATTGTAGTCTGTGAATTTATAATCACACTTTCATTTAAAAATTATATATCATTCCTAAATGATGAATTAGAAACAACAATTTTTAAAATATTAAGAGTAGGTCGTGTATTAAAATTACTAAGAAGAATAAAAAGTTTAAGAAAAGTATTAAATTTATTTTTTAATTCTATTCCAGGAGTATTAAATGTATTAATATTATATTTCATAACAATATACATATATGCAATAGTAGGAATGAATCTCTTTTACGATTTAAAATATCAAGAAATAATAAGTGAGAAATGGAATTTTCAAAATTTTATAAATTCAATGTTAATTTTAATAAGAATATCATCAGGAGGAAATTGGAATACATTAATGCATGAAAGTACAATTGATAGAAATGGATTTTTTGATTGTAAATATAATATAGAAATGACAAATGAAGAATTATATAAAAATCATAATAGTTGTGGTACAATTTTAGGTTTTCCTTATTATATTAGTTTTATTATTTTAAGTATGATAATGTTTTTAGATTTTTTTTCTGCTGTTATTTCTTGTGCTATGGATGATACCTATGTTATGAATTTAGAAGAAATGAAAACTGGTGATATTAATAAATTTAAAAGTATATGGGCTACAATTGATAAAAAATGTACTGGATTTATGAAAATAGAACAATTACAGAAATTTACTTATAGAATTGGACATCCTTTAGGTATTAATTCTATTAAAATTAATGATTTTATTAGACTTTGTTCTTTACTTAAAATTTATACTTATTCTTATAAAGGAGAACAATATGTTTTTTTTTATGATGTTTTAATTGAATTATGTAAATATTATCTTATTCATAAAACTGTGGAAGATGAATATAATAATCATAATAGTATTTATCAGAATATTGAAGAAGTTATTGGATTTAAAAGTGAGTCTTTAATTAAATATATTAATTCTATTAATGAAATGCAAGAAGAACATTTTTTTCAGACTTTAAATCCATATTATTTAAATAAAAAATTTTTTGAAGTATATAAAATAGATGAAATTACAAAAAATAAAGATATTTTTAATTCAAATAATAAATTAACTGTAAATTATAGTTGGGCAATTAAAAAATTAATAACATTTACAAAATGTTATAAATGTATGAAAGAAAAAACAATAAAAGTAATTAGAGAAGAGCAATTTAGAATGGATTTAATAGATTATGTAATTAACTATTCAAAAAGAATAATGATTGATATTAATAATTCAAATATAAAAGTAAAATTTAAAAGAAGAGCACAAATTTATGAAATAGAACAATCTGTTATAAAAGAGGAAAATTCTAAATCTGTTGTTGAAGATAATGAAAATTCAAATAATAAAAGTTCAAATTCTTCTTCTTCTTTATCTTCTTCTTCTTCAAATCATTCAAATTAATTATTTTAATATTTGATATAAATAAAATTTCTGTATAAAAAAAAACATTCATATAATTAAGAAAATTAAAATTAAATATACAATCATAAAATTATTTATTAATTGATTATTTATTAAACATAAAAAAAATATTAATTATTTAAATAATTATGGAAAAAGAAAAACAAAATTATATTAATGATAATATAATAGAAAAAGGATATAACCCTGAAGATTTATCAAATTACATAGTAAGAAGTAGAGGAATAGAGATAAATTCAATTTCATTAAATGAACTTAAAAAATTAATAGAAGATTTTAAAACAGAACAACTAAATATTTCACTTAAATCATTAAATATGAAACAAAATAAAAAAGCAACATCATTTGAAATATTATATTCTGATTGTGAATTTGAATCAAAAACAAGTAAACAACAAGAAACAAAATTAATGGAATTTGAAAAAGAAAAAAAAAGAATAAATATAAAAATAAGTGAACCTATAAAAGAAAAAAAAAGTTTTTTTAGTAAACAACAAATTACATTTTTAATAACAACAGAAGAATTAAATTCAAAAGTTAGAAGAAGTTATATTGATTTTGAATGGTATAAAAACCAATTAAATTCAAGATATCCATTTATTTTAGTTCCTCCATTAATTAAAGAAGTTTTTTTATCAAATATTAATATTTCGATTTTTTCAAAAAAAAAAAATGATGAAATTTCTAGTACAGAAAAAGAAAGTTTAGATATGAAAGTAAGATATTTAATAAGATTTATGAATGGAATTTTAAGGAAAAAAATATTAAGAACTTCTCCTATTACATTACACTTTTTAACTTTAGATGAAAGTAATTTTGAAAAATATAAAAAAAATCTTGATTCAAATCCATTTAATTTAAATATTAATTTAAGTAATTTTAAAACAATAAAAGGAGAAATAAAAGTTACATTAAATAAAGACAAATCAATATATGTAAATAATTTATTAAGAATAATGGTACCTACAATTGATTTATATAATAAATTAAAAAATTCTTTTAATACATTAATTAATGATTTTAATTTGATTTCAAATCATATGAAAGAAATTAGTGTTTTGTTTGAAAAATTATCAGTACAAGCAAAAGATATTAGACAAAGTAATGAAATGAAAAAAATTTATTTAGATTTAAATAATATTTTTTCAACTTGGTCAAATTCATATTCTATTCAAAGTAAATTTTTCAAAGAAGATTTTTTAGAATATTTTGATTATATGAATATGGAATATAATGAATTAGACACTATAATAAATCAATTTCAAAATCAAAGAAATGAATATGAATCATTTTCTAATAATTTAAATTTAAAAAAAGAAGAATTATTTGAAAGCAAAGATATTAGTAAATGGGAAGTTGAAGAAGGAAAAGAAAAAGATATTCCTTTTGTGATTAATGATAAAAAAAAAGCTTTTGAAATTATTTGTTATAAAGAAAATAAAGTTATTGAATTTGAAAAAAGAATAATTGTTATTGCTATTAATATTATAATTCAACAATTTAATAAATTAAAAAAATATCAAGGTGAAAGAATTAAAAAATATTTTCAGAAAATTAATTCTGAGAAAGAAATAGTATTTGGTGATATTTATACTTTAATAAAATTAATTTCTACAAATTTTGAAATTTAAAATATAAATATTTTTACAAATTATTAAATTGATTTTAATATAAAAAAATATAAATTATGTTTATTTTTTATTTTTATTCCTTTTTCCTTAAATTAATATTAAAAAAATAATAAAAATAAAAAAATGTCAAAAATAGAATCACATGAATTAAATAATGATAATATTAATAATTTAGATAATAAAATAGAAAATGAATTAAAAAAAGATGAAAAAACATTAACAACATCAGCAAGTACAAAATCAAATAATGAAAATGAAAAAATAAATGAAAATATAAATCAAAATCATAATAAAAAACATGTATCTTTTAAAAAACCATTTTATGAAATTATTGAAGTAGAAAGTTATAAAGCATTAAATGAAGATATTTCCGAAACTCGATTCTATTATTCTTATGATGAAAAAAAGAGATGTAAAAATAAAGAAAAAAAAACACATTGTGTATGTATAATTTTTTAACAAATTATTTTTTATTAAATGAGTTTTTACCTCTTATTTTTATATATATTAT
>JAEEGL014449523.1_pt1 | contig 10720 bp, 7 predicted proteins | sample 9134231 | NCBI WGS metagenome assembly JAEEGL01 (sample SAMN16246548, study PRJNA631951) | gut metagenome | biome: gut microbiome; feature: rumen; material: fiber-attached | host: Bos | place: Iran: Karaj | collected 2018-10 | reverse complement strand
CGTCCAAGCACCAGCCAATTGCCTCGTCTCGATTTGTCTCATCTTCAAGACGCATTGCATATTCTTTTGCATCTGCCTTTCTGCCGAGCATACACAACGATAAAACAATACCATTCAGCGCCTTATTGATAAGTCGATTGTCTTTGGCATTATCTAACACGATTTGAAAATGCGAGACCGAACTTTCAAGAAGTCTTTTGTATTCAAAATCATTTGTTTTGGGTATGGCAATATAGTATTCAGTAGATGCGAGCCATTCGATATACTCCATATTACCCGGATACTCTGCCGCAGCCCGCACGGCGATTTCGTAATTCTTTTCTTTATCGTTGCATTTCCAGTACTCAAAAAAAGCCTTGTCAAATTCTGCTTTGCGAAGATCCTTTTGATAGGTATCCATTCCGAGCAAAAAGTCTGTCGATACCTCAAACAAATTTGCTAGCGGAGGTAAAAGCGATATATCCGGCATCGCCGTATCGGTTTCCCATCTGCTTATCGCCTGCGGTGAAATTGAGAGAATTTCAGCGAGTCTTTCCTGTGTCATGTTCGCGTTTCGGCGAAGTGTTTTTATCGTTTCCCCGAATGACATGATATAATCCTTTCAACATCGTTTTTTGACCGGCCTGATTTTATTATAATCGATTTTATATCAAAATCCACCTCTCAATAATTGAGAGAGACTAAATTATAAATTGATAATCAAAACAAAACAAAAAATCCCGCTGCGAAAGCAACGGGATTTTTCTGGTGCGCCCGAAGGGACTCGAACCCCCGACCTACTGGTTCGTAGCCAGTCACTCTATCCAGCTGAGCTACGAGCGCATACACTCATCTCTGAGCGCCCAAGTATTATAGCACAGCAAAAACGGAAATGCAAGTGCAATTTTCATTTTTGCCTCCTGTTTTTTTACCGGCGGTCTTTCATTTTCGCCTCAAAAGAAAAGAATCTTCTCGTGACTGCCCAGGACGGGGTGATGATCTTACGGAACGATTTAAGATTGCCTTCTCCGGCCAGTTCGCGGTCCAGCGCTTTGATGTTCTCCTCCGTCGAGCCCGCATAAACGTACATCTTCCGATAGGCCTCGTGCCGCGTCGGGTCCAGCATCCGGCGAATCAGAGGGATAAAAAACGAAAGCCAGATCAGAAACAGGATGCCCCAGAACAGCAGATCGGTTTTCAACGTCGCAAAAATCTCCCGACCGGTGTCAAAAATCGCCGGAATAAACTTTTCAGCCGGGAGGCCGGACGCGTCGGACACGATCGTGAGAAGGTCGTCGGGAAGATACGCGAGCATGCCGGAAAGACGAAGCCCGGTCTCCCCGACCGGCTCTTTCGTCAACAAATAGCGATCGCCGATCTGAAGGACCACGTAATCGATATAGGAAAGACTGTCGCCGGTGTTTTCAATAAATGTGGGAACCGAGTTTTCCACCGGAACGATATTAGAGGGGAGCCGTTCGTCCGCTTCGATCGTGAAGACGAACTGTAGCCCTTCCGCATAGGCGAGGCGCTTCAAGTGCGCGTTCTTTTTATAATCGTCCGAGTTTTCAAAGGTCGTGGTGAACGGAAGATAGGAAGACACGTCCTTGCGTGAAAGCGAGAGCAGCGTCTCTCTCTGCATCACGGAAGGCGCTTCTCTGCTGATATACAGTTTCACTGCGAACGGATAGATCAAAAGGAGGGAAAGAACCAGCAGAAGCACCGCCAGGACGATCAGCATATTCCGGTTCGTCCGACGGATCTCGCGATAAAAGAAGCTGTTCTGCACCTGCCAGGATTCTTCCGAGAACCCTTCCAGTTGATAGCGTGCCATTCGATGCCTTTCTCCCGATCAATGGGAAAGGGGTGCTGCGCAAACGGCACCCCTCGTTTCACCCCAAGGCCAAAATCAATATGCTTTTCCCCAAAGCACCATATGTTTCGCCGGCTTTCCGCAGCAGACGCAGACGTCGGAAAGAAACTCCTGCTCCAGCGGGATGCAGCGCGACCCGACGCCGGTCACTTCTTTTACGCGGTCCTCGCAGGCCTCGTCGCCGCACCACATGGCTTTGACGAATCCGTCGCCTTTTTCTTCCAGCGCATGGGTGATCTCGTCCAACGTGCGGCAAACGTAGGTGCGGCGCTCGCGGTTCTCCAGCGCCTTCCGGTAAAGGCCGATGCGAACTTCCTCGAGTTTTTCCTTTGCGGTCTCCTCCAGCGAATCAAGCGCGACGATCGTCTTTTCGCCGTTGTGACGGCAAACCAGCACACATTGCCCGTTTTCAATGTCTCTCGGGCCGATCTCGATGCGCACCGGAACACCTTTCATTTCATATTCACTGAATTTCCATCCGGCGCTGTTGTCGCTGTCGTCCAGCTTCACGCGGATCCCCGCGGCACTCAGGCGATCCGCCAGTTCGCGTGCCTTTTCAAGCACGCCAGGCTTGTGCTGTGCGATTGGGAGGATCACGACCTGTATCGGCGCGACGGCGGGCGGAAGAATGAGACCGCTGTCGTCGCCGTGCGTCATGATGATCGCGCCGATCAGCCGCGTGGTCACGCCCCAAGAGGTCTGATGCGGATAGCGTTTCTGGTTATCCTTATCCGTAAACATGATGTCGAACGCGCGGGCAAATCCGTCGCCGAAATAGTGAGAGGTGCCCGCCTGCAGGGCCTTTCCGTCATGCATCAGCGCCTCGATCGCGTAGGTTGCCTCCGCACCGGCGAATTTATCGCTCTCGGTCTTTCTGCCCTTGACCACCGGCATTGCAAGGCACCGCTCGCAGAAATCGGCATAAATGTTGAGCATCCGCTCGGTTTCTTCGATCGCTTCCTCCGCAGTCGCATGGATCGTATGCCCTTCCTGCCAGAGAAACTCCCGCGAACGAAGGAACGGACGCGTCGTCTTTTCCCAACGGACAACGTTCACCCATTGATTGTACTTCTTCGGCAGGTCACGCCAGGACTGAATGATATTTGCGTAATGCTCGCAGAACAATGTCTCGGAGGTCGGGCGAACGCAAAGGCGCTCCTCAAGCTCCTCGTTTCCTCCGTGGGTGACCCACGCCACTTCAGGGGCAAAGCCCTCCACATGGTCTTTTTCCTTGTTCAGAAGGCTTTCGGGGATGAACAACGGCATGCAAACGTTCTCATGGCCGGTTTCCTTGAACATACCGTCAAGCAGCCTCTGCATATGCTCCCAGATCGCATATCCATACGGCCGGATGACCATGCATCCTTTGACGCTCGTATATCCGACCAACTCCGCTTTTTTGACGATGTCCGTATACCACTGGGCAAAATCCACGTCCATCGATGTGATCTGTTCAACCAATTTCTTTTCGTTTCCCATTTCTACCTACTCCGGTAACTGTATTTTCAGAATTTGCGGATCCATGCGGAAATCAGCCACCCGGGCAATGAAACCGCCGCCATGAAGAACAGGATGTGCCACGGTGCAACGACGGAGACCCATGCGTTCGCGGCAATAATGCACATGATCGCGCCTCCGATCGCGGAGGCGAGAACGGAGATCAACGTGCAGGCCCGGCGTGCGCGGCTGTAGCGACGCGCAGATTCAAGGAATGCGGCCGGGCCGGACAGACCGTCTCTCGTAAAGACGACCGCTTCTCCATCACAGGTGCGGTCCGGGTTATTTAACGCAACCTGCTGTTCCGTGGGAAGCCGCTGCAGACTGTCCGCCGTCAGTTCGAACTGTTCCTCCAGATCATCTGCACGCAGATTGAAATCTCTCGAAGCGATCAGAGGAGTGCGACCGCTGTGCAGGAGAATCTCAAGGGCCTGCGTGATGCGCGGAAGATACTCATAGCGAAGAGAGAATGCGGCGCAAAGCTGCATATCGATCACAGAGAATATCGCATTACGCGTACGGACGCCGTCCGGGATCGCAAGCTCTAATTTGTTGATAAAGTTCGCCGTTCCGACCAGCACTTTATGACCGTTTACATCCGCCTGAATGCCGCCATGCCCGGAGAACTCGATCCCTTCCGCCTGCAGGGACGGAATGCATTCATCGTCCAGCGCCTTTTGGAACAGGCGGGAGAGGTGACTGCCGGATGCCTGGATCGCCGCGGCAGTCATTGCAAGAACCGAATTCTTGTCGTACGCCGAGAGCATTTTATATCCGTTCAGTTTGACCGAGCCAACCGGGAAAAGGTCACCGTCGCAGACAACGCAGTTTCCTGAAGCGGCAAATTGTTCCACCGCGTCGCAGTTGCCGACGGCCGCGCCGCTTTTCATGCACTTCTGCGTCATGCGGGCATACGGAAGCGCGCAGCACAAATAGAGGCCGAAACTCGGCACGATCGACGCGATCATTGACCACGCCCAGAAAAAGAGGCCGAATCTGCCGGTCCGGATCGCACAGATCGCGGCGCAGACCAGCGGAACAATGATCGCCGCCGGCGCATACCAGACCATCGTGCGGGAAATCGGATCGCTGTGATTGATGTTATCGTAAAACACCGTGCGGTCGTTCATGCGGGTGCGAATGTAATTCCGACGGCCTTTTTCCGGAACGTCACAAAGAAGCGTCGCGCATTGGGCCGCATCCATATGCATCACGCTTCGCAGCGACTGGATCCTGGCGGAAAGGTTATAGGAGTCCCCCATCAGTGAGAAGCCGATCGACAGAGCCGGGATCAGACAAATCGGCATATACCCGCCCCACTCCGGGAAAAAGATGATTCCCGCGCAGTGAAGAAGCGACGATAAAAAGGAAATCGCGATCAGCGTATCGCCGCCCGGACGGAGGCAGAACAAACTGTAAATCCCATTCGTCAGTATATCCAACCCGACAATTCCGATGACGATCATCAGGATCATTTCCGCGAACACAAAGTTAGCGGGATGGTTTATGTAGGAAATCATCGGAATCGACGGAAGATTGAACGGGACGGTGAGCGTAAGATACAACAGTGGGATCGCAAGAAGAAATACGATCGGGATCCTCTTTCGGACGGATCGCATCGAAACAGTCATCGTCTGGAGCAGTTTCTCCGGGTCTGCATGCTGCGCGACCGGCAATCCCTTGCCGATGCGATGGGTCGACTCGCCCTGCCGGACGCCGGGGCGCTCGGCGTCCTCTCCCATGTGCTTCCCGATCCGGATCGTGGTCGTGGATTTCTTATCCTCCGTGATCGGTTCGGTTCGGTTTTGTTCGTAAATCTCGTTAAACAAATCGGCAGAGAACGGAGTTGGCGTCTCGCGCTCCGTTTTCGCGGCCCGTTTCTCTTTCCTGAAAAAGCGCTTCTGTTTCTCCTCTTTCGGTTTCTTATCTCCACCGAAAATAACGCGAAGCGACTGCTCCATTTCCGAATCAAACGTATCGTCATCGGGTACGGTTTTCTCTTCCTCCGGATCTGATTGGACGCGAGGAAGAACCACACCGTCCGGCGCTTCCGCTTCGGTCGGTTCGGGAACGGGTTTTTGAGAAACTTCGGAGAAATTTTCGTCCGAGTGAAATTCCTTCAGGATGTCTTCCAGCACGAACTGGCGATCTTTATTCGGTTCTGCCACGAAGACTACCTCCCTTCGGTCTTGTTTTGTCTTTGCCGCACAGCCTCAAACAACAGCACGGAACAGGCCGCAGATGCATTCAAAGAATTCAGAATGCCGAGCATCGGGATTCGTATCAAGGCATCGCAATGCTGCGCAACCAATCTGGAAATGCCGAACCCCTCCGAACCGATCACAATCGCGGTCGGCCCGCTCAAGTCTGCATCATAACAGAGCATGTCGCCTTCTCCGGATGCGCCGAACACCCAGACGCCCTTTGATTTCAATTCTTCGATCGTATCGGTCATATTTGCGGCGCGAACGACCGGCACGTATTCAAGCGCACCTGCCGCTGATTTTGCGCAAGTCGCCGTTAACCCAGCGGTGCGGTGCCGTGAAATGATCACGCCGTGCGCACCGGCAATCTCCGCGGAGCGAATGATGGCTCCGAGATTGTGCGGGTCCTGTATCCCGTCGCATAAAACGATCAGCGCCGGGCGGCCGCTCTTCTCAATGCCGTCATATATATCCTGCATATCGGCGAATGCATGGGAGGCACACATGGCGATCACACCCTGGTGAGCGCCGGTCTCGCTCATTGCATCGAGTTGTCTGCGATCCGATGAAACGACCACCGCGCCCGCCTGCCGTGCCATCGCAACGATATGGGCGACGCCGGCTTCACTTCCTTTGAGCGCGAAAAGTTTATGGATCGGCCGACCTGCACGAATGGCTTCGATGATGGGATTCCGGCCTTCAATGCGCTCTTCTGTTTCGGCAGACGATTCGGTCGCTTTGTTCAACATTTCTCCGGATGCCGCCGCTGTTTTTCGCGGTCTCGGATTATTAAAATTATTTCCGTCTCTGTGATTCCGGCCGTTTCGACCGTTCCGGAACGGCTTTCCACTGTCTCGATTTGGTGACAAAATCCGACCTGCTTTCCATGGAAAATCGAATATTTGTTTATTAGATTATTATATCTCAATTAACTCTTACTGTCAATGGATTTGCCGCTGTTTCAACTCTCGGTATCCATTTCCGCAGAGTGATCGAAAACGAATCCGAGCAGGAGCATCCGTGCAAGAAGATGGATCCACATCATCAGAAAAATAAACGCCGCCAGCGAACCGTAAAGCACCGACACACGATAGAAGTTGTCAATATAAAATGAAAACAACCCAGAGAAAATCAGCACTCCGGCCAGACAACACAGCGCGGACGGTAATGTGTATCGGAAACGCACGGGATTTGTCGGTGCAAACCGATACATTATGGCAAGTAGCAGCAGGAGCAATGCGCCCGCCACTGCATATCGGGCGACGGAAATCGCCGGCATCTGCTCTGCGGAAAGGCCGAATAAAGCGAGAAGCTGATTGCCGAGTACAATGGCGACCAGGAGCACGACGACCGTCACAAGAAGCAAAACAGAAAAAGCGACCGCAAGGAACAGGCGCTTCCACAACGAGCGACGCATCTCACAGCGGCGATCCGCATACTCCATCACCAGCATAGCGGCTCTTGAGAAAGAGATTATCGAAAGGGCCAGCCCAATATAAGCAAGCCAACGGCTGTCAAACGACGCCAGATAAATCAAATAATCATTGATCTGTGCCGACAGCTTTTCCGGCAGCATCAAATCTCTTACCGCATGCAGAACGAGTTCAGGCACTCCGAACAGATTTGCGATCGACGTTGCGAAAATGAGAAGCGGCAGAAGCGCAAAAAGGATATCAAAGGCAAGCGCTTTTGAAAATGATCCGTTCTGAAACAGACCGGTTTTTTTCAAAAATTCTATCGTACGTTTTGGAAAAGACATCGCTTTCCTCGCTGATCAAATGCTGTCGAGTTCTCCCAGGTTGTACGGCGTCTCCTGATAGACATAATAGTTCAGCCAATTGGAGAACAAAAGATTCGCATGGCTTCGCCAATTGAACAGAATTCCCTTTTGGGGATCGTCGTCAATAAAATAGTGCTCCGGAAGCGCCGGCGAGAGTCCGGCCTTCAGGTCCCTCAGATATTCTGTCTTCAACGTGTCCCGATCATACTCCTGATGACCGAAAATGAAGATTTGCCGGCCGGAGTCGGTCGCAAGCAAATGAAGCCCGGCTTCCGCGCTGTCTGCAAGGATGCGAAGCTTCGGGCATGCTTCGATCTGTTCGCGGCAGCATTCCGTATTCCTTGAATGAGGGGCATAAAAGACCTCGTCGAACCCACGAACAAGCGGGCTCTTCGGCCGGGTCACAATATGAGGGTATACGCCGCTGATCTTTCTGGGGAGGCGACGTTTTTCGATCCCGTAATGGTAGTAAAGCCCAGCCTGAGCACCCCAGCAAATATGGACGGTCGAGTAAACATGCGTTTTGGAATACTCAAAAAGCGTACAGAGCTCTTTCCAATAATCAACCTGCTCGAAAGAAAGCGTCTCCACCGGAGCGCCGGTGATGATCATTCCGTCGAAGCGAAGATTGCTGATCTCGCCAAATGTCTTGTAAAAGGCCGAAAGGTGCTCTGATGCCGTATTCTTGCTTTGGTGACTCCCCATGCGGAGCAAGGTCATTTCCACCTGCAGGGGCGTATTGGCTAGCACACGGGCCAGTTGGATCTCCGTGGCAATTTTCGTAGGCATCAGATTCACAATCAAAATCTGAAGCGGTCGAATATCCTGTTTAGTGGCCCGTGAGAAGTGCATCACGAAAATGTTCTCCCGCGCGAGCGCAGCAGATGCAGGCAGATCTTGTGGGATGATCAACGGCATAGTCAAATCCTCGCAGACGCTTTCAGCGCAGCGTCAAAGTCTGAAATAATATCTCCGATATCCTCGCATCCGACGGAAACGCGGATCAACTCCGGTTTGATCCCTGCAGCGATCTGGTCCGCCTCCGAAAGTTGACGATGCGTTGTGCTGGAGGGATGAAGGACACACGACCGGATATCGCCTACATGGACCGCAAGACTGATCAGTTTCAAATGACGGACAAAATCATTTCCTGCCTCGAGCCCGCCTTTGATGCCGAAGGTGAGTACACCGCCGGCGCCGCGAGGCATATATTTTTTCTGCAGTTCGTGATACGGATTATCGGGGAGCCCGGGATAGAACACCCAATCTACATACGGGCTCTGTGTAAGATGCTCTGCTAAAGCGGCCGCATTCGCACAATGACGCTCCATGCGGAGATGCAGCGTTTCAAGGCCGAGATGCGTCAGAAAAGCGTTCATCGGACTCATCACACAACCGAGGTCACGCAAAAGCTGTCCACGAAGTTTTACGGCAAACGGGCAGGTGGGGAATTTATCCGCAAAAATCAGCCCGTGGTAGCTCTCATCCGGCTCACACATGCCCGGGTATTTCCCGGAGGCTTTCCAATCGAAGTTGCCGCCGTCGACCACTGCACCGCCCACCGCCAGCGCATGTCCATCGGAATACTTGGTGGTGGAATGAACGACAATATTCGCTCCGTGTTCCAGCGGACGGCAAAGCCACGGCGTGGCCAGGGTATTATCGACGATCAGCGGAACGCCGATTCTCTGTGCCGCTTCCGAATACAGCGCAAAATCAAGCACGGAAAGCGCAGGATTACCGAGGGTTTCGCCGAAAATCAGTTTCGTGTTCGAACGGGCCATGGAAAGGATCTGCTCCAGCGTGGCATCCGACGGAATAAAGTCCGTCTCGATCCCGAGTCTGCGAAGCGTTACGTTCAAAAGGTTATTCGTTCCGCCGTATACGTTGGTTGAACAAAGGATATGATCGCCCTTGGAGGCGATGTTGAGGCAAGCGATCAGCGTGGCGCTTTGACCGGCAGAGGTACACACGGCCGCGGTCCCGCCCTCCAGCATCGCGATCTTTTCTTCCAAAGCCGAAACGGTCGGATTGGAAATGCGTGTATACATATGGTCCGCACTGTCGAGATCAAACAGTTTGGCAACGTCTGCGGAATCATAATACCGATATGTCGTGCTCTGGCAGATCGGCAATTCCTGAGGTTCGCCGGATTTGGCGCGATATGAGCCGTGAACACAGTTCGTATCAAAGCGATACTCGCTCATTTGAGAATCATCCTTTCGAGAACACTTTATTGTGTTAGTATAACACAATTATATCTGTTTCGCAATGCGCTTACGCATTCTTCCCTTCCTCTTCAGCGCCTGTTTCGTATTGCGTTTTGACCTAATGTTTTTCGATTTTTCAGGCATACTATGTATGCATTAAAATTATAAGAAAGGAAACCGAAATATGCGCAAGAGCACTTATATCCGCATTCTGAGTTACTGCATTGCCGCAGTGGTCGCGGTCGGCGGTTTTGCCGGCGCCGGCTGGTATCGGGCGATCAAATCGGAGGCCGTTCTTCAACACGGATATGCACGGGCTTACCAACAGATCGCATCCGATCTGTCGACGATCTCCGCAGATCTCTCTAAAGCTCGACTTCAACCGGGGGATTCGGCGTTTCTGACGCTCTCGGCCGACATATACAAAAACGCGTCTTCCGCTGTTCGGACACTGGAAAGTCTTCCTTCCGAAGGTGAAGACTATAACGCGCTTATCAATTATGTGAACCGAATCGCCGATTATTCAGCGGCATTGGCTCGAAACTGTGCCAACGGAAAACCGCTTTCCGATCAGGACATCAAAAATCTGACCGCACTCTCCTCTGCCGCGAAAAAGATCACCGAGTGTATTCAGGAAGGATGCACCGAAAGCTACGATGAATGCTTTTTTGCATCGGTCTCCGGGGCGCTTTCCGGCCTTGATTCAGAGTTGACCGAACTGCACAACAATTTATCCGAGGCGCCCGTTCTGCTCTACGACGGGCCGTTCAGCGATCATATTACAGAAACCGTCCCCTATTGCATCACCGCACATCCCGATGAAACGTCCGCCGAAGAGTCAAAAAAAGTTTTATGCGACTATTTTGGCCTTGAACCCTCTGAAATAACGCAGGCCGGTGAAGGAGACGGAAAACTGCCCGTATGGTGCTTCTCATTTCAGAAAGACGATCAAGCCTATTATGCGCAAACGGCAAAAAACGGCGGGCAATTGATCCTCTTGCTCTCCGGCTGTTCCGGCGAAGAGGTGATCAGCGTTGAATCGGCCGCAGGGAAAGCCGAAGAGGTCGTTTCGGCGCTTGGGTTTGAATCGCTCACCCCCACGTATCAATACAAAGAAAACGGGATTCTTTATATCAATTTTGCATCGGTTCAATCCGGTATCGTTTGTTATCCGGAT
>JAEEGL013393411.1_pt1 | contig 10720 bp, 6 predicted proteins | sample 9134231 | NCBI WGS metagenome assembly JAEEGL01 (sample SAMN16246548, study PRJNA631951) | gut metagenome | biome: gut microbiome; feature: rumen; material: fiber-attached | host: Bos | place: Iran: Karaj | collected 2018-10 | reverse complement strand
TGCCTCATGGTGAAGCCCATGAACCTGATGCTGCTGGGCGACCGCTATGCCGCCAACCTCGGCCTGAACATCCGCCGCGCCCGCATGATGGTCATCGTGTCCAGCGGCGTGCTCGTCGCCATCGTCACGGCCTTCTGCGGCCCCATCATGTTCATCGGCCTCGCCGTCCCCCACCTCGCTCGTGCACTTTTCCGCAGCAGCGACCACCGCATCCTCATGCCTGCCACAGCCCTCTGCGGCGCTGCCCTCGCCCTGCTGTGCAACCTCATCGCTCGCATGCCGGGCTTCGAGGGTGCCCTGCCCATCAACAGCGTTACGGCCCTCGTCGGAGCCCCCATCATCGTAGCCGTCCTCTTCCGCAGGAGAAGGGATGAAATAGGCGAATAGCATGCTTATGCTTTTTTGTCTAAACGGTTCTACAAGAAATCGTATGGGTTTTCTTTTGCCTGCGGCGCCACATATAATGACCATACGCTCGGCTCTGCCGCTTGCCACCGTAGGGACGCAAGAATGACCCACGAATGATTCCGATGGTCTCATAGTATTCACGGAACATTACTATGGGCATTAGTGGGCATTATATGTTCTTCTGATGGTCTCATGGTATTCATGGAACATTACATGGTTATTAGTGGACATTATATGTTCTTGGACTACGGCGTCGCAGACATATCCTTATCCACACTCATTCTTGTAGAACCGTCTAAACTCCAGCGACAGGAAAGTAGCGTCGCGCGCGCATACACAAGAAAAAAACGTTTTAGGGTGTCAGGGTGACAGAACCCCTTTATTTACAGGTGATGCACCCTGTTTTCGAGGGTGACAAGGGTGACAGGAGGGTGACAGGTCGCAGCATTCGCCGTTAGCACATAGCTTACTGTGCTTCATGCTAAAAGTATTAGTTTTTTGCCTATGCCGTCGCTCAGCTATGATAACTAATTCTGCCAGCTACATATATGGGCACGACAGGGAGCCTCCACAAATATGCAACGAGCCTCCATAGAGATGCAACGAGCCTCCATAGAGATCCGATGAGCCGACTTACGTCAAAATTCTCGAGAGAATTTAGACGAAAAGAGGCTCTTTGTATTCGTCAGTGGCGCGATGGCGGCAGCCAAGAGCTGTCACCCTCCTGTCACCCTTGTCACCCTCGAAAAGAGGGTGCATCCCCAGTGTTTATCGGCATTCTGTCACCCTGACACCCTCAAACAGCTTTTCTCTTGTATGCGCGCGCGAAAGAACCTGTTTTTCAGTCATTAGTTCTGAAAATGTACTTATAAAAATGGAACCATTGATTCCTGCACATTTTCACTCCTTATATACAAATTCTTTTCATATTCTGCTTATAAGTCGTGAAAACTGAGTATATTTGCAGCGTCAAATGCACAAAAGACTCAATGAATGGAGATTATACTGAACGAATATCACAAGAAAGCCAATACCAAAATGAGGCAGAAGGTGGAATACTGGAAAGCGCATCCGCTTTCGCGCAGCGAGTCCTTGAGGAGATTGAAACTCTTGCGGGAACAACGGCTTGCAAGGCAGTCCAACTGGTAAGGCACGAAACAAAAATAGATGACTTACCCTCACGCGGGACTGTTACCCAGATAGCCAGAACAATCATCTTGATATTGCAAAGATAGGCATTATTTCTTTTCCTTCCATTCTTTTGGGCAATTATTTTAAGTTTTTTGCTCTAAAAGGCAACTATTTCCCAAACTTTTTGTAATTTTGCGGTCGCTATTGCCCGTTGCAGTTGTGATGCACTTTAGGAGAGTGGAAAGCTGCGTGTAAGCGAGCGCAGACGAAAGTTCTCTTTCTGTATGCCGAGCGGAAGCAGCTTCGACCGCGCTTGAGTTCTGCTCGCTTGCTACCGAAGGGAAGCAAGAAGGTCAGCCGATGGGTGGAGCACTACATATTGAAAGGCGTTACTGACGCTTTGTTTTTGGTTTTCGAAACTTCCACAATCGAAAAGGCAATCAAGAACATTGCAGAGGTGACTCCACGGGGTGTAGTTTATACTCTCCGTAGTGTGCTGCGAGGCTCGTGTAGTCTCAATGCACACTTTACGGTGTATAGTATACTCCCACGTGGGTGTTTCTCTGTCTGTTTATTGCCAAGGCTGTGGAAGGCCACGAAAACGAACAGGCAGATGCAAGCACCCACGCTTTTTATTTGTAGTTAGCCATTGATGTTGAACCCGTTCGCTTGAGGGTGCCCAGCGGACAACTCTTGAGCGTGATGGCTAAGTACACACAAGACTCTCACATCACTACAACAGAAGAGGTTAGGGACTTCTTCAGCCACATCGTGAATGACCTCGGCATCAATTTCCATCCGGACGACGATTTCAAGAACTACGTCAGTTATACGACAGGCGAGCATACGATGGACAATGCTCAGGCAGAACTCTACAATCGTCTGATGGACGAGGCTTTCGAGATATGCGGCGAAGAGGTGTATGAGATTGGACGTGAACTTTTGTTCCAGAGGTTACAAGTTGAGTAAAAACGAAAACAGAATGAAGTAAAAGGAAACATAGCGTCTTAGACATCCTTGTATTGACTGATTAACCAGAATTAGGACCTCAGGAGACACATCGGCCAGACAAGCAACCAGGGTGTTTACGCTCAACATGGGCGTGGACTGATAGATTGCTGTCTGATGTGGGCTGTCCTAAGCCTTGGTTAAACACATCTTCTTCCACGCCCCCTTTTCAAAACGAAGAGAGGGTTTTTTCATGGCAAAGAAGAAATATACATTCATAGACTTGTTCGCGGGCATAGGAGGTTTCCACACAGCGATGCATAGTGTTGGAGGCAAGTGCGTTTTCGCAAGCGAATGGGACAAGAACGCACGAATATCATACGAGGCGAACTACAAAGATATAGAACCGAAACTATTCAAGAAAGACAAGGACGGGAACTATCTCTATTTCAATGAAGATATAAACGATGTAGTGCCGTCAGAGGTTCCTGACTTTGATATTTGTTGTGGAGGATTCCCTTGCCAACCGTTCTCTGTTGCAGGCTTGAAGCGTGGTTTTGATGATACCAGAGGAACGCTATTCTTCAACATTGCCAATCTTGTTCGCGAGAAGATAAAAGCTGGCATACCTCCACGAGTGCTGTTCCTCGAGAACGTTCGAGGATTGAAGAACCATGACAAGGGAAACACCTTGAAAGTCATTCTGGCGACTCTTGACGAATTAGGTTATGGATATTCCTATGAGGTACTGAACGCAAAGTATTTTGGAGTGCCTCAAAATCGCGAGCGCCTGTTTATCATTGCATGGTATAAGGAACTGGTAGGCGTTGAGAAGTTTAAGTTTCCTTACGGTATTGCGGTTGACGGAGCAACCATCTACGAGAAAGACAAACTAAAAGAAGGAACTCTTCCAACCCTTGTTTCAGAGATATTTGAACCGTCAGAGGTTACGGAACAGTTTACAATTAGTGACAGGATGTGGAAAGGCCATAAGGCTCGTAAGGAGCGCAACAAGCTGATGGGTAAGGGCTTTGGCTATTCGCTGTTCAATGCTAACAGCACATATACCAGCACTATTTCCGCTCGCTATTGGAAGGACGGCAGCGAAATCCTGATTGACCAGTCAGATAAAGGGCTCAATCCACGCACGCTTACTCCTGTAGAGGCGGGAAGATTGCAGGGATATAGAATCATGGGTAACGGCTGGGAGCGTCCTGAGTGTGCCAATAACCAAAACTACAACGCTTCTAACCCTGAGTTTAGAATCGTTGTATCGAAGAAAGAGGCCTACCACCAATTCGGCAATAGCGTTGCCATTCCTGTAATTAAGAGACTTGCAGAAGAAATAGTAAAACAATTGATGTGATATGGCAGAACTGAGGAACCTAAACGAGTTGGCTAAGCAAGTCGTGCAAAATTTCAATGAGAAATTTGATGCACGGGATTGCAAAATTCCACAAGCATTTAAAAACAGCGTAAAAAGGTTGAAGACATTCTCGCTTGTCTACAACGAATATTCAGTTGTTATAAAAGGTGATGGCGTAAGGAGTAAAGATTCATACGTGCCGAATCAGAGCTTCTTCATGGCTTCATTCTTTATAGAATATTCATTTGAATTGTCAAGGTACAAACAGAAAATAATGCCTTGGCTGTCCAGCGCGGGTATCTCTACAAACGAACTTACTGCATTTTTCACTCACGAACGAGACAAAGGGAAAGAGGACGTAAAAAATGGTGAGGACAAGTTTGTAAAGATATTGGATAAAATTGGATACTCTGGTTCCGACCGAGAATATCTAATAAAGTTTGTTACAGATTATGTTTGGTGGTCAGGGAGCAAAACAATTGAACGGTCAGATTTCTTCAATTCACCTGTACTGAGCATTATGGGACTAACTGCATCCTCCAATGCTGCTATGGCTTTAATTGTTGACCATCTGACACAACATCCAGAGTTAAGTAATCTTTTATTGAATCAAATGGGCAATACAAATATAAAGAATATGTGCAACCTCCAGCAAATCTTCTACGGTGCTCCTGGCACAGGAAAGAGCCATGAGGTGAAGAAGATGACCAACAAGGATAATTCTATCCGCACAACTTTCCATCCTGATAGCGATTACTCTACTTTCGTAGGAGCCTACAAGCCTATTGTTGACGAGCGCCCCCGCTATGGGCTTAACCAAAAGGAGACTGTGCGACTGATGGATGAGGACAAACAGCCGTTGAACGAAAAGACAATCACTTATGCCTTCGTGCCGCAAGCCTTCATAAAAGCATACGCTGAGGCGTGGAGCCGCTACGCCAAGTGGCAACAAGGCAACGGAGAAGGACAGGCCATGCCTTACTATTTGGTAATCGAGGAAATAAACCGTGGCAACTGTGCGCAGATATTTGGTGACCTATTCCAACTGCTTGACCGCTGCAGTAACGGTTTGTCGGGCTATGCCATATCACCAGACAACGACATCCAGCGATATTTGTCAGAAACAGAATTCGACCCTTCAAAAGCCCAGTGGGGGTTGCATAACCTTGAACTCACTGGAATGTTTATGGATGACGAGGGAGAAGTGCTTTCGACAGCCGATGAGATAAAGAGTGGACGGCTGATGTTGCTCCCTCCCAACCTCCACATCTGGGCCACGATGAACACTAGCGACCAGAGCCTGTTCCCCATCGACTCGGCCTTCAAGCGCCGCTGGGACTGGCAGTATATGCCTATCAGCTACAAGAATGAGGGATGGACGATAGAGATTGGAGATAAGACATACAAATGGGTGGACTTCCAGCACAAGATCAACGAAGGAATCTATGACATTGACAACTCGGAGGACAAACAGCTTGGCGACTACTTTGTAAACGCTGACCGGACGGGCAACGTTATCAAGGCCGACACCCTGCTCAACAAAATTCTCTTCTACATCTGGAACGATGTCTGCAAGGATGAGCCTGAACAAATCTTCAGCTATGAGGATGTGCATGGCAACAAGAAAGCGGTGAAGTTTTCGGATTTCTTCTGCGAAAAGGCAGAGCAGGACCAGAAACTGCAGGACTTTATGCGCTACAACAAAGTGCGGGCCATCGGAGAAGAAGCGGCAGAAGCAAAAGAAAGTGGCAACAAAACAGACAACGAAGTAAACGCATAGAGCTATGCTGCTGTTCATCGAAGGCTATCCGTACAAACTCGACCACAGGATTCGCGAGCGTCTCACGGTGGAGCAGGCCTTGGGCGGGGTGGTGTCGCACTTCAACAGGAAGGAGGAATACTACCGCCCGGAGTATGTGGGCTACTGCTACAGCAAGGCGGCAGAGGACATGATATTCTTCCTGCCAAAGGTGGTGCTCACGGGCAGGCAGAACGACGACAAAGAGACGGACACCATCTTCGGTGCGAACCCCACCGCAATTATCGACTTCGATGAAAAGGGCATGGAGAAGTTGTTCAGGGAGGGTACCGGCAATAGGTACAGGGAGTTTCTCTCGAACCTCTCCATCTGGATTTACCGCACCATCAAAGTGTATAAGAAGGACAACGACGCGAATATCCTTGAGCCTCGCGAGATACAACGGAGAAGCACAGGGCGCAAGTCAAAGTATAACACGCTCTTGGACGTTATCATCGCCTTGTTGGACTTCAACAAGAGAAGCCAAGATTACTTCACCTTCATCGTGCGCAACATGCATGCCGGCTTCAACCGCATACAATGGAGCAAGACTATTGGCAAGAGTCAGGCCATCGTGGCGAATGACACGCCCATCTACCTGAATCCTGTGAACAAGAAGAAGGTGGTGAACTTTGACGAGGAACTGCTTGTCATCTACTTCTCCATTCTCAACTACATCCGTGAGGAGCACGGATTCCCAGTTGACATCAACATCAACTACAAGCTTATCCCGACGCATGCGCTGAAGAGCAAATATATTGACAGGAACTTCGGCCAGCGACGCCTGCGGCAGATAAAATACAAATACTTCTCGGACACGGCTCTGAGGATATGGCACCTGTGCTCGGCTTTCTTCGACCGCGAGCACAAGATTACCATGAAGATGCCTGAGGACGACTACCTGCTGGCACGCAACTTTGAGCACATCTTCGAGATGATGATTGACAAGCTTGTCAGCGGCGACGACAAGGCCAGACTGCCGGCAGACCTTACTGAACAGAAAGACGGCAAGCTGGTGGACCACATGTACATAGACCACGGGCTGATAGTGAAGTCGCAGATGGAAAAGGAACTGACCTACTACATTGGCGACAGCAAGTACTACAAACGGGGGAAGGACGGCAACGTAAACCTGGGTGATACATCCATCTACAAACAGTACACCTACGCCCGTAACGTGATACAATGGAACATGAACCTCTTCCTCGAAGTGCAGGGAATGAAGAGGAACGACAGCCAGCCTCAGCTGCGCGATGACCTTACGGAAGGCTACAACCCCATACCCAACTTCTTCATTTCGGCCCATATACCTGACAAGGAACATAGTGCGGAGGGCAAGTTCCTCTCGTTTGAGGACGACATGCTGCACCCGGAAGACAGCATCCAGCTGAACCGCCAGTTTGAGAACCGCCTATTCGACCGCGACACCCTGTTACTTTGCCATTATGACCTGAACTTCCTGTACATCGTCTCGCTCTACGGACGCGACAACAAGAGAAGGCAGGAAGAATGGCGTGAGAAGATACGTCAGAATTTCCGCCAAAACATACAACTCACACTCAACAGGCTCTACAACTTCTACACACTTCAGCCGCTTTCCGGCAAAAACTGTCATGGGTTCATCAAGGACAACTTTCACAGGCTGAACGGCAAGATCTACCGTCCGCTGAAGGATGGCAACTATCTGATCCTGGCCTTGATGAAAGAAGAAGCCGCTGGCCTGGCTCATCTCTTCGGGAAATATACGGCAGAGGAAATAGAAAAGGACAAGACACTGCCTGAAGAGCTGGAGGATTATTTTCACGTGTCACCCCTTCCTGAACTGAAAGAGGACCTGCAGATAGAAAACATTCCGAATGAGGGAACGCTGGAAGAGATGACGGAAGATGCTGATGCAAAGAACATACTGGTTGTCGTTGACATTTCCAGAAAATGGCAGACCATGGATTTCGGCCTGCTGAAAACATTCCATATAGGGCTGGCGTTGGTTCCGCAGACATTTGAGATAGTCAGAGACTTTTCCCGTGTCAAGTACATCTATGTCACCCATCGCGATGAGCGCAGGATGTTGCTGAAGGTGAAAGGACGCCCCGCCATAAAAGAAAGTGTCGACGAAGCCTCATCGTGGGGAAAAAATGCGTTGGCATTGACAGGAAACAAAGAAGCCGACAAGAAGGCGCTGGTCTATCTTGTATTCACGTTAGATAGTCCGGCATCATTGGATTGTAGCAATATAGACCCTCACAAAGTGGAGAACACAAAAGTCGCCCCTTCCGACCCATATACTCCACGCCTCGTCAGTTTGAATGATATCGCTTTTGACTGATGTGCAGACAAGTCCTACCCAAGGTGATGACATACTTTAGGCTGCTTGAAGCCTTACTCGGGGAGTAAGCCAGAAAGCAGGGTAAAAGGAGCCTGAAAGCAGGTCAGAGAATCTTCATGACATCCCGCAGGCCGTCTGCGACAAAGGTGACGGTGTCTGGGATGTCTGCCTTATCGATGTGCCAGCGATTCACGAGCATGGCGTCGATGCCGGCGTTGAGGGCACCAAGGACATCGGTATTCAGATTGTCGCCAATCATCAGCGTTGTCTGCCGCTCTGCGCCGGACACCCTCAGGGCATAGTCGAAATAGTGTGGCGAAGGCTTGTTGGCCCCCGCATCCTCGCTGAGGATAATCGTATCGAAATAGTCACGCAGTCCACAAGCCGCCAGTTTCTTGTATTGCACCTCGTGGAAGCCGTTGCTCGTCATGTGCATGCGGTAGCCTCGGCTGCGAAGACAGTCCATCAGTTCGTGGGCACCCTCTACCACCCCCGACTTCGAGGAGCAGAAGTCGAGAAACTTATCGCTCATCTCCAGGCAGAAGGCTTCAGTCACCTCAAGCCCAGTACCTGCGGACAGCGGACGGCGGAAGCGTTCGACGATGAGGAACGGGCGCTCAATCAGCCCTTTCGAATACTGTGTCCATAGGTCGATGTTTGCTGCCCAATAAGCGTCGTAGAACACCTTGGGGTCGGCAAAGTAACGCTCCAGACGGAATGCCTCAAACGTTTCCTTCAGAGCGATGACGGCATTGCCGTAGGTATCATACAGCGTGTCGTCTAAGTCAATAAACAGGTCTTTATATTTCATATATTTTTCCATTGTCGTCAATCAATAGGACCAGTAGTTCACCATTAGGCAGCAGGGGTGCACAATGCTCATGGCAATGCCAGATGACGGTACGGGCAAATGTCGCTGTGGCCTCGACGCAGTCTCTCCCTCCCCCAGGGGAGGGCAGGGGTGGGACCTCGGCAATCCGCTCCCACAGTTCCCGGGCCAGTGTCATGTCGCTGATGTCGATGCTGATGCCCGACTCGTGCAACATCTGCTGAACAAACGCCTTGTCCATCACCGTCTTCCTGCTATGCGTGTCCAGATGGCCTGCCGCCAGCTTCACCGCCTTGCCGAGCATCACACCCAGCGTCACCTGCCTGGTGTCGAGTTCGTGGGCCATCGTCAGCGTCTCACCAATATAGTTGCCATACTGCACAAACGCCTGTTGGGGCAGTTCAGGATACATCGCCCTGACGAAACGCTCGCTCTTGGCCCCGCTGTTGATGACGACGCGGTCAGTGCCGCTGGCCTTAGCCACCTCCATGCACTTGCGGATGCTCTCTATGAACGCCTCTTCGCTGAAGGGCTTCACGATGCCTGAGACACCAATGATGCTGATGCCGCCACTGATGCCGAGCCGCGGATTGAAGGTCTTGCGGGCTATCGTCTCACCCTGGGGCACGCTGATGGTGATGCGCACACACTCCCTGATGTTCTCCCTCATCATCTGTCGAGGACCCTTGTTGATGGCTGGCTCGCCGACGGGGTAGTCGAAGCCTGGCAGGGTGAAGCGGCCCACACCGTCGCCGCCACATATCTCAAACTGTGACGCTGGCTCCACCTTCGCCCTCACTTCGATGCCGTCAGTCACGTCGGGGTCGTCGCCGGCCTCCTTGATGCAATAGGCGTAACCGTCGGCGTAACCGACAGCCACACCGATTGTCTCGCCGTCGGGCAGGACGACGGGCACCTCGCCGGGCGTTTCCCCAGTCGTCTGTCTTGTCGTTGCCGCGATGGCCGCCGCCGTGGCACAGGTGCCGGTGGTCAGTCCGCTGTGAAGGGGGAAGAACTCAGGCAGCAGTTTCTCGACCATCCGCCGTAAGCCGTGAGGCCCGTTGACACGATGCTTGAAATGTAGCAGCGGGCGCTTGATGGCAATGATTCTCATGCCCCTCTTGCGCGCCTCGGCGACTTTCTCCAGAAAACCGCCGCTGAGTCCGCTCTCTTTCAGCAGGATGGCATCGGCATCGGGCAGCAGGCCGTCTTCGTAGAAGCACAACTGCTCGTCGCTCGCCCCCTGCTGATGCGCCAGCGCCATGCTGCTCTCGCGGTTCAGAATGCGATAGAAGACCTTCACCCCTTTCGCCTCCAGCCACTTCAGGCGGCTGATGCTCTGCACGCCCGTAGTGGCCAACAAGGTGCGGATGTCCGTGGGCACCTGCCCGTAGTCGTCTATCCAGGTGATGTCTGGGTCACGTGGAGGATAGATTCGCTCGTAGCGAATGACGGGAACGGTGAGTGTGGAGGCTACTGAGGCTATCGTCTGGTGTAGTTGGCTGGCGAAGGGGTGGGCGGCATCGACGATGAGGCGGACGCCGTGCTCGCTGACGAAGGCCGTCATGGCCTCCGCATCCATAGCCCCGTCAACGCGCATGCCGTGATGAAGCATCAACTGCTGCTCGCCCGTTTTCGTGCTATAGTAATAGGCATTGCCTGCCTCTTCGAGCACCTGCGCCGCCTGGCGTCCTTCCGTCGTTCCTCCAAATACCAGTATCATGTGTCGCCTTGTCTGAAGAGGTGGGTGAAGTGCTTGTCGTAGAGGGCAGACAGGCCACGGCGGTTGTCGATGGCCTCGCCGACGACGAGCATGGTGGTGAGGGTGAGGTGGTTGTCATGGACCATCTTCGCCAGGTCGCGCAGCACGCCGCGATAGATGCGCTGGTCGGGCCACGTCAGATGGTAGCAGGC
>JAEEGL013144188.1_pt1 | contig 10720 bp, 7 predicted proteins | sample 9134231 | NCBI WGS metagenome assembly JAEEGL01 (sample SAMN16246548, study PRJNA631951) | gut metagenome | biome: gut microbiome; feature: rumen; material: fiber-attached | host: Bos | place: Iran: Karaj | collected 2018-10 | reverse complement strand
TTAGTTTCCAAACATTTCTTGATGAAATCTTTTCTTTCCATCTCTTTAATGTTTATCTTCAAATCTTTTTCTACAAGCTGTTCAGTTGGGATTCAGTTATTATCAAATCCCATAGGATAATATACGTTAAAACCTTTCATCCTCTTGTATCTTGCGATGATTTCAGCTTGAGTATATGAAGAAATATGTCCGATGTGAAGTTTTCCACTTACTGTTGGAGGGGGAGTATCTAAAGAAAAAGTTGGTTTGCTACTTCATTTTTCATATTCATTGATGTGGTTCTCCTGCCAAAAGTTTTGCCATTTTGGTTCAGATTCCGCAAAATTGTACTTGTTTGCCATAATTTTTAATTAACTGAAAAATAAATTTCGAATAAGGAAAAAATATTCATTGAAGGGCGAATTTCAAGAGAAAAGGGGTGAAATAAAAAAGTCTTCATAAATTTGACAAATTTAGATTCTATGTGTATAATATGTCATGAAATTATTTTTATTTTATTAATTATTTTGCAAAATGGCATGAGAAACTATTAATTCAAGTAATGAATCCTCAAGGGATAATGTTAGAGAAATTAATTGGGTAAAGGATAGTACCAGAAGAGAACTTGAAGCTGTGAAATCTGAAGTAACGGCTTTGGATTGAAAGGAGTGATTTTATACAGAAGATGCTGATTGAAAGATAAAATACGATATGGATGCTGTGAAGAATTATTTAAATTGGTTGAAAGATAGACCATATGCAGCAACAAAGCTTCAAGCTAATTCAACTCCATGGATTATGGCTGTTCAAATTGCATTGGAATCTAAGGGATTTGATACGGGTAAAATTGATGGTATTTTTTGAAATTGAACAAGGAGGGCAGTTAGGGCTTTTCAAGAAAAGTGGAATTCTGATCATCCAACAGAGAGATTGGGTGTTGATGGAAAACCGTGACCTAAAACTATTGAAGCATTATTAAGAGAATTGAATGTACCAACTCCAACACCAACAGAAGGAGAACCAACTCCAACACCAACAGAAGGAGAGCCAACTCCAACGCCAACAGAAGGAGAACCAACTCCAACGCCAACAGAAGGAGAACCAACTCCAACACCAACAGAAGGAGAACCAACTCCAACACCAACAGAAGGAGAGCCAACTCCAACACCAACAGAAGGAGAGCCAACTCCAACGCCAACAGAAGGAGAACCAACTCCAACGCCAACAGAAGGAGAACCAACTCCAACACCAACAGAAGGAGAACCAACTCCAACACCAACAGAAGGAGAACCAACTCCAACGCCAACAGAAGGAGAATAGTAGTAACTATATATTACAAAACAGAGGATTATATCCTCTGTTTTTTTTGTGATAATAGTTGATATTTATTTATAAATAAAAAAGTCTTTAAAAATTTGACAAATTTTTATTTGTGTATATAATTATGAATGTAGTATTTAATTTTTATTTTTTAACCTATTGGTAAAATGACAGATATTGGAGAAGACAGATCTGTGGAACAGGCGGTTCAACAGCCAACAGATGAAGTTGAAGCTTTAAGAAGAGAAAATGAAGAATTAAAGAGACAATTAGAAGAAATGAGACAGACATTAAAAACAACGCAGGATGAACTTGCGACTTTAAAACAAAATCCAGGTGCTCAATCTGGAGAAAATCCATCATCTTGAGCAGAAAACCCTGATTCTGAGGATGTGAATGTGAATAGATTGTATAGATTTGGTAGCTCATCATTGGAACAAAATGAGGTAAGGGATGTTTTAAAATGATTGAAAGACCCTTATAAATCTGAAATCTGGAATTTTGTAAAAGAAAACAAGATTAAAGAATTGCAGGATTATTTGAATAGATTGATAGATGAGAATGTTATAGATAAATCAGAATTGAAAAGAGTGTGTGAGTGAAAAGGTATTTGGGTATATGAGAATGGTCATATTCTTAGTGATTGAATGTTCTGACCTCAAACAATGGAAGCAATAAAAGTGCTTAAAGATAGTCAACAAGGAGAAGGACAAGGAGAACAGCAAGGAGAAGGACAAGGAGAACAGCAAGGAGAAGGACAAGGAGAACAGCAAGGAGAAGGACAAGGAGAACAGCAAGGAGAAGGACAGGGAGAACAGCAAGGAGAAGGACAGGGAGAACAACAAGGAGAACAACAAGAAAATGATGAAGAAATAGAAAGAGATCCTCTATTAAATGAATCTCGATTAGATGATTTAAAAATAGAAGATTTATGAACGTGGGATAAAGATTGAAATTTTAACTTTAAGGATTGATTAATTGATGAAGAATCTGGAGAGTTAATTCTGGATGAAGATAGAAAACTTCCTAAATTAGGAGCTACAGATGAAGGATTGTGATATTTTGTAGATAATTGAAGATTGAGTATTTGACATCTTAATGGAGGAGTATTAAATTGAAATGGGGTTGAATTCTATCCTTATGGAGATGAATATCGTGAAGAAGAAGTAGATCCAAATTTGTATTGAACTAGGAGTCAATGAGAATGGGAAGGAGGAAAGTTAATAAATTGAGTGGAGACGGTAAGAGAGAATGGATTAGATATTCATATTAATGTAGAGGATTGAGAAGCTAAAAAATGTTATGTAGAAGACGAGTCAAAATCATTTGATTTTGAAAATATTGAAGATGATTTATTTTTAAAAAGTTGGGAGAATAGTTTGAAGGTAAAAAGTAGGTATGCAGCCACAAAGATTATAAAGATTCTATATGATTATAAGGATCAAGAGTGAGAATTTACTATAGATATGTCAGAAGGAATAAAATCGAAAAAGTTATTGTGGAAGCCATCTGTAGGAGAAACAAAAGTAGTTTATCGGTATACCGAAGATCTTGTTGAAAGTCTAATTTGAACAGAGGCTTCATCGTTGGCTTTCTGGTTAAATGAAACTAGGAAAAATGAACAACAAGGAGAAGGACAAGGAGAACAACAAGGAGAAGGGCAAGGAGAACAGCAAGGAGAAGGAGAACAACAAGGAGAAGGAGAAGAACAACAAGGAGAAGGACAAGGAGAACAACAAGGAGAAGGGCAAGGAGAACAGCAAGGAGAAGGAGAACAACAAGGAGAAGGAGAAGAACAACAAGAACAAGGAGAACAACAAGGAGAAGGGCAAGGAGAACAGCAAGGAGAAGGAGAACAACAAGAACAAGGAGAACAACAAGAACAAGGAGAACAACAAGGAGAAGGAGAAGAACAACAAGAACAAGGAGAACAACAAGAGGAACAACAAGAAGAGCAAGAAGGACAACAGCAAGAATGAGAAATTGAACAACAGGGAGAACAACAATAATATTTTGAGTAAGAATTATTGATTATCAAAAAAAACTGGTCAATTTGGCCAGTTTTTTAGTAAAGGATTTCGAATATCTTATAATCGTATTTTACACTGGTAAATAAGTGTAAAAATGATAAAATTCTTTTTGTATTTATAATGAAATATATAAGGAATATGCAACTTAACTATAAAATCAGGAATTGATCATTGCATTTGTTTTGGTGTAAATTCCCCAATGCACATCATTACAGAATAATGGCTATGTCTTCGACATTTGTTTATTTATCGATTGATACAACGTCAGATTTATCTTATGATTTATCTGTGAAAGAGTATAATTCTTATATAAAATTTAGAGTTATCGCAGAATCTGATAATGATGCAATCATGGATGAAAGTAATGAAATTGATGTTTTTTATCCAGACACTGAGAAATTTGAGATTACGGCATTAAATTGATACAGTGGAACTACATTGGCGTTTAGAAGTAAGTGAGTCTATGATCTTTATAAAGTGTATAGTAAAAATACTTTGTTAGCGGAAACTGAAGATCCGGTGCTGGTTTTCCCATATAAAATTCCAAAAAATAAACTGAATGAAATAGTGGTAGAATGATATATGAAAAATGATGATAAGTATGTTTTATTGTGAGTATCAGAAGGTGTTGTAAATTTACCAGAAAGAAAAAAAACAGATTATAAAATTTCGGTTATAATTCCTGTTTATAATGTCCAGATTTTTTTACCAAGGACTATTGATTCTATACTAAGTTCTTCGATGTCAGATATTGAAGTAATTTTAGTCGATGATTGATCAAAGGATAATAGTTTAAATATTTGTAAGTGGTATGCAAAAAATTTTTCATGTGTGTCATTTGTTTCACAGCCAAATCAATGAGTTTCTGTGGCTAGAAATGTTTGAATGGCTCTAGCAAAATGAAAATATGTTTGATTTGTAGATAGTGATGATATTATTCATCCTTTTATGTACGAAAAATTGTATAATGCATGTAAAGAAAAAAGTACAGATATAGCGATAGCTCCTACAGTTATTCGTAATGATATAAATAGCAGAGAGCTTTGTCTGGGGATGCCTGGGAAAAAAGAAAATATAATTGTGTATACTTATGATGAAGTGATAAATAATATGCATGGAAAGGATAATATGTATTTTGTGGCCGTATGGAATAAGATTGTTAAAACAAGTGTAGCCAAAAAGGTAAGATTTCCTACGGAATATCCAAATAAGGTAATTTTATATGAAGATAGTGCTTATACGCCAATGCTTTATTCTTATATTGATAATTTTGCTTTTTGCAAAGATGCATATTATATTTGGGATAAACGTCAGCGTAAAACGGTTGAGACATTATCTACAAGATATAAAAATGAAAATGCAGATGATGTATGGAAGGCTTTTATTTATGCATCTTCTTATCCAATATATAATCGTTGCAATAGACATAAAGAATTATGTGATTATGCGTGTTTTAAACGTCTTATAGAATCATATAATAAATTTAAATCGCCATCTCCATTGTTAGATTATTGGAACGAAACTCTGAAAACACTTATTAATAACCAAAAATTATACGAAAATAAGTTGATTATGGGTGATAAACACTTACAGAGTATTGTTAATAGATTTAAGATTTAATTAGAAATTGACTCAATAGTGTATTACTAGATAGTATCTATTGTTGGATTTATCAATAGCGATTCATACTCCCATTTGGGTAAAGTGCTTCATGGTGGCAGCCTTGTAATGACTACCATTACTGGCTTTTTCTTTCATGATTAATCATGTTCGAGTTTTCTTAACAGCAGTAATTAAGTCTTGAGTACAGTCGGATTTTGAGCATTTGTATGTACCATATCATACAGTTTCGGAAAAAGATGCAGCTCATTTTATGCTTTTTGGGAAAGTAATTCCTAAACCCGAAAATCGATTGAGTATTGAATTATAATTATAGTATCAGTCTCAACTATTTCTTAAATGGAAGTTGCTAGTTTTATGGAAATCTGCAATTTTGTTTGCTCGTGTTGTGGCTGATCATTCTAGGTCAAGATTATAAGTATATGGATTAGCTCAAACATTTTTTCTCTCTTCATTATGCCATGATAGGATTGTATTGCGAACTTTTTGTTCGTCAATATTTGAAAAATTATCTGAAAGATGTGGTAATTTTAATGTTGATTTTCAGTTTGATTGTGAAGTTGTTGTAATTTTGTTTGAATTAACGGATGTAGTTTTATTTCAGCTTTTAGATTGTTCTTCTCTTAATTCATATTCAAATACTTCAAGCATATTTAGTGTGTATTCTCTGAGTTTTTTGTATAGTCAAGCATCTTTACTTTTTGTATACTTTGGAGTTGCGAGTGAATCAGAAAATGATTGTAGCCATTCTACCTTCTCTTGTGTAGTTTTCATCCTCGCTACTTTTTTATCCAATACAGGTGTGAAATCTGCAACGCTAAGTGCTTGACTTTCTCTAGGAAGCACAAAAAAACTGATAACTATTCCTAATAATAATATCGATAATTTTTTCATAAGAAAATATAGAAATTAAATATTTCCGTGTGAAAAGTATAGGAATTTGGTAAATGATGTCAAATTTTTTAATTTTGTTTGCATTTTGAAAATAAATTTCTATATTTTAGACACTTAATTAGTCCCGTTGGGGCTTTTTATTATTTCTAATTTTACTATGAATCAGCAGTCAAAGGATCAGATTTTTCAGCTTTTATCAAATATTGAGGAGAATAAAAAAGTTATTCCTACATTTTCAGATATGTGTAAACATCCATTATTGTGAGCGAGATTTTCAGAAATGAAGCCTAAAGAGAAATCTGAAATCCATGAATGTATAAATGAATATGTGAAAGTGAGAATTGAATGACTATGAAAGACTAAATGAGGACAACTTTTCCAGAGATTTTATGAATCAGAAAATGAACTTTTTTGGAAGTTTAGAGAATTGAATGAAAGTGATGAAACTGCGGCTACAAAGGAATTTCAGGTTATATGAAAAAAAGTAGAGCAGGAAATGTTTCGTTTGGAATGAATTTTAACGGATAGAATGTTAAAACAGGAGAAATGATTGGATAAGGTTATTGAGTCATTTTATAATATAGTTTATGCTTTTTTTCCTAGGTATAATTCAGTAGAGTAAATCACAAATCTTAAATAAAAAGCTGGTTATTTGACCAGCTTTTTTTGAAATATTAAGTTTAACTATTCTACAATATGTAGTATAACTCCAGCGAAAGTCTGAACATTAATAACTTTAACTACACTTCAATCATCAAGTTCAACAGTTCCTTTATCTCACATTTGACCTCACATTTCTGGATAGAATGGAGTTTTATCGAAAATTAAGACTCTTTGTCCATTCACGTCAAAATCTTTGAGTAATTGTACATCAGAAGTCTCAAATTCCTTGTATCCAATGAATTTCGTTTGAGGGATTCATTCGAGGTATTTTGACCAATCTATTCATTTTTTGAACATTTCTTTGGTTGCTTGGCGAGAATTTTCTTTTGCAGTGTTTACAGCATTTTCATACTCTTTTTCATTGATTTCTAGTCAGTTTTCTGCAGCAATTTCTCTAGTCAATTCTAGAGGGAATCCATAAGTATCGTATAGTTTGAAGACATCTTTTCATGAAAGAGATTTATTCTGATTCTTTTTTTCTTTTTCTATCATTTCTTCAAGGATAGTTTTACCGTTCTGGATTGTCTTCAAGAATGTTTTAATTTCTTCCATGATTACACGAATGATTTCACTTTCATTGAATTCACGTAATCCTCTGAATGTAGCTAATAATTCAGTGCAGATTTTTTGGTATCAGTTTAAATCAGTTTCTTTGAGTAGCATTATATTGTATGTCATTCTTCTGATAATCATTCTGAGCACGTATCATGCTGCGATATTTGATGGTATCAATCCATCATTTATTAGCATAAATGCAGTTCTAGCATGATCAGCAATAATTCTGAATCTTCTAGTCTGCTGAGAATACAAAATTCCAGTTAGTTCCTCCAATTTTTTTAGAGATGCTGAAAATACGTCAGTATCGTAAACTGATTCTTTTTCTTGCATTACGCAGCACATTCTCTCAAATCACATTCCAGTGTCTACGTTATGATTATTTAGTTTTGAAAGAGTTCAGCTTTCGTCACGATAGAATTCCATGAAAACGTTATTCCAAATTTCCATCCAGTTGTCTTCATCGTTTCATACGTTGCTTCATTCAGTTGGATATTCTGATTCTCCGACTCGGTAAAATATTTCAGTATCAGGTCCACAAGGTCCTACAGGTCCAGGAGACCATCGGTTGTTATCAGCAGGAAGGTAAGAAATTCTGTCAGCAGAAAGTCAGACTTCTTGCCATTTGTTTGCAGTAGTTTCATCTCTTGGAGCGCTTCCATCTCATGCGAAAACAGTTACTGCCAATTTTTTAGGGTCTAATCATAAATAGTCAGGAGAAGTTAAAAATTCCCATGACCAAGTTACAGCTTCATCTTTGAAATAGTCTCCAAGTGACCAGTTTCCCATCATTTCAAAGAATGTGAGATGAGAAGCATCTCAAACTTCAGCTATATCTACTGTACGTACACATTTCTGAATATTGAAAACTCTTTTTCATAATGGGTGAGCCTTTCACATCAAATATGGAATGAGCTGCTGCATTCATGCTACATTAAAAAGGGCAGTAGATTCCTTTCATGAAGCGATGAGTGATGCTTCAGGAATGTATTTATGTTGTTTAGATTCCCAGAATTTATTTCGGAGTTCACGTAACTCTTGAGATGAAATATTTTTCATACATTTCACAAAACAATTAAAAATCTGACTTGAATATTATTTATTCATTGTTTTTTTTCAAATAAAAAAACACCATTCAATTAAGAATGGTGTCGATATCTTAGAAAAAATTTATTAATTTATAGCTTCTAAATATTCATATAAAGGAAGTTTATTTACTCATAGAGATGAAAGAATGTATAATTCAGGTTTGTTTCCTTCTCATGGAATATCTACATCGTAAATATTTACTCATTCAATATTAAATTTTAGACTTAATAGGTATACTAATTGATAATTGTTTGCGTTTGCTTTATTCTCTTTGTTAGGGTCTGTATTGTAAACTGTAAATAATTGTTGGTCTTTGTCGTATGTGTATATATATCTAGAACTTTTAGGAACGATGACTTTTACATTATCAGAGTATGATTCTGTGAGAGGATTAGATCATTTTATGTTTATTTCACGGTAGTTAAGAGTAGTTCAGGCTAAATCTTCCCTTCGGAAGAGATATAATTTTCAGTTTGCCCATCAGAAGAAATTCTCATCTATGTCAAAACTAGAGAAAGTTCCAAAATCTACTCATGACGCATTTATTGAATAAGATGATCATCATTTGAAGTTTGCGTAAGTTCAGTCATTATTCGTTTGATATCTAGTTAGGAGCATATTTCCTAAACTAGAGACATTTGATTGGAATACGTACAGATTTCTACTACTAAATGTTCATAATCATCCTATTCATTTACGAAAATCTCCATCTTCAGTGCCAACAGGCACGATTCCAGATTTTGATACCATGTAAATTCATCCATCGTTGTTGTAGCAGTATATTCAGTTTGAATTTAGAGAAGGTATACAGTTTACTAATGAATGTTCTGAAGTATCGATGAGAGTTCCTCTACTAGTATCGCTAGAAGCATCAATCATAGCTCATTTGCTTCATGCAATCATGATGTTTCTCGGAACGGAGATAGAGTTTAATTCTCATAATCTGTCAGTTTCTGCAGAGTTGAATGTAAGTACTTGAGTGTTTTTACCGGCAATATTATTTAGATCATTTTCAGTTTTGAACTGAGTGATGCGGAACCCGTCATAATAATTTTCCTCCAATTGAGACTTTAATTCTTTCACGTCATCTAACCATTTTCATTGATCTTCTAAGAATTGTAATTTTTGGGATATTTCTATATATTTTGCTGATTTTAGGTTGGATGAGGCATCTAAAGTTTTAAACTCAGCGATATCACTTTGTAAGTCTTCTAGATTTATATCTATGTAAGTTCATGCGGAAGTTTGGAATTTATCACTATGATTGTTGTTATTCAGAATTTGAGAAGCTAATGAATATAAGAATATAAACATTAATATTACTAGAACAAATCCTACAACATATATTTTATTTTCAGATAGTTGTTCTTTTACATGTTGGATGCGTTCAGAATTATGAACTTTTTCTCATAAATCTGATATGTATTTTATAGATTTTCATTTGATTCAGCTCATTCATTTTAATCATCATTTTAATTTTAGTCATCATTTTTTAGTAGCTCTCATGGATAATGTAGGTCCTTGAACGAAATAACTAATAATGAATCCTATGCTTGATCTTTCAACTCTAGTAGTAAGTAATTCTTCTAAAAATGATAATATTCACTCTGAGGATTCTTCTTGTGCTAATAAATTTTCCATTTCCTTTAAATCATGAGCGTCCATTACATCTGCAAATTTAAGACCAACGTATAATAATTGATCATCTCTTTCAATTTCTCATTCGATAAAATCGGAAAATAAATCGATTTTTGATTTACTATCTACGCTGTTTGGTACTGAGTATGCAGTTTTTTGGTCTCTAAGAACTAGCATGCTTACATTCCCAATCATAGATGACATTAATTTTTCATCTACTACAAGTTGGATAATTCATTTTAGTGAGAAATGCTCGACATCACGAACTTTTTCTGCAAATTGTTTTAATTTTGTGTTCAAAAGCTGTAAATTTTGTTCGAAAATATCTCTTATGTCTATTACATCTAATTCTTCAGAAGTTTTTATTATATTTGTGAAATCTGCAACGAATTCTTCCAAAATATCTTTTTGGTATTGGAGAAATTTTTCTTTTGAACATTGAACGAATACTTTGAAGGATATGTTGTCTAATAATGTATCTTGAAATGAGAATATTTCATCATTTGGTACATAGATTTTTTTATGCTCTTGAAGCTGCATTATACTTGATAATTACTGAAAATAAAAGTATAGAAAAATCTGATTTTTATTTTTTCCATCACATATAATTATGAAAAGCTAATCTTTTTTCAATATCAAATAACGAAAAATGTATGGGATTATCATCAAGGAGTTAAGCACTTTTTTGTAATTTCTTTTTGGTTGTGAACAAAGTCTTCGTAATCGCTCAATTTTTAGTTTACGAAATAATTTTGGTGCACGTTTTTGAACTCATGCAATGAAGTCAAAAAGTCATCAAACGTTCATAATGAGTAGTTTGTTGTCTATGATTTTTTGATAATTTCTGGAAGTTCGTAATTCTTGTAGAGGAATTTTCGGAGTGGAACGAGCAACTAACAAAATGTTTGTAGTATCTACATATTCATCCAAAG
>JAEEGL012020263.1_pt1 | contig 10720 bp, 10 predicted proteins | sample 9134231 | NCBI WGS metagenome assembly JAEEGL01 (sample SAMN16246548, study PRJNA631951) | gut metagenome | biome: gut microbiome; feature: rumen; material: fiber-attached | host: Bos | place: Iran: Karaj | collected 2018-10 | reverse complement strand
TATGTAGGCGTTACTTCGTTAAAAGGTAGCTATTTTAACGTCATGGGACTTCCCGTACAACGCATTTATGAGGAGTTAATACACGAATTTGATGTCGTTGTGAAATAAAATTGTGAAAATAATTTGGTAGTTAAAAAAAATGTAGTACCTTTGCATACGTTATCCTGAAAACAATCTTTTTACCTTAAAAAACTAATACCTATTGAAGATTGGAGCGATCACCTGCGATAGGCCATCGCTTTTTTTTATGTCCTTTTTTTAGAAATCATTTATTCCCTTATTCATCTGTTATATAGGCTATCCCAAAATGATGTTAAGCAGACTGATAGCATCGGTAATGTTGATAACACCATTACCATCAAGATCAGCTTCTTCCATATTGTAACCATAGGAAAGAGATTTGTCAAGGATGATATTCACCAATATGACGACATCCACTATGTTAATCTCACCATCTCTGTTAATATCTCCTCTAAGGGTGATGGGATTTGGTAGGTCTGGCATTTCAATGTCGAGTCTTAAGTCATTGGTTTGATCTTCGTGCCCTTCAATGCCATACGAACTTTTGTCTTCAAGCATACTATACATTGTTGTTTCCGCGTCTTCCCATGTTAATCCCCGTGCTTTAAGTTTTGCGGTGAGAGAAGCATTGGATTTCAATATGGAACTTCCCATTTTGTATAGACTGATAAGACTCCTTGAATCGCTCGACCTATTCTCGCTTCCTTCCGCATGAAGGGTAATCATGGAAGTAAGAATGTTGATAAACATTTCATTACTGATAATATTGGATGCATATTTCTGCGCATAACCCTGCAATCTTGCTTTAGCAGTTTTGGCGAAGTTATCGTTGCTTGGCAATTCTGTGACGTGTCCAGTCCTGATCGACAATTGCTTCATATCCTTGCTCAACGTCATTACTCGGTAGTCGCAGGGGTAGGAGATGGGGGACCCTGTATTTACGTCATAGATGTAATCTTTTAATTCTGTATTGTAATCTTTGGCAATGTCCGACATGTGTACATGTCCTGTAAGAATGACACGTACACCAGCATCAATCAAGCGATTTCTCACGTTTTCATGGTCATTGACGCGGTATGACCCCATGAATCTATCCAAGTTGTTGACATGTGGAAACAATGGATGGTGCATCATTGCAATCACTTGTTTACCTTCGTTTCTTGCTTTTTCTGCTTGAAGACAAACCCAATTTAATGTGGTTGCTGAAAGAGAACCATTATTCCCAGAGTCAATACCTATCAACACCAGCCCTCTCACGGGTTCGCAAGCATAGGTGAGGGTAGTGGATTCACGTACGGATGAAGAATTATAACCATAGTTTTGATATATATTCTCGAAGTCCGCACCGCTTGCAACTTCTGCCTTACTTTTGGTGTCTCCGTCAAAAATGAGAGCATTTTCCGTTCCACGGTCATGGTTACCCGGAATTACATATACATGGATACCTGCCTCACGCAACCTGTCAAGGCCTGCTACTACGTATTGATGACTCAGTTTTTCACCGTCTTTGGTAAGGTCTCCTGTAATCAAGAGAATGTCTGGCTTATCAGCCAAGAATTTCTCTATCAGTACGTCGTAAACCTCGTGGCTGTAATCCAATAACTTACGGTCGCTGTTCAGAAAATTTTGCCATGCTGTTCCATCATTGACTAACAACTCAGGACTCATGACATGGATGTCTGACAATACCGCTATCTTCGTTTGTGCTTGTGCTGATGTTGTGGCGATGAACACCAAAACACAGAGAAATAACCGCATCATATATAATTAAAGATTTACTTGTCGTTCAATTTCTTTCAGGGGTTTCCTAAGATGATATTCACCACTTCAACGGCATCTGTAACATTCACAATACCATCTTGGTTCACGTCGCCCCTAATTCCGTTGTTGTTCAACTGGAATGTAGTTGTTACAACGTCAGAATTTTCATAACCCTCTGCCGTAGCATAGACACTTACCTTGTAAGTTAAGTTAAGGTCTATTTCACTCAAATGATAATCTCCAGCATCGGCAACACCAATCTGACTGAAAAAAGTAACGCCTTCAGTGTCACAATTGAACTTCAATTTCCCATCTTCAAAGGTTATCGTCGGATTGGCGCATTTAGGCATCGCTAATATATTTGCGAATTTATTCCAAGGAGCAGTAGAACGGTAGTCTTCTATCGCACTTGCTGGTACATATAACGTCGCATTTTCTGATATAGCGTTGAAATTTCCGATGCTCTCATCCACGATTGTGGGTACAGTTTTCGCGGAGCAATATACGGTGGTCAAATGACTGTTTCCAAATACGTCATCATTCATTGACTTAAGGGAACTGGGGAGATAGACCTTGGTAAGAGAACCGCAATTCCCGAAAGCTCTGAAATCAATATTCGATACACCTTCAGGAATAGTAACGGAATTGAGCTTGGAGCAGTTGTAAAAAGCCAACCTGCCAATGGTGTTAACACTATTAGCGATTTTTACGGAGGTCAGATTTGTGCAATTACGACAAGTATAACTGCCGATGTTTGTCACACCCTCTTTCACCTCCAATGCCAATATACTACTTGCGTATGAATCCCAAGGGGCATAGTTCATAAAATAATAATCTGCCATAGTGCCTTCACCGTTGATAGTCAGTTTTGAACCATTTGTAGAAAACGTCCATTGACAGTTGCCAGATGTTCCGTTCTTGTCAGCCCATGTCATCAAAGGGAGTGTCATGATTAGGAAGGATAAAAATATTTTTTTCATTTCTTACAATATTATTTAATAAAAATGCAAAGATAATAGTTTATTTTTATTTTGAAATAATCGCTATGTTTTTTTCAACTTTAAAATTTTGCAATTGCTTAATTCTTTAAAATACATCATGGGGAATACCGATTGGCATTCCCCTATGATTATCAATTATATATGGTATTCAATAGTTATTTCCATACGTTAACCTTGTTAGGGTAATTATCCTCATTATCTTCGAAACCATTTTTGTAACTTCCCTTGACTCCTTGTTCATCTACGACTTCGTCATCAACCAACCATGGGGAACCGCTCATCAATCTATTACATGATGCCTTCAAAGATTTGATTTTGGGACATTTGTATTCTTTTTTCATAGAGGACCTCCTTTCTTATTGTATGAATATTTTCTTACCATTGACAATGTAGAGACCCTTCGTAAGATTTTCTGAAGAAACACGACGACCTTGCAAGTCATAGATAATGCTATGTGATTCGCCATTCTGAATAGCCTCAATGCTATCTGGGAATCCACCGTCCTCACTTACCATCAGTTCTTCCTCGCTTTGGTCAATAATACCATCAAAGTTGATATATAATCTGCTTGCATTTTTATTAGCAGGTAGATCAAGATAGGCCTTGTTGGCACTCATGTTTGTACCACTATACTTGTAAAAACCAATTTTACCAGCGGAATTGACATTTAATACGCGAAAATTGTCTGCATTTGGGGTAACAATATTGTATGTTCCGTAAGTGGCATGTGAAACCACGTGATTAAAATAGCATCCCTTTAAGAGATTTTTACCTGAGTATTTTGAAGAAGTAGGAGTTCCTGTTGGAATTAAAACATTTACAGCTGGGTCAAGAGATTTACATTGGAGTAGAACAGGAGTGGCACGAGGAACAGTCTGTCCACGTCCCCATTTCTTTACCGGTGTGACATACGTATTTCCTCCTTTGCTATCAATCTCCTCGATAGTATATGCTCCTTCTACGCCTCCTTCTTGTGGAATCTTGAATTCAAAACCAGCATACAGTGTCGTCCAGTAATCACCGTTGTTGTCTTGGATTTTGCTCAAAGGTTTTACTCCAAAATAGTATGTGTCACGATTTGCTTCTGTCAGAGGTTCCATCCAGTATTTTGCATAAGTATCTTGTCGACCGGGATCCAATAAATAATCATTTTGTACCTGAAGATACAATGAATATATAATAGCTGATTTATAAGGAGAGTACACTGGTTTTCCGTCTACTGTACCATTTTGCTTAATGCTCAAATATTGCTGGGTGATTTGATATGTATTAACTCCTTGCGACGACAAGGTTGTATTACTCAAACCGTTCACGTAAATGACGGTTCCAGGATCTGTTATTTCTTCACCTGGTTTTCTCATTTTAATACACCCATAGAACCATCTTTGATCTGTATTACCTAAGTCAAAGTTTCCTTGGTCTCCAACCACACTGATATAGCTGTCATAATTTTTGTTTGAAGAGTTATTGGTGTTATGTGCCCTATACCATCCTGCACCTTCCCATTGTGCAGAGATTTGCAAACAATAAAATAACAATGATACTATGATTAAAGTAAATTTACTCATGAATATTTCAATTATTTTTTTTAAACATAAAAATGGAGCGGCTAATCATCGAAAGAATAGCCGCTCTGTTGAAATTCTTTACAATTCCAAATAACTTGGTCGTTTCACATTTATCCCTCCAGTTTCTTCACCACCAACCACAAATCCAGTGGGTGGGGTTGTTGTTGATGTTTGGAGTAAATAGTTTTGTTCAACAACTTCGAATTTGTTACAACGAGGATTTACATAATTCTTTTTCATGATAATGAATTTTATGATTATTTATTTTAAAACAACTTTTTTTCCGTTAACAATGACAACTCCATTGAAGGATTTGTTCACTTTGCGACCTGACAAGTCGTACATCTGAGCATTGGTATTTACTTTCGTATTCAATTCCTTGATACCAGTAGCGTCTCCGTCGAATGACAAAAGGTTAGCTCCCTTGGAAGCTGGATGCTCGTAAGCAGGATCGTACAAGAAAGCCTTGTTGCCTGGCAGACCGCCTTTATACACAAAGAATCCCAACAAACCTGCATTGGCTCCCTGTGTTCCTTTATTGAAAGCGCGAACCATACCATCTGAAAATTCCTCATTTTTCTGATTGTTGATTAATTCATCTGCAGAAAGCGTGAAGAAGAATTTGTTGTTTACAGTTCCTGAGGTCTTCAAAGCTAAATAGCTGTATTGAGAAAATGCTGCAATGTTGAAGCCTTGTAAAGCCATAAAAATAGTATTGATATTATCATTCTTGATTTGATATCTTTCTACCAAGAAATCATTGCCCACAAGCAGATTGGTTCCGACAGATCCATTGTTGTCCACTGGTCGAATATTGACGGTTGTACCAGTACTCTCGATAAGAACGGGCGTTTGAGCTGGAACAACATTTCCAATCAAAGATGCAATGGCAAAACCTTCTGGAGTGATTTCTGAGATGGTATAAGCATTGCAATTAGCTGGTAATTGGTAGCCGAAATCTACGTATTGTGTTCCATAATAGTAACCATCTTGTTCCAATGAAGAGTTGAGTTTCAACACAAAAGGATCGTTTGCGATATCCTCCAATGTCCATAATGTATTAGCTTCATTATTTTTAATGGCTCTGTTGCCCTCGCTAACAAAGGTGAAGTCGTTACCGTTAGCAACTACGTAATACTTGAAGTCGGGACGAATCTGATTTACAATTTTCTTAACCATTCCCCAATATTTCATGTATTCAGCAAAGCTTGCGTCTCCAGACAAGGTTTCAAAAGTCTCAGAAGTCTCTACAGCATTAAGATAATAAATGGCTGTGGTTTGTGCAAACTTCCAGATTAAAGCTTCATCTTGTAAGATAGTCTGATAGAATAGCAATTTAGAGGCATCATCAACTGGTTCTACGAGAGAAGGTTCATTCATTAATCCCCAAATTCTTTGCACGTTAAATTCCCATTTTGGTGCGATAGTTGTTGAATTGGTTCCTTTCACTTTGTTAATTACCTTCAAGAGAATCTTGTTGATGGTTTCCTCCAATCCTGGATTCATGAGCTTTGAATCAACTTTCGCTTTGTTTTCCAAATAGAATTCCTTTACGGGTGCCATACTTGGAGTCTTGGCATAGATGCGATAAGAACCACTAACCTCTTCAACGTAGAAGTTTGCATCGATGTTTTCGTTGAATTTCTCCATGATGGCATCAACGCCTGTGGTACCGAGAATATAGTCATCCCCAGAGCCTTCAACAGCGAGTTTTGCAACTAAAAGTTCAACAATCTCAGGTATGTACTTCATGGCACGACCAATGGCATTGGGAACGTCAACAGCTTGCGAGCGCAATACAGTAACCTTTCCATTAGCATCAGTTACTACCTTGATTACACAACCAGGTAATGTCTGTGGTGCTGTTGCGTCTGGTGCTGCTGTCAGACGACCTTTTACTTGCACATAATTATTAGTGGCATTGTTCTTAATGTAAAAATAACTATTAAGAGCTTGAGCCTGCATCCCTAATACTCCGAATAGGGAAAGCACTAAAATAAGTGATAATTTTTTCATAAGCTTTAAGTGTTAGTAAATAATAATGATTATTTTCGGCAAATATAGATGATTTTTTCCAAACAAACAAATTTTAGAAAGAAAAATTGTAAAAAATTTTTAGTGTAATACTGCCCTTTATCTTAATCCCATAATGTGATATGATATAAATGATTAGATTTTTAATTAGTGTACACCATTAGGTTAATGCAAACGATGAATTCTAAATCTTCATAGGAGAGGAGTGTAATCATAGTTATAAACATCATCTTCACGATGATAAACATGATGTTTAGTTGTGATAAACATATCGTTTACCATTAGAAAACGCATGGTTTTCTTGTTTTTGCAAAGACCTCCCGTATATTGCGGTATTTCTCTTAATACCAATGAATTGGGTTTTTTAAGACCTCATGTAAGACCTCATGTAAGACCTCACCTAAGACCTCCCATAGACCTCCCGTAAGACCTCATGTATTTCAAATTGAAGGTAATCTCTCAACATTAAACACTCAACACTCAACATTCCTCAGAGTGGGAGGTCTTAGGTGAGGTCTATGGGAGGTCTTAGGTGAGGTCTTACATGAGGTCTTGAAAAATACAACTCATTGATAATATGAGAATTAGCTAAAAAAACGGGAGGTCTTCGCAAAATAAACAAAATTCACAGTTATGAATGAACAATCCTACTCCAAATGAGGTATAATGGAAAATAAAATGAACGATTTCCCGTTTCGTGTGTATGCTGTCAAAACAAAACACGAATAAAGAATGAAACGTATTAAGATGACTCTGCTGATTGCCTTCATGATGATGACGGGAGTCAGCGCCGGACAGACGGAACAGATCAGACGAGATGCCGCTCTCTACATGGCAGATAGCCTAAAGTTGGATAGCATGTATAACTATTGGAACAATTTCACCATAGAGCACCCGAAGGACGAGGTAGCATGGCGCAATCTGTATGAGGTTTATAACACCTACGAGAATCGATTCCTTGTGAATCACAAGCACTACAAAACGGGAGATGAACTGTTCGAAGCACAGTTACAGATGCGTCGCAAGGTTGGTTTTATGAGTAGGATGGAACAGGCAATCCCCGACAGCTACACCTTCAACTATTGTGCCTACGACTGTTCCTACGAATGGCTGAAATATGAGAACCCTGACGATATGCCAGATACCCTGTCCACTCATTATGCCAACCGCGTGATAGAGCTCATACCCGACAAGGCGGCACGTTACGACTACGAGGAATGGGCGGGGTATCTGATGAGTAATCTGGACACCGTCAGGCTCACCCGTCTTCTCACTAAGTTCTACGAGAACGGCCTTTATCCGGCTGATGAATTGCAATACCACTACAACGAGTTGCAAGGTATGGACGAGGGAGCTGTCTATCTGGGTCAACATAACGGCAACGTCATCGGGAAGCTTATCCTCCAACTGGTGAAGGGTGTGCATCGTGATAAGATTCTCTATAATGAAGCATCTGTCATCAACTACTCTCCTTTCCTCAGCGGATGTATCCAACGAATGGGACTTTCCCCTCAGATTGCCGACAGCCTGCGTCGAAATCACCAAGGCTTTAAGGGACTTGAGCGACTGCTTCGTTACATCTTCGCCAACGTCAAGCGCCCCGTCTATCTGTCTTCCAACAGTATCTCCATGCTGCTATTTGGCGAAGGAGTGCCCGACGACTTGAAGCAATACCTTTACAATGAAGGACTGACCATCCGCTACTCTGCCAAACCGTACGATAACCTTAGCGTGAAACGGCGCAATGTGGAAGAACGCTATCTGCTGGACTATCTGCGTTTCTCTTTCATGCCTGAGACGGACAGACGTAACAGTTACCTCTCTTTCCATTACCTCATTCTATTAAAAGACCTTCTGCCCTACTATAAGACATACGACCCTGACCGTTTCCGCTGGCTGAATCGTCTGTATCACGACGTGCTGGCTCAGATGGAAGCCGAAGATGGGGGATTCTTGCTTGGCAACAATGTGTTCAACATCCACAAGGTGGAGAACGAACAAGGCGTGCATTATGAGGTGGAAGAAGGAACCGTCCGATACAACGAGTCATTCACAGGACTCTATGGCAAGGTCAGCAAGAAAGAAGGACTCCATTATCTGACGGGCGAGCCGATTCCCACTCATGTTATCCTGAAGACAGAACCCGTCAAGGATTGAGGCTATGAGAATCTTCCACCTGAAACCTCTACGCCAACTGACCGACGAACAACTCATGGCACGGGTAAAAGTTGGCAATGATGCGGCTTTCGAAGAGTTGTATCGCCGCTTTGCCCGAAGGTTAAAGGGTTTCTTCTTCCTGCAATTAGGCGGTGATGAGGAACTGGCTGCTGATGCCACCCACGATGTCTTTCTTCGGGCTTACGAAGCACGCAACCGCTATCAAGAGGGAAAGAGCGTCAGCACGTGGCTCTTCACCATCGCCTATAACATCTGCCGCAACCACTATCGTAGCAATGCATACGAGACGCAGCTATTGGCAACGCTCGATGCAGAGCCTATTAGCGATGAACAGATAGAAGTTCAGTTGGATGCAGCCGCCCTCGACGATGCGCTGGCACAGGTGTTGTCTGAGTTGCCTCCGCCATTGCACCAACTGTTTTCCCTTCATTATCAGGAAGAACTGACCATCCCACAGGTAGCCGAAATTGTCGGAATCCCAGAAGGAACCGTCAAATCGCGCCTTCATAAAACAATGAACATCATCCGTAAAAAACTTAAGAGATATGAACATCACTAACGAACAAATCATCCAGTCGGCCCGTCGTCAGCGCCAGATTGTTGATAGCCAAATAAACGTAGAACCATGGCAACCTCGCCATCGAAGAAATCGTGGTGCGGTTGCAGCCATAGCCGTTGCCGCCAGTATCATTAGTTTCATTGCCGGTTATGGTGTCTGCGCCAAGATGTCTCAACACGACGCTCTGCCATTGGCACAAAATATCCAGGTGCAACACGACACCATCCTACAAACAACGACTATTCGTGACACCATTTATCAGACGCGTATAGTCACTAAGTATGCAAAACCTACAACAACTCAGTCGGTTCTCGCACATAATCAAAAGCAGCCAGGCAGTTCAGATAAGCAAAACCCTTCAACACAACCACACTCTACGGAATCATCAAACGCACAAATGGCTTGTTCTATGCTATGCGACGACATTCCATACGCCTTGCTTGCCACACCGTAAGTTTATGAAAAGACTACTTTTTATACTCTTTCCAAGCCGCAACAACATCCTCTATGTCGAGGTCGAGTAAGTCGAGGCGACGCAAGAAGTCTGGCAATTCTTTCGTGAGAAACTCCTTCTTGCGAGCTGCACGTATTTTTCTCTTTGCACCTTTTGCCACGAGCATTCCTATACCACGTTGTTGCAATAGGATATCGTCACGTTGCAAGATGTCGAAAGCACGTAAGACAGTATTGGTATTTACTTCATATTCTCCGGCCAGTTCTCGTATACTCGGAATGCGGTCTCCCTCTTGATGCAAACCAGCCAAGATGTCGTCGCAGAGTCGTTCTGCAATCTTAATGAAGATGGCTTTTTCACTATGGTAAATCATAGGCGTGTGAGTTTGTTGGAGATGACTTGTGCACGACAGAAACAACGATAAGCCAACCAATAATTAAATATGGTGGGAATGATGATAGTTATTGCGGTTAGCATTATAAAATGCGTTTGTTGTTGATGGTTCCAATTATTGTCAGCCATCGTGAACATCACAAAGGCAAATAGGGAAACTATAATGAAAAGAGCGGGTATTGCCCATAGCCAACCATGACGACGGAAGAGTAATCCGAATAATGTAAACAATGACCACGGCCAAATGGCAAACAAGGTTGCCCATAAGATACATGCAATCATTTTCAATAAGAAATATGGAGTGTTGAAAGCAATACTGGATATAATCCAAGTGCTGGGGAATATCTTATAGCGCAGGATGATGCCGATTGGCCAGTTTTCATCGAAAAACAATGGAATGCAAAAGATAGTATTTGCGGTCAGTCGAGCGGCAAGAGCAAGTAGGTAGATACCAATGGTAGCATAAAAAACACGCGACAGGTATTTCTCTATGTTGCTTGCAGGAAGGGAGAGAAATGTCGTGGCAGTTTGTTTCTTTTCCAATACGTAGAACATACGAGCCGTGCAAATGAGGATGAATCCCCAGAAAATCCATTCTTCGTTGAAGAGTATTCTGAAAATGCCAAAATCATCAATCGAGAATAAATGTGCGAAAATGTGCAAGATGAGACCTATGATAAGATATAGTGCAACGAGACCAAGAAAAAGACGTAAGTAGAGTTTCTTTTCCGTGCGCCAATAATAGCGGATG
>JAEEGL011851912.1_pt1 | contig 10720 bp, 9 predicted proteins | sample 9134231 | NCBI WGS metagenome assembly JAEEGL01 (sample SAMN16246548, study PRJNA631951) | gut metagenome | biome: gut microbiome; feature: rumen; material: fiber-attached | host: Bos | place: Iran: Karaj | collected 2018-10 | reverse complement strand
CCTCCTTTTGATATAGTATTTTATTATTTTATTATCTTGAAAGAAAAATCGCAAGCAAATATAATAAGAATATACGTGATTTTTTAGTTACCAGAACGGAGCAGGCAGTGTTCGAATACGATAAGGCATCATTGGATATCAGGAAGATAGCAGATTCGGGCCAGACATTCAGGATGAGCCAGGACCCGGAGCTTTGTGAAAAGACCGGCGGGGATGTCTACAGATGCATAGCAGGGGACAGAGTCTGCTTTGCCGGCGCAGGTCTGGTGCGCTGCCCTCAGGAGGACGACGCCTTCTGGAAGGACTACTTCGATCTTGAGACTTCCTACGAAAGCTTTATCGATGCCATAGATCCGGAAGATACATATCTGACATCCGCGGCTGAATACGGAAAAGGAATAAGGATACTGAGGCAGGACCCCTGGGAGATGCTCATAACCTTCATCATCTCGCAGAGGAGAAGCATTCCGTCCATCAAGACCTGCGTAGAGGCTTTATGCAGCAGGTGGGGAAGAAAGCTGGAAGGCGGCCTTTATGCCTTTCCATCAGCCGAAGAGCTTGCTTCTGCATCCATGGACGAGCTTGCGTGCTGCTCTCTGGGATACCGCACCGAATATGTGTATCTTGCTGCCAAGGGCGTGAGCAGCGGTGAGATAGATCTTGCCGCAATGCAGGAAATGCCTGATGCCCAGCTTCTTGACGCCCTCATGGCGCTCCGCGGGGTCGGGCCCAAGGTGGCAAACTGCGTGAGCCTTTTCGGCTTTTACAGGATAGGGGCTTTCCCTATAGATGTCTGGATAGACAGGGTGCTCAAAGAGCATTACCCGCAGGGCTTTCCAATGGACAGGTACAAGGGTTTTGCTGGCGTGATGCAGCAGTATATGTTTTTTGCAGCCAGAAAGGCGTAAGGAGGAGTTTTTATGGATAATGCTTATAAACTTGCCAGAAGGCACTGCCTTTTCTCTCTGTTCGCGGCGCTTATAGTGCTGGTCTGCGTATGCATAGGCGTCACGATGAATCTTACGACTGTATACGACGAGAACTTCGACCACATGGGCATCAGGACTTTCTGCATGTTCACGGTAAACTCCAATATACTATGTGCAGTATCGATGGCTATTATAGTACCGTATTGCATAGACGGTCTCAGAAAGCACAACTTCCATGCGCCCAAGTGGGTCATGGTGCTAGAGCTTGCCGGAGTCACTTCTGTTACGCTCACGTTCCTTGTGTCTTTGTTCCTGCTGGCTCCTGTCAAGGGCTTCTGGCTCATCTTCTCGGGCTCCCGCTTCTTCCTGCACGGCTTGTGCCCGGTACTTGCCATAATTGCCTTCTGCTTCTTCATGACAGAGCAGGAACTCAGTTTCAGGAATTCGCTAATATCGGTGATCCCGGTGTTCATCTACGCAGTCATCTATTCCGTGATGGTCCTTGTGATAGGTGAAGAGAACGGCGGATGGGAAGACTTTTACGGTTTCTTCACCTACCTGAATATCTGGGTCCCGCTGACAGCCATACTGCCGCTTACTCTTCTGATATCGACGGTGCTCAGGCTCGTGCACAACAAGTCGAGAAAGAGGCGCAAGCTCCTGGAGGCTGAATACTACAGCAAAGTCTTTAAGGATGTCGATCTTCGCGAGATAGTCGGAGCCATGGCAAGGATGCACAAAAAGACCGCAAGAGGCAAGGATATAGTCGTTCCGGGACGTGTCTTAGGAATAATGCACGATAACAACTCCGGTGACGCAAGCTGGGAGGAGCTCTGCGGCATATACCTTAAAGAATACCTTGCCAGCAGCGAGGTAATGGATATAAAGAAGCTTTGGATATAATATGAAAGAACGCTACATACCGCATATAGGACAGCGCATAATAAAGACCACTGCGGCGGTCTTTATTTGTCTGCTGGCATACTATCTGCTTGGGTACAGGGGAAAAGACGTGCCTGCCGAGGCCTGCATAACAGCCATAATCTGCATGCAGCCTTTTATCAAAGACACTAAGGAGTTCGCGCTGAACCGTTTTGCCGGGACTGTAATAGGTTCGGTCTGGGGCCTGCTTTTCCTTATGGTCCTGCCATCCATTCCGTGGATAAGCACTCACATTCCTCTGGTCTATGGTCTGATGGCAATAGGGATAATGCTGTCGCTTTATACAGCCGTCCTGCTCGGCAAAAACGATGCTTCGGGTCTGGCTGCCATAGTGTTCCTTTGCATAGTCATCAGTTTTCCGGATATCGAGGAGCCTCTGAAGCAGGCAGGGCTGAGGATAGCCGACGTCTTCCTGGGAACTGCTGCTGCGGTCCTGGTCAACACCTTCCGTTTCCCAAGGAAGAAGAACGATGATCTGGTGCTGTTCGCCAGATGCAGGGACCTTATTTATAAGCGGTCTGACCAGCTGGATCCCAAGGTGCGCTTTAAACTCAATAAACTCTATGCCGACGGCGCAAGGATAGGGCTTGTTTCAGAGCACGCTCCGGCGTTCTTTGCCATGCAGCTTGCTTCTGTTAAACTCCGTACGCCTATGATAGTTATGGACGGGGCCGCTATCTACGACACTTCGAAGAATTCTTACGTGTGGGTGAACCCCATAGAACGTGAAAACTGCGTCCTGGCAAGAAACGTCCTGGATGAGCTTGGCCTGAGCTATTTCGTCTATACCATCCACAACGACAGGACATGCATCTTCCACTTCGGCGAGATGACAGAGCCCGAAGATCATGTCTACGAAAACATGAAGACCTCCCCGTACAGAAGATATCTGGACGGAGAGGTCCTTAGCGATGCTGAGATAGTTTATCTTAAAGTCATAGCAGATGAGCCGCGCGCTGCCGAGATAGAGCGCAGTCTTCACAAAGCCCTTCCGGAGAGGCCTTTCAGGATAGTCAGGCGCCCGCAGGAGCAAAGGGAAGGCCTGAGCGGAATCTATATCTACGATCACGCTGCTGAGACAGGACACGCGAAGGCCGAACTCATGCAGATGTACTATCCCGGAATGAGGCACGAAGACGTGCTCCTCAGGGGCGGCTACAGGAGCGAGTATGACGCTCTGCATCTGCTCGGTATGATAGAGGACAGGTACGAACCTGTCAGGCTGTTTACCAGATAGAGATCCTCTTTTCCGGAGCTATGTACATCTCGTCTTTTTCTGTCGCTCCGAATGCGTCGTACCATTCGCTGAAGTTTCTGGGAGGCATATTGGCGCGAAGCTTGGCAGGGGAGTGGACGTCGTTTGTGAGAAGCAGCTGTATGTACTCTTCTTTTGCCTTCATGCACCAGACACGGGCCCAGTTGATGAAGTACGCCTTAAAGTCCGGATCTTTCAGACTGTGCATTATCTCGAGAGTAACGCCTACGCCTCCGTTGTCTGCGATATTCTCGCTAACAACGAGCTCTCCGTTGACCTTACCGCCGTGGTATTCTATTCCGTCGAACTGGACTACCATGTCTTTTGTCAGCGCTTCGAATGCCTTGAAATCATCCTCTGTCCACCAGTTGTTCAGGTTGCCCTTCTCATCGAAATGGGCGCCGTTGTTGTCGAATGCGTGAGAGATCTCGTGTCCTATTACTGCTCCGATGCCGCCGAGGTTCTCGCTGATGCTCTGCTTAAGGGAATAGAAGGGCTTCTGGAGTATCGCAGCCGGGAAGGTGATATCGTTGCGTGACGGGTCGTAGCAGGCATTAACCATGTGTCCCGGCATAGCCCACTCGGTCCTGTCGACGGGCTTGTGCAGTCTTCCGATGATATCCTTTACGCGTGCCGCGTAGATCTTGTTCATGGAATCGAAAAGTGTGTCGTCCTCTCCGAAAACGAGCTTGGACCATATCGGTTTTATCTCATCGGGATAGCCCATCTTGATCTCTATCGCGGAGAGCTTCTTTATAGCGCTCTTCTTTGTGGATTCCGCAAGGAAGCTGTTCCTGCTCATCCTCAGTTTATATGTATCTATGATCTTCTTAACGAGGTCCACTATGTCTTTCTTGGCTTCCTCGCCGAAGTAGGTCCTTCCGTAATAGACTCCGACCGGCTCTGAATACATGCCGGACGCGGTCTTGTAGGCCTGCTTTTCAACAGTGGGATCCGCCGCTACGCCTGTCAGCGCCCTCATGTAGGTCCTGCCGAGAGCATACAGCTCTTCCGAAAGGCAGGCCGTGCTGCTAAGAAGGGTCTTTACGTATGCCCAGTGGATATAGAGCTGGAAGTTTTCTTCGGAGAAATATCCGTTCATCTCTTTGATAGCTCTGGGATCGTAGACTATGATGGTCTTGGGAGTTTCATCTCCGTAGAGGTCAGCGAGCAGCTTCCTGATATCGAAAGGCGCTACGAAAGCAGCGACTTCATCAGCCGGCATGGGGTTGTAGTTCTTTACGTACTCGGACCACTCCAGCTGGCTCTTGACCTTCTTCGCGATCAGCGCGTCGTATGCAAGGGTGTCCTGAAGGTACTGCTTCTGTTCTTCTTCGGAAAGCGGTGTGAAGGCGAGGACCTTTGCCGCCATGTCCGCGTAGAGGGCGAGCAGCTGCTTGCCGGCAGGGTTGTCTTCCGCGTAATAAGTGGTATCCGGAAGTATGATCTCGGGGCCGGCTATTGCAAAGCAGTGCTTTGTCGCGTCCTGCATGTCCTCGGTGACCATCATGTTGATCGGCATATCTACGTGTTCAAAGATCAGATCCCTGGCTATGCTGTTGAGTTCTTCAGCGTTTTTTACAGACTGTATCTTGCTTAGCAGCGGAAGGACAGGGGAGATGCCTTCTCTGTTTCTCCTCTCAGTATCCAGCACTTTTTTGTAAAGAGCTATGGCATATTTCATCTCGGGGATGTCCGTGGTCTTGCTTCCATCGGCAAAGGCTGCGAAGTCTGCCATCATGGTCTTTTCGACTTCCTGGTCCAGGTCGGAGAATCCTCCTGTGGTGGGTCTGTCTGCGGGTATGACAGCGGTCTTGAGCCATTCGCCGTTGACAGCTTCGTAAAGGTCATCCTGTATTCTGACTGTGGGTTCGCTCATTGAAATAACTCCTTTCGGTATGTGAAATGTATTTTGCAGTTTATCTTTGACATTATAGCATAGTTTATGCACCATCGAAAGGATGTGCAATAACAAGATGCCCCGGACCAGGTGGACATTAGTCTTGCCAGGTGCCGGAGTCTGATATATGTCGCTCATAGTAGGCAATTTTGGCTTCCACGTACTCATCGCGGATTTCCGGATATGGCCTATTGTATTTTTTTCGCTTACAGATTAGATGGTAGTGTTTTCCATAAGTCTTTGAACGAAGGACCTTGAGCCAATCGTGCTTTTCATTGCGGTAGGCATAAGCAGCGAGCTCATAATATGATAGATTGTTCTCCATTACCAACGAATCCATCTCGCGCATTGCGGATAGCAACTCTTTGTTTTCTGTCATACTAAGATAGATGAGATAGTGTATATGATTATCTATGCATTGAACATATCAATCATCTGGCCAGATTATTAGTAATTACAATAATCAGCAATATTCCCAATGCAATTTACCCGCTGTTTTTTGAGTACCTTTACAGCATCTAATGATAGCTGAACTATTAGCACCAGTTGCTTCTTCAGCCTCTTTTAGGCTTTGGTATACAACTCCTGTTTCAATACACTTGACAGGCTTTCTTTTCGATTGCGATGACAGTCTATTGCCACATTTTCGACATTTTGAACCTGCAACTCTTCTAGCTATTCTTGTTGTCCATTCATTACCGCACTTGCTGCATTTCCACCATACAGTTTTATCCGAATTCCTCATAACTTGATCCGGTGTTAATGGTTTGTTCTTTTCATAATCCCATTCTTTAGCGATTTCGGGATCTGTTGTAAGCAAATCATTATATCCTTTAAGCAGTCGAATACCGTCGCAGAAAGGGCATCCTTTGCCTTTTATTATTCTATCATTTGCCGATGCTTGCCATTCATGGCCTTCTTTACATTTCCACCAATATAGTTTTTTTGAATTAGTTGGTACCATATTTGGTTGAATGGGATAGTTTTTTTTATAATCCCATTCCTCTGCTATAGTCGGATTACAATATATTATGCTTTTTTCAACTTGGGAAACGAAATTTTGATTGCATTTGCGACATCCTGAACCTGTAGTTCTTCTACTGATTCTTGATTCCCACTCATTCCCACATATACTACACTTCCACCATACAGATTTTTTAGAATCCCTTTTAACTTGGTCTGGCGTTAATAATCCATTCTTTTCATAATTCCACTCTTTGGCAATTTCTGGATCTGTTGTTACTAAGTCATTATAACCTTGTAATAATATTGTTCCTTTACAAAAAGGGCAACCTCTGCCGTATTTCGTTCGGCTATTCACCGATGCTTGCCATTCATGACTCTCTTTGCATTTCCACCAATACTTCTGCATTGTTCCAAAATGCACCATACTTGGATTAATTGATCCGTTCTTTTCATGGTCCCATTCTTCAGCCAAATCGGGGTATTTTGCTAACAGACTGTTTTCATCCTTATGAGCAAAATACTGCTCTTGTATTTGTACTCTATCACGAACAATAGAGACAGATACATCAGCACCAATCATATCAAGAAGTGTTTTGATTGCGGACTGTAAGCTTTGATCGTTTTTATAGATACAAGGAATAATAACTATTCCATTGGACGATATATTAGAACAACCATTTTCTCTGATACGGAATAACTTGATTCCGTTTTCTATACAGATACGATTCTTCTCTTCATCGTTTTTAGTGTCCCGTTCATCTTGATGCCACTTATAGCCGTCATACTCGATTGCAATCTTGCGTGATGGGATAAAAACATCATATATTTTACGGTTAATCGTATAACTATTTATTGTGTCATCATATGCCTTTTTCACATAGAAAAAGACACACTGTTCCGGGAAAGAAGTAGATGACTCTCGATTGCATCTTGGACAACTGGATCCTTTAGTACGATTTGATATGCTAGCGAGATACGAATGACCATACTTACATCTCCACCAAACTCTTTGCTTGCTATAAGGAAGAACACTATCAGGAGTAATACCAAGATTCTTCTCGTAATCCCATTCGAGTACTAAACTTGGCTTTGTGTTTGCTAATGATAGTCTTTTCGAAAGCAAACTATTATGAAAGTTCTTTTTCTGTTTTTCATAACTACAGTTTGGACATCCTGTATTTCTATATACCCTGTCAATTATTCTCTGTTCAAAATGATTCCCGCAATTAGCACAAATCCAACTCACTTTCTTTTGGCTTTTTATTCTCACCTCAGATGGATCATCTTCATTTGCGCTAAAGTCCCATTCTTTTACCAGTTCAGGACATTGAGATTGAAGATCATTATATCCTTTCAACAGTTTTCTGTTCGTACATATTGGACATTTAGAATGCTCCATACTGGTACGAGATACAATTGGTTGCTCCCATTCATGCCCTTTTTCACATTTCCACCAGACTTTTTCTGAAGAAGAAGAAATATAATCAAAAGGAGTTAAACTATTCCGATCATAGTTCCATTCTTTAGCATACTGTGGAAAAAGAGTACCAAAATCATTTAGTCCTTTAATAACTCTTCCTGACCTATTGCAAACAGGGCATTTAGTTTTTTGACTTGTCCTTGTATTAATTGATTGGAGCCATTCATGGCCATACTCGCATTTCCACCAAACTTTAGTCTTTGAAGAACTTGAGATGTTTTCTGGCCTTAAATCTCCATTTTTATTATAATTCCATTCCTTTGCTAGTTCGGGCCAATTATTATAAAAGTTGTTTGTTTTTGCTATGGTTTGAAGCCGTTTTTCTTTAGCTATCTTTTTACCGCAATCTGGACATCCGTGTCCACTAGTTCTAGATGCGATTTGTGATTCCCATTGCTTCCCGCAAACCGTACAATTCCACCATACCTTTTTTGCTGAACGAAAAGATACATCAGATGGAGTCAATGGGTAATTCTTTTCGTTATCCCAACTATCTAATACATCTTCCATTTTGTTTTTTATGCACATTGTTTTTAGATCATTTGTGCCAGGAATGATTTTTCCCATACTATTGTCCTCTTTACAGATTAATTATTTAAATTCTATCACAGTTATATCACATTGAAAACTATACAAATGGTGAGCTAATTTCTGCCTATCTCGGTTAGAGAGGAATACAATAAATGCATCCTAAATACTATCAAGAGAAGGAGATCTCACAAATGAAAAGAACAACAGATCAGATTGAAAACTATTGCAACGAGATAAGGCGCACAACTCTCAAGATCAGAGCTGCAGCAATAGGAGCCAGGGCAGCAGTAATCGCGAATCATGAGGAATCTGTTTCGCTTCTGGACATAATAAAGGACTATGCAGAGGAATTAAATGATTATTCAGACGTTGCAGAAAAGGACCTAAAAGACAGTTTTTTGTGAGAATTAATTCGGGTTGTGTTGCCTAGCGTGTTGCCTATAATAAAATGAGCATAAATATGTGAAAAAGAAATAACCCTGAAGCCATTGAGATATCAAGGCTTTTCGTTGGTGCGCCAGGCGGGATGTGTCTCTGCCTGCGGCAGATCCACCGGTCTGCGGGGCCCATTCGGCCCCTTGACCCGCTCGCTGCAAAAGTGTCCACCGGACCCTTTTGCGACGCTCGCGCCCTCTCAGGGTTCGAATCCCTACCATGAACCGACAAAACAAAAGTACCTGCCGTTGGCAGGTACTTTTGTTTTGGTGCGCCAGGCGGGATTCGAACCCACAACCTACTGATTCGTAGTCAGGCACTCTATCCGTTGAGCTACTAGCGCAGGTGCTCATGCACGGCGAATATTATATATCAGCACTTTTTAAAAGTAAAGCACTATTTTAAGGAAAAGCGGGGAAGGGGGCTAGAACAGGAGCTTGTTGATAGCGTATGCCACGCCGCTTCCGTCGCAGCTCAAGGTTACCAGATCCGCCGCGTTTTTCAGCAGTTTTGTGCCGTTTGCCATGGCTACGCCTACGCCTGCGGTCTGTATCATATCCATGTCGTTGCCGCCGTCTCCTATAGCCATGACCTGGCTCAGATCTATGCCCAGATACTCCGCGAGCGCCTTAAGAGCCTGGCCTTTCGTTGCCTTTTTTGAGTTCAGCTCCAGGTTGTTCTTAAGGGAAGAGGTGGCTACGAGCTGTGGATAGGCTTCGGTGAAATATCCGTATTCGCTTATAAGAAGGTCTCTGTCCTTCGTGAACATCTGGACCTTCTGGACGGGCATTCCGCTCTCTCTTACAAAGGTGTGAAGGTCTTCCACCGGGATGCGCATGGCTCTTACCGTATTGCAGTATATCTGCGAGGGCAGATAGTCTTCTATGTGGTCTACGTGATACTTGCTCATGTATCCTTTGCTGCCAATGTAGCAGTCGTATGCAACGCCTATGCTCCTGCAGTGTTCCAGCAGCTCAAGACCCGTTTCGAGCGGCATCTCCGCGTTGTAGACTGAACACTTCCTGTCCAGATCTATGACGCTTGAACCGTTGATGGTTATTGCGTAGCGCACGAAAGGAAGCTCCCTTAAGCACGCGGGGATGGCCTCGTAAAAGCGTCCCGTGGCCGGAACTATATGAATGCCCATCGAGGCGGCTCTTTCCAGAGCCCACTTGTTTTCGGGGGAGAGGTTCTTATTGCTGTCCAGCAGAGTGCCGTCCAGATCCATTGTGATGAGTTTGATATCCATAGTTTATGCAAGTGTTTTTAACAGCTGCGCCGCCAGAGCGTTGCAGGCCGGGTAGTTTATCTCGTCGTTATAGTAAAGCATCAGAAGGCCCTGGTCGAAGCCTGTTATGCCTTCAAAAGCGCAGCTTTCTACAGGAAGCGCGTTGATGTCCGCGTAGATGAGGCTGCCGCTTCTGCTGCAGAAGACATCGAGTTCTGCGCTGCCTTTGCCGTCGGACTGGAGGCGGAAGCCGTCCTCGTAGTAGGCTGTGGGCATGCAGGGCGGATCTATGCGGGCTTTGAGCTTAAGATGTCCCCCCTTGAGCTCTGCAGGTCCGCCAAGAATCCTGTACTCGCAGTTTCCCAAAAGCCCGAAAGAGTTTGCCTTAGTCATGAAGCCGTTCTCGAAGGCTATCCTGTGATAGGGCAGGAAGGAGAGCTTCTGTGTAATGGCTGCAAGCTGCCTTACATCGTCTGCGTTGTGCAGCAGTATCAGTTCTTTTGACTTTTCGGTCCCGCGGCTGAGATAGTCCGAATACAGAGGTATGCATTCACTTCCGCTTATGCGGTCTGTCCTGCATTCGGAAAGCCCCAGAGCTTCTTCCACAGCGACCTGACGCAGGCTTTCCATGGAAGGAGCAAGCTGCCAGTAGCTTTTGAGCCAGCGGTAGATGTCTATCTTCCTTAAGAAGTGCCTGGGCCCCGTGATGCAAAGCTTCCTTGCTCTCGAGTAGATGAAGGGCAGGTCGAAGCTGTTGCCGTTGTAGGTGATGACTGCGTCGCAGCCTGAGAGCTCCTCGAGTATCCTTGTGACGGTAATGTATTCCGATGCCGGGTCATCCGTGAAGTACTGCGTGAGCCTGCTTCCGTCAGGATCGGTGAAACTGGCGGATATTATCATGTCCATGGCCGATGAAAGGCCTGTGGTCTCTATGTCGAACACCCGGCAGTTCATGTTTTTTGAGTATGGATCGTAGATCATGGCGCTCCTTTTCTGACTGTATCATTATACAACATTTTGCCGGAAAACAAAACAAGCTGCAGGGGAGCAACTT
>JAEEGL011369821.1_pt1 | contig 10720 bp, 7 predicted proteins | sample 9134231 | NCBI WGS metagenome assembly JAEEGL01 (sample SAMN16246548, study PRJNA631951) | gut metagenome | biome: gut microbiome; feature: rumen; material: fiber-attached | host: Bos | place: Iran: Karaj | collected 2018-10 | reverse complement strand
GGGGACATTGTGGCCTTGCATTGCAGCATACGTCAGCGGCGTCCAGCCGCGGGGGTCTTTTTCGTATACTGAAGCGCCGGCTTTCAGCAACATCTCCAGTACGGCGGTGTGTCCTTTTTCAGATGCCACCATCAGGGCCGTCCGTCCGGCCTTATTCTTGGCATTCACGTCCGCGCCGGCCTTCAGTAAGACTTCGAGTAGCTCCGGGGAGCCTGCTTCAGACGCAATGATCACAGGCGTCCAGCCGGTCTTGTCCTTCGCGTTTACGTCCGCTCCGGCTTTCAGCAACGCTTCAACTGTGGCTGCTTCCCCAGTGCCAACAGCGAACATAAGTACGGTCCGGCCTTCATTATCTCTGGCGTTCACATCTGCGCCCGCCTTTAATAAAGCCTCGATGACGGGGACGTTATGGCTCAACGTTGCATAATGCAGCACTGTCGTACCATCGTTACCCTTGGCGTTCACGTCCGCGCCAACCTGCAAAAGCATATTGATAACGGGCATGTGTCCTGCATGAACAGCCCACATCAGCGGGGTCATGCCCTTCGTGTCCCGTGCTTCGATGTCTTGGCCATCCTGCAGCAACAAAGAAACGACCGTTTTGTTACCGTTGGCACAGGCTGTATGGAGATTGATAGACGCAAGATCTAGATTGAAATTGGCGTTACGTGACTGTTCCGTTTTAGCCTTTGCCCCAAGAAGAGCCGAGATGCTGTCCAGGTGTGGCGCGTTGTGCTGTTCGGCAGCTTCCAGTGCAGTCCGGCCCTTATTGTCTTTCATAGCAGCATCTGCCCCATGCTTCATCAGTGTTTCGACGACCTGAACGAACCCTTGCACTGCTGCGAACATCAACGGTGTGACGCCGTAGAAATTCTCTGCGTTTACCGGTGCTCCTTTTTTCAACAGTATCTCTGCGACAGTTTCATGGCCGTTCATAGCAGCAAAGTGGAGCGGCGTCATCCTGTCCTTGTCCTGGTCGTTGACGTTAGCGCCGTGCTGCAAGAGCAATTCGACCACTGTCGCATGACCTTCTGCAGCAGCTAGGGTGAGCGGCGTTCTGCCGACACTGTTCTTGCGGCGCAGATCAGCTCCAGCAGAAAGGAATAATTCAACTGCCGGCGAGTGTCCGTTATAAGCGGAGAACATCAACGGTGTCCAATTATCATTTTGCGCCTCGTCAACGGATGCCTTGCCATTCAGCAGCGCCCTGATCACAGAAGTATGGTTATATTGGGCAGCGATGATAAGTGCGGTGCAGCCGTCTTTATCTTTGAACTCAGTATTTGCTCTTGCAGCCAGTAGAGCAGAGATCACTGAATCATCATTTCTCTGGGCAGCGACCATCAATGCAGTCCAGCCATACGAATTTCTCTCATTGACTGACGCGCCGTTTTTCAACAGTGCCTGGATCACCGGTAATAAGCCGTTCTGTGCCGCGACCATCAGTGGCGTCCAATCGTCGTGACCTTTGGCATTGACATTAGCCCCGACTGAAATGAGCGACTGTACTTCCGCTGCGGTCTTTACCCGGAAGAGAGCGGCACTGCTCGCAGCTTGAGGTGGTTTCTTGTTGAACGGCCACATAAAAATTGCCTCCTTTGAAAGAGAAGTTGCTTACTGCGTGTCGGTCAACTTTAGCAGTTCTACCTGTCCAACGCACTCTAGTCGATCCGGCACCCGCCCGCGCACTTTCTTGACCTGGAACGTGCTGTGCGGGCCGTCCACCTGAGTCGGCACATCGACAAAAACGGTATCAGAACCGTGCTCATAGACACGAAATACTGGTTGCACGTCGTCATCGTGAAAGCGTCGTTGATCTTCATAACTGATTTCCGCCTCGACGGATACACCTCGGCTGTCGGCAACGACGACGACATGCTCGGCTTGTAGCGTCGAGACAAAACCCAGGGCGAGAAGTCCAATCATGACCCTGCATGAGTTTTTCATGAGAGCACTCCCTCTTCCCGCTGTGCCTTCTCCATCGCCTCCCGGCAACGCTCCCGGATCGCGATGCTGGGACGGACGCCCCACTCAATGTCCTCGCAGATCTGGGATTCGAGATCTTCAATCTCGCGTTCTAATTTATCATCTTCTGGGATCAAGTTTACCCCTCCCTGCGTGTGTCAGTTTGAATTTAATAATACTGCTCAATGTACGAATAGGCCTTGTTGAAGACCTCTTTGTCCTTGAGCTTGTACTTGACCCAGACGATACTCCTGAGGGCTTTTTTGACTTCCTGCTTCCCGGCAGTCGTGCTCTGCCAGCCATCGAAGCGGACGATTCTCACGATGCTGTCAATGTCTTTGACGATGTTCTCGACAATCACAGGAGTGTTGTTGTTCCGAACGCCTTGGAACAGCTCTGTCAATGCAGCCTTCCCACGATCGATCTCTTCTTCGGGAACGACCGTCCTTTCCGCTTTTGCGGCCTCTTTGGCCAGTTCAAGCAGCTGTTTCAGGAACTCGACGCTGTTGATCAGCCCCTGCTCATGCTTCTCACGGAGCTGTTCAAGTTTCTCGCCCAGCTTTTGGAATTTCGGGTCATCACTATGCGCAAGGATCCTGCGGACCAGACTGATTTCTACTCTTTTCGCCGCGCCGGAGGGGCCATGCTCCTTGATGAACTGGTCGATCATCTCGGGGGTCATGGTCAGGATATCTTGATCGTCATGCACCTCGCCGACCTCGATATTCCGATGGACCAGATCCATCGTCTTCTTGCCGAGCGCCGCCCAAATCAGCTTTCCGGTATCGTCCAGCGGTCTGATCGACTGATACACCTTGCTCAGCCAACAGTAGTCCACGGCAAATGGTGCCAGCACGGTATCCGGAGACAAAGCGTTCCACACATTGTGTAGGATGCGGAAGTCTGCGCCGAACTCGTCTTTTTCCTTGTTGGTCGGCAGGCAGGACTGTGCTTCCATCAGGCCTTCCCAGTCTTCTTTCGTACGGTCAACACCTTCAAAATATGCCAGACACTTGCGCATCAACTCTGGAAGTTGAGCTTTAACCTCTTCCAGGTTCGTGATGACATCTTTCATAGTCTTGTCGTCGAAGTGCAGCGCCTTGGCAACGTCGTCAAAGATGCCGATGTAATCGACGATCAGGCCGAAGGTCTTGCCTTCGTCATAGGTTCTGTTCGTACGACAGATCGCCTGGAGAAGTGTATGATCCTTCATCGGTTTGTCCAGGTACTGAACCTGAAGGATCGGCGCGTCAAAACCTGTCAGGAGCTTCGACGTGACAATCAGGATCTTGAGCGGGTCGTTCGGATCACGATACCGGTCAAGGAGTTTTTCTTCTTCATCTCTTGACCGACGGAATGCCTTGTAACGGTCTTCCTTGTCGTTATTCGTATCCATGACGATCGTGGATTGCTCCGCCGGGATGAGCTCGTCGAGGATTTCCTTATAGATGCGGCAGCACTCTCTGTCATAGACGACCAGCTGCGCCTTGTAGCCGTTCGGGGCAATGCGTGTGTTGAAATGATTGACCAAGTGTTCGCAGACCTTGCGGATACGCTTGCGGTCGTACATGATGGCCTTCATGTTGACCCGCTTGGAGAGTTCCGCCCTTTCTGCTTCGGTCAGTCTCGCGGTCATCTCGTCGAATTCAGCATCCAGTTTTTCTTTATCAATATGGAGATCGATCGGCACTGCCTCGAATTTCAGTGGCAGTGTCGCGTTATCACGGATCGAGTCGGAGAAACTGTACTTAGACATGTAGCCGTTTTCGTCTTCCGCCGCACCGAAAGTCTTGAACGTGTTTTTGTCCAGACGGTTGATCGGCGTACCCGTCAGGCCGAAGAAGAATGCGTTCGGCAGTGCCCTTCGCATCTTCATGCCCAGATCGCCTTCCTGCGTGCGGTGGGCTTCATCGACCATGAGGATGATATTGCTGCTGTCATTCAGACAGGTCTCGACATCCCCAAAGCGGAAGATTGTCGTGATGGCGATCTTCCTCATGTTCTGCTTGAAGAACGCAATCAGGTCATCCTTGGTCGCCAGACTGACCATGTTCGGGATATCCGAAGCATTGAATGTCGCTGTGATCTGAGTTTCAAGGTCCAGTCGGTCATCGACGATCACGACCGTCGGATTGTTCAGTTCTTTCATCATGCGCAGCTTCTGCGCGGCAAAGACCATCAGGAGTGACTTGCCCGACCCCTGGAAATGCCAGATCAGGCCTTGTTTGGGATACCCTCGTAAAACACGCTGGATGATCTGGTTAGCTCCTTCGTACTGCTGATACCGGCAGATGATCTTGTATTTCCGGTGCTTTTTATCAGTGGCAAAAAGGGTGAAGAACCGGAAGATGTCCATGATCCTTTCCGGTTGGATCATGTCCTCGATACAGTTTTTGACCGAGAGCAGCGTTCCTTCGCTCTTATCGCCGGTACGCCACGGTCCCCACATGTCGATCGGCATTCCGACGGACCCGTAACGGAAACACTTGCCCTCAGTGGCAAAGTTGAACACATTTGTCACGAACATGTAAGGCTGCGAGCATTCGTAATCACGGATGTCCTTGGCAGCGTCCAGCCAGCTGATCGATTCTCTGACAGGAGTCTTCATCTCACCGATCGCGATGGGGAAGCCGTTGATCAGGAGAACAATGTCGAAGCGTTTCCCGTTCTCTACCTGCGGGTAGACCCACTGATTCGTGACGATATAGCTGTTGCGGTCCAGTTTCCCATTTGACTCTGTGCCGAAGAAGTCGATAGCGACAGAGCGGCCGTCCTTGCCGAAGGGGAACGAGTTCTTCTCGAACACCAGTTCCTTGAATTTCTCGTTCTGTTCGATCAGGGAGTGCGGACGCACTGAAAGGATCAAGGATCTGAGCTTATAGATTACGTCATCGGCGCGGGATGGATCCTCGGCGATGCACGGGTTCAGCCGGATCAGGGCAGCCTTCACCTCCGATTCGACCATCACATCGTCCAGTCTCCTCTGTAACTGATCTGCCGGCATATAAGTCCATCCGGCTCCCTGCAACGCGGAGATGACCATCTTCTCAAGAGTATCTTCTGAAAATGCCGACGGCATCACGCGCACCTCCTTATCCAAGGTTCTCGGCAATGATCTTCTTGTACGTTTTATTCAGGGCATCCAAGGTCTGCTGGAGTGCAAATTTTGATTTGTCTGCCTGAGCAACAAAAGTGGCAAACTTGTCTTGAAGTTTGATCGGAGGCACAACAAACTCTGTTTGTTCCATGCCGACCTTTGTCAAGTGCATCATAGCGATTCCGTGTGTATCTTTCATCAGAGTCTCTGTAACATAATCAAGAAGTTTACAGAGGAATTGCTTGTTGTAAGCATTGTCAATTAGAACTTTCCAAATATGATAGTGATATATTACCTTACCACCATCCCATATTCTCGGACCAAAAGAGGCTGACCATGCATATAGTAAGTCTCCGTTATCACAATATTTATCTTCTTCTAGTTCTAAATTTGAATAATACCAATCTCGATTCGAAAAGAAATTCCCAACGCGAAGAACTGGATATTTCCCGCTTTCTAATAACTCCTCTTGTTTATATGCTCTTCCATTTATGAGAGATGCATTAACCATCAAAGGTTCTTTTTTCCATGCTTTTGAATTGCTAATTGGGTCCCCAAACATCTCGATAAATTGAGATTTGACAAGATCATCAGTCTTCCGGAGCAGATCGAGATACGCCTGTTTCGTCTCGACCATTGCCCACAGGGTGTCGGCAAGCGTCTTCTGACGATCAAGGGCGGGAAGATTAAATTCAAAGTTCTGGAGATGTTCCCATTTCACTCTGGGCGACAGTGAACCGGCAGAGTGACCAACAGCGTAATCAAAAAAAATGTCGTTTTGAATTACGAACGGCAGGAGTTCAGGTAGGATCGTTTCGGGATCTGCACTGATCACAGTAATATCACCGGAGCAGATTCCATCAAACGGAGCTACCGCAGCCTTTTTTTGATAAGCTCTCCTTCGTCCAAAGAGAATATCGCCCTCGCGGAAGACTTTGGTAAATGTCGTTTCAGCGTTGTCTTCCCACCTGGTGAGCAGAATCTGTTCGGGATCAAGGTGTTCCAGAGCGACGACTGGCAGATCAGAGGTGCTTGCCGCTTTGTTTGATTCCTTTCTTTCGACTGCAACATCTCCAAGCCTGACTCTACTCATGTGCAGCCTCCTTCAGCAGGGAATTCAGTGTCTCAAAAAGTGCCTGTGTTTCCCTGGTTTGCTGATCCCAGAGCGCATAGCACTCGCCCAGACTGACTCCTTCATTTTGATCCGCCAGAGCAGTTTTTCTCACGTACAAAGCAATGTTCAATAAATACCCATGTGCGGCTATATCCGCGTTATCCGCCACCAGGGACAGCCCTTCAACGTCGTTGTACGCGAAATATGCGTTTGCGATCGTCTTGATATGTTCATCAGTCAGATTGCTCTCGGCGCTCTTCCGTTCAACGAGATCGACAGCGTTGATGAACAGGATCTTATTCTTTCTCTCTGGGGCCTTCTTCTTACGACAGATGATGATGCAGGCTTCCATCGGCGAGTTGTAAAAAAGCCCCGCAGCGAGCCCGATGACTGCTTCGATCAGATTTGACTTCACCAGGTTCTCTCGCATTGTCTTTTCTTCATTCCTGAAGAGAACTCCGTGTGGCAGCAGGATCGCGCAGCGTCCGTTCTGATCGTCCAGGCTTTTCAGGATGTGCTGAATGAACGCATAGTCAGCTCTGCTTTGCGGAGGCACCCCAAGAAAGTTCCGTCCATACTTATCCGTCTCAAATGCAGAGCGATCCCAGGAAGAGATGGAATACGGGGGATTGGCAAGGCAAATATTGAAAGTCTTCAAGCGTCCGCGTTCGATGAACGCCGGATCTTTCAGGGTATCGCCGTTGACGATCTCGAAGTCCTTCACACCGTGAAGGAAACAGTTCATCCTGCCGATCGAGCAGGTCAGGGCGTTGATCTCCTGGCCGTACAGCGCCATGTTGCGCCATTCACCGCCCTGGTCCTTGACATGCCGGATACAGCCGATAAGCATACCGGCAGTTCCTACGGTGGGATCATAGATCGATTCGCCAGACGTCGGCTGTAGGATCTCCGTCATCAGGTGAACGACGGTTCGGTTGGTATAGAATTCCTGTGCGGTATGGCCGGAGTCATCGGCAAATTTCTTGATCAGATACTCGTATCCGCGCCCCATTTCATCTTCCGGACAGTTTCCCAGCGACAGCGTGAGACTACTGAAATGCTCGATGAGATCCTTCAGGAGCCGGTCAGGAAGACGCTTGTTGTTCGTCCAGGGGGCGTTGCCGAAGATCCCTCCGAGCTTCTCTGGATTCTTTTTCTGGATCGTATTGAAAACATGGACGAGTGTTTCGCCGATCTTCTCTGTCGTGTTACGGACATCCTGCCAATGGCACTTATCAGGGATGACGAACATGTGATTCTCTTCCCAATTTAAGGCATCGGGTTCGTCTGGATAGTTCTTTCTGATTTGCTCGCATTCCTCATCGTACACATCTGACAGTCTCTTCAGAAATAGAAGCGGGAAAATGTACTGCTTGTAGGAGCCGGCGTCGATGTGCGTGCGAAGGAGATTCGCCGCGCCCCACAAATAGCTTTCCAGTTCCTTCTGAGTGATGTACTTACTCATCGATGAAACCTCCCGCTGCCAGAAGTTCCCTCATCTTCGCTTCTGCCTTTTTAACACGATCAAGTGCTTCAAAATACTGCCTGCGGACTTCTTCCGGCGGGACAGTTTCTGCTTTTGTTCTTTCGATGTAGCTGTTGACCGCAAGAGTATACCCGGCATTCTTGATGTCTTCCTTGGAAACGACTTTCGCGTAATCGATGACATCCTGATAATCCGCATAGAGACTGAACACCTTGTGGATGTCCTCTTCCGTCATGACGTTCTGAGCCCTCTGCGGGGTGAAGATCTTTGAAGCGTCGATGAGCATGATCCTGTTCTTGCGCTCCGGCCGTTTATGGTTGTTCAGGAACAGGATACAAGCCGACACGCCCGTCGAGTAAAAGACACCAGACGGAAGGGCGATCACGGCTTCCGGAAGGTCTGATTCGATCAGTTGCTGGCGCATCTTTCCATCTTTGCCGCCGTGAAAAAGAGCTCCCTGGGGCAGGATAATCGCGCAGCGTCCGTCATCAGGATCCATTGATGCGACCATGTGCTGTACCCAGGCATAATCGGCGCAGTTGTCCGACGGGGTACCCCAGATGTTTCTGCCATAAGGATCCGATTCAAAAACGTCGGCTCCCCAGTGTTTCAGGGAAAACGGCGGATTGATCAGCCCGCAGTTAAACTGGCGCAGTTTCCCGTTCTGAAGATAATTCGGGTGCCGCAGCGAATCGCCTTGTGTGATCGTTACATCTTTCTTGCCGTGCAGATAGACGTTCATGGCTGCGATAGCAGATGTAGAAAGGTTGATCTCCTGGCCGAAGACCTTGCCGTATGTCTGCTTATCATTGTGAATGTAACGGATCGCTTCAATGAGCATTCCGCCTGTGCCACACGCGGGGTCATAAACTGACTCATTTGACTTCGGGTCCAACAGCAGTACGCAGAGTCTGACGATCGTTCGAGGCGTGTAAAACTCACCGGCATTTTTCTTCGATAGGTCCGCAAACTTCTTCAGAAGATACTCGTAGGCGTCCCCCATGACATCAGCTGAATAGTCACAGTTCCGCAGTCGTAACGTACTCATGTGTTCGACAAGATCCTTGAGTCTGGAATCATCAAGTTTCGTTTTGTCTGTCCAGGTCGCGTCGTCAAAACTCGAAAACAAATCAGGGATCTTGTTCTGGTTTGCTTTGGCTATTCCGGCCATGGCCGTGACGATTGCCTGACCGATGTTCTCGGTGGCATTACGGACATCCTGCCAGTGGCAGCCTTTGGGGATCTGAAAAACGTGCATTTCAGGGAAAGATGCGTATTCTTTATCTCCGTCTGATTCTTTCAGTGCTGCGTCGTATTCTTCGTCGTAGACATCAGAAATGCGCTTGAAGAACAAAAGCGGTGTTATGTAAGACTTGTAGTCGTCCTGGTTGATAGGGCCGTGCATTATGTCGCAGGCCTCAAAAAGATATGAATAGAGTTTTTGCGCCGTGCGCTCGGTGATCTCAGGCATTTTAGGACTCCTTAAGCAAAGTTAGTATTAATTATACAGTACTCTGTCCTAATAAAAAATAAGAGGCGCCCGTGATCTTCAAAAGTTCACGGGCGCCTCTTATTTCTCTTAACTATCGACATCATCAAAAAGCGATGGCTGAATCTCGGTGTTCACTTCAGCTTCCTCGATTTGCCTTTTAGGGGATGCAGCATTTTTTTTCGGTTGTGCAGATCGAGCTTGTTGTGATTTTTTACCAGAAAACATCTTCAGGCCTTGTTCTTTAGCTTCGTCAAGAAATGCCGAGAAATTTGTCTTGCGATTTGATCGGACCGATTTGATTTTGTCTTCATCAAGCAACGGTAAATCGAAAAGTTGTCTTTCTTGATTTCGCGACAATGTTCCTGCAAGATACTCGCGGACTTGATAAGCAAGAGTGCCTTCGGCAGCGTAGCTGTTCTTTGCGAGTCCCATCAACGCAGCGCCAAGCACAACCTTTGCATGCGTCGACGCTTGACTGGCTGGATTCACATTAATCCCTGCTTTGAGGTTTGCCAGTGCTTGACGTTTCAGTTCCGCCGCTTGCGCCTCCAGTTCGAAGACACGCGCAAATTTTTTAGCTGCCGCTTCCTTCGCCGCGTTCCGCGCATCAATAATCGCTCTGTTTGCAGCATCCATCGGATCCATAGCAGCCGTCATCATATTTGTGGTCGTCATCGTTAACGACCTCCTTTCATAAGATTAACCAGATTATACATGGCGATCCTCTCCCAAAATTGAATTTCTCATTTTCATCAAAATTGCCCTTCGCGCGCGTGAGAAGTACAAGCTTTGATCGACGGGCATCATGTATACTGGCATTGTAATTCGGACAGCTCTCACCGAAAACCATGGTGAGAGCCACAGGCTTAGTTCTCGCGCGCGTTTTCCCTCCCGGCAGGGAGGGCGCGAAAACCCCATTTCCTTCGGAAATGGTTTTCGCGGTCCGCTGCGCGGACAAGGCCGCGTCAGCGGCCTGCGACGCTTTGCGTCGCAAAAACAAAGCCCCGTTCCACCCAGCTTGATCATGGAGGCCCAACATATGCGACCTTTGACTGTGCGTCACACCGACATCAAAAACTCATCCGGCAAGTCTGTCGTCAGCGCATACAATTACACAATGCGCCAGGGAAAATACAGGAACCATCGTAAAGATGTGCTTATCTCCGGGTACGGGTACTTACCAGCCTGGTGTCGCGGCAATCCGCGTTTTTTCTGGCAGTGTGTCGAGGATTTCTCAACGCGGAAAAACGGAGTCCTCAAACGTGGGGCAATTATTTCTCTGCCGGTTGAACTGACCCAAAATCTCGCAGCCACGAAAAAACTTGTCGAGTACATCATCACCAAAATATTCCTGGGCGGCGAAAAATGTCCGTATTACTTCGCTGTCCATTATCACGGGAAGAATCTGCATTTACACTTCGGCTTTCATGAATCGATCGAAGACGGCATCGCGCGTACTCCGGATGTATATTTCAAGCGGGCCAGTAAAGCGCATCCGGAAAAAGGCGGCGCACGGAGAGTACGCTTCTATCATGACAACAAGAATTACCTGAAAAAAATCCGTCC
>JAEEGL010031711.1_pt1 | contig 10720 bp, 13 predicted proteins | sample 9134231 | NCBI WGS metagenome assembly JAEEGL01 (sample SAMN16246548, study PRJNA631951) | gut metagenome | biome: gut microbiome; feature: rumen; material: fiber-attached | host: Bos | place: Iran: Karaj | collected 2018-10 | reverse complement strand
TTTTGCTTGTTAATACTAAACACCTCCTAAGTAATTATAAATAAAAATGAGGGCATAATCGAATACACCCTCATAATAATCAGAAATAAAATAATTTATAAATTAATCATTTTCTAGTGACCATTTGCCTACCAACTTAATATCAATCAGGCGAGAAACGGGTGTTTCTTCTTTCCACATATTTATTAACCGAAAATATTTTACAATTTTAACAAATCATTGTCAACAATTATTTTATATTATTTTCAAATCTTTTACATTATAAATCGAAAAATACAAAAATGAAAGTAATATTATCCAAATCATACCAACTAATATACCATTTGAGGTATAAATTGAATCCGATGTTTCTATTACAGGTATAAATGACGATATGATATCCTTAACCCTATTTAAGGAATGCATGATAGCTTTCATTACTATAAATATAAATAAGAATGACATAGGAACAAAGATAGTAGGTATCAATGTTGATAAGAATACTTCTAACATTAATTCAAAAAATGTAGTTAATAATAAATATCCTAAAAGACTAAAATTTTCTATACTAGTTTTATATAAATCATATTTTAATAAAGGAATTAAATATACTATCATTACTTCAAATAAAATAATACCAAATATTATAATTAATATCGCACATAATTTAGATATGCAAATAATGTATCTAGGAACATAAGATACAAATAATGAATCAAAAGAAATTGAATTAATTATAATTGTTATTACTACTGTTGTAACTATAATACTATTAAAAACTTGAATAACGAATAAAGACTGCTCAAAATATGCATTATGAATATCCTTAAAGCCAAGTAAATAATCTGTATCACTTAAGCTAGGATTAGCAATAACCACTAAAATAGTAACCATTAAAAATAAAGATATTAAAAGAACAATTAAAGTAGTCTTTTGGAAAATATAATTAAGATATAGTGATATCAGAGATGTTATCTTGTAATTCTTTTTCTTCATCTTTTATTTCCTCCTTCTTTTTTCTTTTAGACTTAGTATTAATAAAGCCATCCTTAATATCAAAAACAACTGGTTTTAAATCATTAAATAGATTCTTACCATGTAATGACATAATAATTATCTTACCATTTTCTTTATATTCTTTAATAATATCTTTCACTAAATGCTTGGCAAAATCATCTAAGCCATCTAATGGCTCATCTAAAATATAACAATCGGCTTCATTATATAAAACCTGTAATAGACCTAACTTTTGTTGATTACCTTTAGATAAATCTCCTATTCTTTTATTTGGTATTTGAAATTTAGATATAAGTTCATCTGTTAAATCGCTTAAATCTCTCATTTTCAAAATATTGTATACATAAGATTTAGCCTTCATTAATTTAGGCATATTAAATTTATCTGGTAAATATGATATAGTAACATTCTTTTCCATTCTTCCTTCACTTTTATAAATAATTCCAGCCAATACCTTTAAAATAGTTGATTTACCAGAACCATTTATACCTTGAAAAACATATATATTAGGTTCGCTCATATCTATAGTTACAGAATTAAAAACAATATGGTCTTTGTATTTTTTAGATACATTAGTTAATTTAAGCATTAATAAATTCCCCCTTTACTAAAGAATCCTTAAATCTTTCTAATAGAGGGTCTGTAGTCATAAATGCCCAATTATCAAAATAATAATCATTTCCATCTAATCTAATTACAAAGTAACCATTTCTAATTAAGTTAAAAGAAACATATCCTAAAGGAATAAACATTTGTTTAGATTTAATACCAGCTATATAATCCTCTTCTACCTTAGATGAATTATAATTGATAACATAATCATCAATATCTATTTCATTATCTAGCTTAGTATCAAATAATATTCTAGATAACATTCCATATGCCATACCACCAATTCTAAATTGATTAATATAATGATAATCATTTGTTAATGTTAAATTAACTCCAGATAAAAATTGCTTTGTTGAAATTGAATATGAACCAGATAATCTATCTAGTGATATTTGTGGCATAGAATTAGGATCTAATATAGAAAATGTACCCATATCAAGCTCAACTCTATATGCCCCATTATTAATTATTAAATTACATGTACTGCTTATATATTCACTATCTGTAATATCAGGTATTTTAGATTTAATTTTACATAAATAATATTCACCATAATTAAACATATCACATTTAACATCTTCTAAATCAAATGATTGAGAATCTAATTTTACCTGATAACTATTTAGCTTAGGATATGATATTAGTGGCATATCTGTTTTAGATATAACATTAAATGTCATATATCTTTCCCCATCCTCTATATAGGAATGATTTTCCTTTATAGTATAAAATTCAATATCGATTCTTTTATTATTTCCTATTGCGATTACTAATATTACTCCAATTAAAAGTAATAAATAGGAAGGTATTAATATTTTTTTCATAATGACCTCTTTTCAAGCTCAGCATATTGACTTTGAAGTGTTACAATTTCAAAACAACCATAACAAACTCTTATCCAAAATTTATATACCTCTACTACTCCATTTGTGACCGAAAGACTTCCTTTAGTAACAACCATATATTGTGAATTTGGTTCTACTGTTATAGAAAGCTTTCTTGTTTCTTTTGTTGACGTAGTTGTTGCATTACTATATTCAACACCAGCCTTAGCACTAGCCTCTGCTTTTATTTTTCCTAATGTTCCAGACCCAGATGATGATACTGAACCAGAAGATGAAAATGAAACCTTTGTGTTTGTTTCAACACTATAATTAACATCTAATGTAATATCAGTATCTGCAGTATTTTCCATACATTCCTTAACAGATGCGATATAGGATGATTGAACATTTTGATTTTCAACTGTGACATAGATTCCATAAAAATGCCAATCAGTTGAATCTAATACCTCTTCTTTATCCTTATTTGTCCAATTCTTAATTAGCTTACCTGATGACATAATTATTTCTTGATATGTTAAATAATCAGATACATCATCTTCATTAGTAAGTGCGAATGGTCTTAAATTATTAATGAAGAATAATATAATTCCTAAGACTATTCCAATCATTATTTTTTTCATAAGCCTATTTTCCTCCTTTTTTTCTAATAAGTAATATTAGACATGGAAGAGTAAAAAATTAAAAAATATTTTAAAAAAAATAAAAAAAGTACCAACTGGTACCATAAAAAGTTTGCTTTTTTATATATTTAATAGTTTCAAACATAAATTAAAAAAAAGAGTCCTCAGACTCTTCTTTAAATTAATTTAAGTTTGCCTTCATAGAATCAACGATATCTTCCATAAATGAAGAATCGATTTCTTCTGCTCTACCTGCATCAATCATCTTAGCATATTCAGGATTAATAGGCATAGAACCTAATGCTAAAATATTATATTCCTTTGCAACCTCATCAAGCTTAGATTCACCAAATGGATAAACCTTATTATTGCAACAAGGACATTCCATATAGCTCATATTTTCAACTAAGCCTAATACGGGAACATTCATCATGTCACACATATGAACTGCCTTACCAACAATCATCTTAACTAAATCTTGAGGAGTTGATACGATGATAGTTCCATCGACTGGCATACTTTGGAATACAGTTAAAGCAACATCACCAGTTCCAGGAGGCATATCGATTAATAAGAAATCTAATTCTCCCCAATAAGCATCACAATAGAATTGCTTAATTACTCCACCTAGTACTGGACCTCTCCATAAAACTGGTTGAGTTGGGTCTTCTAATAATAGGTTAATAGACATAACCTTAATACCACCATCAGATTCAGGTGGGAACATTAATTCCTTATCTCCTCTAACATCTGGGAAAATGCCAAATGATTTAGGAATTGAAGGACCAGTGATATCTGAATCTAAAATACCAACCTTAAATCCTCTTTTGCTTAAATTAACAGCAATCATAGATGTAACAAATGATTTACCTACACCACCCTTACCAGAAACAATTCCGATAATGTGCTTAATGTGGTTCTTTGAATTAGTTACAAATTGTTGGGGCTTCTTTCCACCAAACTTTTCTTCAATTGCCTGATCTAAATTATCAGCCATTTATAATTCACCCTTTTACTTTTTATTTTCTTGTTCTTCTTTTAATGCCTTATCTTTATTATGAATTTCAATTAAAATATCATCAATATGATTACCATAATCTAATGATGTATCTCTTTTGAAAATAAGATCTGGCATTTTTCTTGCCTTAAGCTTTTTAGCAAGCTCGCTTCTTAAATATCCCTTACAATCATCTAATGCCTTTTGGAATGTTTCTTCCTTACCAGAATAGAATGTATAATAAACTGTCATAAAAGATAAGTCTCTTGTAATTCTAACTTCTGTTACAGTGATACTTCCAAGCTTTTGATTTTTAGCATCATTTCTTAATATAAGTGATAATTCTCTTAAGGCTAATGATTCCAATCTTTCTAATGATACACCCATATTATCTTGGAATCTCCTTCATAACAGAGAATTCAATAATATCATTTTCCTTTATATCATTGAAATTTTCGATTTGACAGCCACATTCAAATCCAGCCTTAACTTCCTTAACATCATCCTTAAAACGACGTAAAGAAGCTAATTTACCTTCAAATACAATGATACCTTCACGAATGATTCTTACTAATGAATTTCTTTCAACTACACCATCAGTAACATAGCAACCTGCAATTGTTCCAACCTTAGAAATCTTAAATGTATTTCTAACCTCACAAGAACCAGTAACTACTTCTTCAAATACAGGGTCAAGCATACCCTTTAAGGCAGCCTCGATATCCTCAATTACCTTATAGATAATATTATATAATCTAATTTCAACACCCTTAGTAGCGGCAGCCTGTCTAACTGGTGCCATAGGACGTACATTAAATCCGATGATAATAGCATTTGAAGCCTCAGCTAATACAACATCTGTATCAGTAATAGCACCAACAGATGCACGAATGATATTAACTGTTAAATCTTCAACATTAATCTTTTCTAGTGATGCCTTTAATGCTTCTACTGAACCTTGTACATCACCCTTAATAATTAAATTTAATTCTTTCTTTGAAGAATCAGCATCCTTAAACATTTCTTCTAATGATGTTGCCTTCTTAGCAGAATTTTCTTCAAACTTAGCCTTAGCAGCTCTTGCATCTGCAGTTTCTCTAGCTAAACGTTCATCAGCAAATACCATGAACTTATCACCAGCCATAGGAACCTCAGTTAAACCAGTAACCATTACAGCTGTAGATGGCTTAGCTTCTTGGAATCTTGAATGGCGGTCATCCTCCATTGTACGGATTCTACCCCAAGTATTACCAACAGCAACAACATCTCCAACCTTTAAAGTACCATTTTGTACTAATAAAGTCGCAACTGGACCTCTACCCTTATCAAGCTGAGCCTCAATAACAGTACCGATAGCTAAACGATTAGGGTTAGCTTTTAAATCCTTCATTTCGGCAACTAGTTGAATCATTTCTAATAATTGATCAACACCTTGACCCTTTAAAGCTGAAATAGGAACGAAAATTGTATCTCCACCCCAAGCTTCAGCAAGTAAGTCAAAGTTAGCTAATTCTTGCATAACTCTATCTGGATTAGCTGTAGGCTTATCCATCTTGTTTACAGCAACAATAATAGGACACTTAGCAGCCTTAGCATGCGCAATAGCCTCTTCAGTTTGAGGCATTACACCATCATCAGCAGCAACTACTAATACAACGATATCAGTAATTTGAGCACCTCTTGCTCGCATAGATGTGAATGCAGCATGTCCTGGTGTATCAATAAATGTAATAGGGAATCCATTGTGATTTACCTGATAAGCACCAATATGCTGTGTAATACCACCGGCTTCACCCTTTACTACTCTTGAACTTCTAATTGTATCAAGTAATGTTGTTTTACCATGGTCAACGTGACCCATAATAGTTACAACAGGTGGACGAGATACTAAATCATTTTCATCATCGACAATTTCCATTTCGTCAAATCTAGTAGCATCAGTGATAACTTCATTCTTTAACTCATAGCCAAAATCTAAAGCAATTAATTCGATAGTATCTCTATCTACTGTTTGATTTTGAGTAGCCATGATACCTAATTGCATTAACTTCATAACAACCTGAGCATTTGTCTTACCCATACCCGCTGCTATATCGGCAACAGTCATATCTGGCTTATAAACTAAAACACCCTTTTCAGCTTGAGCTTCTTTTTTATTCTTTCCATTTTTATTAACAGGAATATTTGAAGTTCTTGTTTCCTTTTTCGTACTTTGCTTTGCCACGAAAATCACCTTCTCTTTCTTTATTATTTTAAAATCTTAACAAAATTCATGCTAGTAATACCAAATACCATTCTACCAGTCTTACCAATAGCTTGATTTAATTCACTAGATGAATATTTATCACAAACCTCCACATTATAATACTTTGCTTTATTATAAATAGCCTTCTTAGTATTATCTGAGGCATCACTTGCTAAAAAGATATAAAATACCTTTTTGCTTCTTAATGATTCCTCTACTATTTCTTGGCCTGTTACTAAAGCATTAGCTCTCATGCAAAGACCTAAGTTATTTAGAATTTTATCCATTTAACATACCAATAAGCTCATCATATATAGAATCTGGAACAGATACCTCAAGCTTCTTATCTAAAACCTTAGTTTGTTTAGCCTTTAATACGATATCCTTATCCTTCTTTAGATAAGCTCCTCTTCCGTTTGCTTTACCCTTAGGGTCAACAATAACATTTCCCTCAGGAGTTCTTACAATACGAAATAAATCTTTCTTTTCACATACTTCTTTTGAGCAGACACAAGTACGTAAAACAACCTTTTTATTATTCATTATCAATATTGAAAAGCTTTAATAAGCCCTTCTCATATGCCTCACTTGTAGGCATAATATCAATTTTCCAACCACAAGATTGAACAGCAAGTCTTACATTCTGTCCGCTCTTACCAATTGCAAGAGATAGCTGCTCATCTGGAACAACAACCTTAGATGTCTTATCCTTAACATTTACCTCAAGTACAGTAGTTACAGAAGCTGGCTGTAATGAATTCTTAATTAATTCTTCTGGATTTTCATCCCACTTATATAAGTCAACCTTTTCGCCACCTAATGCATCTACAATCTTCTTAATTCTTTCACCACCAGTACCAACGCATGAACCAATAGCGTCAACTTGTGGATCATTTGAGAATAATGCAATCTTAGATCTATCGCCTGGATCACGAGCAATACCCTTAATCTCGATAATACCAGACTTGATTTCTGGAATATAATTTTCCATTAATCTTGTAACTAAATTACGGTCACTTCTAGATACTGAAACTTTAGGATCCTTAGAAGTTTGTTCAACCTTCTTAATATATACTCTGATGCTATCACCAATTTCAAAATTGTCATTAGCTAGCTTTTCAGATACAGGTAATACAGTAACTACATTATAACCTAAATTTAATGTAATGTACTTATCAGTAATATTTGTTACCTCAGCAATTACCATTTCATTTTCTAATTCCTTGAAATGCTCATAAGCAATCTCTCTTTGACGAGTTCTCATACCTTGAGTATAAACACTCTTTACAGCACCAATTGCTGTTCTAGATAAATTCTTGATATTTTCTTGCTTAGTGATGATATCTCCAACCTTAGCAGATGCCTTAATTGCCTTTGCCTCAGCTAATGTGATCTTAGCAATTTGCTCTTCTTCAGTTTCGTTTTCTACCTCTTCATCTAATTCTTCTTCAGTAGGTAATTCATCAACGACCTGATAAACACCATATAATAAAATTTCATTCTTTTCAGGATTGATGTCTACCTTACAAGAAGAATGACCATAAATCTTCTTGAAAGAGTTAACTAAACCCTTAGCAAAGTTATCATATACGTCTTGTACAGAAATTCCCTTGCTTTCAGCAACTTCCTTTGCATTTTCGAAAAAAGCCTTGTTAATCATTTTTTAATATCCTCCTAAATTTTAACAGCAAGTCTTATTAGCTTAATTTCATTTTTATTGATTACAAAATTCTTAAATCTACCCTTTAAATTACATCTAATGGTTATTGTATCAGAGGTATTTTCTAAGAATTCACCTTCATATTCCATATCGCTAGTTACAACATGGATATATTTTCCTTCTGCCTCTGCTATTTCTTCTTCATTATCTAGAGTTCTTTCAGCACCTCTTGATGAAACTTCTAAGAAATATTCAGGCATATCAGAATCATATTTATCTAATTTACTTGATAGATATTCATTTGCATATCCAAGCTCATTAATATCAATTCCACCCTTTTTATCAAGGATAACTCTCAATATTAAATTACCATCCTCTTTTACTAAATCAACACTATAAAAGATTAGGTCATGTTCCTTTAAATAAGGATCAAGTATTTCTTTACAAATATTAATATCCAAAAAATCCCCTCCAATCAAATAAATAAGAGAGGTCACGAAACCTCTCTTAAAACCAAATCTATAAAAATTATAAACTAATATTAAAGTAAAATCAAGCAATTATGCCATTTTATTTACTTTAAAGCATTAATAATTCTGTCATTTCCAATCTTTTGAGCTAATTCCATTGGTGTATATCCAAAATTATCAACCTTTTCCTTATTTCTTACATCCCTATTCTTTAATACATTAGGATAGTTTTCAGTAATAATAGCATAATGAAGTGGATATAAGCTGTAGTATTTATAATTCTTATACTGTTCGCTCTTTTCATTGATGTAAGTTAATAAATCATATGATGGTACTAAATCATAAATAGTCTCACCAAATGTAGATCTACAATCTAATACAGCACCATATTTTAGTAATAAATTAATTGAACCCTTGTTTTGAGCTCTAACAGCATAGAATAAAGGAGTTTCACCTTGATTATTCTTAATGTTAACAAATGCTTTATGTTCTAAAAGATATGTTAACACTCTTTCATCACCAACTCTACTTGCGATATGAAGTGGTGATTCACCAGCAAAGTTTTTAATATCAACGATATCCTTATCTAAGTCTATCTTATTTAATAAATCTATATTACGGCTTCTAATAAGTGCCATAAAAATAGTTTCATCTTTAGAGTCTCTATCATATAAATTAAAATCTTGACTCTCAAGTAATAGATAAACCATTTCTTCTCTACCTAAAGAGCATGCTTTAAATAGAGGTGATTGACCATCATTATTTTGAATCTTTAAATCGCATCCCTTACGAATTAATGTCTTCAAAAAGCCCATCTTATCATTGATTACACAATAATGAGCAGCAGTATCTCCGCGGCTATCTTGAATGTTAATGTCTATGAAATTTTCAAGTAACAAATCAAATATCTCTGCATTAGAAAATGAAATGGCATAATGAAGAAGGCTCATACCTCTTTCATTCTTAACATTTACATCACCTTTTGCAAGATAATCCTTTAATGCTTGTATATTATTAGAATATATCGCATCAAATGCATTCATGAAACTTTCACTTCCTCAAAAAAATTTAGGGTCTTTGTCGTAAAGACCCTAATCTATAAACTACTTGTTTACTGCGTCCTTTAGAATCTTACCAACTTTAAAAGCAGGTGTCTTTTGAGCTGGCACAGAAATTTCTTCACCAGTTCTTGGGTTTCTACCAGATCTAGCAACTCTAGTTCTTACTTCAAAAGTACCAAAACCAGAAATAACAACCTTATCTCCGTCAGCTAATGCTTCAGAAATACTATTGAATACAACATCAACAGCCTTTTCTGCATCCCTTCTGCTTAATTCTAATGAGTCGGCCACAGCGGCAACAATTTCAGACTTCTTCACTTTTCTTCCTCCGATTTAATTTAATCAATATTGTAATACTATTTTAACATTGAAATTTTATATTTTCAATAAGATTAAAGTATAAAATCTAATGAAAATAGCTTTCATTAATAACATTTAATTTATGTGTATTATTTACAAAAACAACTCTACTTTTTGAAGTAAATATTGTGTACATATGCAACAGGCTCTTGAGTTAAATCAATCTTAAGCTTGCTGTAAGTTTTCTGATCGGATTCAGATAAAATTACAGTAGAATGTGCTTGAGTATGAGCAAGCTCACCAAGCTTATCTAATGCAGCCTTTGCATTAGCATCATGAGTTGCAGAAATTGCTAAAGCAATTAATGCCTCTTCTGCATGTAATCTTGGATTATGATTACCTAAATTATCAATTTTCAATCTAGACACAGGCTCAATAACATCTTTAGATAAAATTAATACATCATCAGGTATATTAGCTAACGCCTTTAAGCCATTTAATAATAATGCTGCTGGAGCTGTTAGGAATGGTGATGTTTTAGCATCAACGATAGTTCCATCCTCAAGCTCTAATGCCATAGATGGAGTGCCTGATAATTCCTTCTTATTTAAAGCTGCCTCAACTGTTCTTCTATCAGCTAGGGAAATCTTTAATCCTCTCATTAATAAAGCAATCTTATCTAATGATTCTTGAGTTGCTCTACCATTTCTTAATAATACTCTAGTATTTAAATATCTTCTAATAATTTCATCCTTAGATGCCTTATCTGAAACCTCGTGGTCAAATATAGCAAAGCCTGCCATATTAACACCCATATCAGTAGGTGACTTATATGGACATTCACCATAGATAGCCTCAAACATAGATCTTAATACAGGATAGATTTCAACATCTCTATTATAGTTAATAGTTGT
>JAEEGL015958141.1_pt1 | contig 10721 bp, 7 predicted proteins | sample 9134231 | NCBI WGS metagenome assembly JAEEGL01 (sample SAMN16246548, study PRJNA631951) | gut metagenome | biome: gut microbiome; feature: rumen; material: fiber-attached | host: Bos | place: Iran: Karaj | collected 2018-10 | reverse complement strand
GAGACAGAGAACTTCTTCTTTACTCCCATGATCGACAACGTCTTCATGGACGATGAGCCTTACAAGTTATTCCTCGAGGGCAAGCACGCTCATGTGCCTGTTATGTCAGGAAATACCTATGATGAGTTCCCGAGTTTTATTTTCGCGAATTCACAGGAAGAATTCGAAGCACAGGCAAGAGAACTCTTCGGCGGCAAAGCTGATGAATTCCTCTCATATCCTGAGGCTCAGGCTCATAACGGCAACATGTATGCATCCGTCCGTGCCATCGAGTGCGCGGTCAAGGCAGCCTTTGCCCACAACGACAAGCCCGGCTACTACTACAGCTTCGAACCCGACATTCCGGGCGATGATAATCCGGGCACATTCCACTCCGTGGATCTCTGGTTCTTCTTCGATAACCTCGACAAGTGCTGGAGACCGATGGTCGGAAGACATTTCGACATCGCAAGACAGATGAGCACATACTTCGCAAACTTCGTAAAGAACGGCGATCCGAACGGCAACGATGTGGACGGCACTGCCCTCCCTCTCTGGAAGCCTTACACACCTGATTTCCAGAACGAGATGCATTTCACGCCCGAAGGCGCGAAAACCGCTCTCCAGGAAGATAATCCTGAGAATGCTTTCTATAACTTCATGACAAAACACATCGAAGAATCCGCACTGGGATTTGCGATCGACCGCAAGGGCGAATCAAAGCCCAGGGTCGAACTCTATACAGTTCCCAAGAAGCAGGCATTCAACCCTTACCTTCCTAACTGGGAATACATTCCGGACGGAGAGCCTTATGTATTCGGCGACAGAGTATATGTCTACGGCTCACACGACATCTTCAACGGACACGCATTCTGCCTCGGCGATTATGTAACATGGTCAGCTCCGGTAAACGATCTCGGCAACTGGACATATGAAGGCGTTATCTTCAAGAGAACTGACGATCCTCACAACAAGGATGACAGAGGATGCCTTTATGCTCCTGACATGACGGTCGGACCTGACGGCAGATACTATCTGTTCTATGCACTCGATAACGACTGCGTCATCTCCGTTGCAGTCAGCGACACACCTTCCGGAAGATTTGAGTTCATCGGCAACGTTCACTACGAAGACGGAACGGTTCTCGGCAGGAAGGAAGGCGACGAGCAGCAGTTCGATCCGGGCGTTCTTACCATCGGCGATACAACATACATGTTCACCGGTTTCTGCGGTCAGAGCGATCCCACACGTCATGGATGTATGCTCACAGTCCTTGATAAGGACATGCTCACGATCAAGCGCGCGCCTGAATTCGTCATCCCTTCAACACAGTACAGCAAGGGTACGGAATACGAAGGACATGCTTTCTTCGAGGCGCCTTCGATCAGGGAGAGAAACGGAATTTATTACCTCATCTATTCATCACAGGTAATGCACGAGCTCTGCTATGGTTACTCGGATAATCCTCTGGGACCTTACAAGTACGGCGGAGTCATCGTCAGCAACTGCGATATCGGCATCGATACATACAAGCCCGCTGACAAGCCTGCGGCATTCGGTGCGAACAACCACGGAAGCATCGTTGAGATCAACGGCGAATGGTATATCTTCTATCACAGACAGACCAACAACGACTGGTATTCACGTCAGGGCTGTGCCGAGAAGATCGAGTTCACCGAAGACGGCATGATCAAACAGGCCGAGATCACATCCTGCGGTCTCAACGGCGGACCTCTGTCTGACATCGGAGAGTATCCCGCACACATCGCATGCAATATCTTCGACGATAAGAACAAGATGTACGTCGGCGAACCCAAGTCCGCCAATGTAACTATGGATATCAGAAACATCGTTGACGGTCCTTCTCACATCAGGGACATCGGTGACAACACCACTGTCGGATTTAAGTATTTCGACTTAAAGGGCGTCAAGGGATTAAGGATCACGACCAGAGGCTACGGCCAGGGCGAGTTCGAGATAAAGACATCGATCGACGGCGAAGTCCTCGGTAAGATCCCCGTCAGATTCTGCACTGTCTGGGAAGACGGCAAAGCGGAATTCACGCTCCCCGACGGAGTATATCCGCTCTACCTGACCTTCAAGGGAGGCGGAAGCGTATCACTCTTAAGCTTTGAATTTTTACATTGATTCAGCCGATTTTCTAAAGTAAAAAACTTGGTAGAAATATCTCCTGAATTTTGCCCCCGGCTCATCGCCTTCTCCGGAGTCGGGGGCATACTTTTGCCTTTTTTTCTTCAGGTTCATTTTAAGTTGCCCATATAACATAAGGCCAGAACAGAAGAAATGAGGTGCGGGGAAATGGCATATCAGAATGTTTTCGAGAGGTACGAATTAAAATACTTCCTCACGCCTTCACAGAAGAAAGTATTACTCAAAGAGATGAACGGCCGAATGTGGGCTGACGATTACGGCAGGACCACGATCCGCAATATCTACTACGATACGGACAGCTACAGGCTCATCAGGGATTCACTGGACCACCCTGTATATAAGGAAAAGCTCAGGGTCAGATCTTATCAGAGAGCGGATGTCGGAGACATGGTTTTCGTTGAGATCAAGAAAAAGTTCGAGAACGTTGTCTATAAAAGACGCGTGGCAATGCCGAAGATCTCGGCGGTGGCGTGGGTCGACTGCAGGAAGGATATCCCCTTCCATTCGCAGATAACCTCCGAGATAGACTACTTCCTTAAGTTCTATGAAGGAATTGAAGCAAAGGTTTTCCTAAGTTACGAGCGTGAAGCATATTCAGACAGGAAAGATCCGGAATTCCGTCTGACACTTGATGAGAACATTATGGCGCGCGATACGGAATTAGACCTTGGCAGCGATATCTGGGGAATGCCCCTCCTCCCTGAAGGAATCACGCTCATGGAAGTAAAGATACAGGGCGCGATGCCGGTGTGGATGGCAAAATTCTTAAGCGGAAACAACATCAGAAGAGCAACCTTTTCCAAATACGGCGCGTACTACAAGGAATATTTAATGAAAGATCACAGATCGGAAAGGAGCGTTTGCTATGCTTAACCTTTTTAATTCGATAATACCTTCAACAGGCATAACGCCTTCAGTTTTTATAATTCTCGTTCTGGTTTCACTGGTATTAGGCGGCCTATTCGCCCTGATCCACACATTTAAGAACGATTACACCAGAAGCTTTGTCATGACACTCGCGATCCTCCCTGCAGTTGTCTGTGTCGTGATCTTAATGGTAAACGGCAATATCGGTGCAGGCGTTGCAGTTGCAGGCGCATTCAGCCTCGTAAGATTCAGATCGGCTCCGGGAACCGCCAGAGAGATCGGCGCCATCTTTGCCGCAATGGGCATGGGACTCATCATGGGAATGGGATACATCGGATATGCTTCACTGTTCACGGTACTTATCGGCATTGCAATGATGGTATATGCGGCAATTGCACCCGGAGGGAAGAATCTTCGCAAGATCCTGAAGATCACGATCCCCGAGAATCTTGATTACACGGATGTTTTCGATGATATTCTTAAGCATTATACAAAGTCTTACAATCTTAAGCAGGTAAAGACCAGCAACATGGGTTCGCTGTTCAAGCTCAGCTACGAGATCGTTATTGCGGACAGCGCTCTCGAGAAGGAATTCATCGACAAACTCCGCACAAGAAACGGAAATCTTGAGATATCCGTTGCAGAATACCAGACACCGAATACCGACCAGCTCTAAACGGAGGTAATACATATGAGATTTCTTGATTCAGAACATAAACTGCTGGCAGCGATCCTGTCATGCAGCCTCGCGGCAACTGCACTCGCCGCATGCTCCATAGCAAATACAACTTCAGGAACCACGGTTCAGACAACATCTGCGGCTGCCGAAACAGAGACATCAGCAATAGATACATCTGCAGTCTTCTCGAGCAAAGATACGGACAGCAATTACGACGAATCATCTGCAGAGACGATCACCCTGAACGGCAATTCAGCCTCTTCTGATTCATCAGCAGTCTCGATCAACGGCTCTGTCATCACGATCAAAGGCAAAGGCACATTTGTAGTTACCGGGACTCTGAACGACGGCTATATCGTTGTCGATGCAGGCGACTCCGACGACATACAGATTGTCTTAAAAGATGCATCCATCACCTCTTCTGACTATGCGGCGATCTACTGTCTTAATGCCGATAACGTGTACATCACTCTCGCGGACGGAACGTTCAACACGCTTAAGAATGCCGGAGAGTTCGCCTCAAAAGACAAGAACAGCGTGGATGGCGCCATATTCGCGAAAACAGATATCGCCATAAACGGTTCGGGTTCACTCGAAGTGATATCAACTGATCACGGCATCGTCGGCAAGGATGACGTAGCCCTCACTGGCGGCAGCATAACGGTAAATGCGGAAAGTGACGGGATCCAGGCAAATGACTCTGTTGCGATACAGGATGCAACCGTTAACATCACCTGCGGCAAGGACGGCATCCAGGCGGATAACGATAAAGATGCAACTCAGGGTTATATCTATATCACTTCCGGAAACATAACGATCAATGCCGGTGATGACGGCATGACGGCATCCTCCACCCTTCAGATCGACGGCGGAACAGTCGACATCACCAATTCCTACGAAGGTCTGGAAGGTATGCTCGTCATAATCAACGGCGGAACGGTATCCATCGTATCCTCTGATGACGGAATTAACGCAGTAACCGAATCTTCAGGTGAAGCAATGCGTGACGACGGATCGAGCAACATAAGGATCACGGGCGGCGTAATCTATGTAAGGAGCGAAGGTGACGGCGTTGATTCCAACGGTACACTCGACATGACAGGCGGAATCCTCAACGTCATGGGACCTACCAGAGGTGCCAACGGCTCACTCGACGTAAACGGCAGCGCAACCATCACCGGCGGAACGGTAATTATGGCAGGCTGCGCCTCTATGGCAACGAACTTCACGGACGCTTCACAGGGCACGATCCTGTTAACAACAGGCAGCCAGGCACAGGGAACAACCATCACTGTCACAGACAGTTCAGGCAACGTGATCATTGAAACTACGGCAGACTGCGCATATGAATGCATCGTTATCAGCAGCCCTGACCTCACAACAGGCAGTTCCTATACCATTACGGCAGGAAGCTATACTGAAACCATTACTCTTACATCCAATATTTACGGTTCAGGATTTGGTATGGGAGGCCCCGGCGGAGGATTTTCGGACGGAGGACCGGGAGGCGGACCCGGAGGCCGAGGTTTTTAAGAAAATTTTGTATGGTTAATGAATCGGTAAATATATCAATTAAATCTTAAGAAAATGTCAGAAAATATAGAAAATTAGCGTGTTTGCGAACACTTTGAATGATTTTTGACATAGTAGTTGAAAAAGTATTCGAATGTGTATAAAATTCATTCACATTCTTTTCAAATTACGTTTAAACTACATTAAATTTATGTCGTTGAAATTTAATATTGATTCTACTATACTTCAAGTATCAACAAAGACATTTTTCTATTCCTATTATCCCCATATTTGCGGCCACCCCTTACCGGGTGGTCGCTCCTATTATGAGCACTTTTTACATGAGGGTAATAAGCTTGCAGTTCTCGATCCCGACTTCCCATAATTCTGCCATTGTTCTGTGATTTACCTGGCAGATTATGGATGAATTCATGGCACCGTGACCTACGATCAGGACATCCTTGCCTTCCTTTACCATGGGATATGCAACTTCTTCGAGAAAACTTCCCGTTCTGGCAAAAAGCTCCTGCAGACTCTCCGCACCGCCTTCAGCCTTATACTTCTCGGGATGGAAGAATAATTCTCTTACGGGACAGTCAGGCTTATCGTAGACATATTCGGTTCCTTCATAAATGCCGAAGCCCATCTCAAGGAGCCTGTCATCGTAAATGACCGGCACGTCTCTTCCCTCCAGAAGGAGTTCTGCCGTCTGTCTTGCTCTCGTAAGCGGTGAACAGTAACACACATCGAAATGAACGTCCTTATAACGTTCGCATGCCTGCCTCGCCATCTCAATGCCTTCTTCATTAAGCGGAATGTCGGTTCTTCCCTGGAGTTTGTATTTCTGATTCCAGTCTGTTTTGCCGTGTCTTATTATATAGAGCATTATAAGAATTCCTCTGATAGTTCATTTTCAGGGGCTATTTTGCCACAATCGGGCGTTCTTAATCAAATCTTAAGAGGATTAGTTCTATTATATTAAGGTGATTATACGTAAAATTGCATTATTCAAACGGGGTGAGGTGGAACCATGTACAACATTCTGATCTGCGATGACGAGAAAGACATTGTAAATGCGCTTAAGATCTATCTGCAAAATCCGGATTACAGGCTGATCGAGGCACATAACGGTATTGAAGCTTTGGAGATCGTTCAGAAGGAAGAGATCCATCTCATACTGCTTGATATCATGATGCCGCAAATGGACGGGATAACAGCGATGTCCAGGATAAGGGAGAGTTATAACATGCCGATAATCCTCCTTACCGCAAAATCAGAAGACCAGGACAAGATATTGGGACTTAATATCGGCGCAGACGATTATATAACCAAGCCCTTCAATCCTTTGGAAGTCGCTGCCAGAGTAGGATCACAGTTAAGACGGTACACAAAATTAGGGGCCGGTACTGTTAAGACCGGTGCCCTCACCGTCGGCTCTATTGAGCTTAACAACGACACAAAGACCGTAACGGTTGACGGAAATCCGGTCAGCCTCACACCCAAGGAGTTCGACATACTTATGCTCCTCATGCAGGAGCCGGGAAAGGTTTTCGCGCCCAAGGAAATATACCGCAAGGTATGGGGCGAGGATTCATTCGCAGGAGACAACACGGTAGCGGTACATATCAGACACTTAAGAGAAAAGATCGAGATCACGCCCAATGACCCCAGATACATCAAGGTCATCTTTGGTCAGGGCTATAAGATCGAGAAGGGGAGAAATTAATGGAAAAGAAAAACAAGCAGTTTTTCAGGACAGTGACAGGCAAATTCCTGCTCTTCCTGATCATAAACATCATGCTGATCATATCGTTCGGCTGTGTCTGTGCTTCGGTCGCCTGCGTCCAGGAGGATCTGTACGGCATAACCGAAGAGGAATTCTATCAGAGAAAAAGCGATGATTCGGTCTACCACAATGTAATGAACAACACCGAAAACCTCATGTACATCAAGCGTTATTCCGTTGACAACCTGAGCATCCAGGTAACGGACGTCAGCGGAAATCTGATCGTAACCACCACTGACTTCAATGACGCGATGGCATCGGCAGGCCTGCCCGGTAAATATGAGAATTCGGAACTCTATACTTACGACATACAGCTCGTTTACGGCAAAGACGGTTCACTCAAGAGCATTCACGGTAATACTACCGATGCTGATGACGTTGTAGTCAATGCAACCGTTAAGGCCTATGCCGATCCTTTATTCTTCACGCAGTACACGGCATTCGACAAGCAGGTCATCCACTTTGTTTTCTGCGTGCGCTATGCCATCTACCCTATCGCCCTCCTGTGCGTTATCGCAGGAATCGCAGCATTCACTGCACTCATGTGCGTTGCAGGCAAGAAGCCCGGTTCTGAAGAAGTGATAACAGGTCCTCTGTATAAGGTCCCGTTTGATGTTCTGGGTATCGTTACTCTCTTCGTGACTCTTTCGATGTTCCTGTTCATTGGAGCTGCGAACGGAATTTTCGAAGTTATTGTCTGCGGCATTGCACTGTTCGGGTTCGCCAATGCCATGCTCGGACTCAGCGTCAGCCTTGCCGCAAGAGTCAAGCGTCATGAACTCTTGAAAGGAACTCTTGTATATAAACTCGTCAGACTCTTTTTCAAGGCCATATTTGCGATCCCTCTCGTATGGAGAACGATCGCGATCCTTGCAGGAATCTCGCTGATCGAATTAGTCGTTATCCTGGGATCCGAGTGCGAATTTGAAGTTGTTGTTATGGGATGGTTTATTGAAAAACTCCTTCTCTATCCTTTTATCTTCTACATAGCCGTTATGCTCAGGAAACTTAAGACAGCCGGAGACAAGATCGCACAGGGCGATATCACCTACCGTGCAAGCACCAAGGGTCTCTGGGGCGATTTCAGAAAGCATGCGGTCAATCTCAACGCAGTTTCTGACTCGGTTACCATCGCTGTTGAGGAAAGACTCAAGTCAGAGCGCATGAAGACAGAGCGCATCACCAATGTCTCACACGACATTAAGACCCCTCTTACATCAATCATCAACTATGCCTCTCTGATCGGTACAACAGACCCCGCCGATCCCAAGATGGCAGAGTATTCAGAAGTCGTCGTAAGACAGTCGGACAAGCTCAAAAGACTTATCGAGGACCTCGTTGAAGCATCCAAAGCTTCAACGGGCAACCTCGAGATAGTTCCCGCGCCATTGGACTGCGGAACATTCATATCGCAGACGGCCGGTGAATATAAAGAGAAACTTGAGAGCTGCAACTTAAGCCTTATCGCCAGCGCGCCCGAAGAGCCTGTTATCATAATGGCTGACGGAAGACGCATGATGAGGATCTACGATAATCTCATGAACAACATCTGCAAATACGCGCAGCCCGGCACCAGAGTTTACCTTAATCTTGAAGTCATCAACGGCAATGCAGTTACGACATTTAAGAACACATCCAGCGATGAACTTAACATCAGTGCCGAGGAACTCGTTGAAAGATTTGTCAGAGGCGACAGATCACGTAATACCGAAGGCAACGGATTGGGCCTGTCCATCGCAAAGAGCATGACGGAACTCCAGGGCGGAACATTCGATATCTCCATAGACGGTGACCTCTTTAAGGTTACACTCACCTTCCCTGTAACAACGGAATCCCGGTCGGTCGAATAAAGTAAAAAGACAGCCTGATGTACTGTTCTGCCGGTCATATTTTTATCCGGCAGCGGTCTTCAGGCTTTCTTATTGGAACCTGATCTGGCCGCCAGCGCGCGGCTCTTTGTTCTTTCTTCGAACTTTTCCTTCAGTACGTTATCTTTCAGTGCATTGAAATTTACCAGGAACATCTTTACGAGGGTCCTTACCATTGCACCTGCAGAGTCGTTCCTGATCTGTCCCATGCGCTCTATCATGGCTCTGGTACCCTTGATTCCTACCTTGCTCATCGTGCTCAGATATTCGCATCCTGACGCCTCGAAAACAGAGAACAGCTCATCAACAAATACCTTGCGGTCTTCAAAGGTCATATCGCCAAGCCATATGGTCATGGTCTCATCAAACGTATCACTTATCTTGTCCGTTGACATACAGGTCTCAAACTCTTTGCCTTCGATCTGCCATGACAGCGGGTCGTGCTGCATTATGCCGAGCTCGCTGCTCTTAACTACTATCGGTTCAGTCGAGTTTTCGAGCAGTCTTCCGATGATGGAAGTCTCAGGAATGACCTTGGTGATCCTCGGCTGGACATTTCTGAACAGCTCTGCTTCCATTGCTTCGTGATTGAATCCCGGACCGTCGAAACTGTATACATGATCGATCCTTGATGCTATCGCCGGATCAGCGGTTGTAGCTGCAAATATCGCAAGATGACCACCCTTGGAGTGGCCTCCCATACGGATCTTGTCCTGTCTGCCTGCAGTTACGCTGCGGAGATATCTGACAGCCTCCATCTCTGAAGGCACGGTCATAAAGCTTAAGTTGAAGTCTTCCTTCCATCCTACGACGGTATCATCGGTTCCTCTGAATGAGATAAAGGACGTTTCGTCCGGCAGATCGATCTCCACTGCCGCGAACTGAATACCGCGTGAAATATCCGTATCATCCACAAAGTTAAGTAAATAAGAATTCCTGAATCTGTCTGTCTTTGCCAGCGCCCTTAAAAGATCCGGTGCAAACCTGATAAATGACTTATCCTGTGCAAGTTCTTCAGGCGAATGGATCATAAAGAACTTCTCAGATGCCTCCTCTATGGTTATCAGTCCGTCTCCTTTTGACGGAACAACGCCTGTGAAATTGACATATGACAAACAGGACAGTATCAAGGCATCGATACTGTTAAACGGGTCCTGATAAAAAGAGAGATCTCCTCTCCATGCCAGATAATCAAGAATATTGCTCATACGCCCATTATAGTCCCTTTTGGATTAAATGTTCGTAAAAAAAGAGGTCGCCTCATATGAGACAACCTCTTTGGGATAATTAATTTAGCAGTATTAAATTATCTCTTGCCTGATCTGATCGTAAGATCTTCAAGGAATCCCTTAGGACTTCTGATCTCAAGTTCACCTTCAACCTGAACGATAAGATCATTTGCAACACCTGTAAGGATCAATACTGATGTACCTGCGAACCATACGTTCTCGAAATGAGTAAGGATTCCGATGATCGTAGGAACGATACAGACGATAATAAGGAAGATTGCCTCCATCCAGTTGAGTCTGTAGGCTGTAGTCTTAATGAAGTCTGTAGTAGGCTTACCGGATCTGATACCGTTGATCATACCGCCGTTCTTTGTGATGCTGTTCGCAATCTCAACAGGATGGAAGTTGATCGCAGTATAGAAGAATGTGAAGCCGATGATAAGTAAGAAGTAAATTACATAATACCAGGGGCTGCCGGTAAAGCTATTCTTGAACCAGAGAGCAACCTTGTTGGTTGTATTGCTCATGAACATCGTAACGATGATGGAAGGAATAGCCAGGAGTGACATTGCAAAGATAACAGGCATAACACCGGACATATTAACCTTGAGAGGAATATAGTCCTTGTT
>JAEEGL014972502.1_pt1 | contig 10721 bp, 11 predicted proteins | sample 9134231 | NCBI WGS metagenome assembly JAEEGL01 (sample SAMN16246548, study PRJNA631951) | gut metagenome | biome: gut microbiome; feature: rumen; material: fiber-attached | host: Bos | place: Iran: Karaj | collected 2018-10 | reverse complement strand
GGCAGGATCGAGCCTTTCGTCGGGACCTCGGGCAGCTCGACCTTGTACTGCTTCGCGAGCGCGATCGCTTCCTCGTCGGTCTTGACTTCCGCGAAGTCGACGCCGCTGTATTTTTTGACCGCCTCGATCATCGTCATGCGCGTCCAGTTGTCGAAGTCGATGACTTTGCCCTGATAGGGGATCTGGCGCGTTCCGCAGACCTCGTCGGCGAGCGATTTGAAGAGGCCCTCGACGATGTCCATCATGCCGTGGAAGTCGGTGTAGGCCTGATAGAGCTCGATCGACGTGAATTCCGGATTGTGCTTGAGGTCCATGCCTTCGTTGCGGAAGATACGGCCGACTTCGTAAACACGCTCCATACCGCCGACGATGAGGCGCTTCAGGTACAGTTCGGTCTCGATGCGCAGCACCATATCCATATCGAGGGAATTCAGGTGCGTAATGAACGGACGTGCGGACGCGCCGATCTCAAACGGAGTCAGAACCGGGGTGTCGACCTCGAGGAAGCCGCGGCCGTTCAGGAACGTGCGCAGCTCCTTCAGGATCATGGAACGCTTGATGAACGTGTCCATGGAGTCGCGGTTCATAATCAGGTCAACATAGCGCTGGCGGTAGCGAGCCTCTTTGTCGGTCAGACCGTGGAATTTCTCCGGAAGGATCTGAAGGCTCTTGGAAAGCAGTACGATGTTTTCTGCGTGAACCGAGATCTCGCCCTTCTGGGTCTTGAAGACATAACCTTCAACGCCGACGATGTCGCCGACTTCAAAGTAACGCTTAAAGTCCTTGTACAGGTCTTCTCCGAGTGCGTCTCTCGTGACGTAGCTCTGAACCTGGCCGTCCTTGTCCTGCAGATGCATGAAGGAAGCCTTGCCCATGACACGCTTGGACATCATGCGGCCTGCGATGCGGACCGTCTTGCCTTCGAGCTCCTCGAAATTGCCGGTGATCTCGGCGCTGTGGTGCGTTACATCGTATTTGGTGATCGTGTAGGGATCTTTTCCCTGAGCGCGAAGCTCTTCAAACTTCTCACGGCGAAGCTGCAGCACCTGATTCAGATCCTGCGCCTGCGCCTGATTCTGTCTTGCGTTCTGATTCTCGTTTGCCATTGGTGTTCCTTTTACTATAGTATTAACGGCAGCCAAGAGGCTGCCGCGTTGGTTACAGATTGATCTCCTTGACCAGCAGAGTCATCATGCCTCCGGGCGTCTCAAATTCGACGCGGTCGCCGGGCTTGGCTCCGATAAGAGCGGCGCCGACCGGAGACTCGTTGGAGATGCGATTGTTCATCGGATCTGCCTCGGAAGAGCCTACGATCGTATAGACGATCTCTTCGTCAAACTCTTCATCGTATACCTTAACACTGCTGCCAAAAGAAACACTGTCGTGGTCCATCTGGCTCTCATCGACAATTTCTGCATAGCGAAGCAGGTTTTCGATCTCATCGATCTCGCCCTGAAGCTTGCCCTGAAGCTCCTTGGCGGCGCTGTATTCCGCGTTTTCGGAAAGGTCACCCTGCGCTCTCGCTTCTTTGATACGCTCCACTACTTCAGGGAGCAGTACGGTTTTCAGCTCCAGAAGACGTTCCTGTTTGGCCTTCATGCCGCTGCTGGTAATCTTATATTTCTTTTCGTCAGCCATGGTCGTTATTCTCCTTTAGTTTACATAGCAACGCTCATTTTATCGCGAATTTCCGCATCTGTCAAGAACGCAGAATGCTTTCGAGCTGGACTAAACTCTCCACCTGCTCGAGGGCGAGTTTCTTGCGCGAGGCGCCGGGCATGCCCTTCATGTACCAGATCAGATGTGAGCGCATCTGACGGATCCCGACATATTCGGTTTTCTCTTCGCAGACCATTTTCGCGTGTCTCAGGCACAGCTCGATTACGTCTTCTTCTGAGGGTTTGGGAGGAAGCTCGCGGCCTTCGAGTGCCGCCCGGATCTCCGCAAATACCCACGGATTGCCGCGGCTCGCCCTACCGACCATCACCGCGTCGCACCCGGTCTCTTCGATCATGCGAAGCGCACTCTCCGCGTCCGTCACGTCACCGTTGCCGATCACGGGGATCGACACCGCTTCCTTCACGCGCCGTATCACGTCCCAGTCCGCTTTTCCCGAGTACATCTGCGCGCCGGTGCGACCGTGAACCGTGACGGCTGCCGCTCCGTTTTCCTCGCAGATCTTCGCGATCTCCACCGCATTGTCATCTTCAAGATACCGCCCTTTGCGGATCTTGACCGTGAGCGGTTTTTCGATCGCATGGGAGACCGCTTTGACGATCTCTCCGACAAGCTCCGGCTTTGTCATCAGCGTGCTGCCCTCTCCGTTTCCGGTGATCTTCGGTGCGGGGCAGCCCATATTCAGGTCGATCCCGTCAAAATCCGGCTCCACTACCTTCGCCTGGGAGGCAAGGATCTCCGGATCCGAGCCGAAGAGCTGGACAAAGATCGGGCGCTCCGATTCTTCGTGCTCCAGAAGGAAGTGCGTATTTTCATTCTTGTAATAGAGCCCTTTGGCGCTGATCATCTCGGTGTAGGTGCAGCCTGCGCCGAACTCCCTCAGGATGCGGCGGTAGCTTGAGTCGGTGACCCCGGCCATCGGCGCAGCCACGACCCTTGTGGGAATCTGCACCGATCCGATCGAAAAGCCTTCGGAAAGGTTCTCTCTTCTCATGCTTTTGCGTTCCGTTTCTTTTTGCTGTAGTACCGCTCCGCGATCAGCTTGACACCCTTCAGCGTCAGCGTCGGATCGTAGTGGTCAAAGCAGTTGACGTTCTCAGCGAGGATCCGTCCGAATCCGCCGGTCGCAATGACTTTCATGTCCGGAAGGTTCATCTCACGCTTGATCTCGCTTACGATATACTGCACCTGACCGATGTAGCCGTACACGATGCCGGCCTGCATGCACTCGATCGTGGTGTTGGTCAGGATGGTTTTCGGCTTTCTGATCTCAAAGTGCGGAAGCTGTGCAGCCTTCTCCGCAAGCGCTTCGGCGGAAATACCGATGCCGGGAGAAAAGACCGCTGCAATGAATTCGCCCTTCTCGTTGACGACTTCGTACTTGGTCGCGGTTCCGAAATCCACGATAATGCAGGGATATCCGTAATACTCCGTTGCCGCGGCAACGTCTGTAATCAGGTCCGCACCGACCTCATTCGGGTTCGGTGTGCGGACGTTGACTCCCGTCTTGACCCCGGGACCGATCACGAGCGGTTCCATGCCAAGATAGCGCTTGACCGCGCCCGTAAAGGAATGCATCAGGTTCGGAACGACCGAGGAGATCGCGACCGCATCGATCTTGTCGATCGCGATGTTTTCGAGGTTCAGCAGCTGTCTCATGTTGATCCCGTACTCATCCGTCGTCCGGCTCGAGCCGGTCGTCATGCGCCAGCTTTTCGCAAGCACATCGCCTTCGTAATAGCCCATCTTGATCTGGGTGTTGCCGATGTCAAAAACCAGAATATTCATGCTTTATTCCTCCGCTTCGGGATGCGTCGTCCTGTACCAGGTCTGAAGCTGGCTTAACAGCTCGCTCTTCGTGCGCTCCATCTCCGAGACAAGCAGACGGCCGGACACCTGGTCGTAGCCGAGGTCTCCCTCTTCGCAGTAGCTGTCGATGTAAACATCGCCCTCTTCATTGATCCCGAGCTCGCAGACACCGCCGGCTTCCTCGGTAATGAAGATCATGTTCATCAGGATCTCTTTTTTGACCGCGTCGGGCAGCACGCCGGCATCCTCATTCCAATAGTATTTCTCCTGATACTGGCTGACATAGGCCAGAATGACTTTTTCCATTTTTCTCCGTCCTATCCACGTATGAAAAACGGGACGCCGAAATCTCAATCCAGGCGTCCCATCGCTTTACCATTCAATGACGCTTTTCGGCTCCGAAACCGTGTCCGTCTTCGGTGTCTCATTAAACAGCGCCACAAACTCCGCGCCGGTGACCTTCTCCTTCTCCAGCAGCAGATCACGGGTGCGGATCAGCACGTCGTGATATTCACGCAGCAGCTCCGTTGCCCGCTGATGAGCCTCTTCCACGATGCGGTGGATCTCTTCATCGACCGTTGTCGCGACCTCCTCGCCGTAGTTGCGGGAATGTCCGATATCGCGTCCGAGGAACACCTCTTCGTTGCGCTCACCAAGCTTGACAAGACCGACACGGTCGCTCATACCGTACTTGGTGACCATGCTGCGGGCCATCTCGGTCGCACGCTCGATATCGTTCGAAGCGCCGGTCGTGACATCGCCGATCTCCAGCTCTTCCGCGACACGGCCGCCCAGAAGCGCCACGATCTCGTTAAGCATCTGGCTCTTCGTCATGTAGAGGGTATCCTCCTCCGGCAGCGGCATCGTGTATCCGCCGGCCATGCCGGTCGGAATGATCGAGATGCTGTGGACCTCATCAAGTCCCGGAAGCACATGGTGCAGGATCGCGTGACCGCTCTCATGCACGGCGGTGATATTCTTTTCGCGCTCGGAGATCGTCCGGCTCTTTTTCTCGGTACCGACCCCGACCTTGATAAACGCACGCTGAATGTCGTCCATGTTGATGTAGCGACGGTTCGCGCGGGCCGCAAAGATCGCGGCTTCGTTCATCAGGTTTTCAAGGTCTGCCGGAGAGAAACCGGCCGTTGCCTTTGCGATCACTTTCAGATCAACGTCTTCGCCCAGAGGCTTTTTGCGGGAGTGGATCTTCAGAACCTCCTCGCGGCCCTTCACATCCGGACGGCCGACAACGACCTGACGGTCGAAACGGCCCGGACGCAGGAGCGCAGGATCAAGGATATCCACACGGTTGGTCGCCGCCATGACAATGACACCGTAGTTGACACCGAAACCGTCCATCTCAACGAGCAGCTGGTTCAGTGTCTGTTCACGCTCATCATGACCGCCGCCGAGGCCTGCGCCGCGCTGACGGCCGACGGCATCGATCTCATCGATAAAGACGATGCTCGGGGCATTCTTTTTCGCCTGTTCAAACAGGTCGCGCACACGGGAAGCACCGACACCGACGAACATTTCCACAAAGTCCGAACCGGAAATGCTGTAGAACGGTACGCCCGCTTCACCGGCCACCGCCTTGGCAAGGTAGGTCTTACCGGTTCCGGGAGGGCCGACTAAAATGACGCCCTTCGGGATTCGCGCGCCCAGCATTGTGTATTTTGCGGGCTCTCGCAGGAAATCAACGATCTCCTGCATCTCCTCTTTTTCTTCTTCAAGACCGGCCACGTCCGCAAAGCGGATCGGGTTATCTTCCTTTGTAATGACCTGCGCGTTGCTCTTGCCGAAATTCATCATTTTGGCATTGCTGCCGCCGCCGGCTGCGCTTTGCATCCGGCCCCAGATGAAGAACATGATAAGAGCCATCACCAGCATCGAGATGAAGATCGGAAGGATCTCCGCCCAGACACTTGTCTCCTTCAGGATCGCAACGTCAACGATCACCTCCGGATGGGTCTCACGCATTTCCGTGCGGAACTGATCCACGTTCGAAATATAGAAAACCGTCTCCGACTCGTCCTTCATGTGGACAACGGCGCTGCCCATCTCGGCCGAGCCGACTCTCACCGGGGTAACCTCGATCCCCGTGATATCGCCCGCCTCAAGGGCTTCGTAAAACTGGGTGTCAGAGAGGCGTTTATTGACTCTGCCGCTCCACAGCCCACTGGAAAAGAGGACACCCACGATCACACCCATGATCAGAAGGTAGATCAGCATCCCCCTCATACCATCTTTCAAACCAATACCTCCGACTGCTCGGTAAGCGCAGCCCGCAAAATCGCGGGAAGCCGCTTACATCTTCACATAACCAATATAGGGAAGGTTGCGGTAGCGCTGGGCATAATCAAGCCCGTAACCGACCACAAACTCGTCCTCGATCGAAAATCCGGTATAGTCAACCTTTACCGGAACCACACGGCGCGAAGGCTTGTCAAGCATGGTCGCGATCTTGACCGATGCCGCGCCCTTCTTCATGAGGTATTCGCTCAGGAAGCACAGCGTGCGTCCCGTGTCAACAATGTCCTCCACGATCAGGACATGCTTGCCGTCGATGCTGCCGTCAAGATTCTTTTTGATGCTGACTTCACCGCTGGAGATCAGGTCGTTTCCATAGCTGGAAAGCACCATGAAATCCCACAGGACCGGCACCGTAATGCTCTTGGAAAGCTCAGTCATAAACATCGCGCCGCCCTTGAGCACGCAGATCATATACAGTTCCTTACCCGCATAGTCGCGGCTGATCTCTGCGCCCAGCTCCGCAATTCTATTCTCCAGCGTCTCCCGGTCGATCATAACCTCGATCTGCTTTTCGTCAAACATCCCGAACCTCCCAAATGTGTAAAATGGTTTTTGTATCCGGCCTGACAAAGGCCGCGTCCGAAACACGCCATCCCGGGATCCAGAGCACATGGCTCCCGTCCGCCAAAAGCATCAAGGAGTCTCTTTCCTCCCGCGGGACCTTTCGATTGATGAAAAAGTCCTTCAGCTTCTGACGTCCTTGCCCGACGTACAGATAGTCTCCGGGCTCTCGTTTTCTCCACACCGGGACCCCTGAAAGATCATCCGCCTTCAGCCATTTTTCATCCGGCAGATCCGGGATCTCATCCGGCGCTTTAAATCTGTTTTTCAGGCTTTCCCAGCTCAGATATTCGAGTCCGAAAGCCTTTTCCTCTGCAGCTTCCGATAAAAAACCGATAATGGAAAGTATATCATACGACTTATAGACCGTCAACCCTGAAGGGAGGCTGATTCTGCGGCCGCTCGCGCCGTTTGCAAGATCCATAAGCGCGTCAAGATGGACTTTCAAAAGGTCCTTTTCGAGTCCGTTTTCACGCATCCACGCCTGGAGAGTCCGTTTCTGAACTGCCACCGGAAGTGTGTCCCAGCCTGTGAGCTTCAGCACCCCTTTTTCGACCGGAGGCACGAGGCTCTCCAGACACGCTTCATCCTCCGAAGCGGTCTCGGCCAGTGCGCAAAGGTTCTCCACGATGTTCGGATTAAATGAAGTTTGAAGATAAGGCAGCAATTCTCTGCGGATTCGGTTCCGCGTATAGCTTGTATCCGCGTTGCTCTCGTCCTCACGCCACGTCAGCTCCTTCGCTGACGCATAGGCGTTGATCTCCTCCTCCGATACGCTCAGCATCGGCCTCAGATAGATTCCGCGGACTTCCTGCATGCCGCCAAGGCCCTTCAGCCCGCTTCCTCTCAAAAGGTGCAGCAGTACGGTCTCCGCCTGATCGGTCTGATGGTGAGCCAGGCAGACACGTACCGTCTCTCCCTTTGCCTCCAGCTCCTTCGCAGCCTCTTCAAAGCACTCGTAGCGAAGGATCCGCGCAGCCTCCTCGATCGAGAGCTTCTTCTCTTCCGCCAGCGCCGGTACATCCACGTGAAAAACATCGAGCGGAATCTGCCAGCTTTCACAAAGCTCCCGGCAGAAGGCTTCATCCATATCCGCATTTTTCCGGATGCCATGATGCACGTGGACCGCCCGCAGCTCATACCCCAGCTGATCCTGCAGGTTTTTGAGCGCGGCAAGGAGCGAAACGGAATCACGTCCGCCCGACAAGGCCAGCAGCAGCGTCAAAGGTTTGCCTTCCTGCATGATCTTGCCAAGGAAGGCCTTCACCTTTTCCTCCAGTGCCGCAGGCTTTCGATCTCTCTGCTTTTCGTTAGTCAATCCGCTTTCCATCGTTCTTCCTGTATCTGAGTTGCAATCCTATACGGTCTTTGGGTACAAAAAACGGGGCGATCGCAGCCATGAGCTGTGAACGTCCCGTTTATTCGGAAACCTGAATCAAAATTTCTCCGGGATAGATCAGCCTGAAACGGTTGCGTGCCATGTCTTCTTTGTATTGGTCGGACTCATAGTACGCTTTGTCAACCCGGTATTCAAGAACCTTCGCTTTTTGCTCGTCCATTTCTTCCTGAATCTGTTCGATCTGGGCGTCGATCTCCTTTGCCTCCTGATCCAGTACGTAGGACTGGTAGATGCAGGCTCCGACAAACCCAAGGACAAACAGGACGATGAAGAAGGACCGGACAAAGCCCCAAACGCGCTGTCCTATCGTGCGGCCTTTAGGCTCTTCGATCTCCGAATACACGATCTCTTCCGCCGGTGTGTTTTGCGTTTCAGTCTCACGGCCGGTGTGAAGTGAATGCATAAACTCTCTGCGGCGTCTTTCACGATCCGCATCATAGCGCTTTCTTGCTTCGGACACGATCTCCCTCCTCTCCTGCATGATAAAATCAGGCAGCATTTCCTCCACCTGAATCCATTATATTTTACTCCAAGCGCCGGGGTTAGTCAATCGATCCGGCACGTTTTAATCGAAAATTAACGCAGTGTCTCGTAAAGGCCTGCGGCCTCCTCCTTGCGGGGGTTTTCCGAAATCGCCAGCACGCGGACCTTCACCGGGTTCATGCCGAACGCGATCTCGATGGTGTCGCCCACCTTGACTTCGGCACCGGCTTTAGCCACTTTCCCGTTGATCATGACACGGCCTGCGTCACAGGCTTCGTTCGCCACGGTCCGCCTTTTGATCAGGCGCGAAACTTTAAGATATTTATCCAGACGCATGGATGATTCCTTTCTTTACGTAAACAACCCCGGCAGCGTTTGGCTGTCCGGGGTTATGTCGTCATTCCCTAACGGTATGAATCGAGTTAAATCAAGCGTTGACAGCTTCCTTGAGGCCGCGGCCCGGCTTGAACTTGGGAGACTTGGTAGCTGCGATCTCGATGGTCTCCTTGGTCTGGGGGTTGATACCGGTACGAGCTGCGCGCTCGGAAGTTTCGAAGGTACCAAAGCCAACCAGCTGGATCTTCTCACCTGCAGCGAGAGATTCGGTAACAACAGCGGTAAAAGCCTCGAGAGCCTTTTCAGCATCTTTCTTGGTCAGACCTGCCTTGTCAGCAATAGCAGCAACTAACTGAGCCTTGTTCATTGTGATTTCCTCCTTGTAGTATTCTTTGCTGCGATCGGACGATTTCGGTACGGATTACCCTGTCACCATAAGACCGACGCAACAGATTTTATAATAGACTGTTCTTCCATCTTTGTCAACGGGAAAATGTAAAATTTCCTTTAAATTCCGCTGTTTCAGCGGTTTTGAGCGTTTTTTTACCCTTTTCCCGTGCAAGGTTTTCCGACTTCAAATCAGTGTGAAGCGATAGCAGCTTTCGAAGGTCTCTCCGGCCTTCAGCGTCTGGATCCCTGCCTTCTCCGGAAGCTCCCCGAAAAAGTCCTCATAGTCCGCGAGTCCGAACCACGGCTCGATGCAGGCGTAAGGCGCACCGGGCTTTGACCAGAGTCCGACGTACGGGAATCCCTTCAGCTCAAAGGCAACACCGTGACCGGTGTTTTTGTTTTTCAAGGTGATGGTCGTGAACGGGAAATCATGGAACACCAGCGCATCATTGTCGAAGATGTGCGGCGTGACCGCGATCGGCTCTCCTCCCTTCACAAAGTCCTTCTGGATCTCACGGCTGAACAGGCCGACCTTGATATTCAGCATCAGACGGTCAAGGTTCTCATCGGTATCAAACGTGAAGATCTGGTCCTCGAGCTTTCCGTCATACAAAAAGCCCGGATGGCCGCCGATCGAGAAATACATCGGCTCTTCGCTCGCTTCATTCTTTACGTTATAATAGACGGCAACGGTCTTTCCGCACAGCTCATAGGTGATCGTCAGGGTGAAGGCAAACGGATAGATCTTCCTTGTCGCTTCACTGTCCTTCAGCTCAAAGACAAGCTTGGTATCGGACTCTTCCTTCACTTCAAAGACCGCATCGCGCGCAAAGCCGTGCTGTCCGAGCGGATAGGTGACCCCTTTGTAGCGGTATTCCTTGTTTCGGCAGGAGCCTACGACCGGAAACAGTACCGGTGCGTGACGGTTCCAAACAGCCGGATCCGCCGTCCAAAGGCACTCGCGGCCAAGCTCTTTATCGTAAACCCGTGTCAGCTCTGCTCCGGCTGCTTTCGCCTCCACCAGCAGATATTCGTTCTCCATTTTCATTGTGAATTCCTCCTGTCTTATCAAGCATTTGTCAAACGCTGATAAAACCATTATAATGGTTTTCGGGCATAAGCGCACGCATTCCCCGAAAATAATTGTAAAGACCGATCCGGGAAGGTAGATCTCACCGGATCTTACAGGATATAACCATGAACCGAAAACTCAAAACACCTTTGATCCTAGTCATCCTGCTCTTTCTTCTGAGCCTGATCCTCGTTTTTCTTGTCCTTCAAAAGCGCAATCAGGGAGGGCAAACCGCCTCACAAGGCAGCTCCGCTTTGGAAGCATCCGGCGAAAGCTCCTCTTCAAGCTCCCTCACCGCCGAGACCTCCGCAGAGACCTCCGGGTCTTCGGAAGGCTCTTCCGAAGGATCAGGCGCGGCCGAATCCTCGAACTCATCCGAAAGCGCTTCGGAATCTTCTTCTGAAACATCTTCAGAGGCTTCCTCGGAGAGTTCTTCGGAGACGTCCGATGCGTCCGGCGAAGGGCAAGCTTCGGAGGGGGAAGGCGGATCCGAAGCATCCTCGGAATCCTCGATCACCGATGAGGATCTTCCCGATGATCCGGACCTGCAGTTTGAAACCTCCGACTCCTATTATGATGATATCAACGTTAAGGTGCTGACGGCCGTGCTGTCTCAGGATTTTGAGACGCTCTCCGAGTACGTCGGAGACGCAGGCCTTCGGCTCTCGCCCATGGGCGAAG
>JAEEGL014375536.1_pt1 | contig 10721 bp, 9 predicted proteins | sample 9134231 | NCBI WGS metagenome assembly JAEEGL01 (sample SAMN16246548, study PRJNA631951) | gut metagenome | biome: gut microbiome; feature: rumen; material: fiber-attached | host: Bos | place: Iran: Karaj | collected 2018-10 | reverse complement strand
CATGTCATTGATGATTTTGCTTGTCTTTATTTGCAGCACTAAGGTAAGTGAAAAATCTGACATGGCCAAATCCTGAGCAACTTTTTGTTGCTCAGGTACTTATAAAGAATGTTAAACTAAAGTGCTGCGGAATTTAGGGTTAAGGATAAATATCTTAATTCAACATACATTAGTAATTTTGACAGTTTTGAAGAAGACGGGTGGAATTATTTCAATATTAGGACATTGGGAAATCTTGCCTTCGTGAGTTACCCCTGGAATGCAGGTGACGATGAAGGGCATTGTGGAACTATTGAAATTGGTTATGCGGATGAAGATATGTGTTATTGGTCAAAAGATTGTATGAATAATCAAATATAGGCAAATATGACAGTACAAGAATTATTGAAAATAGAGAAGGATTATGCTGGAGAACATAAAAATGTTCAATATGCATATAATGAAGTTGGAGAATTAGTTCCATCCAACATAGACGAAGATATTAATTTCCTCGAAAAAGGATATATCGAGAGACATAATCACTTTAAACTCGACAAAAAGAAACAATTGGAAATGAAAGGATTAACAGATTTTGAAATGCTAATGCTAATGTGTTTTGAGGGATTCCTTTCATATGCTTTCAAATGGAATTCATACGATGAAAGAAATAGTCCTATTCCTGAAATGTGTGAAGGTTTAGATAGTGTTTTAGATAAAAGTCCGATATATGATGAAGGAGGTGTATTATACCGCTTTTGCACATCAGACGATCAAGTGGATTTCCAAACCGGGGATATATTTGAAGCATCACATTATGTAACCACTACAAAGGATAATTGGGGTAAAGATACTAACATTTATATTATCACCCCTAAATGCCATAATTCTAATGCAAGGAGTTTGTTTAAACTGCATAATCATGGAAATGAAAATCAAGTTACATTTAAGAGAGGCACAAGATTCAAAGTAACAAAGGTTGAAGATGGTCGAAAGAAGAAAATATATTTGGAGGAAGTTTAATTATTTCACTATCGTAGCGTATGGCATTATTTAATATAAAGGAGAAAGATTTTTCCATCATTATCAATGAAATGGAGCAAGATATAGAGAAAGTAGATCCTATATCTTTTTTTAAAGCTTATCATATTCGTTCAATTATACCAACTTATATCCATATAATAGAAAAACTATTGGGCTTTTGCCCTAAATCATGGTTCAAAGATATCAAGACTGTTGCTTATGAAATTGCTGAGAGACAGATCGAGGAAGCAAAAGAAATAGCTTTGCCACCTCAGTTGTATGACATCCTTGAAAGGAATTTGTATAAGCGAGAACAGGTTAGATGCCTAAAAGGAGTTGATTTATCTCCTTTGCATTATGGTGCTATTTTTATTCAAGCAGGTGTAAGAGGTTATAAATTCAGTAACTATTGCTATAAAGGAATACCTAGACATTTTTCAGAAAAAGAACTTCCGTCGTTTATTTTCTTAAGAGACGACGGCAACTTGGATATATATGGTAAAACATCTTTGATTGATGGGCAAATAAAGGATTACGTAAGAAGTTCTAAATTCATATTAGCAAGAATATTAGACAAAGGAGAGCATTGGCATTGTTTTTATCAAACAAAGAGTGGAATACAAGGAAAAGAGCCTGGCAAATTAGGATCATACCCTCATATACATTATATATCAGATGCTTTTGGTGTTTCTCGAGAAGATTTCATAAAAGCATTAAAAGGCGGAAAAGTTCCGTCTTCGGAAGTACACATATTATTATCTGCATAGAATTATGTCATACCCATTAATATCAGAATATATAGAGTCCATTAAGTCGGCAGAGGATAACTTCGAGGAACTGAGTTATCTGAGGCCAGTATTGGATGACGAAGGCCAGCCTATTATGAGTGCTGGAGGTTTTTCCGTTGTTTTTAAGATGAAAGACGAGCGGAATGGAAAACTCCATGCTGTGAAGTGTTTCACTAAGGAGCAGGAAGGACGAGGTGAGAGTTATAAACTGATAGCTGATGAATTGGAGTATGTCTCATCCAATTATCTGACTCCCATTAAGTATTATGAGAATGAATTATTTGTAGATACAGACAATTCAGAAGAAAATGAATTTCCTGTATTGCTGATGGATTGGGTGGAAGGTAAAACTCTTGATGTTAATATAAAAGAGAATGTTAACAATCAATTTGCTTTGGAAATGCTTGCCTATCAATTTAATAAGATGGCTGCATGGTTAATTACTCAGCCGTTTGCACATGGTGATTTGAAACCTGATAATATCATCATGAAAGAAGATGGGCAATTGGTACTTGTTGACTATGATGGAATCTTTGTACCTGCTATGAAAGGACAGAAAGCACGAGAAATCGGAAGTCCTGGATTCAGGCATCCGTCGCGAAAAGTAGATGTGTTTGATGAACATATAGATGACTTTTCTATTGCTTCAATTGCATTAGCCCTAAAAGCAATAGCTCTGAAGCCTGTTTTATGGAATGAGTTTGGTGGTAATGATAGGTTGTTGTTTAGCGAGAATGATTTCCTTGAATTAAGTCAAAACAGAGTTATAACAGCTTTACAATCCTTGATGACAGACAAGGAATTTTGTACGTTATATGGCATATTTATGATAGCCTGGGCAAAGAATGATCTATCTCAGATTTCATATAAATTGCTGAATATTGAGAAAAAACAAAAAGATGCTGTACGAATGGCTGTATTGAGATATCTTAAGGCAAAAAAAAATGTTTATAAGGAAGAATATGAGAATGCATATTGGATTTTCGAGGCTTTATCTCAAACATCTGATTCCCAATGTGAAACCGTTGAGGGTATTCAGAATGTATGTGGTAAAGTGTTAGGAGAAAACGGACTTGGTTATATGTATGCTAAAGGCCTGTATGTTAAACAAGATTTCTTGAAAGCAGTTCATTGGTTTAGAAAGGCTGCGAGTAATGATTTCCCAATGGCAATCTATAACCTTGCAGTTTGTTATGGAAAGGGAGAAGGTGTTGAGAAGGATGAAGTGGAAGCTGGACGTTTGTTTAACTTGTCGGGAAGTTTAGGATTTGCTCTCGCTTATCAAGGTTGGATTGACTATGAGGAAGATCCAAAATATAATTGGAGAGCTGTTCCAGTAATAGGGCATTTTGAAGAATATACACTTTAAATGAATATTATCATGAACTATCCATCAGTAGGTCAATATGCAGAAACGATAAAATTGGCAGCAAAAGCGCCAGATGATTATTTTGAGAAATTAAGTAATCTTCGCCCAGTGCTTAATGCTAATGGCGAGCCAATAATGAGCAGTGGAAACTTTGCTGTTGTATTTAAAATGTACAACCCTAAGAATGACAAATATTATGCATTGAAATGTTTCCATAGAGAGCAAGAAGGTAGAGAACAGAATTATCAAGAGATATCGAAAGAGTTGAATAGAGAATTATCTCGAAATAGTTATGGTACGCATAACCTTTCTTCAAGTTATCTTCTTCATGTACAATATTACGAGAAAGAACTGTATGTTGATATTGGAGGGCCAATTTCATTGTTTCCCGTCTTATTGATGGAATGGGTGGATGGTGTTACATTAGATAAATGCATATTGCAGAATTTGAATAATACCAAACTATTACATGAATTAACATACAGATTTAGTCGTATGGCAAAATGGCTTTTGTCTCAAAGCTTTGCTCATGGGGATTTAAAACCTGACAACATCTTGATAACAAAAGACTATCGTATTGTTTTAGTTGACTATGATGGAATGTTTGTGCCGTCAATGAAAGGCCAAAAAGCAATTGAATTAGGAAGTCCAAATTTTAGGCATCCTCATAGGACTATTGATGATTTTGATAAACAAATAGATGATTTCCCGATCGTAAATATATTATTGTCACTTAAAGCTGTTTCTCTCAACCCGAGTCTTTTTGCCCCCCTAATTACTGGAGAAAAAATGTTATTTGAGGAACGCGATTATCTCTCCCTTGAGAACAATGAAATACTACCTTTAATAAATAAGGTGTTGTATGATAAGGAAATTGTGATATTATTAGGTGCTTTCTTCATTTTATTACATAATCAAGAATTTCCTAAGAGTATTTCTTCAGCTATTGATATTCAACAATCAATAGAAGTTGAAACAAAAAAATATTCTGAAAAGCAAGCTAAGGAGAAGATTGAGTTGTTTTTTAAGGGTATTACTTTTTTCCCTCCCAAGATTGTTTATCTTTTACCGGATCTATTTAACATAAAAGAATTTAGATTATTGTGGTTACCTAATCAATTATGGTACAAGTTCTCTGTAAGTTCTGCATATTGGGATAAGAATGTCTATAGTTCCATATATAACGTGGCAATAGAATATGACTCTATATTATATTCTGTGAAAGGAGAGTTTTCAAAGATAAGTCGCCTTGACCAAATAAAAATGTTTGAAGTCGTATCATACAACAAGTTTGATTATTTAGTTGACTATACATATGACATATTATTCGAATTAGGTGTTGTTGATTTCTTTGTAGAAAAGTTCTCTGTATTAATAGATGTAGTTAACAAGAGCAACTCATATAATCTTTTGAAAAAGGATCTTCCTTTTTAGACAGTTAAGAGCCATCTTCAAATATATAATCAAATTGATAAAATGGCAATTATTGAATCAGTACGGAAGAAGCCTGCAACGATATTGAAAAAATATTCGGATGCGTACTGGCAGATGTGACAATTAATAATGGATATACATAAAGATGTAACATTTTTAAATTTTGCATACTATAATATGATGGAAGATGTCTGAAGGAAGAAGTAAGATGTGAAAAATGGTTATAAGCAAGAATATGTGAATATAAAGTTATAATTTTGCAATTGAAAAACTCTCAGCACTGTTGAGAGAATTACATATTAAGAATTGATATGAGCAAGATGAAAGCAAGAGAGTGCCAGAATGTTGAATACAAAACTAGTTGGCATGATAAATATTTAGAGTGGATTTGCGGCTTTGCGAATGCGCAAGGGGCTGTGATGTACTTTGGCGTGAATGACGACCACGAGGTGGTTGGAATGGACAATGTGGACAAACTGATGGAGGATATTCCTAACAAGATAGTAAACTCTATGGGCCTTGTGGTGGATGTGAACCTCCATGAGTTGGATGGCTTGGAATATATTGAAGCGGTGATAGAGCCAAGCAATGTGCCCATCAGCTACAAAGGGAAGTACTATTACCGATCGGGCAGCACCATGCAGGAACTGACAGGGCCAGCATTGACTGACTTCCTGATGCGGAAGTTGAACGTGACCTGGGACTCGACAACAGTACCCGCTGCCACGATGAAGGACATTGACCGCTCTGCGGTGAAGTATTTCCTTGATGCGGCCATCGAGGAAGGGCGTATCAGTGCTTCGGCCAGAAAGGAAAGTATGGAGCAGTTGCTCCGCAAACTGCATCTGATAGACGAGAAAAGCGGCCTGTTGACTATGGCTGCGCTGTTGCTATTCGGCAAGGACGTGGAGCGTTGGAACTTGTCGGTGGCTTTCCGTATCGGGCGGTTCGGCTATAGCGATGCAGACCTGATACTCCAAGACAGGATTGTCTGCCCGCTGATTATGATGCCAGACATGGTTGTCGACACGCTGAGAACCAAATATCTGGTCTCGCCGATTCATTATGAAGGCCTGAGGCGCAAAGAACCGTTGGAGATACCGGAGGAAGCGCTGAGGGAGATGGTCTGTAACTCGATAGTCCACAAAAACTATACAGGCACTTTTACACAGATGAGGGTGTACGGTGATTTCATAACACTGTGGAACGACGGTACCCTGCCGGCCAATTTCACGGTCAAGACCCTTTTAAAGCGCCATGAGTCACGTCCTCGCAACAAACTCATTGCCAACGTGTTCTATCTGGCAGGATTCATAGAAGCGTGGGGTCGTGGCTACGAGAAGATTCACGATGCCTTCAAAGCCGAGAATCTGGAGATGCCTGTGTTCGAGGAAGTGCGTGGAGGGTTCATGGCAACCGTCAAACGAGAGCGGTTCTTGGCTATACAAAAAAGGCGTGATGTTGTCAATGATGTCGTAAGTGATGTCGTAAGTGATGTCACAAGTGATGTCACAAGTGATGTCACAAGTGATGTCACAAGTAATGTCACAAGTAATGTCACAAGTAATGTCGATAGTGATGTCAGTAGTATGTCAATAGTTCAACTATCTGAAAGACAGATGGAAATATGTGAATTAATAAAAAAGAATCCATTCATTTCAGGAGAACAAATGTCAGTAGTTTTGTCAGTAGTTCCACGAACTATTTGGCGCGACCTTGCAGATATGCAGAAGAAGGGCGTTTTGATTCGCGAAGGTAACACCAGTGCCGGCCATTGGGTATTATTAATAGATAAAGCAGAATGATCATCATCGAGTCGAAACGGAAGAAGCCAGCGACGATATTGAAGAAATATCCGGATGCGATACTGGCAGATGTGACCAGTGGGGCGAAGGATGGACTGATAAAGCTGAGTCCGTTCTATCCGCATGGGGGAATTCCTGTACCTTTCAGCGAGGGCTATACGGCTACCTGCGTGGAGGCTATTTGGCAAGGCTTGAAGGTTTTCGAGAGTTGTGATGTGGATACCTCATTGTTTACAAACGACACGATGAAAGGCCTGAAGCGGACAGTGAGGAAATACGGAAAGCCTTTGGGACATCGTAAGGGGGTAAATGGTACGGAACTGTTGGGATATATCGAGGCTCGAAAGCAAATCTATATACCTACTTATAAATGGGTATTAGAGAATAAGGTGGCAAGCATCATTGAGAGACTGAGAGAGGCCAGCAAGACAAAGACCATCGTTTTGCTGGATTATGATACTAACGAAGATGTAGAGAATGCGAAGAAACCTCTGTCGCATGCTTCGCTGATTAAGGCATACGTAGAGGGTATATATCCTTATGGGGAGTGTATCATGCATAATGAAAAGACTACTTCTGGAACTAAAAAGAAGAAAAAAGCAAAGATAGAAGACAATAATTTGCAGTTGGAGTTGTTTAATGAATAAAAGGGTAGAACTATGGATAAGAAAAGTAATTGGCAAGAGTTTAAGGCTGTGCTCGATGAGCACAAGATTGTGAAGTTGTATCACTTCACGGATAGAGACAATTTGGAGTCGATTATTAAGCATGGTGGACTGTATTCTTGGATGGATTGTGAACGAAAAGGAATAAAGATTGCTAAGCCTGGAGGGGGCAGCTTGTCGCGTCAATTAGATAGTAGTAGGAATCTTGAAGATTACGTAAGAGTGAGTTTTACTGCTCAGCACCCCATGATGTATGTGGCCATGAAGGATGGAAGAATATCCAACCCTGTCATTTTAGAAATAGACATGGATGTCGTTTACTGGAAAGACACCATCTATTCGAACCTGAATGCAACAAAACATACGATAAGGCCCAATATTGGTGAAACCATATCTGATTTCCGACAAATACATTTCCAATCCGTAAAGGCTCGTAAACACTTTGACTTGCCAGAAGAAGAACAACCATATTTCCAAGCAGAAGTGTTGGTTAAGAACTTCATCCCATTGGAGTATATCAAGAACATTGGAAACTTTGGTATACCTATTCCTTCAAAGCCAAAGGCTCTGCAAATAAAGAATCCGTATACTGCCCAGATTACAAGGAATACGCCCACAGCCTTTATCTTCTTGGTAGATCAGTCTGTATCTATGAGGCGTATTACAACCCTTAATGGCGAACAAATGTCATTGGCTGAGGCTGTGGCAAGAATTGTAAACAACCAAATCAATGAATTAGTTTATCGCTGCATTAAGACTACAGAGGTTAGGCATTATTATGATATTGCCATTATTGGTTATGGACATGAGGTCTATAGTGGATGGAATGGCGTATTGGCTGGCCGTGATTTTGTTTCTCCAGAGGAATTGAAGAATAATCCATTTAAGAAAATCATTGTAAAGGAGGAGAAACGTACAAGAAAGGGAACAATGATCAAGGAAATTGAGAAAGTACAATGGTTAGAGGCCAGATGTGATGGCAATTGGACTCATGTTCATCAGGCATTTGATAAAGCGAAGGCCCTGCTTGATCAATGGATGAAAGAACATCATGAGAAAGATTGCTATCCACCTACTATTATCAATATTACTGACGGGCAGTTTAATCATGCCACGAGAGAACAGATTGTGCAGCAGGCTAATGAATTGAAAGCCATGTTTACTAATGATGGTAATGTGTTGCTTTGGAATATCCATGTCACTCCAAATAATATGGAACAGGTTTTGTTACCAATTGGAAAAGAGGAACTGAAAGGTGACAAGTATTCTGAACTGTTATATGATATGTCAAGCCTTCTTCCCACACGCTATAATCAGGCAATATCAGACATTCGTGGTGACTCTGTAGATGCAAGACATGTAGCAATGGCTACAAATACGGATATGTCAACCCTGATTCAATTAATGGACATTGGAACCCCAACAAATATCAGTCAGAACCAATGAGAGTAATTTCCATAGCAAAGTTAGGTGAAGGCCTCGTCAATGAGGATGCTGCCAAGGCCACCAAGAACTGGATTGCCGTTTCTGATGGTGCTGGTGGTGGTGGAGTCTTTGCAGATATGTGGTCAAAGTATCTGGTGGAGCATCTGCCAGATGAGCCTATCACAGACTATCAGACTTTTGACAGTTGGATAGACGGTATCTGGGAACCTTTTTATAATGACAGTGAAGAGGCAGCCAAGCAAGAGGGTGGCATGCTGTTGAATAAATTCTACGACGAAGGCTCATTTGCAACATTAGTGGCAGTCTGGAAAGATGGACATTGGATTAGTTATGGCGATAGCGTGGCTTTCTGCTATGACAGGAATACAGGGTTGTTGCAGCATACCTTTGGGCGACTTGTGGATTTCAACAATCCTCCTTATCTGGTGAATTGTAAAGACCCATCGGATGAAAAAGGTTTCAAGTGTGGAAGGTTTGAGATAAATGAGGATTGCATTGTCTTTGCTGCCAGTGACGCTTTGGCCCATTATATATTAATGATGTATGAGGTTGCGCATAGAGAGAGGTATGCCAATGAATTGCAAAGAGCCATCGAGGCCCAGACAAAGAATAGCAACCTCATAAAGACAGCCATGCGATTAAGGAAAATAGATTTTAATGAGAGGGTAATAAAGAAACTGGATAATTGCAAGTATTCCCAACAGCTTTTGGCACATATTGAAAGCCTGAGAAGATGGGGATTCATTGGTCATGATGATTATTCACTTGTAATAATGTAGGGCTATGGAAGAGAATTATAAAGGTTATACTCCTGACTATATTGATACGCTGTTGCCCAAACAGATCTTTGTATTTGGGAGCAACACTTTGGGCTATCATACTGGTGGAGCGTCTGGCACAGCTCGAAAGAAATTTGGGGCTGTATGGGGGCAGGCAGAAGGATTGCAAGGACAGTGTTATGCCATCCCTGTTGACTTTGGAAAGAATGTACGTAAAGACGGAGAGGTCAAGGCGGCAGTAGATAGATTTATAGCCTATGCCAAGGAGCACAAGGAGCTGTTTTTCCTGGTTACTCGTGTGGGGTGTGGTATCGCTGGCTATCATGATGCTGAAATGTCTCAGTTCTTCATAGACGCTTTGGATCTGAAAAATGTCAGCCTACCCAAGAGTTTCGTAGAAGCATTAGGAGGTGGAGAGGTTAAATACGATTTGGATCGATTCTTGGAACCACAGGAGATGGACTATCCTAAAGCACTAAGTGAAATCAGACAAGGTCAGAAACAAGGCCAGTGGACGTGGTATATATTCCCTCAAATTAAGGGACTGGGGCATAGCTATAACTCAGAGTTCTATGGCATCAGCAGCAAAGAAGAAGCCAAGGCTTATCTGGAGCATCCTGTACTTGGGGCTCGGCTGAGGGAGCTTACGCAGGTACTACTTGATGTTAACAATAAGACTGCTGATGATATCCTGGGTTATCCAGATGTGCTGAAAGTCAGGTCGTGTATGACGCTTTTTGATTTGGTATCACCTAATGACATCTTCAACGACGTGCTGTATAAGTTTTATGAAGGACAGCGATGCGATAAGACTATTTGGCGTTTGGGATTTCATGATGACAAGCTGAAACATCAGATCAAGTTTAGCAGGATAACCATTACGAAAGAGGGGGCTGTCATCCTCACAGACTATGACAATAGGGAGGTGAAGATGGAACCTATGACCAAGGCGGTCTATCTGTTGTATCTGAGACATCCGGAGGGTATAGCCTTTAAGCAGTTGCCGGATTATAGGAAAGAGATGGCAGATCTTTATGCCAAGATAAAACCTTTGGGCCTTAACGACAGGGTGCTGAAGAGCATTGAGGACGTGACGAATCCCTTGCTTAATTCCATCAATGAAAAGTGCTCTCGTATCAAGGCTGCTTTTCTCTCAGAGGTTGATGCTTCGCTGGCAGACCATTATTATATAGTAGGAAATGCCACAGGGACGGGTGAGTGACATCTGATGGCTGATGTCTGATGTAAAAAATGGTGATAAGCAAGAATATGTGAATAAAAATATGTAACTTTGCAGAAGATATGGGCAAGATAAAACAAGAGAGTGCCAGAACGTTGAGTTCAAGAGCAGTTGGAATGACAAATATTTGGAGTGGATTTGCGGCTTCGCGAATGCACAGGGGGCTGTGATGTACTTCGGAGTAAACGACAATCAT
>JAEEGL014047327.1_pt1 | contig 10721 bp, 6 predicted proteins | sample 9134231 | NCBI WGS metagenome assembly JAEEGL01 (sample SAMN16246548, study PRJNA631951) | gut metagenome | biome: gut microbiome; feature: rumen; material: fiber-attached | host: Bos | place: Iran: Karaj | collected 2018-10 | reverse complement strand
CGAAATATCACATAATTTTTGGATATTACCATTCCAACTCATTCCGTTTCGCCCAAACACCTCCGTCATGTCCATTGAAATGAAGACGCTCCCGCACAGCAGTAGCGCGATGCACATACATGACGAAGTGGTAATCGAAGTTGCTCCTAATATGAGCCTTGATGCTGTATGTGAACTGATGGGAGGCACCCCCTCATGGGCTGAAGGGCTGATTCTGCAGGCTGCCGGGTACGTAATGGAGTTCTATAAGAAGGACTAAAATACAACAGCGGCTTCGCAAGTTGTTTTTTGAATGGAATTTGGATTAGTTGCCCTGTCACTCCCCGGAATTGCGTTCACTCTCATAATATAACTGTTTTGATTCCATATAAGCTAAAACATCGTAATCAATAAAGCCGTCTTTTCCAAGATCTCCATAGTTAATATCCCTAATAATAACATCTGTGATCAACTTTTCAGCGCTATAAGATAAAACAAGGTACAGAGCTCTTTCCTTATTTCGACTCCTTAACAAAGAATATCCTAGTAAAAGAAGTTCTTTTTCTGAAATGCTTTCCATATTAGGGATTTTAATGACACATATAAGATTGTTAAATGTTCCCTCCATACTAAAAGGTATAATTTTATTTCCTCGTTCTTCCCTAGCTATAACTGTTGAAATTGTATCTTGAAAATTTTGTCTTGAATCAGTCCCCATATCAAGTAAAAGCTTGGCTAAATTTACCCGATTTTTGGTTTTGTTGTTTTCCAAAAAATTAAAAAGTTGTTTAATCATGCTAGGAATTGATTGCTCGGGCCTATTTATTGTTAATTCCTTGTTGTGTTTCCCTGCAAAATAAGCATCTAAATCATACCGAAACCCAAGGCCTTGACATGCGTCTATCATTTTTAAATTACTATAATCATTATATTTAATGTACATACCTAAATGATCCAATTCGTCGTTAAGGTATAACTTATCATTTCTTGTTGCTGCTTGTCTTTGTGCTAAATAGTGTAAAAATATTAAAGGCGAATCGAAGTATTCGGTGTAAATATCAAGATCATCAATACTAATCGCAATAGTTCCATTACTAATCTTTAAAAAATTAGTCTTTTCGATTTTTGCCTCTATATCATTGAAATTATCGACCGTTACACAAAAAGTAAAAAAATTATCAAATTGCTTTCTTTCTAATGAAAACTTTACATCAGACTTTTTACTGTTACTTACAAAAAAATTAGATATTTCATTTTGATTTATATACTTTAGTGTTCTATTGCACTGATAGTCCGCTTTTTCAATTAAGGTCTTTAATGAATTTTCATGTCCTTTAAAATCAGTAATTGCAGGAGTATAAACGTAAGAGCCAGCTTTAACTTCAATTATCAACACACACGTGTCATATATAACTAAAATATCATTTTCATCAAATTGTCGAGAATTATCAGCATTGTGATAATAGTTTCCAATGTACACTTCAGCTTCTGGCAAAAGTTTTCTGATCATATCAGCAACTAAATTTTCACTAGCAGCCTGTTGCAAATTTGACCATTTAGTTACGTATGTACTATCCTTCTCTTTTATATTTTTTTGTATCATTCTATAAATATTATCAAAGAGATTGTAATAGTCGAAGCAATAACTCACTCCATCAATTATAATAAAAGGCTTTTTTTGGACTGGCAAATCCACTATAGGCCAATCGACATATCCATTATTACGCGGTTCTGTTACTCCTGATAGCTCTCCTAATTCGAAAGAAAAATCCTTAATGAAACTATCTGGCCAACCAGTTACTTCCTTGACATCATATAAAGCATATCCAAACAATTTACCAACTACGGACTGTATATCGTTAGTATTGTGAATTTGCTGGTTACAATCGCCGTCACTACTATCAAACTTTTTAAATTCATTAGCAAATTGATTAAATGCTTCTATTTTTCCAGAAGAGAGAGAGTTTTCTAACTTTTCTAAACCATAAATAATGTCATCAACTGTTAAGCTATATAAAGTAAAAAAAATATCCGAATGAGGAGCAATCAATGACTTAATAATTTTTATCTGCTGAAATTGATACCTCTTACCTCTAACATATCGCATTAAATACGAATCCGTTATGTAATCAATTTCGTCATAAGAGTATTCATGTTCAACTAACGCCCGGGCTGCCCAATAATAAATAAAGCTCTGCGTTTTTACGTATATTTTTTCAATTTGTGCTAAGGTCTCGCTAATATATTTATCGTCAGTAATGATATCTTGATTATCAAGCTTATGAGAGATATATAAACTTTGGACATACTCTATATACCGCACAGTTTGAGGATGCTCTGAAGACAACTGAAATTCAGAAACAATATTAATCATAGGAAGCATAACAAGATCAGTAGCCCTTGCTAAAGTTTTCAAAGGATCACAGTGAACTAATCTTTCTATAAGTATCTTGATGTCAGAATCTATTTCATTTTTTTTGACTTCAAATTGCTTACTAAATTCCATCGCCATCTTTTTAATGTCATCTTCGGATAAATGACTATGTAATTGCTTCAAACTATCAACCGTTACTAAATATTTTTTATTATTTAAGCTATCACATTTCATGCAATATCCTCACAAAAATTATTAGTCTAAAAGCTAAACCTAGTTTCAAATAATTATAAGATAAATTACAAAGGAGCATTTTTTAGTCGCATAGATGATTATTAATTCTATAGATTTGATGTATATCGTAAAATGTATCCGAAGGTTGAAATCATGTTCATTTTAGGCATAGTATCACAGTTACACATACAAAAAATATACAAACAATTCAAACCACCTTAGTTTTGCAGTATCATATCACATAAAATATACTGTTACTGTGGTAATTATCAGTTAAACTTTCATCAACGTACATGCTGACAAGAGATACCAAGATGGCCAAAGCAAAGACAAAAAAAACAGCGAACACACAAACCTTAAACCTAGATAATATCCTTTTTAATTGTAGAGATATTTTAAGAGCTGCTCGCAATTCAGGTTCCTTCTTTGAAAAAAGAGACATGATGCTCACATTAGTGTTCCTTCGATTCATGGGGGAAAAATTTGAGGATGGACTTGAGAAACTTGAAAAAAAACTGATTGAATCAGGAATGAATCTTGATAATCCGGAAGTAAGAAGTGCCTTTTTTGAAAGTCCCGTCTTTGAAGATGGTACTCATAGTTTACCACTAGAAGCTAGATGGTCTACGATTATTAACACCTCTGCCCCAGGACTTAATGTTGCACTAGATACAGCTTTACACAGTATCGCCACAACTTCTCAGGACTTAAAAGGATGTTTTGTTGAAGGTACCTTTACCACTCGTAATCTTGCACCAAATGACATAAAGAAATTGGTGGATGAAGTAAATAAAATAAGTCATAAGGCTTTTGGCGAAGAAAAAGATCTTATTGGTAGAGTTTACGAGTATTTCTTAAAGGAATTTGCTGTTAATGCAACCAAAGAAGAAGGCGAATTCTACACCCCACATGATGCAGTTCAACTTATAGCTGCTATGATAGAGCCGTATGAAGGCACTCTATACGATCCTTGTTGTGGTTCTGGCGGTATGTTTATTCAGAGTACTGACCTTGTAAAATCTAGACAGGGGGATATCAATAGAATAAACATCTATGGTCAGGAAAAAGATGCAGCGACCTACCGTTTAGCAAAGATGAATCTAGCATTGAGGGGATTGAGCCATAATCTCGGCGAAACCAATGACTCTTCATTTACTCACGATTTGCATAAAGGGGTAGCATTTGATTATATCATGGCCAACCCTCCTTTTAATCTCAAAGGCTGGTACGATGATAATCTTAAAGATGATCATCGTTGGTCCGATTATGAGACTCCTCCGGAAAGCAATGCAAACTATGCCTGGATCCTCCACATGCTTTCTCATCTAAAAGCTCACGAAGGTGTTGCAGGTTTTCTTCTTGCGAATGGAGCCTTGAATGACGGTGATACCATAGAAATTCGAAAAAAGCTTATTATGAACGATAAGGTGGAAGCCATCATCGTTCTTCCGAGAGAACTTTTTATAACCACTGATATAAGTGTTACCTTGTGGATTCTGAATCAAAATAAAAAAGGTAGCAAGAAAGAAAATAGAAGGTTGCGAAACCGCGAGAATGAAATTTTATTTATGGATCTACGTCAATGGACGGAAAATCCTGTAAAGAATGAAGGCAAAAAGAAAGTAATTCTTCTTTCAGACCAAATTGAGCGCGCTGCTAATATCTATCACACGTGGCAGAATGAAGGCACTGATGGGCAACATTATGAAGAACCTGAACTCTATCGCAGTGTTGGTATTAACGAAATAGAAAGCAAAGGCTGGGCGCTAACACCAAGTAAATACATTGAGTTTATAGACCATGATCTCGATATAAACTACGAAAAGGAAATGGCTCGAATTCAGGCTGAAATGAAAGAGATTTTGAGTCAAGAAAAGAAATCCCAGCAGATGCTGGAAGATGCATTTAAGGGGATTGGCTATGGCATTGAATAAATACAAAATTGGTAAACTAGTCACAGTAGTAGATGAAAGAAATAATCTAGGAATAAAAAATTTTTACGGTATTAACATAGACAAAGAATTCATGCCAACAGTAGCCAATACCGAAGGTCTTGATGAATCAAAATACAAAATAGTTAAAAAGAATAGATTCGTATACAGTGGCATGCAGACCGGTAGAGATGAATGTATAAGAATTAGCATGTATCAAGGAGACGATACTATCATTGTATCGCCGGCATATACTACATTCGAAGTAACTGCCACAGATATCGTGCTACCTCTCTATTTCTTTATGAAATTTTTATCCAAAGAAAAAGATAGATATGGCGCATTCTGTAGCGATGGAAGTATTAGATCAAACCTTGATTGGGATGTTTTTTGTAACATTGAATTAGATTTACCTCCTATTTCAATCCAACAGAAATACGTTGATATATACAATGCCATGCTTGCCAATCAGAAAAGTTACGAGCGTGGACTGGATGATTTAAAATTGGTATGTGATGCTTATATTGAAAATTTACGCAGAGAGATTCCTTGTGAAGCTATTGGATCGTACATCACAAGACATGATGACAGAAATGTTTCCAATAAAGTAAAGAATGTTAAGGGTGTAAGTACATCTAAAGAATTCAGAGATCCAACATCCAAAGTAAACAGAAATGAATTAGCTAGTTACAAAATTGTAAAACCTCGTCAAATTAGTTTTGTTCAAACAACCCATAATGAAAAAGTTTTTGCTTATGCCTTTAACAACACAGACTCTGACATAGTTGTTACATCTGTTAATGAAGTTTTTTCTGTTGATGAAGATAAAATTCTCCCGGAATATTTATCCATGTTTTTTAATAGATGTGAATTTGATAGGTACGCTAGGTATCATTCATGGGGGTCAGCAAGAGAAACATTTACTTGGGAAGACCTTAAAAAAGTTCAAATTCCTATTGCTGACATGAAAATACAAAAATCCATATCCAATATCTACATGGTATATAAAGAACGTAAATCAATAAATGAAAAACTCAAATCTCAGATAAAGGATATCTGTCCTATTCTCATCAAAGGCTCTATCGAAGAAGGCAAAAAAACAGTGGAGAAATAAATATGGCTGAGCTAAAAAACTTTAATGGACACTTCTGTGAGTCTGAATATGAATATGCCTTTATTGACTTTTTAGAATCTGAAGGATGGACATATTCGCCGGGAAATAACGTACCTCGTCGAAACAAGAACGATGTACTGATTCAGAATGACTTTCAAAGTTTTATAGCATTGTCTAATCCTGATTTAACCGAGAATGAGGTTGAGCAGATTTTTGATACTGTCAGACTTGTCGGAGCGGAGAGTGATTTCGCTACACTCCATAAAGTTTATGGTTGGATGGTTAATGGAATCCAATTTACACCAAATGATAGTCTGCCCAAAATGGTTCCACTAATTGATTTTGACAATCCTGAGAACAATGTCTATCGCGTTGTGAATCAGTTCGTTGTTGATTATACAAATCAGGGGCAGAAAAAAGATCGTAGACCGGATGTGCTTCTGTATGTTAACGGAATGCCTCTTTGTGTTATTGAGTTAAAAAATCCTGCTGACGCAAATGCTACTGTTTACAACGCATGGGAACAAATTAATATTCGTTATTGGCGTGATATTCCCCATCTTCTGCATTACTGCCCTTTAGCCTGCATTTCCGATGGTGTAAAAACCAGATTAGGAACGGTTCGTACTCCTTATGAGCATTTTTATGCATGGAGGAAAGTTAACGATAAAGATCCGATTTCTACATTACCATTTGCTGAAACGCAAACAATGATTAAAGGCGTGTATACACCAGAGCGTTTTTTGGAAATATTTAGAGATTACATATATTTCCAAGACAGCATATACGACAGTTCTGAAGTAGAGATAGTCTGCCGATACCCTCAGTTTTTTGCTGCAAAATTATTAAAAAAGAGCATAACAGAATCCATAAAAACCAAGTCTGGTAAAGGAGGAACATATTTCGGAGCTACCGGTTGCGGTAAAACATATACAATGGCTTTTTTGGCTAGACAGTTATCACTTCGCTGTACTGACATAAAAGAAATAGGTTCACCAACAATAATCCTTATCGTTGACCGAGAAGAGTTACAGAAACAAGGCGCCAAGCTATTTACCAAGAGCAAAGAGTTCTTGAATCTTGGTGAAGTTTCCGTTGTAAAAAATAGAGCTATGCTCAGAGAGGAACTAGGCATAAGACAAAGTGGTGGTCTTTACATCTGTACCATCCAAAAATTCTGTGACAGGGAAGAAGATAAAATTGGTCTTATAAACGATCGTCGAAACATTATATGCTTCTCAGATGAAGCACACAGAACTCAACTCGATCGTTCCAAAAAGATCCAGTTTAGTGAAGATGCTGATAAAAACATGAAAGCAATGCTCTCAAAACCATATGCAAAAGTTCTGAAAGAAGCTTTTCCTAACGCTACTTTTGTTGGCTTTACCGGTACTCCAATAGCAGAAACATATCAGACATTTGGCACTGAAATCGATAGGTACACAATGGATCAAGCTGTGGCTGACGGCCTGACAGTACCGATTAAATATCATCCTCGAATTGCCAAAGTTCTACTTGATAAGAATAAAGCTAAAGAGATCGAAAATTATTACAAAAAATGTGCTGAAGAAGGAGCAACAAAAGAAGATATCATTGCAAGCAAAAAAGCCATGAGTTCAATGGAAATTATTCTGGGTGATGAGGACCGCCTTAACCAGCTTGCTATTGATATACACGATCACTATGTTTCTGCATGCGATGCTGATCCTAACAGAATTCAGAAAGCTATGGTCGTATGTTCAAACAGAAAAATAGCGTATTCCCTATATAAAATTTTCAAAAATAAATATCCTGAATGGTTCGTAGAAAAGAAAGTACCGGAAGAAACTGCCATAACTGAAGAAGAATTAAAAAATCTCAAACCAATGCCATTCATGGCGATGGTGTCTAGTGTTGGTAGCAACGATAAAAAGGAAATGTACAACTATCTTGGAGGTGTGCAGAATGACAAACGTACTGACGAATTGGATGCCGCCTTCAAACAGGAAAAATCAAATTTTCGCATTGTTATTGTTGTTGATATGTGGATTACAGGTTTTGACGTTCCTTCGCTTACATACTTATACAATGATAAGCCATTGCAAAAGCATTTATTAATCCAAACCATTAGTCGCGTTAATAGAAAGTACCCAGGCAAAGATTATGGCATGGTTATTGACTATATCGGCATCAGAGATAATATGCGTGAGGCTATGAAGTTATACGGAGGAGACACATCTGTTGCTCCTACAGCAGATGATGTTGAGCAAGCCACCTCTATTTTTAGAAATTACCTAGATTCACAGAAAAGAATTTTTACAGGATTTGATTTAAATCCTTTCTTAGATCCAAACTGTAGTCCTGTAGAACGATATACCCTTCTTGCTAAAGCGGCTGAATTCGTTTTTATATCGACAGAAATACTAAACATAGAAGGCAATAAAGGGACTTCCAAAGTATCATTCAAAACCTATTTTCTAACTGCAGTAAGAAGAATGAGAACAGCATTCGATATCTGTCAGCCATCAGGAGAACTTGGTGAGGAAGAATCCGCTCTTGCCCAGTGCTTTATTGCTATAGCCGGTTTTGTCCGCAAAATGAGTGGAACCAGCGATGTAGATACCGATACCATGAATCTTACGGTTTCCAAAATGGTAGAGGAAGCCCTCAAATATAATCAAGTTGAAAGTATCCTTGAAGCCGGTGAGGAAGAGGATATATTCTCACCTGAATATTATGAAAAACTTACTGATGTAAAAATGCCAGCCACAAAACTGGAATTGCTGATTAAGATGATCCGTAAGCAAATTAAAGAATACGGCAAGGTTAATCAGATAGCCGCTAAAACTTTTCAGGAAATGTTGGAAAAAACAATTGAAGAATATCATGAACGCCGTAAGCACTTAACTGCCGAGGAGGCTGGAGAAACCCAGGAAAAAGCGTCTAATGATATTATAGAAAGCGCAACTAGACAGGCTTTAGAAATCCTCAAAAAAATGAATGAACACAGAGAAAGCTTTCGTAAAATTGGACTGACATTTGAAGAGAAGTCTTTCTACGATATTCTTATTGCTTTACGAGATGAGTTTAACTTCGAATACGGCACAGATGTGGAAGTTGATCATGTAGTGAGCAATGACAAATGTAAGGACCTAGCCAAAAAAATTAAAGAAATAATTGATACAAAATCTTCTTTTGCTGACTGGCTAAACAATCAGAATATACGCAATCAGCTTCAAATTGAAATAAAGATATGTCTTATTAAGAATGGTTACCCACCTCAATATAGCCCTAACGTGTTCAATAAGGTTATGCAGCAGGTTGAGAATTTTGAGAAACATTCTTATGAATCATAAATTATTGAATTTAAATACTAAATAAGCATATAGAATTCTAGTTGGAATGTATTTTTATGGAAATATTATCTAAATTTATAAATTTTATTCTGAATAAATTGTTTCCTGACAGAAACAAAAAAGAATCAATAGTCATCAAAGGAAATAATAATAAGTCACTATCGATTACCAAAATCTGTGATAACAATAATGGACAGATAAATATAAACAGCACAGTAGATAATTCAACTACTAAAAACGTAACACATAACGAAATTATTATCACAGATGACACCTACCATAATAAGGAATACGATTGGGTAGTTGATATTTCTAGCTATTTCATGTTGGATGAAAAAATATGCAGATATACTGCTCCTTGGGAGGGGGTAGTTGAAATAACTGTAAAAAAAGACGATATCATTACTTTGATCAATGAAACCAAAAACTGTCCTGGCAAATCAATTGAATTAACAGATGGCAACAAAACATTGAAAATATCATGTAGCAAGAATGATATAATCAGACTAAAAAATAAGCTAAATCAAGAGTTTCATCTTATTTCCGCTAAGTTTTACCCAATTATGACCCAAAAAAGAAAGTAGTGCCATATAATTCAACTCGTTATACCTTTCAACTACATAACATAGGTCAGAAAGGTATATAACAAGCTAACAAACATTAAATTGAACTCTCGTCAAACTGTAGCACTTTATTATCCAAAATAGTGAATATACCGATCTTATTTTCACTACTGATTTCCCTAAGAGCATCGCATTAAAACAGTCTGTTTTTATATTTTTAATAATTTAACAAATATCACACATTTCCAACATTTTTACAACTTTACAACATATCATATTTATTTGTTTTATATCTCATTTTGATAAAACAAATAATAACCATTCTGACTGTTTTGCCATATAAAACATTGGAGAAATCGTTTTACTGCATGTAAAATCGAACCTTACAATTATTGTTAAGCAGGTCACACAATTGATTTTTCAAACACCTCAGCAGACACCATTACAGATGCCTGCTTTTTTAGTTTGAGATCTCTTATCTCCCTGATTAGAAACTTTTGATAACCGTATTGAATAAACATTTTTCAGTACGGTTTTTCTTTTACTTTTTTCAGATTTGTATCTGCTTTCAATAATTCAACCACTCACCTGCGTAAGCTCTTCAGGTCGCGAACTGATGAGTGCATGGCTGAAACAGGCGAATTTTCATCAATAGTCCGGTGTCATGCACCACTGGTCACCTTCCGAAACGGGGATTATCCCGCGAGGTGACCTTATATGTACACAAGACAATTTAGCCATAACGGTTTTCTCCGCTTCGGTTTTTCCGAACAGGAGAAGCCGCAATGGCCAAAAAAGTTAAGGGTAACTTTACCCAAAATCCAAACAGATTACAGAAGGAGTTTTTCATACCTTGTGAAGTATTTAGAAATGAAAGAGAACGAATGGAAAGCGGATTTCCTGGTGAGAACTGCCGATACGTTTCTTTTCCATCAGGGAAAAGAGCTCTTGTTGGTTTTATCAAAACCAAGATAAAGCCTAGCGAAGCTCTTGTTAGAGAGCTATGGAACAACATAAACAGGCAGCTTAACGAATGGCACCGGACCTCTCTGTTACGCGAGTAAATATTTGACCCCCTAAAACGAGTAAAAAGTTGCCACACCTAAAAATGATAGGAGCAACAATGAAAGTTTCAAAAAAACATACGAGAATTAAGCATCGATTAACTATAAAAGGATGTTCAGAAAAAGT
>JAEEGL013317347.1_pt1 | contig 10721 bp, 11 predicted proteins | sample 9134231 | NCBI WGS metagenome assembly JAEEGL01 (sample SAMN16246548, study PRJNA631951) | gut metagenome | biome: gut microbiome; feature: rumen; material: fiber-attached | host: Bos | place: Iran: Karaj | collected 2018-10 | reverse complement strand
GGCGCGGTTGTTGGAGGTGATGGTACCGGTATTGGTATTATTGGTGAGCGTGAGTTTCTGGTCCTGGTTGTTGTTGCCGAAATAGCCCAGAATGCCGCCCACGGAATCGGTGCCCTGGAGGGCGCCGGAGTTGGAGCAGCCGGAGAAGGAGGAGGGATCGTCCTGGATCCAGCCTACGATGCCGCCCACGTCGGTGCTGCCCGTTGAGGTAACGTTGCCCGTGTTGGTGCAGTTCGTGGCGTTGACCATCGGATTCGAGCTGCCCACGAGGCCGCCGATGCGCACGTTCAGGCCGTAGATGGTTGCGCCGTTGGAGCAGTTCGTGATCGTCAGGGTATTGCCGCTGCTGTTCGCGCCAACCTCGCCCACAAGCGCGCCTACGTAGTTGTAGCCGTAAATATTACCGCTGTTGACGTGCACGTTTTCAAACGTGAGGTTGCCGGTGTCGTGGTAACCCACCAGCACCGCGAAGCCGTTTTTCTTGTTGCTGTCGCTCTCGTCGTCGATCAATACGCCGCTGAAATTCAGATTTCTGAACGTTGCGTTCTCCGTGGTGCGGAACATGGCCACGCGGTGATTTGCGTTTACCATTTTGAAATTGGAGATCGTATGGTTCTGCCCGTCGAACGTGCCTTTGAACCTGTAACTATCATTGTAGTTGCCGGAAAGAACGGTGTTGCCGAAGTTCGTGCTTGCCATATCCACGTCCACGTCAAGATACACCGTTTTTCCTTCAAAACTGGTGCCGGTGTTGGCTTGCCTTACAAAATATGCCAGGCCTCTTGCCGACGTGATGTGGTAGTTCTGAAAACCGCTGCCGTCGGTATAGTTGCCGTCCCACGTGTCCGCGTGCGCGGTGAGGCGCGTGCCCACGAGGTTATTTCCGATCACGCCGGAAAAAACGCCGAGGCCGCCGACGGCCACGAGCACGGATAAGAAGAGGACGAGCGCGCGCCTGCGAAGGCGGGCGCTGTTGTTCAATGAACCTGATTTCATAACTCCGAATGCACTCCTTATAAAAAAAGTATACTAAATAATTATAACAAACCGTATAGCGCTTTTCAATATGTCAACATTCACAATTTTACGCGGCCGCGCTTGGATAAAAAAATAGCCCCGGGTTCCGTGGAACCCGGGGCGGAACGCCGTTCGGTTCAATCCAGCGTGGTGCGGATGGTGGCGAGGTGCTGCATGATGGCTTTGCGGGTGATGATGCCGATGAACACGCCGCGGTCGTCCACCACGGGCACGAAATTCTGCCGGGTGGCGGTGCTGAGGATCTCGTTCATATCGGCGCTGGCCTTCACGGCCTTCCAATCGCGGCGGATGATCGAGGTCAGGGGCGTGGTTTCAAGCCGCTTGAGGTTGGGCTTCTGGTCGTTATACAGCGCCCAGAGGAAATCGCCCTCGGTAACGGTGCCGCAGTAGTGCCCGTCTTTATCGATCACCGGAATGGCGGAATAGCCGTGGTGCCGCATTTTTTCAATGCCCTGCCGCACGGTGGATTCTTTGGTGATGTATTCTACCTGCGCCTTCGGCGTGAGGAAATGCATGATGTTCATATTCTGCTCCCGATTTTGCTTTTCTCTTTCCGGCAGGAGTATAGCAGACGCGGGTTTACGGAACCTTAAATTCCGAAATAAGCCTTCGCGTTGCCGAAGGAGATATCCCTTACCGTGCCGCAGAGGGTATCCTCATCCCACGGGTATTCGCCGTTTTCCACGAGGCCGCCGATGAATTCGCAGAGGATGCGGCGGAAGTATTCGTGACGGGGGTAGGAGAGGAACGAACGCGAATCGGTCACCATGCCCACGAAATTCGCGAGCACGCCCAGGTTCCCGAGCGCGGCGATCTGCGCGCGCATGCCGTCGATATTGTCGTTGAACCACCAGGCCGTGCCGAACTGGATCTTGGAGGCGGCTTCGTCGCTCTGGAAATTGCCGAGCATGGAGCCCAGCACGTAGTTATCCTTCGGGTTCAGCGTGAAGAGGATCGTTTTGGGCAGGTTGCCCTCGTAATCGAGAGAATCGAGCAGGCGGGAGAGTTTATGTGCCATCTGGTCGTCCGCGAGCGAATCGTAGCCCGTATCGGGCCCGAGGGCCTCGAACATGCGGCGGTTGTTGTTGCGCATGGCGCCGAAGTGCAGCTCCATGGCCCAGCCGCGCTTTTTGTATTCGGCGGCGAGGAAGCGCAGCAGTTCGGTCTGGTAGCCCTCCGCCTCGGCCTTTGAGAGCGCAATGCCCGCAAGCGCCTTGGCGAAAACGATCTCCAGTTCGGCGTCGCTCATGCGTTTGAAAGGCACGGGGCTCAGGGCGTGGTCTGTGGCGCGGCAGCCGTTGGCCTCGAACCAGTTGATGCGCGAGAGCAGCGCCGCTTTCAGCGCGGCGTAGGTACCGATCCGGCTGCCGTATACGCGTTCCAGCGATTTCAGCCACGGCAGAAACGCGGGCGCGGTGATCGCCAGCGCCTTATCGGGGCGGAAGGCCGGGCGCACCTCCACCGGGAAACTCTCGTCGGAAGCGAGCAGCGCGTGGTATTCCAGCGTGTCGGCGGGGTCGTCCGTGGTGCAAACGCACGCCACGTTGGACCGCATGATCAGTTCGCGGGGGGTAAACCCGCCGGCGGCGATCATGGCGTTGGCTTTCTGCCAGATCGCATCCGCCGTTTTTTCGTTCAGCGTTTCGGTGATGCCGAAATAGCGGCGCAGTTCCAGATGCGTCCAGTGGTAAAGGGGGTTGCCGATGAATTTCGGCATGCAGGCGGCCCAGGCCCTGAATTTTTCATAGGGCGCGGCGCCGCCGGTGATCAGATCTTCGCTCACGCCGCAGCCGCGCATGCCGCGCCACTTGTAGTGGTCGCCGCCGAGCCAGAGTTCGGCGATATCGCGCGGGGTTTTATTCTCCCAGATCTCTTTGGGGGAGAGGTGGCAGTGCCAGTCGAAAATGGGTTCGTCTTTGCAGGCGGCGAACAGCCGCTCCGCCGTGGGGGTGGAAAGCAAAAAGGTATCGTCCATAAACGGTTTCATATATTTTCCTTCCTTCGTTCAGATAACGCTCTGCGGCTTTTATTCCGCCGCGATCTGCAGCAGTTCGATGGCGCCGGTGGGGCAGGCTTCGGTGCAGGCGCCGCAGGCGGTGCACTTGGTGAAATCCACCACGGCAACGTTGTTGTCCATGGAGATGGCTTCGTTCGGGCAGGTTTTTACGCATTTGGTGCAGCCGATGCAGCCCGCCCTGCATTCTTTGCGGGTGAGGGCGCCCTTATCGTGGTTTTTGCAGAGCACGGCGGCGCTCATCTGCGATTTTGGCACGAGCCCGATGATCTTCTTTGGGCAAACGTTTACGCAGCGCTTGCAGGCGCGGCAGAGATCGGGATTCACCACGGCAACGCCGTCGCACAGCATAATGGCGCTGTAGGGGCATTCGCGCGCGCAGTCGCCGAGCCCGAGGCAGCCGTAGATGCAGTCTTTTTCGCCGCCGAAGAGTTGGGCGGCCATTTTGCAGCTGGGCACGCCGGAATACACCATTTTTTTGTTTGCGTTGTCGTTGGAGCCGTGGCAGAACACGAGCGCCGTCATGGGTTCCACGTTCGCGGGGGCGAGCCCCATGATCTCGGCCACCTGCGCGGCCACGTCGTTGCCGCCGGGGGCGCATAGCCCGGTGTTTTTGGTGGCGCCCGAAGAGAGCGCCGCGGCGTAGCCGGAGCAGCCCGAGAAGCCGCACGCGCCGCAGTTTGCGCCGGGCAGAATTTCTTCCACGGCGGCGGCTTTTTCATCCACCGGCACGGCCATGATCTTGGAGAGCACGGCCAGCAGCGCGCCGGCGATAATGCCGATGCCCGCCACGATGATAACGGCAAGAAGGATCGGATTCATACGCGCACCTCCTTAACCCAGCAGCCCGAGGCCTTCCACGAGGCCCGAGAAGCCCAGAAAACTCAAACTGACGATGGAGGCCGCCGCCAGCGTGATGGGCAGCCCCTGCATGAATTTCGGCACGTCGGCCGTTTCGAGCCGCGAGCGCACGCCGGCAAAGATCACCATGGCCAGCATAAAGCCCGCGCCCGCCGCGAAGGAATTCATCATGGCGTGGCCGAAGCCGTAGCCGAAAGCGGCGTATTCGGTAATGTTGTCGATATTCAGGATCACCACGCCCAGCACGGCGCAGTTTGTGGTGATGAGGGGCAGGTAGATGCCCAGCGCCTTGTAGAGCGGCTTGATGTATTTCTTCATCACGATCTCCACGATCTGCACCAGCGCCGCGATCACGAGGATAAACACGATGGTCTGCAGGTATTCGAGGTCGTATTTCTCAAGCAGGCTGTTGAGCGGGAAGGTGGCCGCGGTAGCCAGCAGCATCACGAAGATCACGGCGGCGCTCATGCCCACGGCGGTGTTCAGTTTTTTGGAAACGCCGAGGAACGGGCAGATGCCGAGGAACTTGGAAAGCACGAAGTTGGACGTAAGCACGCCCATGATCAGCAGAGCAATGTAAAATTTCATTTCTCGCACGCCTCCTCGTCTTTGCGTTTGCCGCAGGCAGCGGCGTGCGGGCAGCCTTCGCAGCCCGCGGCGGCGGCCTTTTTCAGGCCTTTGCCCGCGGCGATCTTATTAACGGTGGCCATCAGCACGCCGAACACGAAGAAGCCGCCGGCCGGGAGCACGAACAGCGTCATCGGCGCAAGCCCGATCTTCTCCAGCGCACCGGTGAAATCGAAGCCCGTGAAGCCGTTCAGGTTCACGAAGGAACCGATCATCGTATCGATCCCGGAAAGGAAGGTGCCCGCGCCCAGAATCTCGCGGATGCTGCCCATGCAGAACAGCGCGGCCGTGAAGCCGATGCCCATACCGAGCCCGTCCACGGCGCTGGCGAGCACGGGGTTTTTGCCCGCGAACGCTTCGGCGCGGCCGAGGATGATGCAGTTTACCACGATGAGCGGCAGAAACACGCCGAGGCTCTGGTCGAGCGCCGGCACGAAGGCCTTAACGAGCATCTGCACCATGGTAACGAACGAGGCGATGATCACGATGTAGGCCGGGATGCGCGCCTTCGCGGGGATCACCTTGCGCAGCGCGGAAATGCAGATATTGGAGCAGATCAGCACGATGGTGGCGGCGATGCCCATGCCCACGCCGTTTACAACGGATGTGGAGGTGGCGAGGGTGGGGCAGGTGCCCAGCACCAGGCGCAGCACGGGGTTCTCTTTGAGAATGCCCTTGGTAAATTCATGCGCGTAGTTGATTTTTTTCTTTTCGGCCATCGGTTATCCCTCCTCTCCCGCGGTGAGTTCGTTGAAGTATCCGCGCGCGGCGTTCACCGCTTTGGTCACGGCGCGTGAAGAGATCGTGGCGCTCGTGATCGCGAGGATCTCGTTTTCGGCGGGCTGTTTGTTCTTTACCACGCTCACTTCGCCCGTGGTGCCGGTGAACTGCGAAATCCAGCTCTCGCGCTTGGCGTTCATGCCGAGGCCGGGCGTTTCCTGGATCTCGAGGATCTGCACGCCGGTCACGGCGCCGGCGGTATCGAAGCCGGTGATCAGTTTGATCGTGCCGCCGTAGCCCGAGGCTGCGGTGGTGAATACGTAGCCTACCGTTTCGCCCGCGGCGTTTTTGCCCACGTTGCCGGCGGAGCCGTCCGCGAGCGTTACCGTTTCAAAGGAATCGGCCGCGGGGAGCACCGCGCTTTTTGCCGCGTCGGCTTCGCGGGCGGCGTTCGCGCCGATGGTTTCGTTCGTTACGGAATTCACGAAAGCCACGATGCCCGCGCACACGGCGCAGATCAGAAACAGCGAGACCGCCGTGCGGACGATCGCGCCGACGTCTTTTTTCGTCATGACGCCGCTCCCTCCTTTGCTTTCTTTTCTTTTACGGGTTTTACAAATCCGAAATATTTCGGTTTCGTGCATTTTTCAATGAGCGGGCAGAGCACGTTCATCAGCAGGATGGCGTAGGATACGCCCTCGGGCAGCGCGCAGTAGAGGCGGATCACGGTGGTAACGATTCCGCAGCCGATCCCGAACACGAGTTTGCCCAGCCGGTTCACCGGAGAGGTGGCGTAATCGGTGGCCATGAAGATCGCGCCGAGGAGCAGCCCGCCGCCCAGAAGTTCGTAGGCCGTGTAGGTGAGGTTCCCGTGTGAGAGGATGAGCATCAGCACGCCCACGGTGCCGATGAAACTCAGCGGGATGATGGGGCTGATCACGCGGCGGATGAGCAGATACAGGCCGCCCAGCAGCAGCGCGGCGGCGCAGGTCTCGCCGATGCACCCGGCGCGCACGCCGAACAGCATCTGCAGCAGCGTGGGCAGGCTGCCCGCGGCGCCGGAAAACTGCGCCGCAAGATCGCCGGCGCGGTCAAAGCCGCCCAGCACCGCCAGCGGGGTGGCCGAGGTCACGGCGTCCAGCGCTTTGGGCTGAACGAAGCCCGTCATGGCGGAGGCGAACGATACCAGCAGCACGATGCGTGCGGTGATGGCGGGGTTCGCGAAATTCTGGCCCAGGCCGCCGAAGAGCTGCTTTACGACCACAACGGCAACGAAGGAGCCCACCACGCACATCCACAGCGGTATGGTCACGGGCAGGTTATACGCCAGCAGCAGGCCGGTGACCACGGCGCTCAGATCGCCGAGCGTAAAGGGTTTTTTCATCAGTTTTACGGCCAGCGCCTCGAATACGAGGCAGCTTGCCACGCACACGGCCATCACGGCCGCGGCGCGCGCGCCGAACACCGCCACGCCGGCGAATGCCGCCGGGATGAGCGAGATGATCACGTCCAGCATAATGCCGCGCACGGTGGCGGGGCCTTTTGCGTGGGGCGAGGCGCTCACGGTGAACAGGTGTTTTTCCCCGGCGGGCTTCTGCGCTGCGGGCGCGGGCTTCGGCACGGCGGGGGCTTCGGGGGTGGTTCTTACATCGTCCATTATTTTTTCGACGCCTCCCTGATCACGGATTTTGCAAGTCGCATATACTGCACCAGCGGTTTGCCGCCGGGGCACGAAAACGCGCAGCTGCCGCATTCCATGCACACCATCGTGCCCATTTTCGAGAGCGTTTCGGCGTCTTTCAGCAGCGCGTATTTTTCAATATCGGTGGGGATCAGCCCCATGGGGCAGGCCTCGTGGCAGCGCCCGCAGTGGATGCAGGGGTATTCTTTCTTGAGCCCCGCGCCCTTCTTTGAGAACGCCAGCACGGCGTTGTTGCTCTTGAGCAGCGGCACGTTGAGATCGGTGATCGCCGTGCCCATCATCGGGCCGCCCGAGAGGATCTTTACGGGCTCCTCGGTAAAGCCGCCGCAGAAATCCACGATGTCTTTCATCAGGGTGCCGATGGGCACGCGCACGTTCATCGGGTTGCGGATGCAGTCGCCGCTCACGGTAACGGTGCGGCTCACGAGGGGCTTGCCGGTGTCGAGATACCGCGAAACGAAGGCCACGCTGCCCACGTTCATCACGATGCAGCCCACGTCCGCCGGCAGTTTTCCGGCGGGCACCTTCCGGCCCGTGGCGGAGAGCACCATCATTTTTTCGGCGCCCTGCGGGTAGCGGGATTTGAGCGTCATCAGCCGCACGGTGTTGCCGCGGTCGTTATCGAGATCGGCGATCTCCTTCATCACCTTTATGGCCTTCGGCTTGTTGTCTTCCACCGCGATGATCACGTTTTTGAGTTCGAGAATTTCGGCAAGGCGGTATACGCCGCGCATCACGTTCTCGGTATTGTCGAGGCATTCGCGGTAGTCCACGGTGATGTAAGGCTCGCATTCGGCGGCGTTCACCACGAGGGTGTCGATGGGCTTCTCGGGCGAGATCGTGAGTTTCACAAACGAGGGGAAGCCCGCGCCGCCGAGGCCCACGAGGCCGGAAGCGCGCACCGCCTTCACGAGATCGTCCTTGTTGTTCACCACGGGGGGCTCGAGCCCTTCGCACAGGCGCATCTCGCCGTCGCTCAGAATGGTTACGGCGGGGGCCATGGTTCCGTTGGCGAGTTTAACGTCCGCAACGCTCTCCACCACGCCCGAAACGGACGCGTGGATCGGCACGCTCAGGTATTTTTCGGAATCGCCGATCACCTGCCCCACGGCCACCGTATCGCCTTTTTTAACGGTGGGCGTGCAGGGGGCGCCGATGTGCTGGAGCATCGGCAGCACCACCCGCTCCGGGGCGGGCATGCGCACGGTCTCGCACTCGGCCGTGATCTTGTTGTGGGAAACGTAGACGCCGCCGCGGCCCTTTGAAACAGCCTTCAGAATGGCGTCCGGTCGGTTTTTGCCCATAGGTCATGTTCCTCCATTCGTACGATCGGATATATATGGTAATATTTTTAACAGCGAAGGTAAAACGGCGTTCAGCAGCAGGCCCGTTACGGCGCCGAACGCCACGCCGGAGAGCAGCAGCACCGGGGCCATCCAGAGATAGGCCGCGCTGCCCGCGAGCAGCGTTACCGCCGCGAGCTGGCCGAAATTATGCATAACGGCGCTCACCGCGGAAACGCCCACGTAGGAGAAGCGCCCTTTGCCGCACCGCATGAGCAGCCACATCACCGTTACGCTCAGCGCGCCGCCGGCAAGCGAGAGCGCCCCGGCCCATACGCCCGAAACGAGCAGCACGAAGCCCGCTTTGATCGCGATCAGGGCGGCAGCCGCCGGCAGCCCGAGGGAGGCGCAGGCAAACATCACCGCCACGTTGGAAAGCCCGGGCCGCACGCCCGGGGGCAGCGGCAGGGCGGCGCACAGCGCGCGCTCCGCAAACGAAAGCGCCAGCGTGAGCGCGGCCAGAAGGCCGGTAACGGCGATCCGCTGCGCGGGGGTGGGTTTTTTCGCGTCGGTTTTTTTCATAGATCAGTAACTTATCGCGTCCGGCGCGTCCGCCGGGGGCTTGCCGGAGATATACAGCAGCGTTTTCGTGGGCACGCAGGCGGCAATCTGCCCCGCGCGGGTCAGTTTCCCGCAGCGAACGCAGTCCTGCCCGCGGCAGGGGGACGATACGAACGCCGCCGCACCGTGCTCCACGCGGATCACCGCGCCGCCGGGCAGGGTGAGATCGTAGGGTTCCCGTACGTCGTTCAGCGCGATCTCGTAAAGCGTTTCGCCGTTCACGCTCACACGCGCGGTGAGCGCGCCTTTTGCACCGCCCCGCAGGGCGAACAGCGCTGCGGCGGCGGCCAGCAGCACGGCGATCGCGACGAGGTCGGCTTTTTTGAAAAATCTCCCGTGTTTCATTGTGCAAACGCCTCTTCGGCGGTAAGCGCGCGGAATGCCGCCGTGTTGGTCAGGGCAAAGGCGGACGCAAGCCCGTCGGTGACGAAAACGCCGCCGTCGGCAAAGGTAAACACCGCCCCGGTGAGGTATGTTTCCACCCAGCGCAGCGAGGTTTCGTTGCAGCCGTTCACGAAAAGCGCGGTGGAGAGCGCGTCGCACACAAGGCCGTTTTCGCCCACCGCCGTAACGGAGGCGAGCGGGCCCCGCACCGGGTAGCCCGTATCCGGGTCTAATATATGATGATAGGTTTCTCCGTTTTCGGTAAAGGTTTTTTCGTAGCCGCCGGAGGTGGAAACGAAATACGCGCCGTCCGCGGCGGGGGAGAATTCCAGCGTGCCCAGCGTATCGCTGGCGCCGCTCTTCGGGTCCCGTACGCCCACGCGCCAGACCCCGGCGGGGGCTTCGCCGTATACCAGCACGGTTCCGCCGAAACTCACCACGGCGGGAACGCCGTATCGCTTCAATATATCCAGCATCGCGTCGCACCCCGCGCCCTTGCCCACGGCGCCGAGGTCCAGTTTCTGCCCGGGCGCGAGGGAAACGGAAGCCCCTTCCGCGCGCACTTTTTCAACGCCCTTCGTTGCGAGCGCCTCCCGCAGCGCGGTTTCCTCCGGCACGCGCGGAGAATCGCCCGTAAAGCCCCAGAGTTCTGTAACGGCGCCCAGCGTGATATCGAGCCGCCCGTCCAGCGCGACGCACAGGTCCAGCGATGTCCTGAGCACGTTCAGCGTATCGGCCCCGCACGTGCCCGTACCCGCAGCGTTCAGCCGGGCGATCTGCGCTTCCGGGTCCGTTGCCGAAATTGCGCCGTCCAGCGCCTGTGCCGCGGAGAAGAGGGCCTGCATAAAGCCTTCGGGCAGCGCCCCGGCGGGGTAGGCCTTCACTTCGATCAGGCTGCCCATGGCGAAATTCGAGGCGGTTTGCGGCACGGCGCCGCGGGCGCAGCCCGCGAGCAGCGCGGCGGCGCACACAAACAGGGCCGCGAGCCGTACGGCGCGCGGCAGAGCGTGTTTTCGTGCGTGCTGCTTCATGGTTTTCCCTGCCCCGAAACGGGCGTCCTGCGCCCATACATAATTTATTATATCAGCCTTTACGGATGGAGTAAAGGAGAAATTTCAAAATATTTTCAGTAAATTTTTAGAAAGATTTTCTATAATCGGACAAAATTCGCTCTTGTTTTATCGCATTTAATATGATATTATATATTAGATATGTTATGCGATCCGCATGCCCGCGGCGCCTCAAACGGCCGCGCATAGCGGGGAAACAGCAAAAACCACCCGAAAACGGAGGCGCCCGAATTGCAGAAAAACGACGTCCGCTTCACACCCGAGCAGCCCGAACCCGGCGCGTATCTCGACAGCCTCGACAACACCGCCGAGGACCTGCGCGACATCGGAAAAGAAAAAAAGAAAGCCGGCGGCAAGGCGGACCGTATTGCCGTAACCGTGCTGGCCGCGCTCAACGCCGC
>JAEEGL013167477.1_pt1 | contig 10721 bp, 9 predicted proteins | sample 9134231 | NCBI WGS metagenome assembly JAEEGL01 (sample SAMN16246548, study PRJNA631951) | gut metagenome | biome: gut microbiome; feature: rumen; material: fiber-attached | host: Bos | place: Iran: Karaj | collected 2018-10 | reverse complement strand
GAATATGTACTGCTCCGCGGCCTCGATCCCGCCGAGCGCCTGAATGAGCTTGAGGGCGGTGCCTGCCCCGCAGAGATAGCGTGGATAGGCGCAGCCCTCGACTGAATGACATATGACCGCCGTGCAGGAGGGTATCTCCTCGGGCGGTATGTGATGATCGGTGACGATGACGTCGACCCCGTTTTCGACGGCGTAGGCGATCTCCAAAGCGGCGGAAATGCCGTTGTCCACCGTGATGATGAGCGAGACGCCCTCGGCCTTGAGCGAATCTATCGCCTTTTTGCTGATGCCGTAGCCCTCCTCATGCCGGGAGGGTATGCGGTAGGTCGCTTCAGCGCCTATGCTGAGAAGGAAATGCAGGAGCATGGTCGTGGCGCAGATGCCGTCGACGTCGTAATCGCCGTAGACGCATATGCTCTCGCCCGACCCGACCGCTTTTTCGATGCGGGCGACGGCCTTGTCCATATCGGGAAGCTGGAACGGATCCCTGAGAACGGAAACGTCGGGATACATGAAGCGGCGGCGGGCCTCTTCCGTGGTGATCCCCCTTGCCCTGAGCGCGCGCATGACGATCGGGAGGAAGTCCTGATTACGGTCTGCCTCCGTCTCTGGCGTGTAGTATCTCGATGGCGAGTAAATGATCATTCCCGTCTCCCGATCCTGTTTATCGGTCCCCGTTCCCGGATACCGCCATGCCGATGGCGATCTCGGTGCGTTTCTTCAAAAGCCTGCAGCTTATCTCGGGCGGTTCCTTGATGGAGCCGTTAAGCTTATATGCGTTCGCCGCGCAGCCGCCGGAGCAGTAGTATTTCGCCCAGCAGTGCGAGCATTTTTCCTTGGTGAAGATATTGGTCGAGGCGAACTCACGGCGGATATCGTCCCTGAGAGGCGTTTCGCCGTTTTCGTCCTTGACGAGCACGTTGCCGAGCCTGAAGCGCTCGTCGCCCACGAACTGATGGCAGGGATAGATATCCCCGTTCGGAGCGACCGCGACGTATTCGACGCCGGCTCCGCAGCCGAGAGCGCGTTTGGCGAGGCAGGGAGAGCTCTCCATATCCACGTGGAAATGGAAGAAATTGAAGGGCCTGCTCTCCTCCTTGCATTCGATAACGTAATCCGCGAGCCTGTCGTACTCCTCAAGCGCCCTGTCGACGTTCGAATCGTTTATCGCGTGGGGCTCGTCCGGCTTCAAAACCACGGGCTCGACGGAGATCTGCTCAAAGCCGAGCTCGTGAAGCGCCCTGACGTCCTCGGGGAAATCGAGGTTGTCGGCGGTGAAGGTGCCCCTGATATAGTGCTCGCCCTCGCCGCGCTCCTTGACGAGCTTTTGCGCTTTGGGGACTATGATATCGTAAGAGCCCTTTTTGTTGGGCGTGACGCGAAGAGCGTCGTGCACCTCTTTCCTTCCGTCGATGGAGATAACGACGTTGAACATCTCCCTGTTGATGAAATCGATCTTCTCGTCGTCGAGAGCAACGCCGTTGGTGGTGATGGTGAAATTGATATGCTTGTTATGCTTTTTTTCGAGCTCGCGCCCGTAGGCGACGATCTCCTTTACGACTTCCCAGTTCATGAGCGGTTCGCCGCCGAAGAGGTCGACCTCGAGATGATAACGCCCGCCCGATCTTTTGACGAGCATATCCAGCGCGGCCTTCGCGGTCTCAAACGGCATAAGCATCCTGCCGCCGTGGAACTCGCCCGTCTCGGCAAAGCAGTACGCGCAGCGAAGGTTGCAGTCGTGCGCGACGTTAAGGCACATCGACTTTATCGGAGAAGCGGCTCCGTCGGCCTTCGGCGCTTCGGGAGCGGGGGTATCGAAAAGCCCCTCCGCCCGGAGCTCGTTTATCTCTTCGATTATCTCGTCCGTCATTGAACGAGAATAGGGCAATGCGTCAATTGCATTGCCCCGCTCCATAGCGCTTATTACATCGAATGAGGGTTTGTCCACCTCGTGTACGGCTCCGCTCTCAACATCCAGCACAAGATATGTGCCGCGATATTCAAATGCGTGGATCATTATTATTTAGCCGTCTTGACGCACTTCTGATTGGCGACAGTGCAGGAGGTTTTGCAGGCGGACTGGCAGGACGCCTGACATTCGCCGCAGGCGGTGTTCTCGCCGGACCTGATGCAGGGCTTCTGGATATTCTTGATGTGCTTCATGTTGATAATCCTCCTAATGGAACCGATCGTGCATACGACCGTATTTGAGTAGAATTATACACTATACGGCGTTAATATTCAAGTATTTTTTTCGCCGGAAAAGCTCACGCACGGTCAAAATGCGTCAATTCGTCGGCGATGCGTTATTTTTTCACCGCGTTCACCGCGATACCCGCTATGAGACCGGCGAGCAGGCACATGAGAAGGTCGGTAAGATTCCCCCATCCCGCCGTGAAGCCGCCCGAGAAAAGCGAGAAGAGCACGTAAGTCGCCGCCATGTAGATCCCCGAGGCGAGAGCGCCCCAAAGCGGCGCGCGGCTGTCGGCGGATACGGCGGCAAGTATGCCCGAGAATAGCGCCGAGGCGAGCTTTATGCCGAGATTGATATAGGTCATCGCGGTGAACGGAAGCCACTTTTTCTGCAGAACGAACGCGAAAAGCACCACGAGCAGTATGCTGAACACGCAGCCCGCAAGTCCCGCGGGCAGGACGCGGAGCAGGCTTTTGTTTTTTGAGGTTGCGTTTTCTTTGACCATGATAAAACCCCCGAAAGCTTTTTTCAAGCTTATTCGGGGGCTTCGGGTTTGATTACAGGATCATTTTTTAACTTCCTTGACGTCGCCGTCGATGGTCGCCTCGACGGGAGCGTCCTCGATGGTGGAGATGGCGCCGCGGGCAAGCACGAGACGGATCTTGTCGGGACCGGTGCTCATGGTGACGACGTCGTCCTTGACGCTGGTGACGGTGCCGTAGATGCCGCCGATGGTGCGGACCCTGTCGCCGGGCTTGAGGGAATCGAGCATCTCCTTGACCTTCTTCTCACGCTTGCGCTGGGGAATGCTCATGACAAGGAAGAGCACTATCATGAGCACGGGAAGAGCGATGAGCATTATGGTGGAATAGGTGTTGCCTCCGAACAGGCCGCCCATGCAGCCGGCGTCAGTGGTCTGCTGAGAAGCCTGCTGCGCGGCCTGCTGACCGCCGCTGCAGTCCATGAGCCCCACGAGGAAAGTGAGATGATTGAATAACCAGTACATTTGGAATTACCTTTCACATTTCGGCTTTGCCGTATTTCAACAGGATAATATTATACTATCGGCGGCAGAAAGTCAAGCATAATATTCAATAGCGGTCGAAGCCGTATTTCGGCGCGCTCCCGATATCGAAGCCCGGAACGAGCGGCTTTATCATGCTGAAGGCCTCCTCCTCGAAGACGGCGTTCTCCGGAGCGGGATGATCCGCGGGAAGCGGGAACACGTATTCCGCAAAACCTCCCGGAAGGAGCGAAACGGGATCGGTCCCGGGCTCGAAAAACAGCTCGGAGCAGACGAAGACTCCGCCCTCGTCATACCCCGCAGAGCAGCCCCGATCCGTTATCACGAGCCGCGCGTCGGGCGCGGAATACTCCTCGATAAAGCCCTTGAAATACTCCGGATCCCTGATCTGCGCACCTTCGTAGCCTTTGAAAAAACCGTTGTAAAGGCGGGATAATCCGAGAGCGGCACTTTCCGTTTGCGTACGGTCGTACGACATTCTCGCACGATCGTCCGGCGCAGTCGGGCGGTCGTACGTGAGCTTCACGCTTTGGCGCGTGATATACGTCCGGTACCCGAATCTCCGGTAGAAGGCCTCGTCGAAGGGCTGCAGCACGGTCGCCGCGAAGCCCCTCTCCCTCATAATCGGGAAGGCTTCATCAAACAAGGCGGCGCATATCCCCCGCCGCCTGTAAGCGGGCTTCGTGCAGACGCCCGCGACGAAGCAGACGGGGACCTCATCCCCGGCGAAGCGCATCTTCATCGGGATCATGTGCAGCATCGAAACAAGCTCTCCCCCGTTGAACGCGCCGAGCACGTATTCCGGTTTTGAGCGTGCGCGGTAATACCACGAGACGAACCGCTCGCCGTCATTGAAGCACTCGATCCAGAGAGCTTTCGATGCTTCGTATTCCGTTTCCGAAAGCAGGCGTATATCCATAAAAAGAGGCAGCGGCGTTTTCGGCGCCGCTGCTTTTCGATCAGTACATGGTCGAGACCTTGACGAGCTTCTGGCTGTGGTTTTCCTTTATCAGGCCGTATTCGTACGCCTGTACGAGCATCTCGAGGCTGTGGATCTCCTCCTCGATCACCTTGCCTTTGTCGGTGTCGCGGATGGTGATCTGGCCCTTCGTTGCGAGCAGGTCCTGGACCTCGATGGTGGCGTGGATGTCGGCGTTCTCCGCGATGGCCTTCTCGAGGCTTACGAAGGGCTCGTGCGCCACGATGTAAAGCCCGCGGGAGTCGTAGGTGAGCGTATAGCCCGCTATACCGGTGGTCTTCTGATAGTACCTCGAGAATCCGCCGTCGATGACTATGAGCTTGCCGCCCGCCTTTATCGGGTTCTCGCCGTTGATCTTCTCGACGGGGATATGGCCGTTGACTATGACGGAGTTCTCGGTATTCTCAATGCCGAACTCGTGCATGATCCTTATCGCCATGTCCTCGGTATCCTGATAGGAGTAGTAGGCGTTGCGCTTCTCCTTATGCGTCTTGGAGTCGTCTATCTCGACGCGCTCGAAGGTGGTCATCTTGTTCTTGCCGAAGAACGGGGAATCGGGACCGCACCACAGATACCACATGAGATCGAGATCCTTCTCCGTCCTCTCCGAGGGGTCGAGATGATAAATGCGCTTGACCTCGGAATCGAGATAGTCGAAGAGCTCCTTGCCGTGGCGGGCGACTCCGCCGAGCTCGACGTCCTTGAAGCTGCCGTCCTCGTTCATGGGAACGAGCGCGTGATAGAGCAGGTTGTTGTTGACTATGAGATACATGGAGCCCTTCTCGATGAAGAAGCGCATATGACGCTGCAGCCTCGGGCTCTTCAGGAAGCTCTGCTGGAGCTCGTCGATTATCTGCTGCTCCTCGTTCGTGAGCTTGTAGGGATCCTTCGGGTCGATGGTCGGGAAATCCGCGTCCTTTATGGGATGGGGAACGCCCTCTATCGTGATGGTCGAATGTTCCTTGTTGATCCCCTCGAGCAGCAGACGGTGGTTGAGACCGAAATTCGGGTTCCTCATTATCATCTGACCCTCGAGCTTGTGCATTATTACGAATATCGCCTTGTGCAGCTTGGCCCTAATGTTGACCTCGGGATTGTCGTAATAGGCGTCGACGCCGGTCTTCCTCGGACGGAACACAAGCGCGGACTTGTAGGTCTCCTGCGCGAACATCAGGAGATGACGGAGATTGATGCCGTAAACGTCCTCGATGAGCTCGAGATTGCCGTGGCGGAAGCTGTTCGTGAGAACGCCGGAAATGCAGGTCTTGTCGCCCATAGCGGCGCCCATCCACAGTATGTCGTGGTTGCCCCACTGAATGTCGACGGAGGGGTGCTCGAGCAAAAGATCGAGTATGCGGTGAGGCTCGGGACCTCTGTCGTAGATATCGCCGACTATGTGCATGCGCTCGACGGCGAGCCTCTTGATGGTCTCGGTGAGGGCGACGATCACGTTCTCTGCGTAATCGTAGCGGATGATGGAATCGAATATCTCGTCGTAATAGGCGTCGAGATCGTGGAAATTGATCCTCGCGGTGAGGAGTTCCTCGATAATATAGGCGTAGCGGGGATTGATGTTCTTCCTCACGCGGGAGCGGGTGTATTTGCTCGAGACCTTGCGCCCGAGGTGGATGAGGTTCCTGAGAGTGCGCTTGAACCATGCGTCCTTGTCCTCGATATGCTCGAGCTCGAGTGCGATCTTCTGTCTCGGATAATAGACTATGGTAGCAAGGGTCTCCATCTCCTCGAAGGACAGTTCATCCTTGAAGAGCCTCGTTATCTCGTTCCTGATAACACCGGAGCAGTTGTTGAGTATGTGCTCGAAGGCGTCGCCCTGGCCGTGCAGATCGCTCATGAAATGCTCAGTGGATTTCGGAAGAGCGAGTATGGAGCTCAGGTTGACGATCTCCGTCATTGCGTCCTCCTGGGTCGGGAAGGATTTCGCGAGCTGGTTAAGGAAACGGATGTTGTCCAGGATCTCCTGTTCGTTGACTAACTGTTTCATCGATTATTCCTCCGGGATCAAGATTGGTGATATTATAACACAGAACGCCGCACGAGCGGCAGTCTTTACAAACTATATTATTTATACCTTTCCGCGGCATCGGAAAGATACTTCCCCACCTCCCCGCGGAGCGAGGCGGGCTCCAGAACCTCGGCGGCTTCGCCGAACTGGCACACCCAGTTGATGAATCCCTTTGACGCGGCGGCCTCGACGCGGGCTATGAAGAACTCATCGCCGTCCTTCCGGACGGGGATATCCTCTCCGAAGCGGTCGAATACCTCATTCAGAAGCTCCATGCGGCAGCGGATCGTGATCCTCTCTATCTCGCCCCCGAACATGTTGAGGCATTTGCCGGCGTAGTCCACTGCGTCGAACCTGCCCTCGTAATCGCTGACCTCCCCGACGGGGCGCACGGGCTGATCCTCGAGCCTCACGTCGCGTATGCGGTCGAGCCTGAAATGGGTCAGGCCCTCCTTGTCGTTCATGTTCGAGATCAGATAATACCTGTCCTGCACCCAGACCATTGCGTAAGGACTTACGAAATAGCGCTTGCCGCGCCTCTGCACGACGTCGCGCCGCATTATCGAGCGCTTGTAATAGAGGAACGATATGGTCTTCCCCGCCGCGATGCCGTAATTGATCATCTCGATCGTGCGGTAGACCTCCTCGTTCCTGAACTTGACTCCGCCTATGTTCGCCGCGTTCTTCAATCCGTCGCGCTGATAGACGCTGAGATATCCCATGAGCTTGTCCATGAGCGCCTTGGTCTTGGACTCGGTCACGAACGGCGCCGCCTGCACGGCGGATATGAGCAGCATTATCTCCGCGAGAGTGAACCTGCGCTGCCTGAGATAGAAGCCCTTGCCCGTCGTTACTACGTCGAAGCCGTATTCCGTCAGCGCCTCGACGTCGCGGTAGACCGAGCGGCGGTCGCTCGTCACGCCCTGCTTCTGGAGCTCCGAAAGGAGCGCCTGGCTGTTGAGTATATGCTCCTCGTCCGTCTTTTCATGCAGGATATCGAGGAGCAGCAGCATCCTTAACTTCATCATATCAGCCGAACACCCTCCTGCCCCAGGCGAAATGGTTGCGCGACCATGAGCCGATATTCGTGATCTCGACGTGACCGTGCGAGCTCGATGCGTGCAGATAATTGTTCCCGCCGAGATAGACCGCGACGTGGCCTATATAGCTGTAAGTATCGTCGTAGAAGAACATGAGATCGCCGCGCCTGAGCTCGGAAATGCTGTTCACCTTTGTCCAGCCGTTGTATGCCGCGTAGCCTGCGGCGGTGAGACGGCCGATGTTGACGCCCACCTGCTTTAAGCAGTAGTAGACGAGGCCGGAGCAGTCGAAATAATTCGGGCCGCTGCCGCCGAGCACGTAAGGCTTGCCGAGCTGCGCCTGAAGTACGGCTATGAACTGCTCCACGTTATCTGCGGGCTGCTCGCTCTCTGTCGGCACGGGAGTCGGCTCGGGAGTATCCTCGGGCGGCTTCGTGGGCTCCGGCGTCGGAGTCGGAGACGGGCTCGGAGTCGGGCTCGGCGAAGGACTCGGAGTGGGGCTCGGAGTGGGCGAAGGAGTCGGCGGTACCGGCGTGGTCCCGGGAGCGGGCGTGGGAGTCGGCTTCGGCGTGGGAGTCGGCTTCGGCGTGGGAGTCGGCGTCGGCTTCGGAGTATTGGTGGGCCTCGCCGTGGGAGTCGGCGACGGAGTCGGAGAAGCCGTGACCTCGGGAGTAGGCTCGGGCGTGGGCTCCGGCGTGACCTTTATCAGCGCTTCGAGCGCGGTAATGCCTTCGGAATCCACCGCCTCGAGGGAGAACAGAAGGTTCCTCGTCGAAAAATCGGCGCGTCCGTTGACGGGGATGCGGTTCATCTCCTGGAAGCGCTTGAGAGCGTCCTGCGTGGCGACGCCGAAATAGCCGTTACGCTTGTCCGAGTAATAGCCGAGGTCGGTAAGCCTCTCCTGCAGGGTCAGCACGTCCTCGCCCTGATTGCCCAATTCGAGCGTGTAATCCTTCGCGTCGTCGGAGAAGAGCAGGCGCAGGAGCGCATCGTCCGCGATGCCGGTCTGGGCCATGTAATGCGTGCGCTGGAAGAGCATCACGGCGTTCGAAACGGAGAGATTATAGTTATTGCAGGGCTCGTCCGAAGCCATATAGTGCAGCTCCATGAGCCTGCGCTGAATGCTGATGACGAAATCGTCCGTATCGCCGACCCTGAATTCCCTGCCGCCGGGAGGAGCCGTGACGGCGGCGTAGGTCGCCGACGGCCTGACGGTATCGTCCGCAGCAGTCTCGGTCGGATCGGAAGTCCCCGAAGGATCGATCGAGACCTCCTGCGATCCCGGCCCGAATTTCAATATAAGTGGAAGCGCTATGAGCAGGGCCAAAAGCACCGCGCCCGCAAACAGAAGCGGCAGGCGCAGCCATCTCATGACCGCCTTGAAGGTTCCGTACCCGTGTTTCATATATGTCGCCTTTCGGTTGTTTCACATGATTCCGATCGTATTATAACACATTTCTTCCGATAATTCGACACCGTATGAAGCATAAAAGTGTTTTTTTTGTTAAAACAGACGGAAAAAGCTCAGCTCCTCCGCCGCTCTGTCCAGAGCCGCCGCCCATTCGTCGAGCAAAAACTTGAGCCGGAACCTCAAAAAGCCCTCTATTATCAGCTCCTCCCACTGCTCCATATATGCGAACGCGGCTTCTGAGACGCGCCGCAGCTCCGCGCATCCGCGCGTCAGCTCCTCGGCCCTGAGAACGATCCGCCCGTCGTCCCTGAGCTCTTTGGGCAAAAGCTCCGAGAGCCTTATGAGCTCGAGCGGGCGCATATCGGAGAGTATGAACGAAGCCGCAGCCTCGGCGGTTTTCTCCGTCACGGGAACGGTAAAGCTCCCGCACGAGAGGTCGAAAGGGACTCCGAGGCTCACGAGTCTTCCCGGAAGCCCGGCGGAGAGCAGCGGGCCGTATTCGAGGCTGGATATCTTTACGGTCATCATAACACTATAATTATGTGCTTTATTCCGAAAATTGTGATTGACATTATTTGCTTTGGGAGGTATAATAGTTTTCAGCGTAATAATCGGGTCAGATACAGGAACAAGGTCCGCTTCCGTTTCCCGTCGTAAGAGAGCGCGGTCAAGGCTGCAAGCCGCGCGTCGGGTGGATCGGGTCACCGCCCTGTTGCCGATGGGGTCAAGGCTTCCCCGAACAGCCTTATCGAGAGGGGATATTATCCCAATCGAGGTGGAACCGCGGTAAAAATGCCGTCCTCGTTTTTTGAGGGCGGCTTTATTATTTTTAATATCATCAAAGGAGATTATCAATGATCCACATCACACTTCCAGACGGCTCCGTCCGTGAATACGAGTCGGGCGTTACGGCGTTCGACGTTGCGGAGTCCATCAGCCCCCGCCTGAGGAAGGCCGTCCTCGCCGCCGAGATCGACGGCGAGCGTCACGACGGCTTCATGCCCATAGACCATGACTGCTCCCTGAGGCTTCTGACTTTCGACGATCCCGACGGCAGATGGACGCTCCGTCACACGGGCTCGCATATACTCGCTCAGGCGGTCAAGAAGGTCCGTCCCGAGGCGAAGCTCGCGATCGGCCCCGCAATCGAAAACGGCTTCTATTACGATTTCGACGTCGACGAGCCCTTCACTCCCGACGAGCTCGCCGTTATCGAAAAGGAGATGGCGAAGATAGTCGAAGCGAAGCTGCCTCTCGAGCGCTTCGAGCTTCCCCGTGAGGAGGCCATAAAGTTCATGGCCGACCGCGGCGAGCCCTACAAGGTGGAGCTCATCGAGGATCTGCCCGAGGACGCGATAATCAGCTTCTACAAGCAGGGCGATTTCGTCGACCTCTGCGCCGGCCCTCACGTCGAGACCACCGGCAGGGTCAAGAACTTCAAGCTCATGAGCATCGCGGGCGCGTACTGGCGCGGCAGCGAGAAGAATAAGATGCTCCAGCGCATTTACGGCACGGCTTTCGAGAAGAAGTCCGATCTCGACGAGTACATCACGAGGATCGAGGAAGCCAAGAAGCGCGACCACAGGAAGCTCGGCCGCGAGCTCGGCCTTTTCACGATAATGGACGAAGGTCCCGGCTTCCCCTTCTTCCTCCCCAAGGGCATGGTGCTGAGGAACACCCTCATCGACTACTGGCGCGAGGTGCATAAGCGCTACGGCTACGTTGAGATCTCCACGCCCATAATCCTCAACCGCACTCTCTGGGAGAGAAGCGGCCATTGGGGGCATTACAAGAACAACATGTACACCACGGTGATCGACGATGAGGATTTCGCGATCAAGCCCATGAACTGCCCCGGCGGAATGCTGGTCTACAAGCTGGAGCCTCACTCCTACCGTGAGCTGCCTCTGCGCTGCGGCGAGCTGGGCCTTGTTCATAGGCACGAGCTTTCCGGCGCTCTGCACGGGCTCTTCCGCGTACGCTGCTTCACTCAGGACGACGCGCATATCTTCATGACGCGCGAGCAGATGAAGGATGAGATCAAAAACGT
>JAEEGL011865895.1_pt1 | contig 10721 bp, 5 predicted proteins | sample 9134231 | NCBI WGS metagenome assembly JAEEGL01 (sample SAMN16246548, study PRJNA631951) | gut metagenome | biome: gut microbiome; feature: rumen; material: fiber-attached | host: Bos | place: Iran: Karaj | collected 2018-10 | reverse complement strand
CCATCCTGCAAACCCGGACGCAGACCCGGGGCAGCGAACCTCCGCTTTTCGCCCTGGACCCGCTGACCTTTGACGTGGGCGGCATGTACGCGGGCGAGACCCTGACCCTCCGGGGCGTGACCCTGATCCAGGCCGGAGTGGACGGGACGCTCCTGGAGGATGTGGAGCCGGAGCTGTACCCGGAGATCGCCCACATCATCGACGGCTCCTCCGATGAAATGGCCGCCGCCCTGCTGCCCCTGCTGTATAAAGAATTTGTGCGTCTCCAGGAAGAAGGCGTGATCGCCGCCCATTGGACCCGGGAAGAATATGAGGACGAGTTTTCCCCCGCGCAGGATTTTTATACCGACGGGGAGGGCCGCATCGTGTTCTTTTTCCAGCCCGCCCTGCTCGCTTCCCCCTCCTTCGACGTGCCCGTTTTCCCCTTCACTCCGGCGGAACTGGACGCCATCACCGCAGGCGCGGAATAGTGAAATAAACATATATAATTTGCGGGGGCAGCCGCTCTTTCACGCCGAAAGAGAGATTGCCCCCGCAACTTGTTTTGGGAAAGACACCCTATTCGTTACTGTTCTGTCGATGAAGTGAAAAAACGCTTTAAGTAAATGAGGGGAGTGCCGAGGGCTGTCCGTCCCAGCGCTGTCTTTCTACTGCACAGAATCGGGATCGGCCACGGCCCAGAACGCGGGCTTGGGATTGCAGTATCCGTCGAAAAGCAGCGGGAAGCTGGAAGCGCGCCAGCTCATCCTGTCAGTCAGGCCCCACACCTGCACGGCTTCCACCTGATCGGCGTACCGGAGCAGCAGCTTCATGATGTCGGCGTATTTTTTCGCCTGTTTCCGGAAGCTGGTTTCGGAATTGTTGTCCACGCCGATATCCATTTCGCTCACGCGCAGCTTCAGCCCCAGCCCCGCGATCCGCTCCACGGATTTTTGGATCAGGTCCATACTGGGATAGCCGGTGCTGTGGTGCATCTGGAAGCCGTACCCGTCGATGTTGCCTTCCTCCATCAGGGCGACCAGCAGCTTTTTGATGCCGATGCGCTTGCCGGCGACCGCGGTGTTGTAATCGTTGTAATACAGCAGGGTGCCCTCCGGCGCGTATTTCCGGGCGTATTCAAAAGCCCGGGCCACAAAATCGTCGCCCACCACAGTGCGCCAATTGGACTTGCGCAGGGCGTTCGTGCCGTCGTCGATTGCCTCGTTCACCACGTCCCAGCTGACGACCACGCCGGGATAATTCGTATCCATATAAGCCATGACTTCTTTGATGTAGTTTTCCAAACGGGCCAGCATCACTTCGCGGGTCACCAGCGGGGCTTTCGTATCGTATCCCACGTGGAAGAACGCTTCCGGCGTCTGGCTGTGCCACACCAGCACGTGGCCGTGCACCTTGATGCCGTTTTCCTTGGCGAAATCCAGCAGGGGCTTGGCCGCGTCGAAATGCACCGCCGCCGCGGTCTCGTCCTCCTGGGCCAGGCGCTTGCTGGCCGCCACGTCCAACACCGAATCGGGCTTCAGCTCGTTTTCCGGGGTGAGGATGTTGAACTGTTCCTGCACCAGCGCCAGGGCCGGGCCGCCGTTGCGGATCACGAACTGGGGCACGGCGATGCCGATATCGAACTGGCCGGCGTAAATACCCTTGAGGATGAGCAGCTGCACCGCCTCTTCCCCCTCCCGGGGGATCCCGTCCGGAGCCGCCACTACGAATTTTCTGATGGAATAGCTCAGCGTCGGCGCGCCTTTGGTTTCCACATACAGCACGTAGCTGTCGAAATACGCGGGGGTGTATTCGCACTGCAAGGTGGTCCAGGCCCCCCGGTTCACCGTGGCGAAGGCCAGGTTTTCATAGGTTTCCTGCCCGTCGAGCTTATGCGCCACGGAGATCATAAAATCCGCGCGCTCCGTTTCGCTCTGCAGCACCTGCACCCGCAGGGTGTAGCGCACGCCTTCCCTCAAATCGAAATCCCGGCCCGGGGAATGCCAGTCGCTCTCCCGCCCCTCGATGCGCAGCGCGCCGTTTTCGGCCGTGATCCAGGCGCTGCCCATGCTGCGGGCCACCCAGCCGTCGGGCCCCTGCGAAAAATCAGACGAATACACGGTAACGCCCGCCGCCAGCGCGGGCACGCATTCCAGCGCCAGGGCCAGGGCCAGCATCAGGGACAGGATCTTCTTCATACGCTTCATCCTCCCGTTTTTCTTCTATTGTACCCGATCCGGCCGGGAATTGCAATTCCTTTCCCGAAGAATCGCCCGCCGGAAGCGCATTATTAATTGGAAATAACCCGTTTTTGTTTCCGTCGGTCTTCTCCCGCCTGCGGGATGGAAAATCCACGCGGGAACCGGGCGGGCCGAACGGCTTTTCCGGGCCGCCGTTCTGCCGGCCTGAAGCAATTTTTCATTGACAGAACGAAAGATTTAGGGTATATTTTATAGGGAAATCACAATTTCGCATCACCATATCATCGGCTCCGAAAGCGGTGGCTGACCAAACACCGCAAATTTCAAATTTGACAGGGGAGTATGCTTATGCAGAAGAAGCGCTTTCGTGACATGGCAGGCCGGTTCTTCGGGAAAAAGTGGGTCCGGTGGCTGCTGGGCATCGCCGTGGTCGTCGTCGCGATCGTTCTTTTGGCGCGGCTTGGCGGAGACGCAGAGAATTTCTCCGCCAAGTATGAAGGCCAGGATCTGACTGCGGACGTGGAGGGCGTATCCCGGAGCGAGCTGACTTACGCCAAGTATCTCGCGCAGCCGCAGTACAAGAACGCGCAGGACGCCCATCCGGCGGAGCCCATCGTGCTGCCGCTGGATCAGTTCGAGATCCTGCCCTCCGCCGGGGCCAAGGACAAGGACGAAAGCGAGATCGTCCGCATCGAAACCGAAGGCGGCGACACCTTCCTGCGTACGGGCGACGGCTCCTTCCTGCAGTGGAAGGTGAGCGTGCCCGAATCCGGCTGGTATAACGTGCAGATCGACTACCGCGCCCTGAGCCCGGAAAACGGCGGACGCGGCGTGGACATTGAGCGCGCCCTGTATATCGACTACGGCCAGCCCTCCGTGGACGCGGACGGCCAGCCCGTCCTGGACGAAAACGGCCAGCCGGTGCTGAACCAGAAATCCCCCTTCAACGGAGCGTCCGAGCTGACGTTCACGCTGCTGTGGCACGATCAGCCCTTTGAAAAGGAAGAGGACCGCTTCGACAACCAGGGCAACCAGCGCCGGGCCCGGCAGGAAGAGCTTTTCGACTGGCAGAAGGTCGCCTTCCGGGATCCCATGGGCTATGTGGCGGAGCCCTACCGCTTCTATTTTGAAGCGGACAAAGAGCATACCATCGCCCTGCGCGCCGTGAACGAGCCCATGGACATCCGCTCCATCGAGCTGACGGCGCCGCAGAAATTCAGTACTTACGAGCAGTACGTGGCCCAGGTAAAGCAGGAATACCCGGAAAGCGAGCAGGCCGGCACCAGCGACCAGCTGTTGGCCGCCATCCAGGGCGAGGACGCCGTCAGGCGCTCCTCTCCCTCCCTTTATCCCCGCTACGACCGTTCTTCCTCCGCCACCGAGCCGTACGACGTGTACCACACGATCCTCAACTATATCGGCGGCGATGCCTGGAACAACGCCGGCCAGTGGATCGAATGGCAGCTGAACGTGCCGGAAAGCGGCTGGTACGCCATCACCGTCAAGGCCCGCCAGAACCATCAGCGCGGCGCCATTTCCTGCCGTTCCCTGTACATCGACGGCCAAATCCCCTTCGGGGAGGTTTCCTCCATTTCCTTCAGCTATAACACCGCCTGGGAAATGCACACCCTCAGCGACCAGGAGGGAAACCCCTACCGCTTCTATCTGTCCGCCGGCGATCACACCATCCGCCTGGAAGCCACATTGGGCGAAATGGGCACCATCCTGCAGAATATGGACGATTCCATCTACCGCCTGAACCAGATCTACCGCAAGATCCTGGTGCTCACCGGCGTCAATCCCGACCGTTTCCGCGATTATAACCTGGAACGCATCTACCCCGAAGTCATCCAGGGCATGGACCTGGAGAGCAAGCGCCTCTACAAGCTGGTGGACGACACCGTGGCCGTGACCGGCCAGAAATCGGACCGCATCGCCGTGGCCCAGACCCTGGCCGTCCAGCTGGAAGGCTTCGTCAACCACACCGAGCGCATCACCCAGGCCTTCTCCAATTTCAAGGACAACATCACCGCCCTGGGCACCTCCATGCAGAACATGTCCGAAACCAAATTGGACGTGGATCTGATTCTGGTGCACGGCGCCAATTCCCAGGTGCCCAAGGTCAACGACGGGCTGGCTGCCGGCGCCGGAAACGAAGTCCGTTCCCTGGCCGCTTCCTATTCCGTGGATTATGACGCCCTGGGCAATAAATACGAGGGCGGCGACGTGCTGGACGTGTGGATCACCACCGGCCGCGATCAGTCCACCATCTTAAAGACCCTGATCGACCAGGACTTCACCCCCAATTTCGGCGTGAAGGTCAACGTCAAGCTGGTGGTGGCGGATACGCTGCTCACCGCCGTGGTGGCGGGCAACGGCCCGGACGTGGTGCTGTCCGTGGGCTCCTGGTTCCCGGTGAACTACGCCCTGCGCCACGCCGTGGAGGATATGACCCAGTTCCAGGCCCTGGATTACGAATACGAGGGGCATCAGGTGCACGTCAAGAGCTTTGAGGAGGCCACCGCGCCGGATATTTATGAGCGCAGCGCCCTGGCCCCGTTCCAGTACCGCGACGAGGTGGTGGACCCCACCCACGTGGGCATTTACGGCATCCCGGAAACGATGAACTTCCCCCTGGTGTTCTATCGCAAGGACGTGCTGGAAGAGCTGGGCATGGCCCCGGAGAGCTGGGATGACCTGAGCGACTGGCACGCGCTGGAAACCTGGCGCGGCCTGATCGAGCTGCTGCCCACCATCCAGGGCGAAAATATGACGGTGGGCGTGCCCTTCCCCAACATCAATTCCACGGATACGTCCGTCCTGAATTCCATGATCTATCAGCAGGGCGGCTCCATCTACGACGAATACAATATCAAGACCATGATCGATACGGAAGAGGGCGTGGCGGCCTTTAAGCTCTACACCTCCCTGTACAACGATTACGGCCTGCCCACGATCTACGATTTCGTCAGCCGCTTCCGTACCGGCGAAATGCCCATCGGCGTCGCCGACTACGGAACGTACAACAACCTCGCCGTTTCCGCCCCCGAAATCCGCGGCCTGTGGGATTTCACCTACTTCCCCGGCACCCTGCGCACCGCCGAGGACGGAACGACCTACCTGGACAACACCGTGCATGCCGGCGGCACCTGCTCCATGATCATCAAGACCGACAATGATACGACCCGCCAGAACGCCTGGACGTTCGTCCAGTGGTGGACCGACGCCCAGACCCAGGTCAATTTCGGCCGGGAAATGGAATCCATCCTGGGCGCCTCCGCCCGCTATACCACGGCCAATAAGAAGGCCATGGTGCAGCTGGGCTGGAGCGACAAGCAGCTCAAGGTGCTGCAGGAGCAGATGGCCCACACCCGCGGCTTCCCGGAAATCGCCGGCGGCTACTCCACCACCCGCCACATGACCAACGCCATCCGCCGCGTCATCAACACCAAGGAAGACGCCCGTGAAACGCTTCTGACCTACTCCAAGACCATCAACGAGGAAATCAAGATCAAGCGTCAGGAATTCGGGCTGTCCACCAACGCGGAGGAGCTGCGGCAGATCCTGGCCGGCGCCGAGGCCGAATCCCCCGCGCCTCCCGCCGAGGAAACCGGCGGAGAGACGCCGGACGAAGCGCCGAACGATACACCGAACAAAACGCCCAATGAAAGCCAGTAAGGGAGAAAGGAGGGAAACCGTATGCAGTCTGTCAGAACAAGCTACTGGAGCATGAAAAAGGAAAAGTTCATGTACGGGCTCAGGAAAGCCGGCAAGATGAAGGTCTGCTATCTCTTCCTGATGCCCTATGCCGTGCTGTTCTTTACCTTCCTCATTCTCCCGATCTGTACGTCCATTTACTACAGTTTCACCTACTACAACATTCTGGAAGCGCCCCGGTTCATCGGCTTCCAGAACTACATCAACCTGGTGCTGCAGGATGAGGTGTTCCTCACCGCCATCAAGAACACCTTCGTGATCGCCGTGGTCACGGGCCCCATCGGGTACATCCTCTCCTTCCTGTTCGCCTGGTTCATCAACGAGCTGCCCCGCTGGCTGCGCACCGTCGCCGTGGTGGTGTTCTACGCCCCGTCCATTGCCGGCGGCGCGTACACCGTGTTCGCGATCCTCTTCCAGGGCGACAGCTACGGCTGGCTGAACTCCATCCTGCTGCAGTTCGGCTTCATCGACGCCCCCATCCTGTTCCTGCTGGATCCGCGGTATATCATGACCGTCATCATCATCGTTACCCTGTGGATGAGCATGGGCACCGGCTTCCTTTCCTTCGTGGCCGGCCTCAAGGGCGTGGATCCCAGCCTGTACGAAGCCGGCTATGTGGACGGCATCCGCAACCGCTGGCAGGAATTGTACTTCATCACCCTGCCGCAGATGAAGCCCATGCTGCTCTTCGGCGCGGTGATGAGCATCACCTCCGCATTCAACGTATCCGACGTGCCCCGGGCCCTGGCCGGCTATCCCAGCACGGACTACGCGGCCCGCACCATCGTGACCCATCTGTTCGACTACGGCTTCTCCCGGTTTGAGATGGGCTACGCGTCGGCCATCGCCGTGGTGCTGTTCCTGGCGATGATCCTGTGCAACAAAGCCATTCAGGCGATGCTGAGGAAGGTGGGCACATGAGCAAGAAGCAGATCGTAAAATTCGTACAGCCCAAAACCAGCAGCCGCACGGAGCAGCTGCGCTTCCTGGCGCAGCTGCGGGGCGAGATCGAGGAAGAAAAGCCGAAGCTCAATGTGAAGCGCTTCCTGCTGATCTCCGCCATCGTGATTGCGATCCTGGTGGGCGGGCTGCTTTTCACCTCCGCAAAAATCAACCAGATCAACCGGCATAACGAGGACGTCATCGCCGCCCAGCGCCTGGCGCAGCAGAATGTGGAGGCGGGCCTCGCCGCGGCGCCCGACGAAAACGCGCCCACGGAAGCCGCCACGATCACGGAGGCTGCCACCGTTACGGAAGCCGCCGCTGTTACACAGGCCGCTACCGTTACCGAAACCGCTACGGTTACGGATGCCGCCGCTGTCACGGAAACCGCTACCGTTACCGAAGCCGCTGCTGTTACAGAGGCTGCTACCGTTACGGAAGCCACCTCGATCACGGAAGGCGCGGTGCTGACAGCCACAGAACGCGCGGCGGCCGGAAGCACCGCCGCGGCGGAGGAAACCCCGGAAAGCAAACAGGCGCGGACGTTTGAAATCATCCGCATCGTGTTCCTGATGCTGCTCATCGCCTGCGCCATCGCCTTCTATGCCGTGATGAAGCGCCGCCCCGCGAAAGAACGCACCAAAAAACAGGTTTCCACGATGTGCGTCATCCTGGCGGTGCTGCTGGCGGGCGTGGTCGTCTTCGGCATCCTGGCGGACAACAGCGAGCCCAAAACCGCCGCCATTGAAACAGCGGCCGCAGACACCGGCGAAGAAACCGCCGAAGAGGGCGAAGGCGCCGCCGAGCGCACCGTGGACACGAGCAATCAAATCGACACCAGCATCGCCACCTGGAACCTGGCGCACTTCCTGCTCATCGTGCTGCTGGTCTGCTACGGGATATTCATGCTGGTCAAGCTGGCGCATCCCAAGCGCCGCAAGCCAAACCGCAGCTTCTGGGGCGATTTCGGCATCTACTTCATGATGGCGGTCTTCGCCGTGGCGATGGCTTTCCCGCTGGTGTTCAACATCGCCGCGTCCCTCAAGCCCCTGGACGAGCTGTTCCGCTTCCCGCCCAAGGTGTTCGCCCAGCATCCCACGCTGGATAACTTCTCGGATCTGTTCGTCACCATGGGCCAGAGCTACGTGCCCTTCTCCCGTTACCTGACCAACACGGTGCTGATCACCTTCGTGGGCACCTTCGGCCACGTGATCATCGCTTCGATGGCCGCCTTCGTCCTGGCGAAGTATGATTTCCCGGGCGGGCGCACCTTCTTCTCCATCGTGGTGACGGCCCTGATGTTCTCCGGATACGTGACGGGCATCCCGAACTACGTGATCATGAGCCGTCTGGGCCTCATCGACACCTACTGGGCCATCATCCTGCCGGCCTTCGCGGCGCCCATCGGCCTGTTCCTGATGAAGCAGTTCATGGAGAGCCTGCCCACGGCGCTGATCGAAGCCGCCCATCTGGACGGCGCCGGCGAGTTCCGCATCTTCTGGAGCATCGTGATGCCCAACGTCAAGCCTGCCTGGCTGACGATCATCATTTTCTCCGTACAGAGCCTGTGGAACAATAGCGCGTCCATCGTCATCTACACCGAAAAGAACAAGACCCTGGTCTACGCCCTGCAGCAGATCCAGGGAGGCAACGTCGCCCGTACCGGTCAGGCCGCCGCGGTATCGGTCATCGTCATGATCGTTCCCGTGCTCATTTTCATCCTGTCTCAGAGCCGGATCCTGGAAACCATGGCAAGCTCCGGCCTGAAAGACTGACCCGTTTGCGAATCATGAAGACAGGAGGGAAACGAACGTGAAAACAATGAGAAGGCTGCTGGCGGTGCTCGCCGTGCTGACCATCCTCGTGCCCATGACCGTGGCGTACGCGGCGGAAGACGGCTATTCCAGCACCTATACCTATAACTACGATTACTGGAGCGAGCTGCGGGAAAGCCCGGACGCTTACCGCGTCACCGAAGTGATTTACAGCTCCTCCCTGGCGCTGGAAAAGGCCATGCGCTCGCCCAAATCCCTGTTCGTCCGGGATCAGGATCTGTACATCGTGGATACCGGCAACAACCGCATCCTGCAGCTCACCCGGATCGGCACCCGGTTTGACCTGGTGCGCGTGATCGACCAGGTGACCGTCGGCGCGGACAAGCTGGAGGAATTCATGGCGGCCAGCGACCTGATGAAGAACGAGGACGGCACCTACCTGACCGACGACGACGGCAGCTATTACCTCAAGCCGCCCATCGGCAGCGCGGCGGAAAAAGGCCCCATGGTGCTGACCAGCGAAAATGTAACCTACTTCAACAGCCCCAACGACGTATCGGTGGACCCGGACGGAAAAATCTACGTGGCCGACCGGGATAACAACCGCGTCATCGTGATGAACAAGGATCTGGAATTCGTTCAGCTGTTCACCAAGCCCAGCGATTCCACCTTCGATCAGAACCAGGCCTTCCTGCCCAACAAACTGGTGGTGGACACCTCCGGGCGCGTGTTCGTCCTGGCGAACAATATCAACAAGGGCCTGGTCAAGTTTGAAGCGGACGGCACCTTCACCGGCTTCATCGGCGCCAATCCCGTTACCTACAACCTCTGGGATTACATCTGGAAAACCTACTTCATGACCAAGGAGCAGCGCTCCCAGCAGGCGGCCTTCGTGCCCACCGAATATCAGAACATTTACATCGACAAGGAAGGCTTCATCTACGCGACGAACACCTCCTTCAGCGAATACGACCTGCTGTGGGACAACGCCAAGCCCATCCGCCGCATCAACGCGGTGGGCCAGGATATCCTGGTCAAAAACGACCGGTATCCCCCCATCGGCGATCTGGAATGGGTGGAACAGTCCTCCGACCACGGGCCCTCGAAGTTCTACGACATCACCGTGCTGGACAACGACATGTACATGGCCATCGACCAGACCCGCGGCCGCGTGTTCGGGTACGATCCCCAGGGCATCATGCTCTGGTCCTTCGGTACCACCGGCGTCAACGCCGAAGGCGTCTTTACCCGCGCCAATTCCATCGAGCATATGGGCACGGACCTGCTGGTGCTGGACGAGCTGGACTGCAGCGTGACGGTATTCACCCCCACGGAATACGGCAATCTGATCTACCAGGCGTCCGAGCAGTACCTGCGGGGGGATTACGACGGCTCCGCCGATACGTGGGAAAAGGTGCTGCAGCTCAATGCGAACTACAACCTGGCGTTCATCGGCATCGGCCGCTCCAAGATGCGCGCCGAGGAATACGAGGAGGCCATGGCCCTGTTCAAGATGGCCCACGACCGGGACAATTACGGCCGGGCGTTCCGCTACTACCGGAAGATCTGGGTGGAAAAGAACATCCTGTGGGTCGTGCTGATCATCGCGGTGCTGGTGGTATTCTCCTTCGTCCGGAAGACGATCCGAAAAGTAAAATGGGAGGTGGCAGCGTATGAGCATAACAAAGTCGTTAAATGACGCCGTTGCCCGCAGGGAACATCCGCGTCTGCGCCGCTATAAAGAGACGCTTTTATACGCCAAGTACGTGATCTTCCATCCCTTTGACGGGTTCTGGGATCTGGTGCATGAAAAGCGGGGCTCCCTGGCGGCGGCGCACACCTTCGTGCTGCTGTTCCTGCTGACCTACGTGCTCAAGCTCATGTACACCAGCTTCCAGTTCATCACCACGGCGATCCAGTACATCAATATTTACGAGCGCTGGGCCTCGCTGCTGCTGCCCTTCCTGATCCTCTGCGTCGCCAACTGGAGCCTTTCCACGCTGTTCGACGGCAAGGGCCGCTTCAAGGACATTTACATGGCCATGTGCTACGCGCTGGTGCCCTACATCCTCATCCAGCTGCCGCTGATCCTGGTCAGCAACATCCT
>JAEEGL010508754.1_pt1 | contig 10721 bp, 9 predicted proteins | sample 9134231 | NCBI WGS metagenome assembly JAEEGL01 (sample SAMN16246548, study PRJNA631951) | gut metagenome | biome: gut microbiome; feature: rumen; material: fiber-attached | host: Bos | place: Iran: Karaj | collected 2018-10 | reverse complement strand
TGCGAACCTTCTTGAGAAAAAGCTGTTTGCAGCCGGCATGAGTACTATGCTTCTTGATGGAGACAATGTCCGCATGGGACTTAACAGTAATCTTGGCTTTGAACCTGAGGACAGAATTGAGAATATCAGGCGCATAGCTGAAGTATCAAAGCTTATGAATGATGCCGGACTTATAGTGCTGACCGCTTTCATTTCACCTTTTGAAAGCGACAGACAAAATGCCCGCAATATCATAGGAAATGATAGTTTCATAGAAGTGTATGTAAGTACATCACTGGAAGAATGTGAGAGAAGAGACATTAAGGGACTATATAAAAAAGCACGTGAGAACAAGATCCCTAATTTTACCGGTATTTCCAGTCCATATGAAAAGCCTGAGAACCCGGAAATAACTATTTCCACGGAGAAAAATACACCTGAAGAATGCGCAGACAAGATTATGGAACTTATCTGGGATAAAATACATGCGTAATAGCCTTTACGTAGCAGGGGAAAACATTATGGCTCAATTTAGAAAAGTTTTATCAATAGTAATCTTGGTAGTGCTTATAGCTTCTTTATCGGCATGCGTCAGCAACACTTCCTCGTCAAATGCCAATAGCGAAAATAGTAGCATAACCATAACAAATGTCTCCTATGATCCGACAAGAGAATTCTATTCAGCGTATAATGAGCAGTTCAAGGAGTATTACAAAGAAAAGACAGGTATAGATGTAAATATAATCCAGTCCCACGGCGGAAGCGGAGGGCAGGCAAGATCTGTGGTTGAAGGAGCTAGTGCAGATGTAGTAACACTGGCCCTGGCTCATGACATAACACTTATTGAGCAGGCTGGTATGATAAAGCCCGGGTGGATAAATGAATTCGACCGTTCATCATCACCTTACACATCTACGATAGTATTTCTAGTAAGAAGCGGGAATCCCAAGAATATTCATGATTGGGATGATCTGATAAAAGATGGCGTTGGGGTTATTTCTCCAGATCCAAAGAGTAGTGGTGCCGCCTGTTGGAACTTCCTTGCAGCATGGTACTATGCAAGCCAAAAATATAATGGTGACGAGACTCAGATAAAAGACTTTATGAAAAAGCTCTATGGCAATGTCCTTGTTATGGATTCCGGCGCCAGAGGTGCAACCACTACTTTTGTCGAAAACGGTCAGGGCGACGTGCTTGTTTCCTGGGAAAATGAAGCGATATCTACCGAAAAAGAGTATCCGGGAGTGTATTTGGTTATTTCACCTTCAATCAGTATTCTTGCTCAGCCAAGTGTAGCGATAGTTGACGAAAATGTTGATAAAAACGGAACTCAGAATGTCGCCAAGGATTATCTTGAATATCTTTATTCGGAAAAAGCACAGCAGATTATAGGGGAACATGGCTACAGACCTTCAGATGAAAAGGTACTTCCAATGTTTTCTGAAGAATTTGACCTTGATATGAGGCTGTGTACAATAGATGATTTTGGTGGCTGGGATGCTGCATACGAAGTCTATTTCAAAGACGGCGGAGTGTTTGATGAAATCTACGGTAACTAAAAAAATAAGAGGGTTCGGACTTACCTTCGGGATAACAGTGACCATGTTATCTCTCGTTATACTTATTCCACTGGCTTCAGTTCTGATTAAAGGCTTTTCCCTATCCCCGAAGGAATTTTGGAATATTATTAGTACAGAGAACGTCCTATATGCTTTTCTTACAAGTATCGGATGCTCTTTTGTTGCGGCATTTATCAACTGTATTTTTGGAATTATTCTCGCATGGACTCTGGTTCGATGCGAATTTTTTTATAAACCGCTTCTTGATGGCGTAATAGAACTTCCCTTTGCTTTGCCTACAGCAGTCGCCGGAATTACCTTGTCCAGAATGTACTCTGATGTGGGATTTCCGGGAAAACTCCTGTCAAAAGCCGGAATTAAAGTATCTTATACCCACATTGGAATAACTTTGGCCATGGTATTTGTGGGAATTCCTTTCGTAGTCAGGACCATTCAGCCGGTTCTTTCCAAATTGAGTCCGGAATACGAAGAAGCAGCCATGGTTCTTGGGGCGGGGAGATTTACATGCTTTCGGAGAGTCATCCTTCCAGAGCTAACACCTGCAATCTTCACGGGATTTGGTCTTGCCTTTGCCAGAGGAATAGGGGAGTATGGCAGCGTTATCTATATTTCAGGTAACAGTGCCAAGCAGCACACTCAGGTGGTTTCCTACGTTATCATGCAAAAACTGGGTTACATGGACTATGAAGCTGCCACTGCAATTGCACTGGTAATGCTGATCATATCATTTTTTGTTCTTATGGGTATTAATTTCATTCAGATAAGACTGAGTAAGAGAGTGAACTGATGAATGTAAATGAAAAAAGAAAGAAAAGAAGTCCCGGCGAGATATTGCTCATAGCGGTAAGTACGATTTTTATCATTGCAATGTTGATCTTGCCTCTTTTTTCTGTGATTGTGCAAAGTCTCAAAAAGGGTTTTGACTTCTATATAAGAAGTATTACAACAGAGTATGTTTTGTCGGCACTGATTGTCAGCATAATTGCGACTATTGCTGCCCTGTTTGTGAATACTGTTTTTGGAATAGCTGCTTCAATATTGCTGACCAGGTTTTCATTCAGAGGAAAGAATGTTCTTGCAACACTTATAGATATACCATTTTCTGTATCTCCGGTAATTGCGGGACTATCTTACATAATGATGTTTGGAAGAAGAGGATGGGCAGCACCTATAATTGAGGCTATTAATGCCGCAACAGGACAGAATATCAAAATAGTTTTTGCCCTCCCGGGAGTAGTTCTTGCTACCATTTTTGTGACATTTCCTTTTATCTCCAGAGAGGTAATTCCGGTTCTCAATGCTGCTGGATCAAGCGAAGAAGAAGCTGCTTCCCTAATGGGAGCAGGCATGTTGACAATATTTAAAAAAATCACATTCCCACACATGAAATGGGCACTTCTATATGGAATGATACTTTGCGCAGCAAGAGCCTTGGGAGAATTCGGAGCGGTAAATGCACTGTCAAAGACTAGAGGAGAAACCTTTACTCTTCCTCTTGAAATAGATGCTCTGTATATGGCAGGTGCTGCAGATTCCATAACTGCAGCCTATGCCGTCTCTTCAATACTTGTGGTAATTGCGATAATCATGCTGATCTTAAGATGTATAGTGGAGAGAGCCAACAGAGACAGCTCTTGCTGACTCAATGACATAACGAGGGACTTAAATGTTTGTGGAATTAAAAAATGTAACAAAATACTATGGAGATTTCTGTGCTGCAGAAGATATTTCTTTTACTGTGGAAAAGGGGAGTTTGACTGCTCTACTTGGACCCAGCGGTAGCGGAAAGACCACAATACTTCGCATGATTGCCGGCCTTGAAGATGTAAGCAATGGTGAAATTTATATAGATGGAAAGAAAGTAAATGCGGTCACCCCTTCAGACAGAGGCATTGGCTTTGTGTTTCAGAACTATGCTCTTTTTAGATTCATGAACGTATATGAAAATATTGCTTTTGGTCTCAGGGCAAAAAAGATGTCTGCAAAGGAAATAAAGGCAAAAGTAAATGAATTATTGGAACTTATAGGACTTACAGGTCTTGAAAAGCGCTATCCCAATGAGCTTTCAGGCGGACAGAAACAGAGAGTGGCCTTTGCCAGAGCAATAGCTCCAGAGCCACAAGTTCTCCTCCTTGACGAGCCCTTTGCTGCCATTGATTCTAAAGTAAGAAAAGAACTCAGAACCTGGCTGAGAGACATGATCCACCGAGTTGGAATTACCAGTATTTTTGTAACTCATGACCATGATGAGGCAGTGGAAGTATCAGACCAGATCATTGTATTAAACCATGGCAGACTGGAGCAGACAGGAGCTCCTGCTGACATATATAAGTCACCGGGAACGCCCTTCGTGTCTGAATTTGTTGGAGAACCTATCTTTGTGAAAAACTTTGGAAAACTGGCAGGCTTCTCATCAGAAGGCTATGATCATGCCATTGTGCGCCCTGAGTTCGTAGAAGCTTTTAAGAGTGATAATGCTCACTTTCAGACGGAACTTTCCTATGCTCAAAAGGGCAAGATTACTGACATTATCTTTAAAGGAACCTATTACGAAGTCACCCTTTCTGTAAATGATATTGTTTTAAAGACTCATCGTTCTCCGGAGCGGCGTTCGATTTATATTGGAGAAGAGATGAATGTTATTGTCTATAGGCTCTTTGCTATAAAAGATAATGAAGTAGTCCTGATGCAAAATCAGAACCTGGCAGCAAATGATCCTGACGGGAAACAGATGGAGAAACACCTGTATGGGGATGGATACTTTACGATTTGAGTAAAGGAGAATAAGTTTTTGTAACTCTAAATAATTAAATTTCATATTTGATTGAGAGTCTTGAAATAAAACAATCAAAAAAAGCCGATTATTTTTTTTTTTTATGCCAGTTTTATAGTTAATTTATAATTAAGTGTTATACTTCACATGCATAAGTCGTAGAGCTATTGATTATACGATTTTGTGGATTATCTGAGAAAGTACAGTTTTAAAAATCCAATGAAAAAATGTATTTCTCCTATTAAGAATTGTGAAGTATTATCCGATATACATATTGCAACAATAGTGGTACTTCATATTAAATGATTTCGGAGAATAATAGTTATACGATTATTCTTTGAGATAGGTAAAGGAGGATTGACATGGATTCACAAAAAATCAAGGATGATGTGAAACACGTCAAGGAAAATAATGGCGAAAGAAAGGAGAGAGGGAAAAATAAGTATTTAGCCATTATAGCAGTTTTCCTTGTTGTGATTATCGTTCTGGTTATTGTCCTGATTAGTGTATTAAAGAAGAATAATCAGGAAGAGGAAAAAAGAACTGTTCTCGTAACAGAGGAAAACGCTGAAGAGGTTGCTGAAGAATTGATTACTGAGTTAGAACAACCTAAGCTTGGACCAGATTACTACACAGTAACTATGGAACCGGTTTGGCATTTCAGTGCAGGAGATAAAGAGTCAGACGATTCAGTTGTGATCAACGTTGAGTCGAACGCAACACCAGTTTATTTTGATGTATTTCTGGAAGAAGATGAATCGCATGTACTTTATAAATCTCCGGTAATCCCATTAGGTGGAGAACTTAGAAAGATAAAACTTGATGAGGATTTAGATGCAGGCAACTATGCTTGTGTAGCTGAATTTCATTTGCTGGGTGAAAATCAGGAAACAATTAGCACTGTACGAGTTGGTCTGACGATTGTAATAAATAATTGAGCACTTCAGACAATTTAATAACAAATAATAATAATTCAAAGTAAAAGAACATGGAGGTAAATTACGATGAATAATTTTAAGAGAATTTTAGCAGTTTTACTTGCAGGAACAATGGTTTTGGGCGCATCTGTAACGGCATTTGCTGAAGATCCTAGTGCTACAGGAGCAGGAGAATATGAAGGCAATAAGATGAAGTATCCTACGTTTGCTTTAACGTTACCTACTATTACAGGCGATGCTGCCAATATGTACAACTATATTGCTGACCCTAATGGCAATATTGCTGCAACTAATGGCGCTAGAGTAACCGGATATAAATTTGAAGGAGATAATGGAGTATACTTCTTGACAGATGCTACTGGAAAGAAATATACAGACACAAGTGCAAACTATGAAGTAACTAACCAGAATGCGCAGGATATAATTGTTACAGCTGAAATGAAAGTTACAACAGCTGCAGCAAATGTAGCAATGTCAAAGACTGCTGATTTCTCAGAAGATGCGGTTAAGAATGTACCTGCTCTCTATCTTGCACTTCAAAATGGTGCTAAGACTAAGGTAAGCCCGCTCGAGGCTGGAACTGCAAATAGTACAGCATCTGTATCTATGTTAGTAAAAGGCAAGAAAGACAATTATGAGCCAAAGTACACTGCTTCTCCAGCAGAAGGTCATGAAAAATATGAGTATGTAGTAAAAACAGGATCATTAACTTGGAATAAGTGTATTTTTAACTTGACAGGTGCTCTTAATAAGAAAGTTGCATGGGAACAGACTAGTGGTAATGCGTTTACATTCCCAACAGTGACAGTAACTTATAAGTTTGCACAGGTTCCTATAATGACCGGTGATGAGGCTAATGGATATTCATATACATGGGTATCTGATCAGCCTACAGGCACAATTCAGTCCTTAACAATTGATGGTGTAGAAAGACCTGCCTTGATTACAAATAACAAAGTTACTTATAATTCAACAGCAAAGAAACTTACAGTTGCAAAAGAGCCAGTAGCTACTTTTGGATTGGGAACAGGAGATCATACTTTAGTTGTTAAGATTGGAACAAATGCCGCATCTGCAGTAGAATACACTCTTAACATTGAAAATTAAATAACGTTTAAAAAAGTCTTGATTAAAAGAGGGTGCGCTCCGTAAGGCACGCACCCTCTTTTTTGAAATATATTAGTAATAATATTTCATTTTATTGATAAAAAGCTGAAATAAAATAGATTATAAAGATGGAGTAAAATGTGCTTTATGATTCAATTGTCGCTTATAGATGATTCATTTTCGGTATTTAAAGAAAAAAAGGTATTTTTATTTGGCGCAGGATATCGGGGACATCAGGTAAAGAATGATATAGAAAAAAATGGCGGGAAAGTATATGCATATATAGATAATGATAGCAATAAAAAAGGAAAAATAGTTGATGGAATACCTGTGTTTTCGCCTGATTTAATTCTAAATGAGAAAGACTTTGTGGTGCAGATCTCTTGTGAAAATGAAACTGAACCTGAGGACCAGTTGAAAAATCTTGGGGTAAAAAATTATATAACCATGCAGGAGTTTTATCAACGATTGTATGACCTTCGTGACTATAAAATGTTTTCGTATAAGATAAATACCTTTGAATACTTGGATAAGTTACATGTACTGGATACGCATTTTCCTACACAAGATAAACTTAAACTATGGGAACATTTAAAAGATGTGTTGATAGATGATAAGCAGGCTTTATTTTTATGCATGCCGCCTAAAACGGGGGATTGGACATTGATAGTATCGTTGGATCGGTTAAATATTAGTTATGTTAATTTATGGCATAGCCTTAAAAGATTTGGAATCGTTAAAGATTTATTATTGGATAGAAAAGTAAAGATTATTACAGCTGTTAGGGAACCTATTTCTCAGAATATTTCTAGCTTTTTTAATATGATTAGTTTCTTGTCAGATGAGAAAGAGTTTTGGGAGCATGGCGGAAATGTCCAGCTCTTATTTGATAAGTACTTACAGTGTGATTTGTATGAATCACTCCCCACGGATGAACTTAAATATTTTAGACGAATAAAAGAACAAGAGGGAGTGGATTATGTTATTCAACCTTTTTTTGATAAGCATTTTTTGCCATATTGCGATGTTGATGTATATAAAGAAAACTTTGATCACGAAAAGGGGTGGTCAATTATTAAAGATGGAAATCTTGAAATTTTTATATTTCAGATTGAAAAGTTAAATACAATTACGGATGCATTGGCTAATTTCATTGGTGTAGAGCATATTAACCTAGTTAATGAAAATATTGGATCTAATAAGTGGTATAAGAAAGCATATCGCCAGGCATTAACAGACATTGTATTAAAAAAGGATTATTTTACAGAATGTATGGAGTCTAAGATATTGAACCATTTTTATTCTAAAGAAGACATCTCAAAAGTATATTATAGGTGGATTAAACATATTTGATAGTTGTACTAATTGATAGTCTGTCAAGGAGTGTGTATAGATGGGAATTATACTATACGATAATATGATAGGTGATATATATCCAGAAATGAACAGTGCTACTATTATAGTTCATGGTGCCGGAAAAAAAGGAATTAGAATAAGCGAAGATTTGCATTATGCTGGTATTGAAGTGGGCTATTATTATGATTGTGAAAAGAATCTACAAGGAACCCAGATTAATGGGATTGACATTATTGATGAAAGCTCCTTGGTAAGGATTCTTGATGAATCCTTATGTGATGTCTGGTTTGTTTCTGCAATTGCTAATCCAAAAGAATCATTATTATTTATCAGCAAAACTATTAAGAAATTAAAAAAAGAGACAAAGATTAATTTTACTTCATATTGGGCAGTTAATTTTTCATTATTTATTAATAGAAATAGTATATATAAAAAAGAATCATTTGCGTGGCACAGAATAGATAGTGAAAATGATAGCAGATATATTTTTGTTGCAGAATTGGAATTATACTGTCTTGAGGAATTGATCAATTCGTATGAAAAATCTTTTTTTATATTTCAACCGGGGAAGGTTGGGAGTACATCTATTAGGTATTTAATGGATGAGTTTAATATACCATATTTGTATTTACATCATTTAGGTGTTTCTGATAAAAACAATCTCATGACATACAAAAGGATGGTGGAAAAGGCTGTTACAAGACTGTCAAATCAAAAGTTGAGAATTATTACTATGGTTCGTGAACCTATATCACGTGATTATTCCGCTTTTTGGGAGCCTTTTTCTGAAAAAGCGCACGAACGAATGAAACTATTACCGTTTGTCGGAGGAAATCTTCAGGAAATGTATAACCACTATACATCATTGATGCTTATGGGCAACAGAGAAATGATAAAAAAATATGGCATTCTTACCCCTTTGGTCTGGAGTGACGAATTTGAATGGTTTGATGAGGAATTAAGAGATGGATTGGGAATTGATATATATCAGCATCCCTTTGATAAGGAGCGCGGATATCAAATAATAAGAAATGATAACTTAGAGGTCTTTGTTTTCAAATTAGAGAAACTAAATAACATCTTGCCACGAATATATGAATTTATTGGTGTTAGTGGCAATGTGGCGGAAAAAAAAGAATATAGATCTAGTGATAAATGGTTTTCCATAGCATATGATGAGCTAAAAAAGAATCTTATCATTCCAAAAGAGTATTTTAATCATTACTATGAAGGAAACAAGAAACTTGATCATTTTTATACTGATGAAGAGAAAAGAGAGTTCATAAAAAAATGGGAGAGTCATGTGCAATAATCAGTCATCAAAGAGTGTAAAGATTGTAGATGTATATAAATATAATGATCAATTATGGTGTACTCTGCTTGATTATAATGCCATTTGCATGATGCCTTGTGGTTCTACAGAACTAACATTTGTATTAGCAATACCGAATGGAGTTCTAAATGAAGGATATTATCTAACAGATTTTTTGGTTTATAAAGACAAACTATTGCTTGTCTCATATGAAGCGAGTAAGTTGTTTATAGTTGATATCCAGAGCAAGGCGTTTTCTGAGTATAGTATTAGAATGGGGGAAGATAATGCTAGATTTCATGGGCATGTATGTTCGGGCAATCTAGTATATTTTATCCCAAAGACCTATCCGGCTATAGTTTGTGTGGATTTGTCTACGGGGGAAATACATTATATAGATAATTGGATAAATGAATTCAAAAAAACGCAAAACAAATCTAAATGTTATTTTCGACCTCAAGTTGCAGAGGTTGGTGACGGAAAATATTATCTAATATCAAAATACTATAACTGTGTTTTTGTGTTAGATTCATTTAATAAAACAATAGTTAAAATTGAGGGTGATCCTGAGACTATAGAGTGTGGAGCTTCTTGCGTCAAAGAATATGAAAATGGACTTATTTTTACGTATCCAAGTACTAAAACAGCGTACTATATAAAGAAAACTCAAAAACGAAAAATAGAATTAGAATATGAGATGTTTGAGGGAAAAACAATTGATTTTTCTGAAATAATAGTAGTAAATGACAAGATTGTTTTTGTTCCGTTTGCTGCAGATTGTATGACTTTTGTTGAAAAAAGGGATGAAGATTTTGTTGTAATTAGTAAAGTGACATTTGCTCAGCAGCCTGCATATATAAAATCATGGGTTTATAATGATACTATTTATTGTTTGCGAGATGAATGGATAGACTCATATGATTTTGAAGGGAATTATATTGAACGAGAGGTGGTCCATGGTGATAAGAAATTTTGGGAGGAAATTATTAGTAATAGACTCTGTGAAAAGAAATATTTAGTTGAATCAGAAAAGGTTTCTTTAAATGAATACATCGTTGCTTTAAGTTGACTGAGAATGTGGAGAAAAATAAATGGATACAATGAAGAGAGTTGGCATTTTCGTTTGTAACTATAATAAGCGTGATTATGTGCTAGGTTGCGTCGAAACATTACTTCATCAATCTTATAACCCGATTGATATTTATGTTGTAGACAATGCTTCTACAGATGGTTCTGCTGACGATCTCAGGGAGGCGTTCGGGGGCAGAATTACTGTCATAGTTAATGAGGAGAACCTTGGTGGTAGCGGAGGTTTTGCTCGGGGGATTGAGCTTGCGCTTGAGAATGGTTATGAATATGCTGTCCTGCTTGATAACGATGTAAAGGTCGATGGGAATTGTGTTGAGAATATGGTCAACTTTATGGATAAAAATTCTGATGTCGGTATTCTTGGGGCAAAAATCTTGCAGATGGCTAATCCGAATAGAATACAGGATATGGGCGGCTCAATAACTTCGGAATATAACATGGTCGGTAATTATTGGGGATACGAAGATAATAATATGCCGGATGTTGTTGATGGTGATTATATAAGCACATGCACCGCGATGCTTCGTATGGAAGCAGTGAAAACGTTTGGTTCTATGCCTATAGAGAACTTTATCTATTGGGATGAT
>JAEEGL010397641.1_pt1 | contig 10721 bp, 12 predicted proteins | sample 9134231 | NCBI WGS metagenome assembly JAEEGL01 (sample SAMN16246548, study PRJNA631951) | gut metagenome | biome: gut microbiome; feature: rumen; material: fiber-attached | host: Bos | place: Iran: Karaj | collected 2018-10 | reverse complement strand
TTCTCTTTTTAATATCTTTTTTCTTTTCTCCATTAAGTAGTAATACTAGTTCAATATTTTGATAAACTGTATAACTATTAACTAGATTAAAGTTTTGGAAGATATTACCAATATATTTTCTTCTATAGTCTTCATAATCTTTTTCAGTATAATGGCTAGTTTCTTCACCATTAATATATAACTCTCCTTCTTCATAAGAATCAAGTCCTGAAATAACATTTAATAAAGTTGACTTACCTGATCCAGATTCACCTGTTATAACAACAAATTCACCTTGATCTAATGATAAATTTACTTTATTAAAACCAGTAGATACATTCTTTTTATTATGATAAAACTTAGAAACATTTACTAATTTTAATAAACTCATATATTATTCAACTCCTTTATCATACTAGTAGTAATTATATCAAAAAAAATAGACTTTATCAATTGATAAAATCTACTCTTATTAAATCATTTTTATTTACTTTTATATCACTTGGAATTCTAAGAATTTCTCTTGGATGATTAGCATTTTGAACATTTTCACCATCTTCATTTTTAATATATTTAACTTCTAAAGATATATTTCTATTATTTGGCCCAAATATATTAATTTTATCTCCAACAGAGAAATAATTTCTTTCTTCAAGTACTATTTCTTTAGTATTTTCATCATAGTCTAATACTACTCCAAGGAAATCTTGATTAGTTTTTTCTTCTCTATCCATGTAATATTGTTCATTTACTCCAGGAAATTCCTTTACATATTGAGGTAAAGATTCTCTATTAGCACATCTTCTAAGTATTATTTCATCAACTGGATCATATTTATATGTTCCATCTAATATAGAGTCTATTACTTTTCTATATACTGATAAAATAGTAGCTAAATAGTAAATAGATTTCATTCTACCTTCTATTTTAAATGAATTAACACCTATATCCATTAATTCTTTGATATATAAAAGTAATTGTTGATCTTTAGGAGCAAATGAGAATTTAGTCTCATTAGAGACTTTTTCATCTCCATCATATAAATCAAAGACCCATCTACAAATTTGAGCACAAGCGCCTCTATTTGAGTCCCTATTAGTAAAATAATTAGATAATGTACATCTACCAGAATATCCCATACACATAGCACCATGTATAAATACTTCCATATCTGCATTAGTTTTATCTTTAATAGATTTCATATCAGATAATGAGCATTCTCTTGCTAGTACTACTCTTTTAACACCATTTTTTAAATAGAATTTAACTGCCTCACTATTAAGTGATGATTTTTGAGTAGATAAATGAAATTCTAGACTTATATTTTCTTTTTTTATTAAATCTAATATAAATAAATCGCTTGATATTATTGCATCTACATTAGCTTTTTCTAAATCTTTTAAATAATTTATTAATCCTTTAGTATCATCTTCATGAAATAAAATATTTACTGTTACATAAACTTTTTTATTTCTTTCATGAGCATATTTAACTCCTTCTTCTATTTCTTCAATAGAAAAGTTTTTAGCGTTTGATCTAAGAGAAAATAATTTACCTCCTAGATATACTGCATCTGCTCCATAATCAATAGCCCATTTTAATCTTTCTAAGTCTCCAGCTGGAGCTAATAGTTCTGGTCTATTCATAGTCTTCTACCTTATATACTGTTTTCTTATCTAAAAATCCAGTATATCCTTCATCTTTTATATTATGATTAATAAAATTATTCACTTCTTTATAGAATACTTCTTCATCTATCATATAATTATCTAATATTATATTTAAATTATCTAACTCATTTAAATATTTAAGACATGAATATATATCTCCAGTATAGAAATTAGAGTTATATTCTTCAACTATCTTAAATTCTTTTGATGTAACAAAGTCTTTAAATGTATAATTATTCTTATCTTTATTCTTATTAATAAACTTAAAATAATTAGTTAATAACTTTCTAGATGATGTAGCCATATTTAAATAACCATATCCTTTAATAAATATATTAGAGTCTGTATGACTATTTATCTCATTTATTTCATCTACAGTTATTTCAGTACTAATATAAGCGTTTTTAACACCTCTATTTAGATAAAAATCTAAAGTATATGAATTAGTACCTAAATGGTTAGAAATAAGCATAGATTCACCTTTAAAACCTATTTCATCTAATATATTTAATACTGAATCATCAGTAAATCCAATAATTACATTTAACTTAGATAATTCTTTAATTGTTTCTTTAAGATCATCTATTTCGTATTCAAAATATAATCTATTTAAAAAAATAATAATATCCTTATTATTATTTTTACATTTATCACACATTAAAGAAATTTTATCTAAAGATAAATAACTATTAAATTCACTACTAAATTTTTCAATTCCAAATATAAATCCAGATACATCTAAATTAATATATCTATCAATACTACTTGGATTAGTAATGTAAAATTTATTCATTAATATCTTCCTTTTTATAAGTTATAGCTATTCCATCTCCTACTTTATAGAATTTAGTTTCATATTCAGGATGATTCTTAAGAAATTCAATATAATCTCTTATTTTCATAACTAAACCTCTAAGATTTTTATTTTCAATTTCTTCTTTAGATTCTACAAAACCATGAAATGAAATATTATCTGTAACTATAACACCATATTTATTTAAATTTTCTTTGTATTTATTAAAGAAATTAGTATTTTGAGCCTTAGCAGCATCTATAAATATCATATCGTATTTTTCTTTAATATCTACATCTAAAGCATCACCACATATTAAAGTAATTCTATCTTCAAGATCACATGCTTTAACATTTTTAACAGCCATCATATATCTATCTTGATTTCTTTCAATGGATGTAACTTTAATGTCTTTATTTACTAAAGCCATTCTAATAGCAGAATATCCTATAGCAGTTCCAAGTTCTAATATAGATTTAATATCATTCTTTTCTACGAACTTACATAAAAAATCTATTCCTTTTTTCTCCATTATAGGAATATTTTCTTCATCTGCGTATTTTTCCATCCCTTTAATTATATCTTTATACATATACTATTTCCCCTTTTTATCTAAACTTTCTAATAGTTTAGAGATGAATTCCCATTCTTCTTTTTTAGTTATCTTTTCTAATTTATTATTCTTTGGATTAAATACCGATGCATATGTTTTAATTTTACCGTTATCTAGTTTAGTATCATCAGTATATACTACACCAATCTTACCACCAGTTTTTTCATATGCATATAATATTCTTGCGTTAGTTATTTCCCCGTTATTATTCATGAATGTGATTATATCTTTTTTCATGATGATATTAATCCTTTCTTTGATCTAAATATCTTTGAAGTATTATTGTAGCTGCCAAAGCATCTACTTTTTCCTTTCTATTCTTTCTAGATGTATCACCCATAATCATTAGGTTATTAGCTTCTACAGAAGATAATCTTTCATCTTGAAGTATTACTTCTATATTTATATTATCTTCAATTAATTTCTTAAAATTTAAACTTCTTTCAGAAGCAAATCCTAAACTATTATCCATATTTTTAGGCAAACCTAAAACAAGTTTATCTACTTTAAGTTCATCTATTATTTCTTTTAATGGATTAATTAAAGATTCATAATCTTCATTTTCAAACTTAATTAGCTTATATGAAGAAGCTATTAAACCTAAACTATCACTTTTAGCAATACCAAGTGTCTTGGTACCTAAATCTAACCCCAAATATCTCATTATTTATTTAAATAATATCTAAGTAAACATTCGATTATATCAGTTCTATCAATTCTAGTTATTTTTTGTCTACTTTCTTTGTAGTTTGATATATAACCAGGATCACCACTAATTAAATAACCTACTAATTGGTTTACTGAATTATATCCTCTTTCTTCTAGAGCTTCTTTAACGTCTTCTAAAGTCTCCTTTACAAGATTATTGTTAACATCCTTCGGGTCAAATACATTTGTCTCCTCAGTCATAATTTCACCTCTTTAACAATATATAGTATATCATAAAAAAATAAAAAAACCTACATATTTTTATGTAGGTTAATTATTAATATGCTGTACGGCATCCTCTAATTTTTTCAATTTGTTTACTAATAAATACTTTAACTTTAGCTATTTCACTTTTTTTGCATTTTGTAGGTTCTTTTTCTTCTGAAGAAGTACTATTACCTACATTTGCTTTAGCAGCTGTTTCTAATTCAAGGCTAGTTCTAAATAAATCAGGATTTATAGAACGTTTTTCTTTATCATGTTTTGCTCCAATATTATCAATAACATTTTTATCTTTACCATAGTATTCTAGTTTAATACCAGTTCTTTCTAAATCACAATGGCTAAATGATATTTCAGTATCTAATGTTAATTGTTTTTCTACATCTATTCTTACATCTGATAAATCTAAGAAACCTAAATCTGAATAATAGAATTTTAAATATACAGGTTTAGACATACCGTTTTCATCTTTATAAGATAATTTAGTATCTGTAGCACGTAAACCACAAAACTTTACAAAACCACAATTCTTTTGCGTTAATTCATGCCAGTTATTATTTGATAAATCTGTACCATGAAAATTGAATCTTGATATAACTACTTTCTTATCACGTTTAAATTCATATGATTTACTAAAATCTATTACAGCATTAGTAAATCTTAAATCTACTTGATATCCGCCTATTTGAGAAAAGTATTCTCTAGGAAACACATAATTATCTCCGTCAAATGATACATCGTCAAATGAAACACCACTTAAATCTAGTTTAAATAGATTATGTGAAAAAAATCCTAATCGTTTAAATACACGGCCCTTTTCATCTACAAATGTATCAAATAATAGTTTATTTAGTGATTCATCATCTAATTTAATTCTTTCATCTTCACGTTCATTAAAATCTGATATTTGATCTAATTCTGCATCTATAGTAGCTCTATATTCTTCTATACTAACTCTTTTTGTTTTTGATTTCATATTAACCCTCCTGAACCCTATCCTCATATTACTATAATATTAGATTTATATCAATAAAAAAACCTACATTTTGTAGGTTTTTATTGCCATAATCCTTGATTTTGTAATTCTTTTATTACTTTTTGTTGATCAGCATCAGTTTTACTAAAATGTATATTAGTATTTTTATCTGCTACAAAGTAATAATAATCTTTATATTTATCCATTGGTTGCATTATCCCTTTAACAACTGCATCAATGGAATCTTTAGAAGCAGATGATATAGGACCTACTGGAAGTCCTGGAACACATTTTCCTCTTGTATTATATCCATCACAAACATTAAAGTCTGCTATATATAATTCATCAGTACCAATTCTCTTATTTACTGAATAATAAGTAGTAACATCAGAACCAAGTGTCATACCAACATATAGTCTATTTAAGAATACTTGAGCAACTCCTTGAAGTTCTTCTTTATAATCTTTTGTAGATTTAGCAGGTCCTTCATGTTCTACTATAGAAGCTAGTGCTAATACATCGTGATAATTAACGCCATTATATTTATATTCTTTAAAACTTTCTTTTACCTTATCATTCATTGTACTAACTAATTTTTCAGTTATTTCTTGAACAGTAGCATCTTTCTTAAGAAAATATGTATCTCCATATAAATAACCTTCTAATGGATGTTTAATTTGAGTATTTTGTACTGAAACAGTAACAATTTCATATTTATCTATCATAGATTGAACAAATACTGGATCATCCATTTGAGCAATAACTTCATTAACGTCTAGATCATATGAATTTGCTATCTTAGAAGCAAAGTCTGTTAATCTACCACCATCAGGAAAACTAACTTTCTTTGAATCTTTGTCTATTGCTGCTGTAGAATCATTTAATGTATCAAATATATCTCTTAAACTATCCGCTTTATTTAAATCATAATCTCCTGCTTTAAATGATATAGGATGTTTTGTAGTACTATTTATTTTATAATATATTAAAGCAAAATATTCACTCTTAATTAATTTAGCTTTTTTAAGATTCTTAATGACAGTTCTTGCATGATCTCCATCACTAATTTTAAATTCTACTTTTTCACTTTGTCCTTGTACAGGCATAGTCATATAATAACAACCTGCAACTAGTAAAAGCACTATTATAATTGTTATTATTGGTAACAAATATCTTTTCTTCATATATTCTCCTTATTATTCTAATATAGCTTTAATTCTTCTTACACCAGCAGAAGAAGCTTCTTCTTTAACTATTTTAAATGTTCCAAGTTCAGAAGTATTTGAAACATGTGGACCACCACAAATTTCTATAGAAACATCACCTATTTTATAAACTGTAACAATATCAGGATACTTTTCAATAAACATACATTCAGCACCTTGATTTACAGCTTCCATTTTAGGCATTTCTTCTTTAGTAACTACTAATCCTTCAGAAATCCATTTATTAACTAACTCTTCAGTAGCTTTGATTTCTTCATCTGTAAGTTTATGATCACAGTTAAAGTCAAATCTCATTCTTTCTGAAGTAATATTAGATCCTCTTTGATGAGAATCAGGATTAACAGTTATTTTTAATGCTGCATTTAGTAAGTGAGTTGCAGTATGATATTTAGTTTCCATTTCACCAGTAGATGCTAAACCACCTTTAAACATGCCTTGAGATGATGTTCTAGATAGTTCTTGGTGTTTTTTAAACATTTCATTAAATCCATTTTCATCTACTTTAATTCCTTTTTCTTTAGCTAATTCTAAAGTAAGTTCAATTGGGAATCCATAAGTATCATATAAATGGAATGCATGTTCACCATCTATATCAGCATTACTGATCTTTTCAAACTCTTTTAAACCTTTTTCTAGAGTCTTACTAAATTTAACTTTTTCGTTATTAAATACTTCTTTAATATAATCTTTATTATCTAATTCACTATAATAAGATTTATAGTTATCTATTACTAAATCAATTAATTCATCTTCCCAATTAGAATTAATATCTATGTCTAATTTTCTAACATATCTAATTATTCTTCTTATTAATCTTCTTAAGATATAACCTTGATTTGTATTAGATGGAACTATTTTTGAAGGGTCAGCAATTATAAATACAGAAGATCTAATATGATCTGCTATAATACGCATCTCCTTACTATAATCATTATAACTTTTATTAGATATCTTTTCAAGAACATTTATGTAAGGCATGAATATACTTGATGTATAGTTGTCATATTTTCCTTCAAGTATGGCAGTTGTTCTTTCAACACCCATTCCAGTATCTACATTCTTCTTTGGAAGTTCTGTAAAAGTACCATCTTCATGCTTTTCATATTGCATAAATACGTTATTCCAAATTTCAACCCATCTTTCATCTTCAGGATCAAATTTTTTAGGAATAGGATCTTCTGATCTAAAGTAAAATATTTCAGTATCAGGTCCACATGGTCCTGTTTCTCCTGCTATCCAGAAGTTATCTTCTACAGTTCTAGCTATTCTCTCTTCTTTAATTCCTTGTTTAATCCATAAATCATGAGCTTCAGCGTCAAATGGTACAAGATCAGATCCAGCATATACAGTAACTGCTAATCTTTCATTAGGTATATTTAATACTTTAGTTAAGAATTCATAACTCCAAGCAATACTTTCTTCTTTAAAATAATCTCCTAAAGACCAGTTCCCAAGCATTTCAAAGAAAGTATGGTGATAACTATCTCCTATATTATCTAAATCATTAGTTCTAACACATTTTTGATAGTCACATAGTCTTGTTCCATAAGGATGTTTTTCTCCCATTAAATAAGGTATTAATGGTTGCATACCAGCTGTATTAAATAGTACTGAAGGATCATTTTCAGGTACTATTGGAGCGCTAGGTATTTGTTTATGTCCTTTTGATATAAAAAAGTTAATATATAAATCTTTTAAATTCATTTGATTACCTCCATCATATAATCTACTACTTCTTCAATAGTCATATTACTAGAATCAATATATATTTGTTCAGGAGTTCTTTTTAATGCTCCATATTTTCTAGTCATATCACTATAATCTCTATTCTTTATACTTTCATATATTTCATCATAATTAGATTCTAAACCTAATTCTTCGTTTTGTTTAACTCTTCTATTAGTTCTTTCTTCAATAGATGCATCTAGATAAAACTTATAATCTGCATCAGGAAATACTACTGTTGTAATATCTCTACCTTCCATTACAATATCGTTATTTTTAGCAAAAGCTCTTTGTTTTACTCTCATTTGCTCTCTAACACTAGGATAACCACATATTAAAGATATATTATTATTTATATCTTGTGTTCTTAAATAATTAGTAATATCTTCTCCATCAAGTAAATTTCTATCGTCTTTAGTTATCTCTAAATTAGCTTCTTTAAGTGCTTTAGCCACTAATTCTTCAGAAGTCATATCTATATTATCTCTAAGTACTTTATAAGTTAAACTTCTATACATAGAACCAGTATCAATATATACTGCATTTAATCTTTTAGCTAATAATTTAGAAATAGTTCCTTTACCAGCTCCTGCTGGTCCATCAATTGCAATTATCATATTTTACCTCCAAAAAAAGAATGGTATTCCTATAAAAGGAGCCTATAAGGCGGTACCATCCTCTATTTTACTTAATTATTATAACGGATACCCGGCATGTTTTCATGCATAAATAATAGTAGCTTTCATTAATATTAATTATTAACTTACACCAAACGTTAACTCTCTATAAATTAATTATTAATTACTTTTCTATTATATTATTTTATAAATCTATCTGTTAATTTATATTTTTCATTAACATAAATAACAATTGTTTTTAAAATTGCAGTTATAGGTGTTGCTAAAAGCATACCTATTATACCAAAGAAGTGTTCAAATATCAATAAACTAATTATTATTGTTACTGGATGAAGTTTCATAGTCTTACTCATAACTATTGGATGAAGTATATAACTTTCAAGTATTTGAATAATAACTACTATTACAAGTACTATAATACCTAATCTAAAGTCAGTTGAGAATGCAAATACTACAATTGGAACTCCACCAATCCATGGTCCAATATATGGAATAATATTAGTTATAGCATTCCATAAAGCAAAGAATACAGCTCCTTTTAACCCAGAAACCATAAATGCAACACATGATACTATAAATACTAGTATTGCTATTAAACCTGTTCCTTTAACAAATGAGAATAATTGCTCTGATACAGTACTAAGAAGTTTATGAACTCCTCCTCTATATTTTGCTGGAACAAATATATAAATATTATCTCTAGCTCTATCAAAATCTATTAGTAAATAGAAACTTATAATTAAACTAATAGCAATAGTTCCTAATTTAGATATAGTTGATGTTGCAAATGTAATTGCATGATCAGGAATAGTTGTTGATATTTTATACATATAATTAGTTGAAGATGTTTTAATTGATTTAATAATAGAATTAGAAACACTTTCACTAAGATTCAATTTATTAAATAATGATGATATAAAATCTGATACTTTATTAAGTACACTAGGTATATATTTAAATAATTCAGATATTTCTTTTCCAAGTGATGGAAATAAATAAGAACAAGATAAATATATTAATGCAATAATTACTATATAAACTATACTTGTACATACAAATCTATTTAGTTTTCCTTTAGACATTCTAGTAATTAATGGATTAAGTAAATAAGCTATTAAAACTCCAAAGAAAAGTGGAGATATAACAGTTAATACTGTCCAAATCATCTTAGTTAATCTTAATTGTTTATTAATAAGTAAAATAGCATATATAGCTACTATAACTAATAAAAATAATAGTACTTTTAATACTTTGACTCCATAAAATCTTACTTCGTCTTCTTTTTCGACTATTTTTTTCATATAATCACCATTCCTATTAAGTATATTATACTATAAATAGAAAAAAAGAAACAATTATTTTGTTTCTTTTTGACACTCTCCTCTTAAAGCTAATATATATCTTTTAGCAGTTTCTTCATTAGCTATTGGCTTTTCAATTTCTATATCTTTATACATTTTTCTTAATTCTTTTAATACTGCTTGATGTTTTTGCCAATCTTCAATTATTTTAAAATCACTATAATATGGTTTACATTCTTCTTTTCCAGTATATTTATTTATTGTAGGAATCAATAATAAACCTTCTGTTGGTCTATATAAAGCATTTAGTACACATCCTTTTTTACCTTGTAAGATACAACTATTAGGATTAAAAGCAAATCCTGTAGCAATAGTATCTAGATCTCTTTCTCCTCTTGGTCTTATTATAAAGAATGTACAATCTGCACTAGCAGGTGCTATAGCTAAAACACCAGTATCTAATACACTTTTCATGTAATCTATATTATTAATATCTATAAATTCTCTAGGTGACATAGTACAAGGATAGTTTTGACAACAATCACCCTTACATTTAGCACATTTAGAACTTAAACATGGTTTAAGCATGTCTAATTGATTATATGAACATGACGCTATAATAGCATTCTTTCTATTTTTATACTTATTTTCAGTCATAGTAACCCCTCTTTGAATGCATTTATTATACTTAATTTTATTTATTTGTCAAAAAAAGAAACTAATTACTTAGTTTCTTTTTCACTCTTTTTAACAACTTCTTTACCGTTATAATATCCACATTCTTTACATGCTCTATGAGCTTTAATAGCTGCACCACAATTTGGACATTTAACTGTACTTGTAGCTTCTAATTTATAATGAGTTCTTCTC
>JAEEGL010347023.1_pt1 | contig 10721 bp, 11 predicted proteins | sample 9134231 | NCBI WGS metagenome assembly JAEEGL01 (sample SAMN16246548, study PRJNA631951) | gut metagenome | biome: gut microbiome; feature: rumen; material: fiber-attached | host: Bos | place: Iran: Karaj | collected 2018-10 | reverse complement strand
GGCTAAAATGTATGAGAGTGAACCGCTTTGGGCGGTATTTTCTGGTGCCATAGGAGTTGTTATCAGTCCGGAAAACACGCCGGAAATCTATAATCTTGCCTCTGCTGCTGTGTCGGATGCTCATAAAGTGAATACGATAGCGAAAAACCATTTTGCGCGTAAACGTCCTTTTGCACAATTCAACGAACCGTCGTTGACACCCGAAACCGACGAGGAGGAGAAAACAACCCTCAGTTATCCCTCTGGACATACAACAAGGGGATGGATATTTGCATTCTCCCTTATGGCAGTAGCACCGGAGAAGACAGAACAGATCATGAATGTCGCAAAGGATTATGGTATGAGCAGAGTTATTTGCGGACACCATTACAAGAGCGATATCGATGCTTCATATATGCTTGCTTCTGCTCTTTTCGTAAACCTCGCAGTGAACGATGCGTACAGAGAACAACTTGTGAAAGCGAAGAGAGAATACGAAAGAATTATGAAAGATGACGTTGACGGAATAAATAGTGCAGAAGTTACAAAGCGTTCTATGTTCAAAGGAAAAGTATTTGATGTGTTTGGACGCACTTATGACAACCTGCCTTCGAAAGAGGGTATTTATATCATTGACAATCAGAAAGTATTGGTAAAATAATCACATAATTTTACAGGGGTGTTCTGAAAATTATGTCGGATTGATTTTTAGAACACCACTATAGTTAATAGTACAGTGAACGATGAAAAAGAAAAATTATGTCAGACCTCTTTTGGTTGATGGGCTATTTGAATTTCCTGAGTTGATGGTGTCGATTGGAGCATCCCGACAGGGATTCGGTGAGGCCAACACCTCAGAATGGGAGAACCCTGATCAAGAATCCAATGAGGTCCCTGCCAGAAGAACCTTACGCGAAAATACGTTGTGGGGAGGAGGAGATAATGAGAAAAGCAATGGAGGTGTTTCTTTATGGTAACATTGGCTGATTGCTACATGAATTAAAATGAATATTTATAATTGGTTAAGCGTGATGAAAAAAAACATATTCTTTCTTTTTGCCGCTCTGTTGACTGGTGGACTGCTGGTAAGTTGTTCAAGCGACGATACAGATGATGAGAAATCATACGGCGGTTATGAGAAAAAAAACTATCGTCTGGAAGTGCAGGCAAACAACGGAGTGGGAACACGTACCTTGATTTATGATGCCAATCAAAATACGATAACTCCTTCGTGGACATTAGGCGAGGAAGTTGGGGTACATACACCTGATGATAATGGATTCGGTGAAATCACAGATATTCATCTGGGAAAAGTTGTGTCGAACCATACAGGAAACCCTACAACGCTTGTGGGAGACTTTCCTCAACTTTCTGGTAATATCCAGAAGGGTTCTCAACTGATTTTCACTTTCCCAAAATCCGGTGAGGGTGGAGGCACATTCAACTATTATGACGGACAGGACGGAACGTTGGAAACTATTGCCTCCAATTTCGACTATGCAACCGCTACGGCAGAGGTGGAAGATTTCTTGCAGGAAGGAGATAAATTATATATTCAGTTGAAGGGAGGCAATTATCTGAATTTCATCAATCATACTTCCATCACAGCCTTTTCGTTCACGGATGAAGAGGGCAACACGCTTGTACCGGCTACTTTTATGATTAGTGGCCAAGGACTTGTGAAAGAATACAATGTGATTACTGATGAGTATCAGTGTTTCCTTGGCGCCAATGAGGAACCGAGTGCGGAAAATGGTAAATGTCTGACTGTGCCAGTGGTTAATGAACTTAAGACCATTTATGTGGCGATGCTGAACAAAAATTCACAGAAGACAACATACACTCTCTACTTGTCTGCAGTGAAAGAGGGCACCTCAGAGTTGCTATCCTACAAATGTAGAATGAGCGCCAACTTGCAGCCGGGTAAATACTACAGCACCACTGTGAAAATGAAAAAAGTGGAAAATTGGAGCGATGCGATTTAAGGGGAAACTTAGGCTTTACTGAGATTTCGGCGATGCTTATGTTTTTTCTGATAACACAAAATGTATAATACTAAAAAAGATGAAAAAAATTCTGATTTTTGCAATGCTTCTTTCAAGCATTGCCAGCGTAAAGGCGCAAGATGAGGTTGACGCTTATTTTACAACCAAAGATATGCCCGATATGGTAAAGTTCCTGCCTGCACCACCCGATACCACTTCCACTCGCTTTGTGAATGACATTATGCAGTATATGTGGGGAAAGGAACAGCGGGTCGTCGATCCTGAAAGGGCTGAAATCGCCAAGCGCGATGCTGTGTATGGCCTTCAGACCATCATTGAGGAGTTTTCCGAACCTTTTGGTATGAATATATCAGAGGAGGAGACTCCGGAGATTTATAAACTGCTGCGTGAGGCAACAGCAACTTGCGACAGTATCTGTACTTTGCCGAAACAGCATTATATGCGTAAGCGTCCTTTCGCGCGTTTCAACGAGCCCACGCTCGTCCCGGAACAGGAGGAATCACACCGCACGAACGGCTCTTATCCTTCTGGACACACCATCCTTGGATGGAGCTCGGCGTTGTTGCTGATGGAGATTAATCCGGAGGCTGCCGACACCTTGATGGCACGAGGATATATGTATGGTGAGAGCCGTGTGATTGCCGGCTATCACTGGCAGAGCGATGTCGATGCCGCCCGCCTTGCAGCATCCGTTGCCTATGCAAAACTGCACACAAGCGAGCGGTTCCTTGAGCAGATGGCAAAAGCGCGCAAGGAGTTTCAGGAGAAGAAAAATGGTGGGACGAACGGGGTGAAAGCCGTTGCGGAAGAACCAAGAAACGCGGTTAACGGACGTGCTTACACCATTATGGGAACTCCTGCTACCAGTCAGGACAGGGGAATTATCATACAGGACAACCAGAAATTTCTAAGAAGATAAACGGCCGGTTCTATTGATTCCTATTTTATTGAGAAATTATTAGAAGAGGCATATTTAAATCATTATTGTGGATGCTGTTCAAAAAAATGATTAAGAGTGAAACTAAATATCGTTTTTTAGCCTTGTTTTTGGCTTTTGCCGTCTCATTCACATTCTTTTCCTGTTCCAAGGACGACGATGACGACAAGCAGGATAGTAAGTCCCTGACTTTTGAGCAGGAGATGGATGAAGCCATGCGGTATGCGAAACAATATGGACCTGTCACTCAGGCGCTGGCTGAAGAGGTGGCTTCACGTAATAATGGAGTGGTTACACCGCTTAATTATAAGACACGGGAAAGTGCCACAAGAAAATGTAACACAGACAATTGCCGGCCTTTCGATTTGAAGGATTTGGCACGTACTTCTATTGTGTGCAAGAAAGCCGATGTTGACGAAGCAGTGAAAGACCTCAACTACACAGCCACCGAACGTGGCATTTTCTATAGGTATAAGCATCAAACAAGTGATTATGGCTATTGGGGGGATCTCACTAATCTCAAGTTTGAGAAAATATGCACTGAGATTCAGGTGAAAAGCTATGGTATGTTCTATGCGTCTTATCCCGAGAGCTTATGCAGAGAACTAATGGGGGACTCTGTTTTTGACGCGATTCACACGGCCACCGGACTGGAACCCAATCTTTCGCACCATTATTATGAGATTCTCCGGGCTGACACCACGTCTGAATCCACCAAGGCATACTACAAACAGTTAGCCCTGGAATACCATCAAAAATTCGACGAGTTCTAATGTTTTGCCAAAAACTGCTTTTTATCTGTTATGAAAACAGTGTTTGAGGTGAGATGTCACGAATGTGGTGATGGGAGCGACTATCTCATCACTTCTTTCCCTACGAAACGACAGGCGGAAGAATATGTGAAACAGAGAGATAGGCAACGCCCTGACGACCAGTTGTATGAACATTGGTATGTTAGGGAACGCAATCAGGATGAAATGAATCAACAGCAACTTTCTGATGCGGAGGATGTGCTTTAATAGATGCCCCTTTGAGGGATTTCACGCGATTTAATTGGAAATAAGAAAAAAACACTTGGATTTCTTGCCAGTTCGGAAAATTTTCACTAACTTTGCATCCGTTTTCGGAAAATCCGGACCATTCGATGACGTAAACCGTTGTGATAAAGGCGGCAGGCGTCAGAAGGATGAAATCATCAATTTTAATTTATCAAAACTATTATGTACTTAGACAAAGAAAAAAAGCAGGAGATTTTCTCACAGTATGGTTCTGGCGCTACTGACACTGGTTCTTGCGAAAGCCAGATTGCACTCTTCTCTTACAGAATCAACCATCTCACTGAGCACATGAAGGAGAACCACAAGGACTACTGCACCAACCGCTCACTCGTAAAGCTCGTAGGTCAGCGTCGTCGTCTCCTCAACTATCTCAAGCGTAAGGACATCAACCGCTACCGTGCCATTGTCAAGGCTCTCGGTCTGCGTAAGTAAGAAAATCCTGATTACACTTATAAAAGGCATGCTCATTTTGAGTGTGCCTTTTTGCTTCTAACTGCTTTTCCTACTTTTTTGCATTCTTTCTGTTCCAAAAGATTGTAGGGATGTTCTAATAATTCTGATTTTGGACAGGCTCTAACAAAAATCCACTCACATAAAATCAAAAATCAATCAGACATGATTTTTGTAACACCCCTGCAAATTTTCTTCTCCTTTTTTCTTCGTCAACCGAAAATTTTGTATATTTGCCGATGATTTCTGATTGGTAGGGTGTTCTGATGGATAGAAAAGTGTGTGGGGTGGGCTGTTGAATCTTTGGATTTACTGCTCCTTTTTCAGAATTGTTTTTCCCTTCCTGACTAAATAATATCATAAATCATAAATATAATAACTTATGGACGCAGTTAAACCTTATGTGATTGGTGTGGACCTTGGCGGTACCAACACCGTGTTTGGAATCGTGAACCAACGTGGAGAAATCCTGTTCGACGACTCAATCAAGACACAGGCTTACGACACGGCCGAGCGTTTTGTCGAGGCTGGTGTGGCTTGTCTGAAGCCGCTCATCGAGAAAGCTGGCGGTATTGACAATATCAAGGCGATGGGTATCGGAGCGCCAAATGGCAACTATTATACGAATGCCATCGAGTATGCGCCGAATCTGCCGTGGAAAGGAGTTGTGCCTCTTGGAGAGATGTTCAGCAAGGAACTCGGCATTCCGGTGGCCCTCACCAACGACGCCAATGCGGCGGCTATGGGAGAGATGATCTACGGTGTGGCGCGTGGTATGAAGAACTTTATCGTCATCACGCTCGGTACGGGCGTCGGATCTGGTATCGTCATCAACGGACAGCTTGTTTACGGACATGATGGATTTGCCGGTGAGCTCGGACATGTCACCATGGTGCGTGGAGAAGAAGGACGCCCTTGCGGATGCGGACGTACCGGATGCCTCGAGGCATATTGTTCTGCAACGGGGGTGGCACGCACGGCACGTGAGCTGTTGGCTAAGACCGACCGTCCGAGTCTGCTCCGTGAACTCAGTCCGGAGAAAATCGAGTCGCTCGATGTGTCCATCGCTGCAGGAAAAGGCGACGAGCTTGCAAAGGAAATATTTGAGTTCACGGGAAAGATGCTCGGAGAAGCTTGTGCTGATTTCACCGCATTCTCTTCGCCGGAGGCATACATCTTCTTCGGGGGACTCTGCAAGGCGGGAGACCTCATCATGAAGCCAATCGAGGAAAGCTACAACAAACATGTCATGCCGATTTTCAAAGGCAAGGCCAAGTTCCTTGTTTCTGGATTGATGAGCATGAATGCGGCTGTACTCGGTGCCAGCGCGCTTGGATGGGAAATATAATCCTGCAGGCCACTAATTGTGAAAAATGTCGGCACACCGTGATTGTACGGTGTGCCGACTGTCTTCTCGTCTTCTCGTCTTCTTGACTTCATTAAAAATGCCATAATCCATTCCCATAGCGTTGGTTCATTTTTCAACTGTTCGTGATTTCCAGTCAACAAACTATCGTCTTGTCTTCTCGTCTTCCCGTCTTCTTGACTTCATTAAAAATACCTATTAGCTTATTTTTTCCGTTTTTATACTATTTTTAGAAAAAAAATCACTAATTTTGCAAATTATATGTGAATATCGCTTTGGCATTGCGACTTTATACGATGATAATAAAGTTCAATAATCAAAGTTAAAGTTCCAAGAGAGTATGAATCCAATTCACTGGTTTCAGTTCGAAAATATCGGTTTCATGAACATGATTATCAAGGGATTGATAATCGGAGTGGTCGTGTCCGCACCAATGGGCCCGGTGGGAATCCTTTGTGTGCAGCGAACCCTGAACAAGGACCGATGGTGTGGTTTTGCCACTGGACTTGGTGCGGCACTCAGCGACATTATCTACGCACTTATGACCGGCTTGGGTATGTCGTTCATCATGGACACCATCGAGTCGCCAAACGTCGCTTTTTGGATAAAGGCTGTCGGAAGCGTGTTGCTCTTCCTTTTCGGACTCTATACTTTCAGGTCAAATCCTGTGGACAGGGTCAGACCTGTTTCGCATAACAAAGGAACACTCGTGCATAACTTCATTTCCGGATTCCTTGTCACTATATCCAACCCGCTCATTATCTTCCTCTTCATTGCCATGTACGGACAGATGACATTCGTCTTGCCTGAGAACGTCGAGTTGGGATGGATGCTTCAAATCATCGGATACATTTTCATTATTGTTGGGGCCATTGTATGGTGGTTTTTCCTTACATGGATTATTGATAAGGTCCGCAATAAGTTCAATGTCAGGGGAATATGGCTTATCAACCGAATAATCGGTTCAATCGTCATGGGTGTGTCGCTCATCATTCTCCTCCACACCATCCGAGACTATTTCAAGTATGTTATTTGATTTGCTCTCGGCTTCGAAGGTAAATGCAGAATGTGGCTGGTAGATAAAGTCTAAGGTTTTTGGGGCCGCATAGTTTGTTTTTATTGTAAGATTCTATAGGATTCGTAACTATTCGTGCTCGATAATAATAACTATCTGATTCTCTGGGCTCACAAAGAATAAAACCGCATCAAGCAGGAACTGAATTAGTATTTATCAGAATAATCAAAAAGACCGAACATGCAGATTAGCAGAAAACTCAAGCAGGAGAACATCGCAGAGTACCTCCTCTACATGTGGCAGGTGGAGGACCTCATCCGTGCCTATGGTCTCGACATCGAGCGGATTGACAGTGAGTACATTGCCAGGTTTCAGCTTGACCAGGAGCAACATGAGGAGATGAGGGAGTGGTATGCCAACCTGATTGAGATGATGAGAAGTGAGGACGTTGCTGAGAAAGGGCATATCCAAATCAATAAAAACGTAATCACCTGGCTTACCGACCTCCATCAACAGTTGCTCAAGTCCCCTAAGTTTCCCTTCTATTCAGCGGCTTACTACAAAGCGCTGCCAAGCATCGTGGAGCTACGCAGAAAGGCCGGGAACCATGAGGTGGGAGAAATCGAGACTTGCTTCCAGGCACTCTATGGAGTGATGCTTCTTCGATTGCAGGGAAAACCTGTCAGCGATGACACTGCCAATGCCATGGGCAACATCACACAGTTCATCGGACTACTCTCCGACTACTACAAGAAAGACAAGGAGAAACCGCTGGAGTTTTGAAGTTATAAATCAGACAGTATTAATTTTAGGTAAAAGTTGGAAAATATATGAATGAAATAGAAAGACGTCGTACTTTTGCGATTATTTCCCATCCGGATGCGGGTAAGACAACGCTGACAGAGAAACTGCTCCTCTTCGGAGGACAAATCCAGGTTGCGGGGGCTGTCAAGTCAAACAAGATTAAGAAGACTGCCACCTCCGACTGGATGGAGATAGAGAAGCAGCGTGGTATATCGGTGTCCACATCCGTAATGGAGTTCGACTATAAAGACTATAAGGTGAATATCCTCGACACTCCTGGCCATCAGGACTTCGCAGAGGACACCTTCCGCACACTCACTGCCGTCGACAGCGCCATCATCGTGATTGACGGTGCTAAGGGTGTTGAGGCACAGACACGTAAGCTCATGACTGTTTGCCGTATGAGGAAGACGCCGGTCATCGTCTTCGTCAACAAGATGGACCGCGAGGGACGTGACCCCTTCGACTTGCTCGATGAGATTGAGACAGAATTGCAGATTAGTGTCCGCCCGCTGTCATGGCCAATCAACCAGGGTGCAAGGTTCAAGGGGGTTTACAACATCTATGAGCAAAACCTCAACCTCTTCACCCCGAACAAGCAGATGGTGACCGAAAAGGTGGAGGTGGACGTGGATTCCCAGGAGCTGGACGACCGGGTGGGTGCTCAGGATGCCGGAAAACTGAGGGAGGATCTGGAACTGATTGATGGTGTCTATCCGGAATTTGATGTCAACACATACCTCGACGCTGAGGTGGCACCGGTTTTCTTCGGTTCTGCTCTGAATAACTTCGGAGTGCAGGAGCTGCTCGACTGCTTCGTGGAAATTGCGCCTAATCCGCGTCCCACCCAGGCTGAAGAGAGGATGGTGCAGCCGGAAGACCCTAAATTCACAGGGTTCATCTTCAAGATTACGGCAAATATCGACCCCAACCACCGCTCATGTACGGCTTTCTGCAAGGTGTGCTCTGGTAAGTTTGTGCGTAATGCGCCATATCTCCATGTCCGGCACAACAAGACGGTACGTTTCTCTTCCCCGACTCAGTTCATGGCACAGAAGAAAAGCACCATCGACGAGGCTTACCCGGGCGACATCGTAGGATTGCCCGATAACGGCATCTTTAAGATTGGAGACACGCTCACAGAAGGGGAAGTCCTCCATTTCAAAGGACTGCCGAGCTTCTCTCCGGAGATGTTCAAATATATCGAGAATGCCGACCCTATGAAGACGAAACAGCTGGAGAAAGGCATTGCACAGCTGATGGACGAGGGCGTGGCGCAGCTCTTTGTCAACCAGTTCAACGGGCGTAAGCTCATCGGAACCGTCGGACAACTCCAGTTCGAGGTCATACAGTATCGTTTGGAAAACGAGTACAATGCCAAGTGCAAGTGGGAACCGGCAAGCCTCTATAAGGCATGCTGGATAGAGAGCGACGATGATGCGGAATACGAGAACTTCAAGAAACGGAAATACCAGTACATGGCAAAAGACCGTGAGGGACGGGATGTGTTCCTCGCCGATTCCAGCTATGTGCTGATGATGGCGCAGCAGGACTTCAAGCATATCAAATTCCATTTCACCAGCGAGTTCTAATTCTTAGAATTACTCGGGTTCTTTAAACCTTAAACATTCCACTTTAAACTATAGTAAAATTTTAAAGTTCATTATGTTAGCAGACGAAGTGAGAAAGGCCATTGAGGTAATGAGGAAGGGTGGGGTTATACTTTACCCTACCGACACGATATGGGGCATAGGTTGTGATGCCACCAATGAGATGGCTGTGAAAAAGGTGTTTGAGATTAAGCGCAGGGAGGAGGCCAAATCCATGATTAGCCTGGTAGACAGTGCTGACCGGCTCTCAAGGTATGTGCGAAACGTACCGGATGTGGCATGGGATATGATTGAGATGGCGACGAAGCCTCTTACGGTCATTCTCAACAATGTGTCGGGGCTTGCGCCGAATATGATTGCGGAGGACGGAAGCGCCGCTTTCAGGGTTACGTCTGAGGAGTTCTCGCATGAACTCTGTTACCGGTTCCAGAAGCCTGTGGTGTCAACCAGTGCCAATATCAGTGGTGAACCGACTGCAAAAACCTTCGATGCTATATCCGACGAAATCAAAAACGCTGTTGACTATGTCGTGAAATATAGCCAGCGGTGCAAGGAGAAGCATGAGCCTTCATCTATCATCAAAATCTCCGAGAACTGCGAAATCAAAATCATCAGGTAGTGCAAGTCCAAGACTCATAGCGACTCTAAAGTTCTAAGTTAAAATCTCTAATCTCAAACATTATGTGGTGGATGTCAAATAGCCTGCGGCGTAAGGAAGTAGGCATGCTCAACAAAATAGGAGCCTGGCTTTCGGGAGGTAGAACATCCCAGGGCAGGACTGTCATTGCATTGAGCCTCATTGTCGGTCTGTTCACCGGACTGGCTGCATTCATCCTCAAATGGCTGGTGGGGCAAATTGAGACTCTCCTGACAGAAGGATTCGATGTGACCAGTATGAACTGGCTTTATCTCGTATATCCAGCTGTCGGCATTCTTATCACTTCTTTGTTTATACGTTACGTCGTGCGAGACGACATCAGTCACGGAGTTACAAAAATCCTGTATGCCCTCTCCAGAAAAAAATCCAGAATCAAGCCCCATAACCGATGGTCGAGTGTGCTGGCAAGCTCCATAACCATCGGATTCGGAGGGTCGGTCGGTGCCGAGGCGCCGATTGTGCTCACGGGATCTGCCATCGGTAGCGATCTCGGCAAGCGGTTCCATTTGCCTCCACAGACGCTCATGGTCCTTGTGGGATGCGGAGCCGCTGGTGCTGTGGCAGGCATTTTCAAGGCACCGATTGCCGGCCTGATGTTCGTCATCGAGGTGCTTATGCTCGACCTTACCATGAAGTCGCTGCCGCCATTGCTCACCACCAGTATTACCTCTGTATGCGTGTCGTACGCCATTTATGGCACAGACTCCATGTTCGACTTCTCCCTCACGAAGGCTTTCTCTATCGACATCATTCCAGCATGCGTCTTTCTGGGGGTGTTCTGTGGATTCCTGTCGCTTTATTTCACACGCTCCATGAACTGGTTTGAACGTGTCTTTGC